>OLQN01000051.1_pt1 | contig 90581 bp, 72 predicted proteins | sample 1673181 | NCBI WGS metagenome assembly OLQN01 (sample SAMEA3136763, study PRJEB25190) | human gut metagenome | biome: human gut; feature: human-associated habitat; material: faeces | place: Austria | collected 2013
AGGGTGCTGGGAGCGTACTCACGTACGTGACCGAGCCCGAATCCCGAAAGCAACGTAGCAGATCGCCTTCGTGCAACAGTCTCCAGAGGGGTAATCCTATCTCTACTACTAATAAAGTAAAAAGAAGTGGCAATTGGCACTGCGACGGTTATTTTTTGGTACATTTGTGGAATGTAAAATTTAAGTATCAGTGACAGAACGTAATCACCCATTGAAAACATCAAATAAGACAACAATAGCTCTTACAGAAGCTATCGTGGAGGGAATCAAGGAGAAGAAAGGTAAGCACATCACTCTCATAGATATGAGGAGTGTGGAGGAGGCTTTTTGTGACTATATGATAGTGGCAGAGGGCAATACGGCAACGCAGGTAGGTGCCCTCGAAGGGGCGGTATGGGATAAGGTGCTCCAGCTGACGGGCGAAAAACCAATACACACCCATACAGGATCAGGTGAGTGGATAGCTATGGACTACGTAGATGTAGTGGTTCATATCATGGTGCCTGAGCTTAGAAACTACTACGGGCTGGAGCAGATGTGGGCAGATGCAAAGCAGACGATCATCCCCGATGAGGAGTAAGTAAAAAAAGAAATAACAAGGTCATGGCACTACAACAAAATAATCCAAAAAACTCTCCAAATCGAAAAAAGAAGAAAAAGGGATTTGGACTGGGATGGGTTTATACCCTGATGCTACTCTCAATTTTGGGGATTTTGCTTTTCTCAAATGGTTCTAGTGGAGAAGAGGTGGAGTGGAGCCGTTTTCAAGCGATGCTCCAGGATGACCTCTTTGAGGAGGTGACGGTATATAGCTCTAAAGGTACTGTGCATGCTGTAGTCAAAAAGGAGGCTGAGTCAAAAGCAAAGAAGTACCAAATTGCTAGTAAGGAAAAGGATCAGAAGCGTCCTTCCCTACTCTCTAAGATTGAGGTGACGTCGGAGATTCCTGGAGCCGGTGCTTTCAATGACCTCTATCAGGAGATCATGGCGGGGAAGAAGCCTATCTCGGCCAAGGTCTCTTATGTCAATAACACCGCTAATTTGCTCAATATCATTATTAGCTTCTTGCCCTTATTGATTATTATATTCTTTTGGGTCTGGATGAGCCGACGCATGATGGGCAACATGGGTGGAGGCTCAGGTGGCTCTGGAGGTGGCATATTTAATGTAGGCAAGTCTAAAGCACAGCTATTTGATGCCGAGAATAGAGTGAAGGTCACTTTCAAAGATGTGGCAGGTCTAAGTGGCGCAAAGCAGGAGGTGGAGGAGATTGTTCACTTCCTTAAGGAGCCTCAGAAGTACACTGAATTGGGAGGTAAGATACCTAAGGGAGCTCTGCTTGTAGGACCTCCAGGAACAGGTAAAACGCTTCTTGCTAAGGCAGTAGCAGGAGAAGCGGGGGTGCCATTCTTCTCGCTCTCGGGCTCAGACTTCGTGGAGATGTTTGTGGGTGTGGGTGCCTCAAGAGTTAGGGACCTATTCAAAACAGCGAAGGAGAAGTCGCCAAGCATCATCTTTATTGATGAGATTGATGCCATCGGTAGAGCAAGAAGCAAGAACGCAGGCTTTAGTGGCAATGATGAGCGTGAGAATACGCTCAACCAGTTGCTTACCGAAATGGACGGGTTTGGCACTAATAGCGGGGTGATTATCCTCGCTGCGACCAACCGTGTAGATATTCTAGATAAAGCACTCCTTAGAGCAGGTCGTTTTGACCGCCAGATTAGTGTGGAGCTACCAGATGTGCATGAGCGGAAGGAGATTTTCCAAGTGCATATGCGTCCGCTAAAGATGGATGACACGGTGGATATTGACCTACTCTCTCGTCAGACACCAGGATTCTCGGGTGCTGACATTGCCAATGTTTGTAATGAAGCAGCACTACACGCCGCAAGGGCCAATAAGTCGGTGATCCAAGGGTCGGACTTTATGAGTGCCATTGACAGGATCGTGGGGGGGTTGGAGAAGAAAACCAAAATCACCACAGAGGAGGAGAAGCGAGCTATCGCAATCCACGAGGCGGGTCACGCAACAGTTAGTTGGCTTCTAGAGCATGCCAATCCGTTGATCAAAGTCACGATCGTGCCACGTGGGCGCTCACTCGGTGCCGCGTGGTATCTTCCTGAAGAGCGACAGATTACAACTACGGAGCAACTACTGGATGAGATGTGTGCTACACTAGGAGGTAGAGCAGCTGAATTTGTCACTTACGGGAAGATCTCTACTGGGGCAGCCAATGACTTGATGAAGGTAACAAGGATGGCTCAAGCTATGGTCACCTACTTCGGTATGAGTGAGAAGCTCCCAAATATCAACTATGAAGATAACCAAAATGAATATGGATTTACAAAGCCTTATAGTGAAGCAACGGCTAAGATGATTGATGAGGAGGTGCTACAGATCATCAATACTCAGTATGAGCGTGCTAAGCAGATACTTATGGAGCATAGAGACGGGCACCAAAAGATTGCTGACTTGCTATTTAGTAGAGAGGTGATTTTCACCGAAGATGTGGAACAAATCCTTGGTAAAAGACCGTGGAAGTCGAGGGCAGATCAATTGCTTGATGCGGAAAATAAGTCAAAAGAGCAGGAGCCTACAATAGAAACCCCTACTGAGGCAACGGAAAAGTAGTAGTTTTTACAGTCTAAATAGTTGGGTGGTTGGAAGAATAATAGTATATTTGAGGCAGACTGGAGATAGTTATTTTATTAACTCTTAAACCTAAAACAAATATGCTAGACCTAAACAAGTATCCAGCCGAGCCTTTTAGAATTAAGGCTGTAGAAACTGTGAAGATGAATTCGCTCGAGGAGCGAAAAAGACTTATCAAGGAAGCAGGTTACAACACCTTTCTACTCAATTCGGAAGATGTCTATATTGACCTGCTGACCGACTCTGGAACCAATGCGATGAGCGACAAGCAGTGGAGTGGACTGATGATTGGTGACGAAGCCTATGCAGGAAGTCGCAATTTCCATCACCTTGAGGAGACCGTTCAAGACATTTTTGGTTTTAAGCACTTAGTGCCTACGCACCAAGGTCGTGGTGCAGAGAACATCTTAAGTCGTATTGCCATTAAGCCAGGACAATATGTACTGGGCAATATGTACTTCACCACTACTCGCTACCATCAAGAAGCCAATGGGGCTATCTTCTTGGATATTATCCGTGATGAGGCACACGACGCCTCTTGCTCTATTCCTTTCAAGGGGGATATCAATCTGGAGAAGTTAGAGCAGATCATCAAGGAAAAGGGAGCGGAAAACATCGCCTATGTTTGCCTTGCAGTAACGGTAAACCTCGCTGGTGGACAGCCAGTCTCAATGAAGAATATGCGAGAGGTGCGGAATATCTGCAATAAGTATGGGGTAAAGGTCTTTTTCGATGCAACGCGTTGCGTAGAGAATGCCTACTTTATCAAAGAGCAGGAGGAGGGCTATGCCGATAAGACCATCAAGGAGATTGTGCGCGAGATGTTTAGCTACGCCGATGGCTGCACCATGAGTGGTAAGAAGGATTGTATCGTGAATATCGGTGGATTCCTCTGTATGAATGATGAGGAGCTATTCCAAAAAGCCAAGGAATTAGTGGTAGTATTCGAGGGAATGCCAAGCTACGGAGGTATGGCTGGTAGGGATATGGAAGCTATGGCAATAGGGCTCAAGGAATCACTTCAATTTGAGTACATTGAGCACCGCATTCGCCAAGTACGTTATCTTGGTGACCTACTCCGGGAGGGAGGAGTACCTATCGTAGAACCCACTGGAGGGCATGCTGTATTTATTGATGCACGTCGTTTCTGTCCGCACCTAACACAAGACCAATTCCCAGCACAGGCACTCGCTGCAAATCTATATGTAGAGGGCGGCGTACGCTCTATGGAGAGGGGAATTGTAAGCGCAGGTAGAGATCCTAAGACCGGGGAAAACCATAGGCCAAAGCTCGAGACAGTACGGCTCACCATTCCAAGACGAGTTTACACCTATGCACATATGCAGGTGGTAGCAGAGTCGGTGATCAAGCTTTATCGCCACGCCAAGACGATCAAGGGGCTACGATTCACCTACGAGCCTCATCAGCTTCGGTTCTTCACCGCACGCTTTGAAGAGATTTAACTAAAACACTTCATATAATAGGGGAGTAGAGCTAATTCCACAGCTCTACTCCCCTCCTTTAATATCCACCCACCCAAATGAGCACGAAATAAGTCGCCATCCACTATGAAAGACTGTTACAAGATCGGTACTGCATTCTTTTTAGAGTTTATTAGTGGTGGCGAAGCGACTCACGTAGCTTCTGGAGATATCGCTTTTTGAGTGAAGGGTTAGAAATCACAGGCGAGACCTCTGGGTGGGTCAGCTTGATTTCGGCAAGCAACCACGCATTAGCCATCTCCACATAGTAAGCAGAATCATTTTCTAGTAGGGCAATATGCTGTAGCACTTGCTCGACACTGACCAGCTCTTGTCGCAGCAGTGGAAAGTAAGCAACGATGGAGAGCCTACGAGCGAACTCATTTGGACTAGTTGCAAACTTCTTAGTGGACAAAAGCACCTCTTCAAGGCTCCATAATTTGGCAAAATGTCCAAGCACCTCTTGGTATAGGTCTGATACAGCCCATCCGTCGCATAGCGAATAAAGCACTGGGATAGTTTTTCCGACTTCATCCTCTTGCGTCACCTCCTTTAATACCAGTCCTAATAACAGTTTGTACTCATACCATCTTTCTGCAAGAGGGTATAGAAGTGTAATAGCACCATCGGAAGTTAGATACTTGGAAAGTTTATGGGCTATTCGTCGTACCACTGGCATCCGTATTCCCAGTATGCTATCTGGATAGCAAGAAACCTTTAGCTTGGTATTGAAAGACTTATAAGATAGGTCGGCAGAAGAGCGAAACTCTTCGAGGAGTTGCTCTACTGCCGACCTCATTTCTTGGTCAGTACAAGGCATTAGCTAAGGCCGTGGATCACACCATCCACCAAATCCATCTTCATAGCAGCTGGCTCCTTAGGCAGACCAGGCATACGCATGATGCTACCCATAATCACCACTACCAGCTCAGCACCAGTATTCACCACCACGTCCTGTACGTTAAGCTCAAAGTTATCAGGAGCACCGAAGCGCTTAGCATCATCGGTAAATGAGTACTGAGTCTTGGCAATACATACTGGGAACTTATCAAATCCCTGCTCCTCGAGCTTCTTAATCGCCTTCATCGCCTTCGTCTCATAATTGACGTGCGATGCTCTGTAGATATTCTTGGTGATCGCATCTACCTTCTCCTTGATAGACATCTCATTGTCGTACAAGAATTGTAGAGGCTTAGAAGGGTTATTGTCAATGGTATCTACCACCACCTTTGCAAGCTCTACGGCACCCTCACCACCTTCGCCAAACGCAGTATTCACTGCAAATGGTAGGTTGTTCTGCTCACAGTGCTCTCTAATCAGGGCAATCTCGTTATCCGTATCAGTGGGGAAGCGGTTGATACAAACCACTACACTCTGCCCAAACTTACGGAGGTTCTCCACATGGCGATCCATATTGCCAAAGCCCTTCTTCAGCGACTCAAGGTCTTCAGCCTTAAGGTTCTTCTCATCGGCACCACCATGTAGCTTCAATGCCTGAGCAGTAGCTACCAGCACACTTGCCTTTGGTTGTAGCTTAGCGTGACGACACTTAATATCAAAGAACTTCTCACCACCTAGGTCGGCACCGAAGCCAGCCTCCGTGATAGCATATTCGCCATACTTCAAGGCCATCTTAGTAGCCATTACCGAGTTACAGCCGTGTGCAATATTAGCAAATGGACCACCATGGATAAAGGCAGGAGTATTCTCCGTTGTTTGCACCAAGTTAGGGTTAATAGCATCCTGCAGAAGGATAGTAAGTGCACCACCGCAACCAAGGTCCTTTACTCTAAATGGCGAACCATCCTTTAGATAACCCACAAGGATATTATCAAGTCTTCTGCGGAGGTCCTTAATATCTGTAGCCAGACAAAGGATTGCCATAATCTCCGAAGCTGGAGTAATATCAAATCCAGTCTCACGAGGCACACCATTACCAACCCCACCAAGACCAGTAATCACATTACGTAGATTACGATCGTTCACATCAAGTACACGCTTCCAAACGATGCTGCTGAGGCCCTCAGGCTTATTTCTATTCTGATAAGCATAGTTATCCACAAGTGCGGCAAGCGTATTATTCGCCGAAGTAATAGCATGGAAGTCACCAGTAAAGTGGAGATTGATCTGATCCATAGGTAATACCTGTGCATATCCACCTCCAGCAGCACCACCCTTCATACCAAATACTGGTCCGAGTGATGGCTCTCTCAATGCTACAAAAGCCTTCTTTCCTATCTTGTTAAGTCCAAGTGCTAGTCCAATAGATACTGTGGTCTTACCGATACCCGCTTTGGTTGGAGTAATAGCTGTTACAAGAATCAGGTTACCCTCATCGTGCTTTTCCTCAAGGAGAGTGCTATCCACCTTAGCCATATACTTTCCATAGGGGGATAGTCGATCCTCTGGGATACCGGCTTCCTCAGCAATTAGGTCAATCTTCTTCAGTTTCGCTTCTCTTGCGATTTCGATGTCTGTCTTCATAAGTTAGTTAATCAATGTTATTCTATAGTTTTACATTACAATCATCACTACCCCTCCCCACACATACAACAAAGGTGCACCCCCATTAGTTCACTACCTCCTTTATTTGTAGCTGATAAATGGCACTCGCTCCCTCTTCAAAGTCCCTCGCCCTACTATTAGGCACCTTTATTTCCCATATATGCCCCTCCGTATCCGCATCACTCAGCACCGTTTCCGCCTCATATTGCCTCAAGAGCATCATCACAGGATTGATAAGGTCAAAAGGGAAAGTAAGCCGATAGTGACTATAAAGGGTCACCTCCACAATTTCACTATTCTTGATCGCCTCCTCCGCTGCAGTGCGATAGGCCACAATCAATCCACCAGTACCCAGTTTCACTCCGCCAAAATATCGCACTACTACAATCAATAGGTCGGTAAGCTGATAGCTAAGCATCTGACCCAATATCGGCTTCCCTGCGGTACTACTCGGCTCACCATCATCATTTTGTCGCTCTATAGGCTCCCCCTTCCCGATGCGGTACGCCCAGCAGACATGCCGAGCATCATAATATCGCTTCCGCAACTCCTGAATTTCTTCCATAGCCGCCTCCTCCGACTCCACTGGTATTGCAAAGGCAATAAATTTACTCCTCTGCTCCGTGTAAATAGCCTCCGAACGGCTTTTAAGAGTTCGATAACTAGAGACCAGCTCCTCCATCACCCCAGCATCTTATCCAAAATAGGTCGCCAATCCTCACCATTCTCAGGGCAGAAGGTGACAAAGCCCAGCTTCCTCGCCACCTCCGTATTAGCAGGACCATCATCAATAAAAAGTGTCTCCTCAGGGCGGATACCCGACTCCTTCACAATCAGATCAAAAAACCTCCTATCAGGCTTACACACCCCAAACTCATAGGAGGGATAGACCTTCTCAAAAAAGTCATCCACCGAGTAGCCACCATCAATCATCTCACCCGATCGTGCATATTCCCAAATAAAAGGATTGATATTACTGATGCCTAGCAACCGCAACTCCTTCGGTAGATCTTCGCGTATGTAGCGAAATTTATACTGCTGCACTTCGGCAAGAAAACCCATCAAAGCCCATCCCACCTGCTCTTCACTGAGGGCAAGAGAATAAGCTCCGTTCAATGCTTCAGTAAATTCCGCCTTATCATATTGTCCCTCCTCCAGCTTCAAGAAAAGACCTTGTTGCTGGTAAGGATCTAGTAGACCATCTGCATCATGTACTCCTAAAGTCTCAAAACGCCTTACCGACTCCTCTCTATTCAGTCGTACAAATACCCCTCCAAAGTCAAATAATATATTCTTAATCACTCTCTAATTCTCCAAATACCATTGATACAATCGCTCCACTCCCTCCTCTAGCTCCACGCAATGCCTCCAACCAAGGGCATGCAGTCGCGATACATCACAGAGCTTCCGTGGAGTGCCATCTGGCTTCGTGCTATCCCACGAGATCACCCCATCAAACCCCTCCACCCGAGCAATCAATTGAGCCAGCTCCTTGATACTAATCTCCTTGCCTGTCCCGATATTGATATGGCAATTACGTACTTCTTCCGTTCCCTTAGGGTAGAGGTCGGCAACGTCAGTATTCAGAAATAGGTGCACCGATGCATCCGCCATATCCTCACTCCAGAGGAACTCTCTCAGTGGCTTCCCACTTCCCCAGAGTCTTACCTCATTAGGGTAAATCCCCATCTTCGCCAACTCCTCAGGCTCCACAACCCCCTCCACAGGGCGTCGTGCCAAGTCCCTCTTCACGCTGCCCAAGTCACCAATACCCAAGAGCTTTGCCAAGTGAATCTTCCGAATCATCGCAGGAAGCACATGGCTATTCACCAAGTCAAAGTTGTCATTAGGACCATAAAGATTGGTCGGCATCACCGCAATATAATTGGTGCCATACTGTAGATTGAGACTCTCACAAAGTCTAAGCCCCGCAATCTTAGCCAAAGCATACGGTTCGTTGGTGTACTCCAAAGGTCCTGTCAGCAAGGCCTCCTCCCGAATTGGCTGAGCCGCATCACGAGGATAGATACAGCTACTGCCCAAAAAGAGCAACCGCTGCACCCCACACCGCCAACTCTCCCCTATCACATTCTGCTGAATCTGCAGATTCTCATAGATAAAGTCGGCACGATACCGTTGATTAGCTACAATACCACCCACCTTAGCAGCCGCCAAGATAACCCCTTCCGGTTGCTCTTGCTCCATAAACCGACGAGTAGCCACGGGATCCAAAAGGTCCAGTTCCCGATGCGTCCGTCCCACAAGGTTATGGTACCCACGTGCTTTTAGATTGTTCCAAATTGCCGAGCCCACCAACCCCCGATGCCCAGCCACATATATCTTACTATCCTTATTCATCACCCAACACACCCCCTGTTAGCGCACTGCACCACCACTACTCTGTACCAGAGCCACATCATGCTCCACCATCTTCTGCACCAACTTCTCAAAAGAGGTTGCCCTCGGATTCCAACCCAGCTCCTTACGTGCTTTTGAAGGGTCACCCAAAAGCGTCTCCACCTCCGATGGTCTAAAGAAACGAGGGTCTACCTCCACCAATACCCGACCACTCTTACGATCAATACCCTTCTCCTCCAAGCCACTCCCCTTCCACTCAAGCTCAATACCAGCAAAGGCAAAGGCAAGCGTTGCAAACTCCCGCACCGAGTGCTGCTCTCCAGTTGCAATCACAAAGTCCCGAGGAGACTCCTGCTGTAGCATCAGCCACATACACTCCACATAATCCTTGGCATAGCCCCAGTCACGAAGGGCACTAAGGTTACCCAAATAGAGCTTATCCTGTACTCCAGCTGCGATCCTCGCCGCCGCCAAGGTGATCTTACGCGTCACAAAAGTCTCTCCCCTCCGCTCACTCTCGTGATTAAAGAGGATCCCATTCGCTACATACATGCCATAGCTCTCTCGGTAGTTGTGGCAAATCCAGTAGGCATACTGCTTCGCCACCGCATAGGGGGAAGAGGGTCGAAAGGGGGTCTGCTCGTTCTGTGGGCTCTCCACCACTTTCCCAAAAAGTTCCGAGGTACTGGCTTGGTAAATCCGCACTTTATCTCCCATCCCAAGGATCCGAACCGCCTCCAAAAGTCTCAGCGTCCCAATAGCCACCGTCTCAGCGGTGTACTCAGGCACCTCAAAGGAGACCTTCACATGGCTCTGTGCCGCTAAGTTGTACACCTCATCTGGCTTCACCTCCTGCAGAATACGTAGAAGCGAACTAGAGTCGGTCATATCACCATAGTGAAGGTGCAGTGACCGCCCCTCGTGCATATCCCTGATCCACTCATCCAGATAAAGATGCTCAATACGACCCGTATTAAAAGAACTACTCCGACGCATCACACCATGCACCTCATACCCCTTTCCGAGTAAAAACTCAGCAAGATACGAACCATCCTGACCCGTAATACCTGTAATAAGTGCTACCTTCATGCCACCACCCAAAACTTATTCTCTAAATAGTCAATATTTTCCACTGCCTCCCTTACTGCAAAGCTACAAAAAATATCAATCTCTACCGAACCTCCTGCCGAGCGGTGCCAGAGCCTAACAACTTTTTTCAGGAAACCACAGTCCGACTCGTCCGACTTGTCCAACTTGTCCGATAAGCCCCACCAAAAAGGAGCCTAAAAAAGCCACAGTCTCAAGTGGTCAAAAGTTTAGTTGCAACTCGCCAATTGCTTTGTTGCATCTCGGCATTTGCTTAGTTGCAACTCGCCGATCGCTTAGTTGCAACTCAGTTTTTGCTTTTATATAGTATTGAATATCAACTTCTTACAAATGCAGAAAATTGCACGAAGTGCCATTCTCATAGAAGAGAGCATCCAGGAGGGTGCTCCGACTTGTCCGACTTGTCCGATAAGACACCCCAAAAGCACCTCTTTTTTCATTTTACTTTACGTTGTCACTCACTTATCTGCCATTAATTTGGTAGCTTTGTAACCGATTGATTTTTCCATACATTATATAAAGGTATTAGCGATGAACTTTATTAAGGAATTAGAGTGGAGAGGGATGATTCACAACATGATGCCAGGGACCGAAGAAGAGCTTCTGAAGGGACCAGCCTCGGGTTATGTAGGCATCGACCCCACCGCAGATTCGCTTCACATTGGTCACTTGGTAGGAGTGATGATGCTACGCCACTTTCAGCAGGCCGGTCACCGACCCATTGCCCTAGTGGGTGGAGCTACCGGTATGATTGGCGACCCCTCCCTCAAGTCGGCCGAACGCCAGCTTTTGGACGAAGAGACCCTTCGCCACAATCAGGAGTGCATTAAGAAACAGCTCTCTAAGTTTTTGGACTTTGAAAGCGATGCCCCCAATGCGGCAGTATTGGTGAACAACTACGATTGGATGAAAGACTACTCCTTCCTCAGCTTCATCCGCGACGTCGGCAAGCACATCACCGTCAATTATATGATGGCAAAAGACTCCGTGAAGAAGCGGGTAGCAGGCGAAGGTGGTTCAGGCCTTTCCTTCACCGAGTTTTCATACCAGTTGCTTCAAGCCTACGACTACCAATACCTCTACGAGCACCAAGGGTGCCGTGTACAGTTGGGTGGTTCCGACCAGTGGGGCAATATCACCACAGGAGTAGAATTGATCAGGCGTCGCCTAGGAGGTCAAGCCTACGCCGTCACCTGCCCACTTATCACCAAGGCCGATGGCACCAAGTTTGGCAAGACTGAGAGTGGCAATGTGTGGCTCGATCCACGATATACTTCGCCTTACAAGTTCTACCAGTTCTGGATGAATGTCTCCGACGAAGATGCTGGTCGCTTCATCCGCATCTTTACCAGTCTCAGTCGTGAAGAGATCGAGGCATTAGAGGCAGAGCATCGTGAGGCACCTCACAAGCGAATCCTACAGTCAAAGCTAGCAGAGGAGATCACAGTGATGGTACACTCTCGCGAGGAGTACGACCTAGCTGTGCAAGCTTCAGAAATTCTATTTGGTCGCTCCAGTGTAGAGACACTCCATAAGCTCAACGAAGAGACCTTCCTCAGCGTGTTTGAAGGCGTGCCAATGGCAGAGGTTTCCAAGGATAAGCTATCAGCCTCTATCGGCCTCATGGACCTCTTAGTGGGCGAGTGCAAGTTTTTCAATAGCAATAGCGAGCTACGCAAACTGATTCAAAGTGGCGGGGTAAGCCTCAATGGAGAGAAGGTAACGGACTTCCAGTACCAACCCACCTCTGCCGACCTTCTGAACGACAAGTATATGCTGATACAGAGGGGCAAGAAGAACTTTTTCCTCGTGAAGATGGTGTAGCGGCTTATGCTCCTCAACTATATATGGGTGGCATTCTTCCTAGTAGGGATACTCGTAGGGGTAGTACGGGTAATCACCTCAGGTGATGCCACCCTATTTAGTGAGATGGTGCAGGCACTCTTTGATACTGCCACCACCTCTTTTAATATATCATTAGGGTTAGCAGGGATCCTGACACTCTGGCAAGGGCTACTTCGTGTGGCCGAAAAGAGCGGTCTCATCGCACGTTTTGCGAAGTGGACCGCTCCTTTCTTTCAAGTCATCTTCCCTACCCTACCGAAAGGGGCACCCGTGCTAGGCACGATGCTGATGAATTTCAGTGCCAACCTCCTGGGGCTCGACAATGCAGCTACCCCATTGGGACTGCAGACAATGAAGGAGCTACAGACCCTCAATCCCAAAAAGGATACCGCATCTGATGCGATGATCATGTTCCTCACCATCAATGCGAGTGGGCTCACCCTCATCCCCATCACCATCATCATGTTCCGACACCAACTGGGGAGTGCGTCGCCGGCCGATATCTTTCTACCCATTCTCATAGCAACGGGTGCAAGCACCCTTACGGCGGTATTGCTGGTATCGTGGAAGCAGAGGATCAACCTACTTAAGTGGCCCTTCTTACTTCCAGCAGGTCTATTTGTGGCGTTGGTCGTGTCCCTTTCGTTTATGGTGAAAGGGGCAGATAAAGAGCTCCTCACCACCTACTCTACCGCCATCAGCCATGTGGTATTGCTGGGTGCCGTGGCATTATTTATAGGCAGTGGCCTCCTCGCCAAGCGAAATGTGTACGAAGATTTTATCGAGGGGGCAAAAGGGGGATTCCAGACGGCGGTGACCATCATTCCCTACATCGTCGCCATCCTAGTAGCAGTAGCACTATTTAGAGTCAGTGGAGCCATGGATTGGCTCACCATGGGAGTCGTCTCGCTATTTGGAGCCATAGGAGTAGATACCACGTGGGTAGATGCACTGCCAACGATTCTGATGAAACCTCTCAGCGGAAGTGGGGCGAGAGGATTGATGATTGATGCCATGTCCACCTTTGGAGCCGATTCCTTTGTCGGTCGCCTAGTCTGTATTGTTCAGGGCACCACCGATACCACTTTCTACGTGCTGGCACTCTACTACGGCAGTGTGGCCATCACCAAAACCCGCTACACACTTGGCGTCTCGCTCATTGCCGATGCAGTGGGAGCGGTGACAGCAATTTTATTGGCTTATGCATTTTATGGGTGATGAATACATTTGGTAGATATTTTAGGCTCACCACATTTGGCGAGTCGCACGGTCCTTATGTGGGTGGAGTGATCGATGGTTGTCCCGCCGGAGTGGAGCTAGATCTCACGCTGATTCAAGAGGCACTACAACGTCGTAAAGGATTGGCAGGGGTCAGTACCCCACGCACCGAAGCCGATCAGCCAGAGTTTATCTCAGGCCTTATGGAGGGAAAAACAACCGGCACACCCCTCGCATTTCTTCTGCCAAACCAGCAGAAAAGAAGTGGCGACTACGATGCCCTCAAAGAGGTCTATCGCCCTTCTCATGCCGACTTTACCTATCAGATGAAATACGGTATCCGCGACCATAGAGGCGGCGGAAGGGCAAGTGCCAGAGAGTCGGTGGTACGCGTGGTGGCAGGGGCAATCGCCTACCAATTGCTCCGAGAGCAGGGAATAAGGCTCAGAGCCTTCACCTCGCAGATAGGCGAAATAAAACTCCCAAGCCACTACCAATACCAGTGGGAGGAACTAGGAGAGATGGGCTGTCCAGACCCTCAAGTAGATCAAGAGATGCACCAACTCCTCACAAAGGTGAGGCAGGAGGGGGATACCCTTGGGGGCGTCGCTACCGTAGTGGTGGAGGGGGTACCCGTCGGTTGGGGTAGCCCACTCTACAGCAAACTCGATGCTCGGCTAGCAGAGGCAATGCTCGGTATCAATGCCTGCAAAGGTTTTGAGATGGGCGATGGATTTGAGTTAGCATCAATGAAAGGGTCACAAGCCAATGACTCCTTCACCTCGGAGAAGGGAGTGATCAAGATGACCTCCAACCACTCTGGCGGTGTCCTTGGTGGTATCTCCTCAGGGAGCCAGATCTATTTCCGAGTAGCCTTCAAACCGATCCCCTCCATCGCCCTACCACAGCAAACCGTCACCACCTCCGGTCAACCAACAGAGATCACCATAAAAGGGCGCCACGACGCCTCCGTATTTCCCCGCGTCCTCCCCATCATCGAAGCAATGACCAGCCTCGTCCTCGCCGATGAGATGCTCGCCTCCAACCACTAAAGGAAAAGGTCGCCTTGTTGCCACCCATTTTCACGCATTCTTCGTTCTATAAGGTGTACAAATTGGTAGTTTTTCCACCCCCACTTAGGAGCAATCAATAGCTCAGGAGGGGATTGGGAAACGAAGCGATCAAGATATATCCTTCTTGGCAGCCTCCGTAGAAGTCTACAAATCACATCTACATACTCCTCGGGTGTGAAAAGGCTGAATGTCTCAGGATTGCTCCTATATTGATGAGCCATAATCGTTCCCTTGAGGATCTGTAATTGGTGCATCTTAAGCGTAGTGATGGGGAGAGATGCGAGGCGATCAATGTGCAACTCAAAGTCGGAATAAGCCTCACCAGGTAATCCTATAATAAGGTGTGCCCCTACTGTAATACCCCGTGCAGTAGTAGCATAAATCGCCTTTTCAGCCTCTGCAAATGTATGACCACGATGAACTCTTTCAAGCGTCTTATCGAGTGTACTCTCCACCCCATATTCAATTGCCACAAACGTCCGCTGATTTACTTCAGCAAGATAACCTAGCACCTCCTCATCAACGCAGTCTGGTCGCGTTGCCACAACAAGACCTACCACATCAGGGGTAGCCAAGGCCTCCTCATATAGAGCCACAAGGTGGTCCAAAGAAGAATAGGTATTGGTATATGATTGGAAGTAAGCTAGGTATTTCATATTGGGGTACTTACGTCCGAAAAAACGTTTTCCAGCCTCCAACTGCTCAGCTACTCCGCCTTTACCTACATAGCTAGGGCTAAAAGAACTATTGATGCAGTAGGTACACCCGCCCCTCCCCTTAGAGCCATCACGATTGGGGCAAGTCAAGCCTACATTCACCGAGAGCTTCTGCACCTTAAAATCAGGAAAAACACTTCTTAGATAGCTTCCATAGTCATTAAAAATCCCCTCACTTATCATACCACTACTATAAAAAAGAAAAAGGCTGTCTCACGACAACCTTCAATCTTAATATTAACCTAAAATCTAATACTATGAAAAACACGGTGCAAAGATAAGAGATATTTCTTACTTATGCAAGTATTTAGATGAATATTTTTAGGAAGGGCGCCGTTTTAATCTATTTTATGCCTTAATTAAGTCATATTCTATATTATTTAAGCACTTCTACTCCCTCTCTTATCACTTCAAATGGTTCTTGAAGGCAAGAGACTACAGTGCTGTCTACAAGTTGCCCTATTCCTCCATCTACTACATAAGCCACCTCATTTCCCCACTGCTCTTCTATCAGACTTGGGTCATAGCCATAAGCTTCATCATCAGTACTATCTCGATCTAAAGGCAATGAAAAACCAGTTAAGGGATGACCAAAATAGTCGACAAGCTCTCTCACAAAACAATGTCTAGGTATACGAATCCCTACCTCCTTACGCCCACGATATAGCCGTGGAAGGTTGTGACCCGCTGGTAAAACAAAGGTAAAGGGACCTGGACAATTGCGACGCATGAGTCGAAAAGCTGAGTCATCCATACGAGCATACTCACTAACCTGTGAGAGGTTGCTCAAGAGGAGTGAAAAGGTAGTACGCTCTACTTCAACTCCCTTTATTCGGGCTAATTCCTTCACACACACCTGATTGAGTGCGTCACCACACAAGCTGTATCGAGTGTCGGTAGGGAGAATCAAAAGCTCTCCACGCCCCAAAGCCTCAGATAGCGTTGCAAGCACCCTCTCTGGTGTTGCAGAATCATCATACACCTTAATCATCGCCTCTTCTTACAATATAATCCCATAAATAAAAGCTACTAATAAGATGAGTTGACTAGTCGTCTCCTCTACCAAGCAAAAAGATTGCAGGGCGCTTGTGGTACGAAAGACCTCCCTTTAGATGCTTTGACCAAAGAGAAAGAGGCAGAGTGGTGATTTCCTCCTCGCTTGTAGTCAAGTCCACTGCTACAGAAAGGTACAGCGCTGGGGAGAGAAGGTCACACAGCTCTCTTATCAATTGGTCATTACGATAAGGTGCTTCAATAAATATCTGTGTTTCTCCCTGATCCAGCGCACGACGTTGGCACTCTAGTAGCTGCTGACGCCGTGAGGCACGGTCATGTGGGAGGTAACCATAAAAGGTAAAATATTGACCATTAAATCCAGAAGCCATTAGAGAAAGTAAGATAGACGAAGGCCCTACCAAGGGAACCACTCGCATACCAGCACGGTGGCAATCAACCACCACACGGTGACCAGGGTCGGCTACTCCAGGGCAACCTGCTTCACTCATCACTCCCACATCTTCACCCTGACGAAGTAGCTCCATAACCTTCTCCCGAGGATAGGAATACCCTTGATGCTTATCTAGCTCATAGAGCGTCAACGAAGAAATATCTAGCCCTGGCACCGACCGGGACAAATATCTCCGAGCGGTCCGAGCATTTTCCACCACATAATAGCGAAGTCGACCAAGGAGCTCCAATGTCCGCTGTGGTTGATACTGCTCTACCTCCACATTACCCAGCTCTATGGGGATTAGGTAAAGCTTTCCCAATCCTTCATTATTCCCCATAAATATGTTGCAATGCTCTAGAAATATCTGGATATAAGTAGTCAAAACCCAGCTCCTCAATCCGCTCAGAAGCGACCCTCTGGCTGTGCATCAGTGGACCGCCCCAAGCCCCGACAGCAGCACGCCACACACCACGAGGGATAGGTAGAGGGAGTGAGCGTCCACTCTTCATCTGAGCCGATAGTGTAGCTATCTCCCGATAACTAACCCATTCTGGAGCAACGACATTGTACACCCCACGCATCTCACGGTTTTCAATAGCTAGCCAAATAGACCTCATGGCATCACTCACATGCACCCAAGGCACTAGCTGTTGACCTATGCCACACAGTAGGGCAAGTCCATAATTACCACCAACGGCCATATATGGTAGAACTCCGCCATAACCACAAAGCACCTCCCCCATTCTAAGCGATACCCACCTCTTAGCCAATGCTTCGGCCTCAAGTAGATACGCTTCCTCCTCACCACCTACATAGAGACCGGCAAGGAAACCACTCCCGACAGGTGATGCTTCAGTGTGTATGTATGGGTCTAGGCCACACCCATATATAGCTGTAGAAGAAACGTTTACGAAGCTCTCAAGCTGAGCACCACTAGCCAATAGATGACGCCCGATCAAAGCGGCACCTCCCACACGCTCACGCCACAAGCGATCCCTACCTCTAAGGTCTAGGCGACTTCCCACGCCAGCTATACCAGCCGTATGTACTATATGATTCACCCCCTCTAAAGCGGCCGGGTCTAGCTCGTCACGTAGAGGATTCCAATAAAACTCACCAGCTCTTGAAGGACGCCGACAAAGTAGTCGTACATCATAAACCCCACGATACATCCTCTCAAAGTGTCGAGCCAATAGCTCCTCACCACCTGTTACCAAAATCCGTTCCATCTTCTTCTCGCACTCCTATATTATAGTATATTTCATCACTCCCATACCTCTTCTTCAAAGATACAAAAAAGTAGCAACCACCACAAAAACGTCTCTTTATAACGGTCCTAAATTACCTATTAAATAGCGGTTTATTGGCGATAAATGAGTATCTTTGTAAAGTAAGCCGATAATTAAAATAGTTTATAAGTAAGGTTATGGCACCATCTGCTAGTTTTTGGAAAGGTTTTAAGCGGACACTTCTTGTGCTGATTGTATTGTGTCTGATAGGTAGTATACTCTTCTTTGTATTACTACCAGGCGCCAAGGGGTTACTCTTTGGGGGTTGCACCTTGATTTTGGTGGTTAATCTAGCATTGATGCTGATATTTGTCCGTGCCAATGACCAAAAACGCCCAGGCACTCGAAGTAGAGATAGAGAGCCGAAGCGCTTCGACTTTCATAGAGATAGATAGGTTATTCAACTATATAATTTAGATAAGAAAGATGAGAACAATTAGTCCACTTCAAAAGGCTCGCTCAAAATATGAGCCTAAACTTCCCAATGCACTAAAGGGCAATGTAAAGGTAATAGAGGGTAATCCTACCCACTCAGTAGATGACCAAGAGGAGATTAAGCAACTCTTTCCAAACACCTACGGACTTCCTACTATTGCGTTTGAAAAGGGAAATGCGCCATTGCACACCAAGCCAATCAACGTCGGCGTGATCCTATCAGGTGGTCAAGCTCCTGGCGGACACAATGTGATTGCAGGTATCTTTGACGGCATCAAGAAGATAAATAAGGATAGCCGGCTCTATGGCTTCCTGATGGGTCCTGCCGGACTTATCGACCATAAGTATATGGAGATCACTAGCGATATTATGGATGAATACCGCAATACTGGTGGTTTTGATATCATCGGGTCTGGACGTACCAAGCTCGAGACTGAGGAGCAGTTTGATAAGGGGCTAATCATCCTTCGCGAGCTAGATATCCAGGCACTCGTCATTATCGGTGGTGACGACTCCAACACCAATGCATGCGTTTTGGCAGAGTACTACAAGAAGATCAATGCTGGTGTACAGGTATTGGGTTGTCCAAAGACTATTGATGGCGACCTTAAGAATGAGCAGATTGAGAGCTCCTTTGGTTTTGATACCGCCACTAAGGTCTACTCTGAATTGATTGGCAATATCCAGAGAGACTGCAACTCTGCACGTAAGTATTGGCACTTCATCAAGTTGATGGGTCGCTCCGCTTCGCATATTGCTTTGGAGTGTGCTCTTCAAACCCAGCCTAATATCTGCATCGTCTCTGAGGAGGTACTGGCAAAGGAACAAAGCCTTGATGATATCGTCACATACATTGCTCAGATCGTGGCTGATAGAGCGAAAGAAGGCCTTAACTTCGGTACCGTATTGATTCCGGAGGGGTTGATTGAGTTTATCCCAGCAATGAATGCCCTCATTGCCGAGCTCAATGATCTATTAGCCCATGAGGGCGATGCATTTGCCAAGCTAAATAAGGAAGCTCAGAGAGAGTTTGTGATAGACCGTCTTTCTGCAGAGAATAGCAAGGTCTTCAAGTCACTGCCAGAGGATGTGGCACGCCAGCTCACTCTAGACCGTGACCCTCACGGCAATGTGCAGGTATCTTTGATTGAGACTGAGAAGCTCCTTGCCGAGATGGTTAAGGAGAAGCTCAAAGAGTGGAAGGCAGAGGGTAAGTATGTAGGTAAATTTAGCATCCAGCGTCACTTCTTCGGGTACGAAGGTCGTTGTGCTGCTCCATCCAACTTCGATGCCGACTACTGCTATAGCCTTGGCTACAATGCAGCTCAATTGATTGCAGCAGGCAAGACGGGCTATATGAGCTCTATCCGCAATACTACTCGCCCTGCAGCAGAGTGGAAAGCTGGTGGTATTCCTATCACAATGATGATGAATATGGAGCGCCGCCACGGTTCCATGAAACCTGTTATTCGCAAGGCACTGGTAGAACTTGAGGGCAAGCCTTTCAAGACCTTTGAGCAGTATCGCGATAAGTGGGCTCACGAGACCTGCTTTGTCTATCCAGGACCGATCCAATATTTTGGACCTAGCGAGGTTTGTGACCAGACAACTGAGACTCTTCGCCTAGAGCAAGAGTAAGACTTAACAAGCATATTTAGAGGAGCAAAGGGAGATAATGAACTCCCTTTGCTCCTCTATTTTTATGATCGGATCAAAATGAAGGAAGAGAATGTTGCACGAAGTGCCATTCTCGCACATTTGCTTCAAATGTGCCGAGACTTTGCACGAAGGATGAGATGCAAGGCAGCCGCTAGGCTGCCAAGGTACTCAAAAAGGCGCTGAGGATGAGGGTGAAGGGAGCGTACTCACGTACGTGACCGAACCCGAATTCCGATAGCAACGCCGCAGATCGCCTTCGTGCAACAGTCTCAAGGAAGGTAATATGCCTCTTCGCATTTCAGCAGCTGTGGCATTGTAATCATATACTTTACCCCCACACGAGGCACCCTACTTTTCAGAATTTCAAGCTGCAAAATAAGATGAAGAATCAGGCTAAAAAAGGGTCTTTGAGACTCCTTTTACAATCAATTGAAATTCAACACTATATATTAGCGTCAACCGAGATGCAACTAAGCAATCGGCGAGATGCAACTCGGCAAATGCTTAGTTGCAACTCGCCGATTGCTTAGTTGCATCTCAACTTTTCCCTACCAGCATGGAGGTTTTATGGAGGCACATAGAGATGGCGATCTACCCATGTAATTGTCTTGTTCTTGACAAGGGGGCTAACCCGCAAGGAGAATCTGCTGACCCCATCTATTATTTTAGATGAACACCTCAAATAAAATGGTTAAGTTTGCAAGTCATATAGGGTAGTAAAAATGGACAAGAATAATAATATAAATAGCCAGTCACAAGAGCAACAATTGGTGGTGCTGGGGGCTCGCGAACACAATCTCAAAGATATAGATGTAGAGATTCCTCGCCATTCACTTGCTGTAGTCACAGGCTTGAGTGGTAGTGGAAAGTCGTCGCTTGCTTTTGACACCATATATGCGGAGGGGAACAGACGTTATATTGAGACCTTTTCGGCATACGCAAGAGGCTTCCTCGGTAATCTCGAACGTCCAGACGTAGACCAAATCATTGGGCTCTCGCCTGTTATCTCCATCGAGCAAAAGACCACTGTAAAGAACCCAAGGAGTACCATAGGCACCACGACAGAAATCTATGACTTTTTGCGACTGCTCTATGCACGCACCGCTACCGCTTATAGCAAAGGGGGCAAGGCGATGGTCAGCCACAATGAGGAGCAAATCTTCGCTATGGTATGTAGGGACTTCAACAACCAACGCATCCAAATATTTGCCCCGATAGTGCGGGATCGAAAAGGGCACTACCGGGAGCTTCTAGAGAGTATGCGACGAAAGGGCTATCTCTATGTTCGTGCCGACGGAGAGATGCTGGAGCTGAAACCCGGACTGGCATTAGCACGATACCAAAACCATAGGGTAGAGGTGCTTATTGATAAGTTGGCTCTACAAGAGAATGAAGAGTCGCTTTCTCGGTTAAAGGAGGCACTTCGAGTGGCACTTCATCTTGGAAAAGGCGTCGTGATGGTTCAGAAGTATCAATCTACAGAGGAGCCTCTATTTTACAGTAAGCAATTGATGGATGCCGAGACGGGCGAAAGCTTTGAAGAGCCAGCACCACATACCTTTTCCTTTAACTCACCCCAAGGAGCTTGCCCCAAGTGTAAGGGCATTGGGGAGGTTCCGGCTCCTGATATGACAAAGATCATCCCCGACCCCTCTCGAACCATTCGTCAGGGAGGACTGGCTCCATTGGGCAACTTTAAGCCCAATATGATATTTAAGCAACTAGAGGCGATCACTGAGCACCACGGTTTCACCATCAATGATCCGATTAAGGAGTTTCCAGAGGAACTGATGGATGATATTATGAATGGTGTAGACTATCCTCTCAAGCACAAAGTGGAGGCAACAGGTAAGGTGGAGCGTCTCTTTTCGTATGATGGGCTGATTGCCTATCTCAGGGCTTTAGCAGACGAGGAGGAATCGAGCAAAATACGTAAGTGGGCCAATCAGTTTAGTACTTACAAGTGTTGTCCATCTTGCGGAGGTAAGCGACTTAATAAGGTAGCACTCTCTTTTAAGATTGATGGGCACGATATTTCTGAGGTTTGTAATTGGTCACTTCCTAAGCTGTTAGAGTGGATCAAGGGGGTCTCCGACAAGATTGAGAAGCGGAAAAAGGTGGTGGCGAAGGAGATTATCAAAGAGATAGTGAGCCGCCTGGAGTTTCTACTGGAGATGGGATTGGACTACCTCACACTTAATCGTACCACTGGTTCGCTTTCGGGCGGGGAGATGCAGAGAATTAGGCTGGCTACGCAGCTAGGGAGTAAGCTGGTGAATGTGCTTTATATTCTAGATGAGCCGAGCATCGGTCTGCACCAGAGAGATAATACAAGGCTGATAGAATCACTAAAACGACTTCGGGATCAAGGCAATTCGCTGATCGTGGTAGAGCACGATAAGGATATGATGCTGGCAGCAGACTACATCGTAGACATGGGTCCTGGAGCTGGACGCAAGGGTGGAAAGGTAATCTATAGTGGCACGCCAAAGGAGATGCTCAAGGCGGACACCCTTACAGCACAGTATCTTAATGGCACCAAAGCTATTGAGGTGCCCACTAGTCGGAGAAAGGGAAAAGGAAGCTCGCTCCGATTGATTGGCGCCACTGGGAATAACCTGAAAGGGGATACGCTAGAGATTCCATTAGGAAAGCTAGTACTGGTGACGGGGGTATCGGGAAGCGGAAAGTCCACCTACATCAATGACACCCTTTACCCAGCCCTCTCCAAGCACTTTTATCGCTCTTTGGAGGAACCCCTACCCTATAAAACGATTGAGGGGATTGAAGAGGTGGATAAGGTGGTGCAGGTAGATCAATCACCCATTGGAAAGATGCCACGAAGCAATCCTGCGACCTATACGGGGGTGTTTACAGATATCCGCAATCTCTTTGTGGAGATGCCGGAGAGCAAGATTCGTGCCTATAAGCCAGGGCGTTTCTCTTTTAATGTGAAGGGTGGACGATGTGAGACCTGCAAAGGCAATGGTTATAAAAAGATTGAGATGAACTTCCTACCCGATGTCTATGTGCCGTGCGAGACTTGTAAAGGGCGTCGCTATAATCGGGAGACGTTGGAGGTGAGGTACAAAGGAAAATCAATCGCTGATGTACTGGATATGACAGTGAATATGGCGGTAGAGTTTTTCGACACCCAGCCAAATATTCTACGGAAGATAAAGGCTCTACATGATGTGGGGCTGGGCTACATCAAGCTAGGACAGTCGAGCAATACGCTATCTGGTGGAGAAGCACAACGTGTAAAACTCGCCACAGAATTGATGAAGCGGGATACGGGGAAGACGGTTTACTTCCTCGATGAACCCACTACAGGACTTCATTTTGAGGATATCCGGGTACTGATGAATATTCTTCAGAAATTGGTAGACAAAGGCAATACGGTAGTGATCATTGAGCACAATTTAGATGTCATCAAAGTGGCGGATCACATCATTGAGATAGGTCCTGAGGGAGGCGAAAAGGGAGGTCGCATTGTTTTTGAAGGAACTCCAGAAGAGATGATCGCACAAGATAAGGGGTATACCACTCCTTTCTTAAGGGATGAATTAAAGCAAAAATGAATAGAGAAGAACTACTTAAGGAGCTCAATCCTGAGCAAAAAGAGGCGGTAGTCCATAGCGGCTCTGATAGCTTGATACTGGCAGGTGCTGGGTCGGGCAAAACGAGGGTGCTCACCACAAAGATCGCTTACCTCCTTACCGAAGGGGTGGCTCCGTTCCAGATATTAGCACTCACCTTTACCAATAAAGCAGCTCGGGAGATGCGAGAGCGTATCGGCACACTGGTAGGAGGCCCGGTGGCAGGATTGATCACTATGGGGACGTTTCACTCGGTATTTGCTCGCTTTTTGAGGAGCTATGCCGACCGCTTAGGGTACAATCATTCGTATACAATCTATGATACCACCGACTCTAAGTCTTTGGTGAAGATGATCGTGAAAGAGCTCCAACTAGATGAAAAGATGTACAAGCCTAGCTACATTCAGGCGGAGATCTCTAATGCTAAAAATAGTGGGCTTTCGCCTAGAGACCTAGCAGATGAGATGGTAGCCCACAGGCATGACCTCCGAAAAAGCGTACCCGCATTGCCGAAAATATATCGGGAGTACGAGACGAGGTGCCAACGAGCTAATGCAATGGACTTTGATGACCTTCTGCTGAATATGCTTCGACTGTTGCAACAGCATGAAGATGTAAAAGCCACCTTCCATGAGAGGTTTAGGTACATTCTCATCGATGAGTACCAAGATACTAATAGGGTTCAGCATAAGATTGTTCAGCAACTCAAAGGACCATCTACGGAGCTGATGGTAGTGGGTGATGATGCTCAGAGTATTTACTCATTCAGAGGGGCAGTGATTGATAATATCATCAACTTCCAAACTACCTTTCCAGGGGCTAAGCTATTTAAGCTCACCAAGAATTACCGCTCGACTGGCAATATTGTGGAGCTAGCTAATGGGTTGATCGCCAAAAATGAAAAGCGGATCCCTAAGGTGGTAGAGGCAGTAGCTGGTAAAGGTGAGAAATCACTGCTTTTTGAGTCGTTTAGTGCACCAATGGAGGCTCAGCAGGTGGCAGCACAGGTCAATCAACTCATCCATTCAGATACCAACCCTGAGGATATTGCCATTCTATATCGCACCAATGCACAGAGTAGATTGCTAGAGCAGTATCTCAAGATGTTTAGCATCCCCACCCGCATATACGGTGGGCTCTCCTTTTTCGACCGAAAGGAGGTGAAGGATTTACTCGCTTATCTAAGGTTGGTGATCAATCCTGATGATGATGAGGCCTTCCGAAGAGTCTACAATGTGCCGGCAAGAGGGATCGGAGCTGTGACGTTTGAAGGCATCGCCAAAGTGGCCAATGAACGAGGCCAGTCTCTGATGAGTACCGCCAAAAGTCCAGAGCAACTCTCAGGTGTGGTGCGAGGTGCAGGGATCAGCAAGCTAAGTGCTTTCGTGGAGCTGATAGAGGTGATTACAAGTCTAGCTGATGATCTAGCCCCAATCCCCTATCTCCAGAAGGTAATTGAACTAACAGGGCTAAAGGCGATGTACAATGATGGGAGCGTAGAGGGACAGTCTAGAATGGACAACATTGCGGAGCTGGTGAGTGCCCTAGATGATTTTATCACCCGAAGAAAACTGGAGCAAGGCGAAGAAGAGCCCTCTCTTGAGGACTTTGTAAGGGAGATGACGCTTTATACCGACCAAGATACTGAAGACGACGACACCCCAAAGGTAACTCTGATGACCATGCACGCCTCCAAAGGCCTTGAATTTGACCATATATTTTGTGTGGGACTAGAGGAGGGTATAATTCCAAGTAATAGAAGCACTGGTATAGCTGATATTGAGGAGGAGCGTCGCCTACTCTACGTGGCAATTACACGTGCGAAAGAACACTGCACCCTGAGCTATGCTAGGGAGCGTATGGTAAATGGGCAAACCAATATGGCCATGCCAAGTCGATTCCTGAGGGAGCTAGACCCGAAGTATGTGAAAGATAACTCTGGAATCGTTTCGGGAGGAGTTATGGAGAAAGCCATTGAAAAGCTACAACAATTGCATCGTGACCTTCCCCCCACTCCCTCTGCTCCAAAGCGGATGACTCGCATCAAGCATAGTCGGCAGGTAGGTAGTGATGGCCCAAGTGGTAGAGAAAATGAGGTGCTGACAGATACGGCAGCCGATACCGACCTAAAGAAAGGGGACATCGTCTATCACAATCACCTAGGAAGGTGTGAAATCCTTGGTTTCGTGGAGACTTCAATTATGGGAAGTAAAGTGAGTGTGCGATTGGAGGATAACTCAGTTCGCCAATTGATTCTTAAATTTGCCAAACTACGTAAAGAATAACTTGATAAGATATGACACTAGACGATCAAATCACAGAAGGATATCACCAACAAGGGGTGCGGACAGGAGTGCTTGAGGTAATCTGCGGCTCAATGTTTTCGGGCAAGACGGAGGAGCTGATGCGGCGTATTAAGAGGGCTCTGATCGCACGACTCAAGGTGGTGGTTTTCAAGCCGGTCACCGATACCCGCTACCATGCCACGAATGTGGTAAGTCATGACAAAAACTCCATTCCAAGCATCCCTATTTCCAACTCAGCACAAATGCTAGACCTGATTAAGGACGCAGATGTGGTGGGCATAGATGAAGCTCAGTTTATTGATAACGGCATCATAGACGTTTGTCAGAAATTGTCGGATAATGGCATTCGGGTGATCGTGTCAGGACTGGATATGGACTTTATGCGTCGTCCCTTCGGGCCTATGCCGGCTCTGATGAGTATCGCTGATAGAGTCACGAAGGTGCATGCGGTCTGTATGGACTGTGGCGCCCCAGCCAATTTCTCCTATCGCCTTGGCGACGATGACCGCGTAGTAGTGCTTGGAGCTATGAAGGAATACGCCTGCCTCTGTCGCTCTTGCTATCTTGCCCGCATCAAGAAAATAGCCGAATAGATAAACAAGAGATCTAAGCATACAGAATAAAGGTCGTTCAGAGCCAACGCTTTGAACGACCTTTATTTTACGGAAAAGACTATGTCAATCAGTGAGGGAGGCGATTGCCTTTTTCCTTGCTAGCATACAAGCCCCCATCACACCAGCATAGCGGAGGAGGATAGACTGCTTTAGTTCGGTATCTTGGTTGACCATGTTGAGCGAATACTTACGTATAGCACTTTGGATGGGGTGGATAAGGTAGTCACCCACCTGTGCCAGCGGACCACCAATCACCACCACATGAGGGTTGAAGATATTGATGAGGTTGGCCAAATGCAAGCCTAGCTGCTCACCCACCTCCTCCAGAATCTCAATACAGAGCATATCCTCCTTCAGCGTCGCCTCAATCAGGTCATCCAGCGTGATATCCTCAATCTTCTTTCCACTATCTGTGATGATAGAGCGGTCACCCTGCTTCACACGCTCAATAAACTTACGGTGCATAGCACGTCCAGAGGCTTCAGTCTCCAAGCAACCCTTCTTCCCGCAATGGCAAATCACTTCATTCTCATAGCAATGGGTATGCCCAAACTCTCCACTAAAGCCCGACTTTCCCGCATAGGGCTCACCATTGATAATGATGCCTAGACCAAGCCCCCACGTAGCATGCACGAAGAGCAGATTCTCCCCCTTCTGCCGATAATGCAGCATGTACTCCCCGTATGCAGCAGCACGCGAGTCGTTATCGATAAATGTAGGGATACCGAAGGTATTAGTAAAATAGGTGGCGAGAGGAGTCCCTTCAAAATTGAAGTAGGTATAGCTATAGCCAGTATGTGGATTGAGACGGCCCAAAATATTGATACCGATGCTCACAATAGAGTGACGTGGCACATCTATTTCGTGATCCATATAATTATTGACTTCATTGCAAATAGTATTGAGGCACTCCTTTGTATTGGCAAACCTAAAGGGGATATCCATCTGGGAGTGCACCTGATTACCCGAGAAGTCCATCAGTACAAAGCTAATATGCTCGGAAGAAAAGTCCACCCCTAGGAAGTAAAAGTCCTTATCGGTCAGCCCAAATAGAAAGGGGTGCCGACCGGTAGAGGCCTCCAGCTTACCAAAATTACGCAAGAGCCCATGATCCACCAGCTCCCCCACCATCTTACTGATCGTCGGCACACTCACCCCCAAGAAGCGAGCCAATACCGGCAAGGTCTCAGGACCATTATCCACTAGATACTCCACAATCTGTCGCTTATACTGCAGATTCTTAGGATTGGTATCAAATAATAATCTAAATTCGTTCTCCGTCATAATATTAATTCCATCATAATATTAACTTTACATCCGTTAACCACCACAAATATATATAATTTTTTTCGTAACTAATCAAATTATCTCCTCATTCTTATCTACTTCCACATCAAAAAGCACCTATTTACTAAATTAAAAAGAACCCTAACCCCCGCGGATAACTTTCTCAAAAATCTAAGAGCCGAGCAGGCCAAAAGTTGAGTTGCAACTAAGCAATCGGCGAGTTGCAACTAAGCAAACGACGAGATGCAACAAAGCAATTGCTTAGTTGCAACTCAACTAACGCCAAAATACAGCACTCATTATCAATAGGTTACAAACGCCCCAAATGAGACTATTGCACGAAGGCGATCTGCGGCGTTGCTTTCGGGATTCGGGCTCGGTCACGTACGTGAGTACGCTCCCAGCGCCCTCACCCTCAGCGCCTTGCATCTCATCCTTCGTTCAAAGTCTCAGCGCATTTGATTCAAATGTGCGAGAATGGCACTTCGTGCAGCATTCTCCAAATAATCCCTATCCGCACCATTTTTCGGTAATAATATGGCGAAAAACAATAATACCCGTCTTTTTTCTTCGCAAAACCCCACAAAAGCCTAATTTTAACACTCCTATAACCAATTGATTATATGCCTATTACAAAAATATTAGAGCCAAGAAAGAAATAAATATGCACTAATTACACTATTATAGTAGAAAAAGTGTATATTTGTCCCAAGATACAACGAATCATATTAAAAACAACCAACCATATGAGTACCGACCGCAAAAAACAATATATCGGAAAGGCAATAGAGATCCTCAAGCAAGAAGGCTTCAGACTATCCCTAGATGAGATGGCGACGAAGATGGGCATTACCAAGAAAACCCTGTACAATAACTTCAGCTCAAAAGATGAACTACTTAAAGAGTGCGTCCAGGCGATCTCTGAAGACTTCAAGACCACATTGAAAGATCTAGATAATCCCGATATAAGTGCCAAAGAGAGCGTCATACGCTGTTTTAATCAGCTCGACGACCTATTTACCGAGCTCAATCCCATATTTTTCTCCGACCTCATGCAGAGCAACCCCAATCAAGCGATGCTCGGACACATTATGGGCTCCAATTTATTCCGGGAGAAAATGGCCAATAACCTCCAGCAAGGGATCCAGGAAGGGGTTTATCGCCCAGATATCGACATTTCTTTCGTCTGTGAGTATATGGCCTACTCCATATTTGGATTTTACATCCACTCCGTCACCAGTAGTCGCCTCCCCTATTCGGAAGAATACTTTGCCAACATTATAAAGTATTATCTGAGGGCGCTCCTCAAAGAATAAAAACTAACAACCAACACAATAATAACACACAACCATGTATCTATCCAAAAACATTTATGCTGATGGTGGTCGATTCACAGACACCTTCGCCTCAATTGGCAAGATGAGAAAGTGGATTGTGTACACCGCCCTACTTCTGATGGTCATGCCCGTACAGGCCACTGCCCAAGAGGTCTACACGCTATCCGACTGCCTGGAATATGCGCTGCAGCACAATAGCGACATCCAGAAGTCTGCTTACGAGCAGCAAAAGGCAAAGCTAGCCCGCCAAGAGGTGCTTGGAGCCCTTCTTCCGCAAATTAATGGTTCTGCCGGCATCAACGACAACCTAAAGAAGGCAAAGTTTGTGATGCCCAACTTCATGAATAATATGCTCCCAGAGAAGATGCGCGACCCCAATGCATCGCAGTACATGACCGTGGAGATGGGCACCAAGTACACGGCCAATGCAGGAGTGGCCCTTAGCCAGCAGATACTCAATATGCCACTCTTCAACGCCCTCGACATCGCCAAGGTATCCCAAGAGATGGCTGCACTTGGTGCTGAAGCTACAGAGGAAGAGGTAGTGGCCAAGACCGCCACTCTATTCTACGGCATTCAGGTAACAGACTATGCCGTACAGCAGATGGGGAGAAGTGTAAACCTTGTAGAGAAGATGCTGAAAATGATGGAGGTCAACTACGCCAACGGCCTCGTCAAGCGTATCGACGTAGACCGAGTACGGGTCAATCTCACCAACCTAAAGACGCAAAAAGCGGCTATTGAAAGTGGCCTTGAGGTACAGAAAAACCTACTCAAGTTACAAATGGGATGGAATATCGACCAACCCATTTCGCTACCGCCAATGGACTTCTCACTAGTAGACAGTCAGAGCCAAGCCGATACCTTCAGGCCCTTCAACCTCATGCAGCAAGTCGCCTACCGACAATTACTAGCACGCGAAAAGATGGCCCAGCTACAAAATAGAGCCAAGAAGTACGAGTATCTTCCTACTCTCACCCTGATATTCAACCTACAATATAATAGGATGAGCGACCAACTCTTCAAGAGTAGTAACAGCTATAGCTATCCCACCGCCATGGTGGGGCTCAATCTCAAAATCCCCATCTTCAGCGGACTCTCGAGAAGTGCCAAGGTAAAGGAGAGCCACATAGACCTCCTCAAAGCACAGGAGGATCTACGGATGCTAGGGCAATCGCTACAGATGGCACGCCAAAATGCCCTCCTCAAGCTACAAGACACCAAGAGTACCATCGCCCTACAAAAGGACAACCAAGCCCTAGCCGAAGAGGTATTCCACCTGGCACAGAAAAACTTCGACTCCGGCGTTGCCTCCCTCTCCGATGTGCTCAATGCTACCCAATCGCTCATACAGGCACAGCTCTCCTATGCTAGCGCCTTAGGAGACTACATGCAAGCCTATATAGACCTCAAGAAAGTCAATGGCGAAGTCATGGAAATGATCACCAACAACCATTAAACGATATATTCTTATGAAAAAGAAAGTTCTCCTCCCGATAGTCATCATAGTAGTTATCGGGATCATCGTGCTCACCCTGATTGGCAATAAAAGAAGTACTGCAGCCAAGACAGAGGGTATCCTACTCGACCAAACAGCCGTGGCAGTTCGCACAGAAATCGTCAACGAACGCCCCTACTCCCTAGACTTCACCGCCAACGGACTAGTGCGTGGTATTCACGACCAAACCCTTACTTCAGCGATAGGTGGGCGAGTCATTGCCCTTCAAGCGAAAGAAGGCGATAGAGTTTCAAGTGGGCAATTGCTCCTGCAGATCGATGCCGAAACCCTCGGTGCCGATGCAGAGTCGGCTAAGGTAGCCTTTGAGGCCGCTCAGCGCGACTACCAACGCTTCGAAAATGCACACGCACAAGGAGGGGTTTCCGACCAGCAATTAGCCGCAATGCATACCCAGATGGTCGCTGCCGAAGGTCGTTACACTGCTGCTCGTCGCCGCCTTTCCGATGCTTCGGTCGTGGCCCCCACCTCAGGCCAAGTCTACAAAAGTTACGTGGAGGTTGGGAGCTTTGTCAGTCCCGGTGCCAAGCTCTTTGAGATCGTCGACGACTCCCAGCTCAAGGTCTCTTGCTACGTCACCGAGCGACAGCGCCTTCAGCTCACCAAAGGCCAGAGCGTACGCCTCACGAGCGAGCTCTTCCCCACCCGAGAGATCACCGGACACATCTCCATGATCGGCGACAAAGCCAACCAAGCCCTTTCGTTTCCCGTAGATGTGATGCTCGACAAAGAGGCCACCCAGGGGTTGCACCCAGGTATGTACCTCTCCATCTCCTTCGGTGGCGCGTCGGAGCAAACTGGCATACTCATCCCTCGTAAAGCCATCATCGGAAGTATCAATGATGCAAAAGTCTACATTGTACGCAACGGTATGGCATTACAAAAGGCCATCACCGCCGGCAACACGGTAGGAGATCACATTGAGGTCCTTGATGGGCTTCAAAAAGGCGATAGCCTAGTAGTAGCTGGGCTGATCAATATCTCCGATGGCGCCCCAGTCAAAAGCATCAAAGAATCATTAAACGAATAAGGCGATGAAAATAGTTGAAACTTCCATCAAACGCCCCATATACGTTACGGTTCTTTTTATATTATTGGCCGTTTTGGGATATCTGAGCTTCAAGAGCCTGAGTGCGGAGCTGATGCCTAAGTTCACCCCACCCATCCTCACGGTTCAGATCGTATACCCTGGGGCTTCTCCGAGCGAGGTTGAGCTTTCCCTCACTCAAAAATCCGAGGAGGCACTCTCCAGTATGGAGGGCATTGACCATATACAGTCTTACTCCTTTGAAGGGATGTCGATGATTATGGTCTCCTTTGAGTTTGGCACCGACATTGATAAAGCAATGACCGAAGCCCAAAATCGTCTCAATGCCAAGCGGGCAGAGCTTCCACGTGATATCCTCTCCCCACGAATCTCCAAAATCTCCGTAGATGAAAAACCGATCCTCATCCTCTCCGCACGAGCCAACATAGGCTCTACTGAGCTATTTGACTTAGTGGACAAACGAGTACGCCCCGACCTTTCTCATATCCGAGGAGTGGCCAATGTAGATCTTGTGGGTGGTGTACAGCGCGAGATTCAGGTCAATCTCAATCAAGACCGTATGCACGACCTCGGTATCAGCCCAATGATGATCCAAGGCGCCATACGAGGTGCCAACCTAGACTTCCCTACTGGATATCTACAGAGCCCCTCCACTCAGATGGCAGTTCGGCTATCGGGCAAGATCACTTCGGTTGATGAACTACGTAAGATAGTGATTCGCTCCGCCAATGGAGCCATGATTCGCTTGGAGGATGTGGCAGAGGTATCAGATGGCACTAAAGACCCTGTAAAAATCGGTCGTGTCAACGGACAAGAAGCTATTCTGATTAATACCTAAAGCAGTCCGATGCCAACGCCATCGAAGTAAGTAAAGCGGTCAATAAGCAGATAGAGTGGCTTCAAAGCCAGTATGCTACCGAAGGACTCCAAATAGAGGTCGCACAGGATACCACCACCTTCACCAGCAATGCCATCAAGTCGGTACTCACCGACCTCCTTTTGGCAGTGCTTCTGGTTTCCCTTGTGATTCTATTCTTCCTACACAACGTACGGAATGCACTCATCGTGATGGTGGTAGTGCCGGTATCCCTCATCTCTTCCTTCATCGGAATGAAGCTATTTGGCTTTACCCTCAATATGATGTCGCTCCTAGCCCTCTCCCTCGTGATCGGCGTATTGGTGGATGATGCTATTGTGGTGATTGAAAACGTCTACCGACACATGGAGATGGGCAAAAATCGCTTCAAGGCCACCTTTGATGCGATGAACGAGATTGGGCTAACCGTTATTTCAGTCACCCTAGTACTGGTGGCAGTCTTTCTCCCTATCATCTTTACAAACACACTGGTTTCCGATATTCTACGACAGTTCTGTGGGGTCATCGTTATTGCGATCCTCCTCAGTCTACTAGCCGCACTTTCATTAGTTCCTTTGCTTACTTCTCGCTTTGGCAATATTAAGCAACTGGATAAAGAGCAACCATTCGGACGGATACTCAATGGTTTTGAAAATGGCATCGACAAGTTTGCTACTCACATTTCCTCTATCGCCCAGTGGGGGCTCTCGCATAGGTGGCTCCTCTTAGTAATTGTACTCTGTGTAATGGGCTCCGTGCTACTACTCTTTCCATTGGGCTTTGTGAACTTTGAGTTCCAGCCCTATATGGACCGAGGTGAGTGCATTGTGCAACTAGAGATGCCCAAAGATATCTCCATGGAGGAGTCCAACCGATTGGTTCGGAAGGCGGAAATCTGGTTTATGAAACGCCCTGAAGTGGAGAAAGTGGTGACTATGGTAGGGCAAACCAGCGACAATTCACAGAGCAATAAAGGAACTCCCTATTTGGCTGAGCTCAATGTAAAGCTCAAAAAGCAGAAAGAGGGAACCGAAGCCTATATCCAGCGGATCCGAAAACCGCTATCTGACCACTTAGTGGACGCCCGAGTCAATATCTATAGCGTGAGCATGACTGGCACCGTCTCCAAGGCAGCGGTGGAGTACATTATCTCAGGATCCGACAAGGATTCGGTAGCTACCTATGCCGATAAAGCCCTTGATATAATGAGGGGCATCCCAGGTGTAGTACAGCCCACCTTGTCGGTTGAAAACGCCACACCCGAAGTAGTGGTAAAGGTACAAAGGGACAAGATGTCCGACCTCGGACTCACCCTCGACAACGTAGGTATGATGATGCAAATGTATTTCCAAGGCAATGACCAATTGAGATACACCCAAGGGGAGCAGGAGTATGCTATCAACATTCGCTCCGATAAAGCATCCCGTCAATCTATTGACGATGTCTCCAACCTGATGTTTACCAATGGTCGTGGCGATCAGATCCGTTTAGCACAGTTTGCCGATATACACCTCGGCATTGGGCCCAGCCGTCTAGAGCGATATAATCGCAATAGCTCTGTCACGCTACGTGCTCAGGCATACGGGGTATCACCGGGGGCCATCTCAAAGCAATTTATGAAGGCACTGGACCGGGCTGAGATGCCTCAAGGAGTCGAGGTACAAGCTACGGGGGATATGAAGAAGATGTCGGACTCTATGAGTGTGCTCCAAACTGCCATCCTGCTTTCACTCTTGCTTATCTACCTGTCACTCGTACTCCTCTACAATAACTGGACCGACCCACTCGTGGTGATGATCTCCATTCCTTTATCTGTAGTAGGTGCTTTACTTGCTCTAGCACTCAGCAATACAGCTATGAGTATCTATGCGATGCTCGGAATGGTAATGCTGATAGGATTGGTAGCCAAAAATGCAATTCTATTAGTAGACTTCGCCAATGAAGCAATGGCAGAAGGGCTAGCAGTAGATGTGGCAGTGATACGTGCTGTGAAGCTTCGCACCCGTCCAATTCTTATGACGGCACTATCCACGATTATCGGAATGCTCCCCGTAGCACTAGCTACTGGAGCAGGTGCCGAGCTACGAACTGGCATGGCCTGGGTAATCATCGGAGGAATGGCCCTTTCGACCCTTCTCACCCTCATCGTAGTACCTGCCCTTTACAAAGCGTTCCACGCTCGGCAGAAGAAGCACCATGAGGTGATAGACATTGATAAGATGATGAGAGAGTAACTGCCCATCTTTATTAAAAGACAAAGGTGGCAGAGGAATAGGGCTTCTCTATCACCTTTGTCTTATACTTTATCAAGGCAACAGCAGAACGGTTAAGCGTTATTATCGGTATATTTGCCATTGGTATTATTAGGTCCAAAGAGAGTTTATATGATTAACTACTCATTATTTATCCAGAGTGCCAGACGCTTGGCAGAGCAACTCCACAAGGGTCAGTGCGATAAGGCTGGGAAGGATTATTTTGAAGGGCACCTTCAGATGGTAGCAAGCAAGGGGGAGACTTGGCTGGAGGTGATAGCTGGATACCTCCATGATGCGAGTGAAGATACGCCTCACTCTACTGCTGAGGTTCTTCAGAGACTTGAGGAGATTGCAGGCGAGAAACTGCCTTCTGAAGCACGGGAGACGCTTAAGACGGTGCTCGAACTGCTCAACAGCCATCGGTATGGCACCAGAGAAACCTACATCAAAGCAATCGGAGAGCACCCAGTGGCAACGGCTGTGAAACTCCACGACTTGGAGCACAATTTAGATATTTCTCGAATTCCTAACCCTACCGAAAAAGATCTCACGAAGCATCAGCAATACGAGGAGGAGTACCGTTACTTAAATGCTCAATATAAGAAAATGAGAAAGCCGAGAATACTCTTTATCCATGGCTACAGTGGTGGGGCTTTTGGTGCCACAGCAACCGAACTTCAAAGGCAACTAGGAGAGGGGGCTACCCTTTTTGCTCCAGCCTTTAGCAATGAGTTGAGTTCCTTCGAAAATATGCTGGCAAATATCCATCAAGCACAAATGCTGGTGGATAATGAAGGAATTGACTTAGTCATCGGCTCTAGCATGGGAGGATTTACCGCTCTACGAATTAAGGGATGCCCTAGAATAGTCATCAACCCCTGCATGAAACCCTCGGAGTTATTATATTTGCCAGAATTCGGCAATGCCACTCAAACCGAGATAGATAAGTATATTCACTTGGAAGAGTCATTGGCGCCCTCGCCCTTTGAAGTAAAAAACACGTGGGCTCTTTTTGCTGAAAATGATGAGCTATTTTCCTATCGTTCCCTCTTTGACCAGTTATTCGATTCCTCGCACGCCTTCGCAGTACCAGGAGAGCATCGAAATAACCCGATCAGAATAAGAGAGAATATTATTCCGCTGATCCAAGAGATTCTCATACAAAGATAAAAAAGAGAAGTGCAAGCGTAAAATATTTGGAAATGTATGGTATTATATGTACCTTTGCAATCCAATAGAGAATATTAGTCAGAAACTAATTAAAGCATAAGATAATAATGAAGAAGGGTATTCATCCTGAGAACTATCGTAAGGTAGTATTTAAGGATATGTCAAATGACGAGACATTCATCACTCGCTCATGTGCCAATGCACGTGAGGAAATTGAGATTGACGGTGTGACTTATCCACTAATTAAAGTCGAGGTATCAAGTAGCTCACACCCATTCTATACTGGTGTAGCCACTCTTGTGGATACTGCTGGACGTGTAGATAAGTTCCGTAGCCGTTACGGTAATCGCAACAAGAAGTGATTCTACCGCCCTTCTAGTTTTTGAGGAGGGAACCGCTATAGCGGACAGATAAGAAACATTTTTGAATTCATCCTGGCGTTTTGGGGTACCTCGCGAGAGGAAAGGTGGACGCCATGGATGGATTCTTTATGCTATATGTAGAAGCCAATGGAGCACAATAACTTCGAGGATACAATCTGTGCAGTAGCCACACCACACGGCATGGGAGCACAGAGTACCATTAAGGTATCAGGGACAAAGGCAATTGAGATAGTCAATAGCCTGTTTAGGCCTACGAAAAAAGATACTTCACTACTCACCGCAGCTCCCTACTCTGCTCAGTATGGTTGGCTATACGACCCCAAGGATGGAAGTAGGATAGATGACTGTATCATCCTAGTAATGAGGGCTCCACATTCGTATACAGGCGAAGATCAAGTGGAGATAACGTATCATGGCAACCCTCTGATCTCCCAATTACTCTTGGATCTATTGATTCAAGCGGGAGCGAGGATGGCGGAGCCAGGCGAATTTACCCGTCGGGCGCTCTCCAATGGCAAGCTCGACCTTTCTCAAGCCGAAGCTGTAGCAGATGTGATTGCTAGCACCAATAGAGCAGCTCTCCGCCTTTCTATTACTCAGATGCGAGGTCTTTTTCGCAAAAAGATTGAAGAGCTAAGAGAGCCACTCATTCGTTTGGCCTCCCTCATTGAATTGGAGCTGGACTTTTCGGAGGAAGATGTTGAGTTTGTCCCGAGAGATGAACTGCTGACCCAGTGCCAGGAGATCCGAAAAAGTGTCTCGTCGCTAGCCGAAAGCTACGCCACTAGTGAGGTGATCAAAAATGGTATTCCCATTGCTATCGTTGGAGCTACCAACGCAGGCAAATCAACGCTTCTTAATGGGCTTCTCAATGAAGAGCGTGCCATTGTCTCCAACATTCACGGCACCACAAGAGATACTATTGAGGACACCCTATATATTAAAGGACAACAATTCCGGCTAGTTGATACGGCTGGACTCCGAGAGACGACCGACACAATAGAGCAAATTGGGATTGAGAGGACACTTGAAAAGGTCGCCAATACGGAGCTAGTCCTTTGGGTGATTGATCCGACTGAGACGGCTGTAGAATGGCAAAGTGTACTAGATAGGATCGCACCCAAAACCTCTAAACAGCAAATCGTAGGCATCATCAATAAGATAGATATTGCCCCAAAGGAGCAGGTTGAGGCCTTGAAAGGATGGCTAGCAGAGCAAGAGATCAACACCACCCTACCCATTTGTGCCATGAAGACCGAAGGCATAGAACAGGTAAAAGGACTACTTCACCACCACTTCTCTGACCTAGCAGTGGCTGACGACCAATTAATGGCTATCAACCTACGACAATCCACAGCACTTAGGGAGGCTGCTCAGCACCTCCTCTCCGTAGAAGAGGGCATCCAAGCCCACCTCTCAGGCGAACTGATTGCCCAAGACCTACGTGCCGCTACCACCTCCCTCAGCACCGTCATCGGCGAAGTCACCACCGACACCCTCCTCTCCTCCATCTTCGCCAACTTCTGCATCGGCAAATAAGGACTACTTACTATCCTAATAAACCATCACAAAGGCACTCAAATTGAGTGCCTTTTGTTTTATCCAAAACACTCGTTCGTCAACTTTTCAGTCGTTATTACGTCCTTTTCTGAACTGCATACCTACCCCATACACTTTTTTCCCCCATAGGTGCTGGACTCATGTAACACAGAGAGACGCCAATATGCAGTATGAAACAAAAACATGGCGAAATGAGGACGAAGTATGGCTAGAAGTAAGATACCTATAAAGAAGTCCTGCGAAATCGCACTTGTTTTTTAAGCCTATGGGACCAAGGAAACTTGGAATTCAATAAGCCATGCGAGATTTATTTGTATCTTGTGCTCATATGTTTCTATGGTTATCAACCTATGTTTGAAGTACCATTTGAGATAGCAAAGACCATACCTTTTGCCCCGTAAAGATTATAAAAGCAATCAATAGAACCGTAATGAAGTCTGGAATATACGAACATATAATTAATAAGGAAACAGAACGTGATATTCAACAAGCAGAACTGTCTGGATTAGTATGCATTCAGCAGCCTATAGACAGTGCCGAGTCGCCACAAATATTGGCAAATTATCTTGCAAAAGCTATTCGTCAGAAGCTTGAAGATATTGAGGAGCAACAAGATCGGGGAAATCTTATCAATCGTATTATGATTGATGCAGGATTGCTTGATGACAAGCAAATCGTAAAACCTTCAGACTTATTAGCTGAGGTGATGAGCCAGCAGAAGGCTATTCTACAAACTCAGAGCAATACACATACAGTTCGCCCTATATCTGGCTTTCGTGTTAGCAACCTTTTTACTGGTGGTAGTAGCACACTTTCTTTGAACGAGGAGATCCGTCGAGAAATCGCAAGTGCCGATGAGATATGCTTTATCGTATCATTTCTAAAAGTTTCTGGTGTCCGCCTCTTGCTCGATGAGCTCACTAAATTTTGTAGCCGTGAGGGGACTCGTTTGCGTATCATCACCACGACCTACTGCGGAGCCACACAGGCAAAGGCCATTATGCAGTTAGCTGAATTGCCAAATACAGAGATAAGAATTTTATACAATACCAATATAGAACGATTGCATGCCAAGTCGTATATATTTGTTCGCAATTCTGGCATGAACACAGCCTACATCGGTTCATCAAATTTATCCAAGTCGGCACAGACTGATGGCTTGGAATGGAATATGCGTGTTACGAGTATTGAGAACCCACATATTATTAAGACTGTGCTTGCGACTTTCGAGATGTATTGGAATAGTCCCAACTTTGAGGATTTCCGTATAGGGGGCATTGAGAAATTCAATAAAGAAATTCATCGCAACTTATTCCACTCAAATACTTCTGAAATGGTTTATCAACGATATTCGCTGTTACCACATCAGAAACAGATTCTCGACAAGCTACGTGTAGAGCGTGAGGTGAGAGGTAACTTCAAGAATCTTATTGTGGCCGCAACAGGAACGGGCAAGACTGTCATTTCCGCATTCGATTACCAAGAGTTCGCCCGAAGACATTCAAGGTCTCGCATTCTTTTCACAGCTCACAGAGAAGAGATTCTGAGACAATCGTTGAGTACATTTCGAAGTGTATTGCAAGATGCCAATTTCGGAACACTTTGGGTGGGAGCAAATCGTCCTTATGACGCAAGTGACTACGATCATTTGTTTGTCTCTATTAATATGTTCAATTCTCGTTTCGAGGAGTTCTTTGCATCGTTGGAAGCGGACTATTACGACTACATTGTAATTGACGAAGCACATCATAGCCAAGCAAATAGCTATCGTAAACTATTTGATCACTTTAATCCAAAGCTCCTTATTGGTTTAACAGCAACACCGGAGCGTATGGATGGTCAAGACTTACGCCCCGATTTTGGTGGCAGAATAAGTGCTGAAATACGATTACCTCAGGCGTTGCAGGCAGGATTGCTAACACCATTCCAATACTTGTGTATCTCTGACGACATAGACCTAAGCGACGAAAGTTTATGGAGTGGATTGAAGTATAATATTGATCGTCTTGCTGATAAACTATGCTCTGAGGCAAGAGCAAAACTTATAGCTGATTCATTACAAAAATATCTGGCTGATGAATACAAACGCCGAGCATTATGTTTCTGCGTAAATAAACGCCATGCAAACTTTATGGCCGATCAGTTGAGACTATATGGATTTACGGCACAAAGCCTCACATCAGACACGCCACCTGATGAGCGTAAGCAGCTCTCAAAGAATTTAAGAAATGGCTCTCTTCAATATCTCTGTGTTGTTGATATCTTCAACGAGGGTATCGATATTCCAGAGGTTGATACTGTATTATTCCTTCGTCCTACCGAAAGCTTAACAATTTTCCTTCAACAATTAGGTCGTGGTTTGCGTCTTTCTGCTGGAAAGACAGAGCTAACAGTCCTTGATTTCGTTGCACAAGCCAACTGCAAATATGATTTCGCAAGCCGATTCCGCGCACTCACATTACACCCTGAAAAAAATATCAAAAAACAGATAGAAGAAGGTTTCACCCTACTTCCTATGGGGTGTAGTATTGTAATGGAGAAGATGGCACGACAATATATTCTCGATAATATATCAAGTGCTATCTACAACAAAAGGCGCATCATTAAAGAGATAAATAGCTACACATCAATACCGACTATCTCACAATTCTTAGAGAATAATGGGCAGGATATTCGCGTGATATACCAGGGAGCAAATTGCTGGTCTTCATTGAAACGTGCTGCTAGACGCATCTCATATAATGATGATGCGATAACAAAGCGCTTAGAGAAAGGAATGGCAAATTTGATTCACCATAATACAGTTTCATTTCTCCACTTTGTTGCACGGTTTATTGCTGGCGAAGGTGTACACCTTGAAGAAGCATATAAAACCTATGCAATCATGCTATATTATGCACTATTCCAGGATAAGATTAGCAAGGTTGGCTTTCAAAACATAAATGAAGCATTGGAGCTACTATTCCACAATAATTATGCTTGTTTCAAACAGGAAATATCAGAAATAGTTTCCTACTTGTTAGCTAATTTAAGCATCAAAACTGCTCCAATTGGTATCGAGAGTCTTCCTGAAGTAGAATTGTATGGCTGTTACACTCGTGAGGAGATATTTACACTTGTTGGGCGTCAGACGCCAGAAGTTAAAATGCAGGGTGCAGCATCTGGAGTCTTCAACCTTCAAGAACATAACGCTACGTTATTATTTGTAACACTTAACAAGTCGGAAAAGGATTTCTCTCCTTCCACGCAGTATAATGACTACTTAATTAATGAAGAATTCTTCCACTGGCAGTCGCAGAATACAGATTCGCACAATAACAATGGTGGCCGCCGATATACAGAGCAATCGAAAACAAAAAACAAAATCATACTATTTGTCCGTGAGGAGAAGAAAGATGGATTTGGCTTTACATCCCCTTTCCATTGTTTCGGTATGGTATACTATGTTTCATCGCACGATGATTTCCCAATGAACATAACTTGGAAACTGCACAAACCTGCAATGTCACAATACTTAAATGCTATTTAACGATGAGGATTATAGAAGTCGTAGCAGCGGTTATACATCATAACGGGTCTTACTTCGCCACACAACGTGGATATGGCGAGTTTGAGGGAATGTGGGAGTTCCCTGGTGGCAAGATCGAACCGGGTGAAAGTCGTGATGTTGCTCTCAAACGCGAAATCCAAGAGGAATTAGGTATAGATATTGCCATTAACGAATTTCTCCACACAATCGAATACGACTATCCATCATTCCACTTGATTATGCACTGCTACTTGTGTCAAATTGAGGCAGGTGAAATTGAACTCCGAGAACATAAATCAGCACGCTGGCTAACCGCTGAAACCCTTAATAGTGTGGAATGGTTACCAGCAGATAAGGAGCTTATAGGAATATTAAAAACACAATTGACAAAATAACAACTGAAATCAAAGTTGGCGCTTTTTGGCAGTTAAGATAATTTTATCTAAATTCGCATTCGAATATCTAACTATACAATCCTACAGTATGAGAAGACTACTATCTATTATCCTATTAGCACTCATCGTAAGCTCATGTAATTCAAGGGTGGACCTTGGATACACCCCACAGACTTCGGACGATGAAATCATTCAAGTATCTTTTAATGGCCTCCTAGCTGGCTTTTCACAGGGCGGGTTGAAAAGCTATCCAACTGGAACTGCAGAAAAGCTAAAACATCGCATCCATTTTAGCGGTATTCGCATAGTGCTATACTCGGTAGACAAAGACGACCCCTCTCAGCCAGATAAGGTGGCTTACGTATTTGATAAGGATGTAAAGGCTGTAGCAGGAGTATTCTCAGGTGCTGACTACCTTCCCTCTCCAGCATCAAGTAACGAAGGCATCGCTTTCCAGATAAAAGGAAGTGAAAAAATCAAGGCGGATAACTACCTTGTATATTACTTTACATCGTGCAATGACCAGCTCAAAAGTGCCACGACCGTGGGTAATCCTTTTTCTGAGATTACTGGCACATTAAATTACGATCGCCAAAAAGACTTTGACCATAATAGGCTGATTAATAACATCTACCACAGCCCCGAACCAATTAAGATCTCCAAATCTCTATTCAACGATAATGCTATTAATAAAACATACCAACTACCAGCACCAAAGCTTACTGCTATCAATGCGTTACTCTCTGTTAAGTGGAAAAATGCAGTCAAAGATGATAAATATGAGATTCTAGGTGATTATATTTTGGTTTCGCCCGACGTACAAAATCTGAAGTACATTTTGTTTCCTGAAGTAGATGAGCATCTCAAGTCGAAATTTCAAGTATACTATCCCATCGACCCCAATTATGGAGGGTTTAGCACAAAAAGTATAGAAGAACTCACAAATGAGTTCCTTTATCTTGGCACCTATACAAGATGGGCAAGATCAAGCCACGACACAAACTTTACGAGTAGCTATCGACCTATCCCTGAGAATACGGTAGCCTCATCTGAAACAAGTGCCAAAGTTATTACAAGAGTCCTTCTCAGTGTTAGGATGTTGCCTAAAAGCCTTAAGTCGCAACTCTCTTCTACACAGTTAGAATCTCCCGATCTTGGCTGGGTCAATTATAAGGGAAAGCCCTATCTTGATACAGACTTCTTACAGTTGTATCAAAGCCTAGTTAAAAAGAGTAATCCTAGTAATGAGGAAAAAGACTTTCTAGAGATAGGCAGTCGTATTATGAATAGCTCAAACAATGGATTAGCGAAAAAAGGATATCAGGATGATGATATTCAATATTTCTACCACTCCTTAAATTACTTTTCATTCCCTATCACTCATACCAACTTGGATACCGTAGGTGGGTCTATCGATAATGGCGGGTATTTTGGTGTCGTACGCAATCACCATTATGAGTATATCATTAATTCCTTTTCCACAATAGGCAATGCTTCACCATACAACTTGTCCTATGACCTAGATTACCTCACCGATCGATTCATCTCTTCATCATGTGAAATAGGAGATATGAAGGAGATCGTCAACGAGATTGATGTGCTATAATCTCCTTTATCTCTTGAATCATTACCAGCATAGTAACTACCAGGTGTAGCTAAAGAATAAGAAGAGACCGCACAAAGCCATTAGGCTCTGAACGGTCTCTTTTAGTGGAGATGGAGGGATTCGAACCCTCGTCCAAACACGGAACTAATCCGCTTTCTACACGTTTAGCTTTGCTTTGGTTGTCGGCAGTTACCTAGATTCTGCATGCTAAGTGAGGGAAAAAATGAAGAGTGAGATTTCTTGCAGTTTCTCATCCTTTGTCGTTAGAAATCTTGTCTTTACTTTATACTAACTCATTGAATAACAATGTCTAAAGTAATATTATAGCATAGAAAATATACAGGTAATTTCTGAGAGAGCACAGCGTTTTGGCGGATGACATTTCATTTTACAGTTTAAGGTGTACAAAAAGACTCATAAGCTGTGCGATAAGGAGCTGGGAGTAAGATGTAGTTCAGGTGGTGGGTACTCTTATTCGGAGGTAATCAATGCCCTGTTTCTCAGAATTTTATGTGGAGGCACAAGTATTGAAGACATTAACCACTTAGTCCTCAAATTATCTCAATGCCCCCCAAAAAGGCTCCGAGTGCGAATAATGTACTTCGGACACTTAAGACACTTTCGGTTGATGACGATCTGGTAAAAGTGAAGAAGTCCGGGATAACTATACATTCAACCTCAATTCAAAGCAGAACGAACTCTTGATATAAGGAACTATTGAAGCAGGGCTATTGGAGCGTGGCAATGCCTGCGACTTCGATTACAAAAATCTAGATTATCTAGACAAGGAAACGAGACTCTGCATGAATCTATAAGGACGTAAAAGGGTATGCGTCCGGCATTGTCTTTTCAATGGTCATTCCATAAGCATTAAAGGTCGTGGCGGAAATGTCCCTGTGATTTTTGATCAATCGAGGACACTTGACTAACCTATGAAGCACTTTTAAAGGAGGGTGTCAAGGTGAGGAGTTTCAATAAGCGTAGTGTTTACACAAATGAAAGCAATAAACTCATCGCAAAGAGATAAATAGAAAATACGCAGATTTCCATATAGAGCCGTTGGTCTGTCAAATAGTCGGAATACAAGAAAAAATAATCAATAAGTACCCGACTAAAGAAATAAAAACTCAGCCTGCGGAATTGAGGGAGTTCTTGAAGGTATGGGTATCTCACCCATTCTAGCTATATTTGCGTTGCATTATGAGTTAGAGACAAAAATCTTACGCATACATTCAAAAAAGATTACAAAGTTAGTGGCTACAATAGCAGAGAAACAGCTGAGCAGCAAAGCGTATTACATAGCTTTCTGCGTTGCATTATTACCGATATTACTGTTGCGTGATTTTACACCTTCAAACGAACTGAGGTACCTCAGTATCGCTGATGAGGCGTTGCGGAATGGCACTTTCTTCACGTTTTACAATCACGGTCTTCCCTATGCCGATAAACCACCGCTTTACTTCTGGTGGATCATGCTGGGGAAATGGCTCTTCGGAACGCATCAGATGTGGTTTCTGACTCTAGCTTCGATGATTCCTGCACTGATTACAACTAGAGTAATGGAGCGGTGGGTGGCACCCGAGACTGACGAAGATACAGGCAAAATAGCTCGTATGCTGCTGCTGACGGGCGGGCTCTTTACTGGTATGGTGGTGACACTACGAATGGATATGCTAATGTGTATGTTCATCGTGTTGTCGCTCCGCACATTCTATACGATGTCGACCTCTGCAGAGATTCCCAAACGGGAAAGGTGGCTTTTTCCCCTCTTTATTTTTCTAGCAGTGTTCAGCAAAGGACCCTTTGGGCTACTCATTCCACTACTTTCGACTGTAGTTTATCTCCTCATTGTGGGTCGGATTAAGGAGGTGGTTCGCTACTGGGGTTGGCATACGTGGGGGGTGCTGGTATTCCTCTTTGCAGTTTGGTTTGGCTGTGTTTATGCCGAGGGAGGCAAGGAGTATCTCAATAACTTGGTATTCCACCAGACGATAGACCGTGCTGTGGATGCCTTTCACCACAAAGAGCCTTTTTACTACTATGGCCTCTCTATCTGGTACTCCATTGCACCTTGGTCACTCCTAGTGATTCCTCTGATGTTGGGAGCTGCTTTCAAGGGTGGCTTTAGGAGTGACCTAGAGCGTTTCTTTTTCGTTGTGTTTCTCACTACTTTTATTTTGCTTTCTTGTATCAGCTCTAAGCTACAAGTCTACCTATTGCCTGCTTTCCCTTTTGTGATCTACCTAGGGGTGCTCAATCTTTCAAGGTTTAGTGGGCAACTATGGGTGCGGCTATTATTTATCATCACGGCTACTATTTTTATTTCGGCACTTCCTCTGGTATGCTACTTTGCTCTGTATAATGCCGACACTGCCTTCCTCGATCACGCACTCATTTACTTTGCCGCTGCCATCATGACGCAAGGTGGGGTGGTCGCACTGAGGAATGCCTTTAGAGCACAAGGAAGCATAGAATCTGGATTGTGCACCCTAGTATATTCCCTTACTTGTACTATCTTCTTGGCGGGATGGGCACTGCCTTCAATCAATCCGTGGATTGGATACGGAGCCTTGTGCCAAGAAGCGAAGGAAATGGCGAAGGAGGTGGGAGCGGAGCAATATATTGCTTATGGAATGCATCGACCCGAAAATATGGATGCGTACCTTGAGCAACCAATTATAATAGTAGAAAAAGAGGAGGTAGAGACCATTTATTCACTTCCTAATGCTGTGGTGATGATGCCTGCTAATTATCTGGAAGAGCTTGGGAATGTGGAAGCAGAGGTCGTGGGACCCTATGCGATCATTAGATCGGACGAACTACAGCAGAATAATAAATGAGATTGAGAAATAGAATGAGTGTAAATAAAACATCGGAATACGAACTGACCATCATTGTGCCAGTTTTTAATGAGGAGAGTAATATCTATCCGCTTGAAGAAAGGCTCTCGGCTTTTTTACCTGAGGCACTCTGCAAGAGCTGTGTGCTATTTGTGGATGATGGGTCTAAGGATGGTAGCCTTGGGCGGATTCAAGAGGTTTGTGCTCGGCAGAGTGGCTTCTATTATCTAGCACTAGCAAAAAACAGCGGCTTGAGTGCTGCACTAAAGGCGGGTATTGATGCAGCTCAATCAACGTATGTGGGCTATATGGATGCGGATCTACAAACGGCTCCAGAGGTTTTTAATCTCCTCCTCCCCTATCGTGAGGAGTATCAGCTGGTGACAGGTATACGGGCTAATCGTAAGGATACGGCATTCAAAAGGTTTCAGTCTCGTTTTGCCAATGGTTTTCGTAACATGATGACGCACGATGGCATGCAGGATACGGGGTGTCCACTAAAGATTATGCAGAGCGACTACGCTAAGCGGATCCCTTTTTTCACTGGGATGCATCGATTTCTCCCTGCCCTTATCCTCCTTCAGGAGGGAAAAATAAAGCAGTTACCTGTGCGTCACTTTCCTCGACTGCATGGGGAGTCAAAGTATCACCTTTGGAACCGTCTGTGGGGACCATTTATGGATTGCTTCGCTTATCGCTGGATGAAGAAGCGCTATATCAATTACAAGGTTTCGGAGGGCAATTTTCAGTAACCTGCTTATGACAAATGAGTAGTAATATTGCCATACTTTCGATCGGCTTCCTTGCTCAAGCTTTTTTCTCGGCACGCACGTTGGTGCAGTGGATCCTATCGGAAAAAGCGAAGAAGGTGCTCTCGCCCACTATTTTCTGGGTGCTGAGCCTATTGGGGGCCTATCTTCTCTGCATCTACGGATGGCTCCGAAATGACTTTGCGATCATTCTTGGGCAGTTTATCTCTTATTATATCTACCTTGCCAATCTTAAGCTCAAAGGGGTATGGCAACGACTCCCAAAGGTGATAGGATATCTGCTATTGGCAACACCTATTGTAGCGGTGGCCTTTGTAGCACAGGATGCCTCTGCCTTTGTCGCTCGCTTTTTGCATAATGAGGAGGTGGCACTCTGGTTGCTAATATTTGGCTCGGTGGGGCAAGTGCTCTTTACGCTCCGGTTTGTCTATCAGTGGATCTATTCACAACGGCGAAAGGAGTCGCAGCTACCAGCAGGTTTTTGGATCATTAGCCTGACCGGTTCTCTCCTCATCCTGACCTACGGCATCATCCGAGCAGATGCGGTGTTGATTGTAGGGCAGATGTTTGGTGCAGTGGCCTACGCACGCAATCTTTGGATCATAACGCACGAAAAGAAGAACTCATAAGGAAATGAAGGTATTAGTGACAGGAGCAGCTGGATTCATTGGGGCTGCATTGGTGAAAGCTCTCGTGACTGAAGGGCATGAGGTAGTGGGCATGGACAATATCAATGATTATTATGCACAATCCATAAAATATGCTCGCTTAACCGATGCTGGCATTGACACCTCTACCATCGCTGAGGGTCAATCTGTGATGAGTACCCACTCACCTAGATATCAATTTGTAAAGATGGATCTGACCGACCGTGTAGCGATGGAACAGCTCTTTGCTACTCACCGTTTTGATGCTGTATGTAATCTTGCAGGGCAGGCGGGGGTGCGCTATTCAATCGATAATCCTTTCTCCTATGTGGATAGCAATGTCTATGGCTTCCTAAATATCCTTGAAAATTGTCGGCATTATCCGGTGCAGCACTTGGTATATGCCAGCTCAAGCAGTATCTACGGAATGAATGAGCAAATCCCCTACTCCGAAGAGGATAAGACGGATAGCCCGGTTAGTCTCTATGCTGCGACTAAAAAAGCTAATGAATTGATGGCTTTTTCTTATAGTAAACTCTATGGCATTCCAGCTACCGGACTTCGCTTCTTTACGGTGTATGGTCCGTGGGGGCGGCCGGATATGGCTCCTTTCTTATTTATGAAGTCAATCCTTGAGGGCAGGACAATTCGTGTTTTCAATCACGGTAATATGCAACGCGATTTTACCTATATTGATGATATTATCGATGCGGTACTCTTGGTTTTAGCAAAACCATCTTCAGCAGCGGTACCTCATCGGGTCTACAATATTGGACACTCTAGCCCTGTGCAACTAATGGACTTCATTAAAGTGATTGAAGAAGTGACAGGACACCGAGCGATCATGAAGATGGAGGAGATGCAACCTGGCGACGTGACTTGCACTTATGCCGATATAACCCACTTGCAGCACGATTTCGGTTTCGTACCCCGTGTCTCTATCCAACAAGGTATCCGCTCCTTTTACCAGTGGTTCCAAGAGTACGCCCACCTATTCTAGTCCATTTAATGAGGTGATTTCCCTTGGAAAGAGGCTCCTCTGATGGCTTTGAATTCAGACGTATCGCTCCAAGCGGGGAAAGTGCTCTCATTAGAGAGCTGCCACCCAATCTTGAAGAATAGCTGGGCGTCCTCTACATTGCCAGAGAGGTCGGCCAACTGCTCGTCAAATTCATCTGCCGGTTTATGGTAGGCCGTCTCCCAGTAGTGTGCTATCTGTGCTTTTGCCCACTCTTTACCGTGCTCTCGGCTCTCCTGCCACCCTTTTATAAAGAGGGAAGGGATGCCTACTTTGGCAAAACTAAAGTGATCTGAGCGGTAGTACATCCCATTTTCGGGGAAGGGCTCTGGGGCAATGTACCGGTCTTGTTCTTTCGCAAAACGCTCGGCATAAGCATCAAGTTCCGATTGGCCGAAGCCAGTGATAGTAACATCTCTCATCCGCCCCATTGGGAGGGGTAGCTCATAATTAAGGTTGGCAACTGTCTTATTTGGTGGAAAGAGGGGGTTGAGGGCGTAGTAGAGCGATCCTTGCATACCTGTTTCTTCGGCGGTTGGGGCAAGGAATACCACCGTCCGCTCTGGTTGTGGTGCTTGGGCAAAAGCTTTGGCCGTCTCCAGCATACAAGCAACGGCAAGGGCATTATCTGCGGCACCATTGTATATGGAGTCGCCGTTGTCAGGGACACCAATACCAAAGTGATCCCAATGAGCGGAGTAGACGATGCACTCATCCTTCCTACTTTTGCCCTCAATAATGCCTACTACATTGTGCGTGATATCCTGCTTTAGGTCATTCTGAATAGTAAGACTCATATGGGTATTTAGGGAAAAGGCTTTGAACGATGGATCTAGCGCATCCTTTTTAGCCTGTGCAAAGTCCAAGCCATTGTATTCAAACATCTTTTGGCACGCCTCTTCGGTAATCCATCCAGTGAGGGCACACTGATCCATATTGTTATTCTCCGTCAGTAGGTAAAGGTTGGTACCCGAGGTATTGGAGAGGGAAGCCCAGGGATATCCAGCTGCAGCGGTTTCGTGAATGACTAGCACGCCCTTAGCTCCATGACGAGCTGCTTCCTCATATTTATACGGCCATCGACCGTAATAGGTCATTGCCATTCCATTGAAAAGCGAAGGGTTTTGGGTGGCAAATCCAGGGTCATTGACCAGAACAAGCACCACCTTATCCCGCACATCAATATCGGCAAAGTCGTTCCATCCATACTCGGGTGCCACAATGCCATAGCCTGCGAATACCACTTCTGCCTCTTGGATTTCTACCCGATCAGTGATGTGAGGGGTTTTGGCAAGATAGTCTTTGCCATTGTAGAGTGTCAGAGAACCTTTAGGCAGGTTCAGTGTGATGGTAGGGCTTGGGTAGTAGGTCATCCCCACCATTGGCACTTCCTGCAGATAGCTGCCATTGTAGGGGGCTTTGAGACCAATCTTTTCATACTCTTTGGCAAGATACTCAATGGTCTTTCTTTCCCCTTCAGTAAAAGGTTTACGCCCTTGAAATTCATCTGATGCTAGCACCTTTACATTTTCAGCTAGCGTCTCGACACAAATACTCTTTTCAGCAAGTAACACCTGCTGTTCTCTGCTGCTACACGCTGCTATCAAAGGAATTACTAGGAGGATACTCCACTTTACCACACTTACGTTCATAATGTGTATTATCTTAATTGTTATGCACGTGACCCAAGTCTCTGACTCACTTATCAGCAAGGTACATAAAATTGAGAAACCAACTCCCTTTTTTTTTACAAACGACTACTTTCTTTTGAATGATTCATCTCTTATCTTAATATTGAAGTTCTCTTCGGCAACATTAATCAGTTCTTCCAACGCTTCAGTCCAAACAGTCTGCCTAAAGAGTTGCTCCTCCAGCTCTCGCTTCCTCTTCATCAATTCAGCTATGGTCTTCTCATTTTCTTCACCTCTGCTCTGCTTACTCAAACGGTCCTTACCACGTTGTGGGCGCCCACCTTGTTGTCTCTTTTTCTTTGCTTTCATCTCCACATCACTTTTTTCAAATCCATAAAAACGTGATTGAGTCGTCTTTAATAGGGCGTGCCTTAGACTGGTTTGGAGTAGATCTTACCACCTTCACTCTGGAGAGGGTCAAGACGAGAAGCGACATAACGAAGAAGCGGGGAGCCTGGAGTCGCCATACGCACTTCATCATAAGAGAGTAAAATCAAGCCATCTAGTGCCATCGCCTCCATCTCTTTTTCATTAAAAGCAGTTGCCCCCTTCACCTCTTCTGGAGTTAGTTGAAGTCTTTGGGCAAGGTCGCTCCACGAGATGCACTCATTGCACATAAAGGTGGTGATCACCTCACGAATAATTCTTTGTTCCCTAGTAAGCAACAGACCACGATCAATAGGTAGGTGACCCGACTTGATGGTCTTAAGGTAAGTAGGAATATCCTTGGTATTCTGCACATATGCCGAAGTAAGCTGTGAGATAGCCGACACTCCAAAAGCATAGACCTGCCCTGTAGTACGACGTGTGCAGTACCCCTGGAAATTGCGGTGTAGTGTTCGTTCCACCGCCGCTTGATGAAGCTCATCCGAAGGAAGGACAAAGTGGTCCAATCCTATCTGTAGATAGCCACTATCTAGGAGCAGCTTCCTAGCACGCTGATACATCTCTTCCTTGACCTCCGAAGAGGGTAATCCCCTCTGCTCTAAGATCTTTTGGGCAGGGAACATTGATGGGACGTGTGCATACGAAAAGGTGACTAGCCGACTAGGGTGCAAAGCAATGGCTCGCTTGATAGTCTCCTCAAAACTCTCCACCGTCTGCAGTGGCAAGCCATAGATAAAATCCAGATTAAGGGGCACTCCATAGCCCGACATAATCCTTTGCACCTCCTCTATCGGGAGGAGGGGTGGCATGCGATGAACCGCCTTAAGCACCTCAGGATTAAAGTCCTGCACCCCCAAGCTCACCCTTGTAAAGCCAAGAGAAAGCAACGCCTCATACCCCTCACGCGTCAAGTGACCAGGATGGCACTCAATAGCGATCTCTGGCTTTTCAATCACCGCAAAGCGAGAGGTCAATCTATCAATTACCTTACCCAAAAGTCTTGGATCGGCAAGGCTCGGGCTTCCTCCGCCAAAGTGTATCTGTGCAATATTACGAGAGCTATCAATTCGCTCAATCACCCTATCTATCTCACTCAGCACCGCCTCAAAGTAGACATCGTCATCCCCCTCCTTACATCTGAGGTAAGAATTACAGCCGCAGTAAAAGCACTTCTGTTCACAGTAAGGAAAGTGGATATAAAAAGAGAGAAGCGACGGCACCTCATCATTAGACTGCTCCACAGCCTCCAAGAAATCTCGCTCCCCGACACCAGCATGAAAGAAATTGGCAGGGGGATAACTAGTATACCTAGGAACAGGACGATTGTACTTATCTAATAGCGGAATCATCTATTACTTTCTTTGGATTGTAAAACCATATATATAGCGTTGTGAGTAGCCCCATTACTAGTGAAAGGGTAAATAGACCTTGGTACCCAGTCACATCGGCTACACGGGCAAAGGAGATAGAGAAGAGCATAGAGCTCAAGTGAGTCACCACGATTTGGAGAGTAAAATCAGTCCCCTCCCTACCCGATCGCACCAAGTCCATACTAGTAGTATAGACCAAAGTGGAAGCCATCCCGTAGGTAAGCCATACCGACCCAATAGCCACAAATATAAAGGGGGTATGCTGTCCAAGGAGACCTCCATTATAAGTGATTAAAAAGAGCGTAGCGGTACCTACAATCAGTAGCGACACAAGTCGCCTCATCCACTTTCGGCCCAGATACTTCACCCCGAGTCCCGATAAAAAAGAGCCTAGAATACCCATAGCGGTACCACAGATACCCACGATAAAACCAATCTCCTTCATCTCATATCCAAAGTCCACCATCATAGGGCGAAGGTTGGAAAGCAGACCGATGATACCAGTGTAAAAAAGGAGTAGAAAAATGACATGCTTGTATATCCCCTTTTGCGTGAAGAAGGTGAGCATATCCTTAGGTCGTGCTATAGGACGCTCCTTTTCGGCTGTTGGTTGGAGCTCAATTCCTTTATTCTGCAAAAGTGGTATCAGGGCAACCAACACAAAGAGTGCCACCCAAGGCAACATATGGTGCCACCCCAGTTTGTGAAAGAGCACCAATAGCACCCCACTACCCACCATACTACCGGCAAAGGAGCCCATCGACTGCATGCTATTAATCAATCCACGATCACTAGGGAGAAAAGAGCGAGCCGCCAGCGCATCGGTAGCAATATCTTGAGTCGCCGACATCAGGAAAGCAATAAAAATCAACCCTATGACCAAGATTGGAGTAGTATCCAATTTGAGAAGTGCCACTACTAAAATAATCAAAGCATAGAGTATCTCCGAGACCACAATCCACCGCTTGTAGTCCAGCACCTCCTTAGTATGCCGGTCCACCAATGGCGACCAAAGGAATTTAATAATCCACGGAATCTTAATCAGCTTAATGAGCGCAATAGCGGTGAGCGAATAAGCTCCTTGCCGCATAAGTATTGGTAATACTGCGGCAAAGAAGCTCATCGGCACCGATTGCGCAATGTAGAGCGAAAAGAAGGTGAATAGGTTGTAAGACTTTTGTCGCCCCATTTAGCCTTAGAAGTTGAGTTCTACAGTCACCCCAGCTTTAAGAGGTGCACCTGGCTTACCCATATTCCTTCCACTTTGGGTGTAGAAGTAGCCTAAGTAGTAGCTATTCAATAGGTTGGTACCCCAAAGTGTACAAGTAAATCCAGCACGCTTAAAAGATAGAGACGCATCTAGGAGCTGGTAGAAGTCCTGCTTTACCTTATTATCCTCATGCCAATACATATCACCGATACCTCTATAACCGAGGTGGATAGTAGCACTATCTAGCAACTGCCCCTTGAAGGGAATCCGATATTGCGTATTCACTGCCAATGTATGCTCTGGCACAAAGGGGAGATATTTACCCCCAAAGTCAATCCCCTTATCCGTTACATAGTCAGTAAACTTCGCATTAGTAAAACCGTATGAAGCCGAGAGCCCCCATTGCTTAGTCAGCTGAGCATCCAGTGCAGCCTCCAGACCGATACTTCTAGAAGCACCTGCGTTATAGGTAACTTGGCCTGTTACAGGAATTATTTTACTCAGTTGTTTATCTCGCGTTGTCACCGCAAAGGCCACCAACTCTGTCGTCAATCTACCAGGAATGATCTCACCCTTAGCACCGACCTCATAATTCCAGCTATGCTCGGCATCGTAAGAGCGATTTTCAGTACCCACATAGACAGTATTGAAGCCTCCCGTCACATACCCCTTAGTTACAGTAGCATAGACCTGAAAGTCTGGCACTATAAAGTACTGAAAAGAGACCTTAGGACTTACTTGGACGAAAGGAAGGGAATTATCACTCTCCGACTTCTTGCCATTTTTATCCTCCGAATAGGCTAGTCGGCTTTTCTCGTAATCAACACGGACACCCGCTTCTATCTTAAACTCCTCTGAAAGAGAGAACTTACTCTGGTGATAAAGTGCTGCGCCCCAAGTAAATTGGTCATTCAAACGCTTGATAAGCACCGACTTAGGCTTATTGATCGTCACATCCACATCCCTATTGATCTGCTGTTCAAATGCAAAAAGGCCAAAGCTCCAATTGTACCAACCCTCATTTTTACCAATCATGGAGAGCTCCTGTGAGAAGAGACGCTGCTTCTCCTTTTGTAAAGCATAGTAAAGGTCTTTAGGTGAACCATCTTGATCCACATCATAGCTTGCATTCACGATATGCGAAGAGAGCTGCCCTTTGAGCAAAAATTGATCACTGTGGTAGGACGCAGAAAGGCCACCATCGTAGATCAGGCGAGTGTACTCACTAGGGTGATCCAAACTAATCGTAGGCACCTTCATCGTCTCCATATCTACAGTACCATAGGTAAAGGCACCCTGCTTTACATAGTCTACACTCTGAGTGAGCCTATAGAGTGTATTCTCATTAGGAGAGTACTCCAGCTTGGCATTCACTCCGCCCTTATCGGCTTTATCGGCACTTGAGTCATCAAAACTATTTACAAGATACCCCCCTAGATGCTGATAGTTACCTGTAATAGAGTAAGCCCAGTGCGTACCCACCCGAGCTAGTCGAGACGCATCTACACGCACTTCATTGAAACGACCGTAGCCCACTCTAACTTTATTCCCTTGGTACTTAAATGGTGAACGAGTCTGCATCAAGATCACTCCGCCAATGGCATTTCTACCAAAGGTAGTGCCTTGTGGTCCTCTAAGAAACTCTAGCTGCTCTACGTCGTTTAAGGAAAGATCAAATGTCGACTTCTCAAAGTGAGGAATACCATCCACATACATCACCACCGCGGGTTGTAGCTTCGAGCCAATACCACGCACCAATACCGAAGAGGTATGAGGAGTATCACGATCAATCATAATGAAGTTGGGCACCATTCCAAGCACCTCCTTCACACTATTGACATTCCGAACCTGTAGTTGCTCAACTCCCAACGAGGTAGAGCTAATCGGTTCAACGCGAAGCTTAGACTGCTCCTTAATCCCCATTACCACTACATCCTCTAGTGAATATTGCATCCACACTGAGTCCAAAGGAGTAGGTCCTAGGTTAACTGGTTCATTGGCATAAGTAGTTAAGGCTAGTGCGCTTATAGTCACTGCTAACAGAGAAGATCGCCCTCTCCATAGTTTAGAGCTTATACGTTTCATTTTGATTCAATAGTAAGTATAGATTCACTTTATGACTTATAATTCTTCTTAGAATAGTTAAACTTTCGCAAAGATACCTCTTTTTACGCAAGTTACACGAGATTATTCGAAAATAGGCTCCAAAACATACATATTGAGAATGTTGCACGAGGTGCCATTCTCGCACATTTGAAGCAAATGTGCTGATACTTTGCACGAAGGATGAGATGCAAGGCAACCGTTAGGGTGCCAAGGTACCTAAATAGGCACTGAGGATAAGACCGAAGGGAGCGTACTCACGTACGTGACCGTTGGCGAATTCCGAAAGCAACATTATGTACCTTGGCATCCTTACGGAAGCCTAGGCGCAGCAGATCGCCTTCGTGCAACTGTCTCATATTGTGAAGGAGTAGATACTTAATCTGGTACCAGCTAACCACTAAAAACAAAAATGCGCGATGGTAGACTTTTGCTACCACCGCACATCTGTTTTGCAAGTTATTCGTCCTTATTACTGAGCAATAATTGAGTCAGTAGGACAAGCCTCTGCACAATTACCACAATCAATACAAGTATCGGCATCAATAGAGTAGATATCACCCTCAGAAATTGCCCCTACAGGACACTCGTCAATACAACTTCCACAAGCGATGCATGAGTCTTGAATAAAATGTGCCATAATAAAAATGATTGTTTCTTAATGATTAGTTAATTATTCGCCACAGCAAAGATACCAATAAATAGGTATTCACACATAGTTTTCAAGCAGAAAATACAGTTTTCCCTCATACTTTATGGGTAGAGCCCCTATTTTATAGCCCTCAGTTACCCATATAAATCTGATCTATATATACGGTGTATATGAGTATTGACAGAAAAATCATCAATTACCATTCGACCCCTTGTCTATTGAACCACATTATTTATAGGACAAAGATGCCATCTCTTGCCCTCCATAAAACCCCTATACTAGTAGGGTAAAAGTTGAGATGCAACTAAGCAATCGGCGAGATGCAACTCGGCAAATGCTTAGTTGCAACTCGCCGATTGCTTAGTTGCATCTCAATAAGTGCCTTTGTATAACCCTGAATTCCAGTCGGTTGCAAATGAAGTTTCGGGAACCCCATTATTGCTAAATATTCACTCCGTTTCGTGGCATTTATTTCTAGAAAGTGAGCGTTCCATGGGGATAAGAATAGCTCTGGCGCCAAACATGCCCGACAAATAAGAGCCCTCATAGTGCCCACCACTAATAGATAACCACGTGATTTTTTAGGTTGTATAGAGCACCGATCTCAAAATTTATTTATAAGTTTGCTTATCAGTTATGGGGAGAAGGATAGATTACATTTTTTATATGAGTCGTACGAAAGAGCGTTTATATTTGAGGGGTCTTGGTACTGCCCTTGTCACTCCCTTCAAGCAAGATAAAAGTGTAGACTATGACGTACTGGAGCGTCTAGTAGAGCGACAGATAGCGAGTGGTGCCGATTTCTTGGTAGTTTTGGGCACTACTGCAGAGACTCCAACCTTGAGCGAGGAGGAGCAAGACAGGATTATCCACACTTGCGCCAAGGTGAATAATGGTAGGGTGCCAATGGTGGTAGGAGTGTCGCATAATGGCACACTAAGGGTGATCGATCGCCTAAGAAGTATGCCTCGGGATGGCGTGGACGCAGTATTGGTGGTATGCCCCTACTACAATAAGCCGTCGCAAGAGGGTCTGTACCAACACTTCCGGGCGGTATCAGAGGCCTCTCCATTGCCCATTGTGCTCTATAATGTACCAGCTCGCACCTCAGTGAATATGTTGCCTGCCACCACTATTCGGCTAGCTAATGATTGCCCAAATATCATTGGGATTAAAGAGGCGAGCGGTATCGTAGGCCAAATTGATGCTGTATCTAAGCAGCGCCCAAAGGGCTTTTTTGTGCTAGCAGGCGATGATACTATTACTTTCCCTCTTATGACGATGGGTGTGGATGGGGTGATCTCGGTGATTGGCAATGCCTTTCCGCGTGAGTTTGGACGGATGGTGCACTTGATTGAGGAGAAGCAGTATGATAAAGCTCTTAAGATACATCACTTCTTTAAGGAGCTTTTCACCCTCCTTTTTATCGATGGCAACCCAGCTGGGGTGAAGTGTGCCATGGCTGAGCTTGGACTACTGGATGAAAACCTACGGTTGCCTCTTGTGGAGATGCAAAGCCCTAATAGGGAAGCCATGATTCAGCTGATAAGTGACATGCGTAGTGATAATTTTTTGAATGAATGTATGGAATAATGCCATTCAGGCATATAGATAATTAGTTTTATGGGAAGAGATAATGGTGCACTGAAGCTGAGACTGATCATCATGAACTTTTTGCAATTTGCAGTTTGGGGAGCATGGTTGATTTCACTAGGTGCTTACTTAGGGGGGACGTTACACTTTACGGGACTACAGATAGGCAGTTTCTTTGCTACTATGGGAATTGCCTCTATTTTTATGCCCACATTGATGGGTATTGTGGCGGATAAGTGGATTCCAGCGGAGCGACTAATCGCCTTGTGTCATTTATTTGCAGGTGTACTGATGATTTATGCGGCTCAGAGGGTAGATTATGCTGGTCTTTACAGCTTTATCCTCTTGAGTGTCTGCTTTTATATGCCAACTCTTGGGCTCACTAATTCTGTAGCGTATAGTAAGTTGGGAGAGGCGAATCTCGACGCCGTGAAGCACTTTCCCCCCATCCGAGTATTCGGCACCATTGGGTTTATTGTGGCCATGCTGATTGTAGATTGGACTGGAGCAAAACTTACCCACGTACAGCTATACATCTCTGCTGGGCTCTCTTTTGCACTGGCACTCTATATGCTTACGTTCAAGCCCACCCCTATCGTCAAGGTAGCAAGCTCTTCTAGTAAAGGACTTGTAGCAAAGCTAGGGCTCGAAGCCTTTAGGCTATTTAAGGAACGAAGGATGGCTGTATTCTTTATATTTAGTATGCTGCTAGGGATCTGCTTGCAGATCACCAACGGCTTTGCTAATGATTACTTGGTGAACCACTTCGGGAGTATGGCAGAGTATGCCGATAGTTTTGGAGTGAAGTACTCGAGTACCCTTATCTCACTATCGCAAATATCTGAAGCACTTTGCATCTTACTCATCCCCTTTTTCCTAAAGCGTTTTGGGATCAAGGTGGTGATGCTGATCAGTCTCTTCGCTTGGGTACTGCGGTTTGGATTTTTAGGGTTAGGGAACCCAGGGAGCGGGGTTATATTCCTCATTCTCTCGATGCTTGTGTATGGAGTGGCCTTTGACTTTTTCAATATTTCGGGCTCTCTTTACGTAGACCAGAATACCGACATTAGTATTCGTAGCAGTGCTCAGGGGGTATTTCTGATGATGACCAATGGTTTTGGCTCTTTTATTGGATCGTATGTAGCTGGTTGGGTGGTAGATGGATATGGATACCCCAATTCGTGGTTCATCTTTGCCACCTATGCTCTAATTATTACCATTGCGTTTTATTTCTTATTTCATGACAAACCAAAAACAAATAACACCTATGGACAATATGCTTGATCTATTGCGGACACGACGCTCAATCCGAAAATTTGACGCTAAGAAGGAGGTCCCGCATGAGACGTTGGAAAGGATTATTGAAGCGGGTCATATAGCCCCATCGGCATGCAACCGACAACCATGGCATTTTTATCTCATTCGGAGTGAAGAGGCGAGAAAGAAGATTTGGGCATGCTACGATAGGGAATGGGTACAAGGGGCCTATGCCTATGTACTCATCACCGGTGAGGTAGATCAGTGCTGGACCTACCCTGATGGTGTGGGGGATACTTCGCTGTATACCGACTGTGCCATTGCTACTACTAGCATGATGCTTCAGGCATGGTCCGAAGGGGTTGGAACCCTATGGATTTGTAATTTTGACCGCCCTAAGTGCTGCGAGCTTTTTGGCTTAGATGTAAATGTACGCCGGCCTATCAGCATTTTAGCGATAGGCTACCCTGAGGTAGATCCGAATACTCTGCCCTCTAAGAGAAAGGAGCTGGATGAGGTTTTGACCGAGCTCTGATTTTTACACACAAACAACATAAATACTATGAGAACACTTACTCGCTCCGAGGTGGCAGTACTAGAAAAAAATAACTGCCGCTCGGAGCAATGGGAATTGGTAAAGGTCGCAGAGACTTTTGACCCGGAGAGCTGTAGAGATGTACAATTTTCAGGGAGTTGTCAGATCGGCGACTTATCGGGTAGTAGGGTGAATGAGTACGGCATTACTGTACAGAATGGCATTAGGTCGGCAAGTATTAATGAATGCAAGATCGGCAATGGTGTCTGCATTGATCACGTCCATGATGTTATTTCGAGATACGACATTGGGGACAATGTAACAATTAGCAATGTAAATGTAGTGGCGATGAAGGGAAGTAGCACCTTCGGGATTGGTGTACGTGCTTCTGTTCTGAATGAGACAGGGGGTATGGAGGTGCCAATATCTAGAGATTTAACGGCACAGACTGCCTATATGTTTACGCTAATTGGTCGGCAAGATGGTGCTCTTCGTGGGTCGTTAATTGATTTAGTAGACCAAGAGGCAAGGGAGGCGGAGTCGGAGAGAGGAATCATCGAAGAGAGTGTGTCGATACGTAATTGTGGTTCTATAGTGAATGCCTACATAGGGGCACACGCTAAGGTGGAAGGGGCGACATTTCTTGAAAACTGTAGTCTCTGCAGCTCTGCAGAACACCCTATTGAGATTGGGTACAATGTGATGGGGCGTGACTTTGTGGCCTCTCTGGGTGCGAAGATAGGCGGAAGCTCTATTATTGAGCGCTGCTTCATAGGGCAATCTTGCCACATAGATCATCTATTCTCGGCACACGACTCGCTGATTTTTGCCAATTGCAATTTGGAGAATGGAGAGGCGTGCGCTATTTTTGCTGGTCCATTTACCGTTTCTAGCCATAAGAGCAGTTTGCTGATTGCAGGTCACTTTTCATTTCTTAATGCCGGAAGTGGTTCTAACCAAAGTAACCACCTTTATAAGCTGGGGCCGATCCACCAAGGCGTTGTAGAGCGTGGGTCTAAAACTAGCTCGGACTCTTATATCTTATGGCCATCGAGGATCGGGGCATTCACCCTGATTATGGGTCGACACGTACATAATGTAGATACCACTGACTTCCCTTTTAGTTACTTATTGGAGGATGACAATAGGAGTTACTTGGTGCCAGGCCGCAACCTGCTAAGTGTGGGGACTATGAGAGATGCCAAGAAGTGGCCAGCACGTGATAAACGACCTGAGACTATTCGCCCTGATTGTATCAACTACAACCTTCTGAGCCCATTTACTATAGGAAAGATGGAGCGCGCATATAACAAGCTACTTTCGCTGAAGAAGTTTCTAGGTGGGCACGAGCACGTCTATGTCTACTACAATCTCTTCATCAAACCTAGTAGCCTAGAGAAGGGGCTAGAGATCTATAAATGGGGAATTGAAAAGTTTATTGGCAACTCTTTGATTCAAAGGATTCAGAATAAGTTTGGCAATGAGGCAATCACTTCAGAACAGAAACTACTAGAGGTTCTTTTGCCGGACCATACTTTTGGAAAAGGTGAATGGATTGATGCCAGTGGCATGATTGCTCCGCTTGGGTGCATTCAAGAAATCATGGGGGAAATTAAAGGGAAGCAACTGAAGTCACTCCCCGAGATTAATCATAGAATCCGAGGATTACACAAGATGTACTATGAGTATGAGTGGGATTGGAGCTTCGATCTGCTTTGTCGTTGGTACGATATTAATGAGGATCATCCACTAACCATTGAGCTTATTCGCTCGATACTTAAGGACTGGATTGATGCTGTATTAGCGATTGATGATGCATTGCTGAATGATGCGCATAAGGAGTACAACATCATCGGTCGTGTCAATTTCGGAGTGAAGAATTCGGATATGCAGACGACTACCTATACCGAACAGATTGAGGCAGAATATGCGGAAAATCCTATCGTATTATCCGTGCTTGAGCATATCTCACGAAAAAAGGAATTGTATGCAACCACCCTAGAACAATTAAATGGAATACTTTGTTAAAATATAGGGCAGAGCGAAAAAGCACAGCAAATCTTTCAGAATGCCAATTAAAAATGGTACCTTTGCAGTCCATTGATATGATTGATAGTCAATGGGAAGGCATTTATAAGCATTCCAATAAGTTTATAACGAACTAGAAAGATATATAAAGATATGACTAAAGCAGAACTTGTAGCCGAGATCTCGAGAAAGACAGGTCTTGAGAAAAAGCAAGTCATGGACACTGTAGAAGCATTGATGGATGTAGTGAGTACAAGCCTAGCATCTGGTGAACCCGTATACCTCCGTGGGTTTGGTAGCTTTATTATTAAGCAACGTGCTGCGAAAACCGCTAGAAACATTACTCAAAATACGACAATCCAATTGCCTCCACGTAAGGTGCCAGCATTCAAGCCCTCTAAGTCATTGACTGTAAAAGTAGATAAGAAGAACGCCTAAACTATTGGTTTAGGTAAGTAGATAATAACTAATATAAACATTTGTATTATGCCAAGCGGAAAGAAAAGAAAAAGACATAAGATGGCGACGCACAAGCGTAAAAAGAGACTGCGCAAGAACCGTCATAAGAAGAAGTAATATCGAACGTATTAGTGAGGACTCATTTTGATATACTTCACTAATGGGTGGTTTCTAGTACGAATGCTAAAAGCTTAGTAGTGGGTGGCTAGTAGCCTTCCGATACCAGAAATAATAAGCTCTGGGAGATGTGGCTTTTTCAATCTGAATAGCGACAGCTCTAGGAGCTTATTCCTTTTTTTAGGCATTTTGCTAGATATATTTATTAATCATTTATTACCAGATTTCGAGTGAAAAGTGAATTGATCATTGATGTTAGACCCAAGGAGGTCTCCATCGCTGTATTAGAAAACAGCAGATTGGTAGAGCTCCAAAGAGAGAAGCAAAATATTGCTTACTCTGTGGGCGACATATACCTCGGCAAGGTAAAGAAAATTATGCCAGGGCTGAATGCGGCATTTGTAGATATTGGTCATAAGAAGGAGGCCTTTCTTCATTACCGAGATCTAGGTGCTAACTTCAAGACGGCTAAGAGCTTTATCCAAGCTGCGAGGAAGTATGGCAAAAACTTTTCTCCCGAGAGAGTAAAATTGGAAAAGGAGATAGACCGCTCTGGATCTATCGCTGATATGCTTCAGCAAGGCGAGGAGCTAATGGTTCAGGTAACCAAAGAAGCTATCTCCACTAAGGGTCCTAGAATCTCTACCGAGCTATCATACGCTGGTAGGTATCTAGTGCTAATCCCATTTGCTGACAAGGTCTCGGTTTCTCAAAAGATCAGTCAGCCTGAAGAGCGCGTGCGGCTTAAGCAATTGATATTGAGTATCAAGCCAAAGAATGTATCCGTAATCGTTCGCACCTCTGCACAAGGTGTAAAGGTAGCTGAGTTGCACCACGAGCTAAGATCCCTGGTAAAGAAGTGGAGCCTGACAGTCGAAAACCTTAGCCGTGAGCCACAAAACAACCAGCCGCAAGCAGCAAAAGGTGGTAAAAAAGGAGGCAATAACACCCCTGATGTATACATGCTACATCAAGAGAGTAATCGCTTGCTAAGTCTTTTGAGAGATACTTACAACTCCAACTTTAAAGACATTTACATCAATGATAAGTCTCTTGTGCAAGAGACTCAAGATTACATTGAACTTATTGACCCAGGGCATGGCAATATCGTCAAGCTCTACGAAGGGAAAAGGCCAATATACGACTATTTTGATGTAAGCAAGCAGATTAAGCATTTATTTGGGAAGACTGTTACCTACAAGAGTGGTGCCTACCTAGTGATCGAACAAACTGAAGCAATGCATGTGGTAGATGTTAATAGCGGGAATAGATCTAGAGGCTCTAAGCAACAAGAGGACACCGCTGTTGATGTCAATCTGTCGGCAGCAGAGGAGATAGCAAGGCAAATGAGATTGCGCGACTTAGGTGGTATTATTATCATAGACTTCATTGACATGGCTCAAGCAGCAAATAGACAGAAGCTTTTTGAGCAAATGAATGAGTATATGAAAAATGACCGGGCCAAGCATACCATTTTACCATTGACCAAGTTCGGTCTCATGCAAATAACCCGTCAGAGGGTTCGCCAAGCAACTCGCATTGAAACAGAGGAGGTCTGCCCAACTTGTCATGGTAAGGGACAAGTTCAGCCCACTCTATTCTTTACTGATGAAGTGGAGAAGATGGTTAACCAGTTGACGAAAGAGGAGGGTGTTAAGAAGTTTAGTATCCATTTACATCCTTTTGTGGCTGCCTACTTAACCAAAAAGAAGGGCTTCTTAGGAGGTTCTATCCTGTCCTCATGGCGTAGCAAATACGGGAAAGGCATAGATATTATCGCCGATGAATCATTAGGAATGCTAGAGTATGAGTTTTATGACTCTGATAAGAATGAGCTTTCCTATATGCTGGATACGGATGATGAGGATCCTAGCCTAGAAGATTAACAGTAAAAAGTTTCCAATTTACTCTTAAGGAGAAAACAATTAAAAGAGAGGTAAGTTCAGACTTACCTCTCTTTTTTCTACTTATAGAGAATGTTGCACGAAGTGCCATTCTCGCACATTTGAAGCAAATGTGCGATACTGTCCCAAAAAAGTGTGTAAGCCCCAATAATGCTATCTTTGTAAAGTTGTAAATTAATAACAAAGGAATAGACATTAGTATGAGACTTACACGAGTGCAAGTTAAGGAAATTCTTTCAAACTTTATAATTGAAGGGCAAGGAGTTAAGGGATTGATGGAGCTAGTTGTAGAGATCGTGATGGAAGGGGAGCGCGAACTTTACAAGGAAGATACCGGAGATGTTAGTAATGGCTACCGAGGTCGTCGTATTTTTGCGAGTGGTAATATGCTTGAGTTGCGAGTTCCTCGGACACGTCAGCGTGGTTTTATGCCCGTTATTTTAGGGGTATTAAAAGAGCAAGAGAAAGAGATGGGAGAAGTTGCGAGCTATCTCTATAGCTGTGGTAATACGATGAAGGACATCTCAGGTGTTTTTGAGCGTTTGTATGGCAAAAGTTAGGCCCTTCAAAATCAATTAGAGCTGACCAAAACCCTAAATTGGGGCAATACCAAGCATGACCTATTGATCGGCTACAACTTTGCCCTCATGGATATGGATCGCCGCCATGGTGCTACTTGCTCGGGCGAAGGGACACTACCTGAGCACAAGGTGGTAGATGTAGTTAACCCACAGACCAATCAAGGTGCTATCAATATTGACTACTTCAGGGTACGCCAGCTCTATCGTGATATTAGCCATAGTCTCTACCTTCAGGACTTCATGACTTGGGGCAAACTCAACTTGATGGCTGGTGTGCGTATGGAGTATGTAGATCGCAAGTTCACGCAGTACCAAACCGCTGATAGCGATGTAATGAAGGCTAAGGATCCCAGCTTTACCAATCCTACTAAGACCCCTTATGCTACCTACCGCGTAGGTGCAGTCTACAACTTCACTAAGGACTTCAATGTATTTGCTGCCTCTTCCAGCTTCTTCAAACCACAGCTTGTCAAGCAGTCTGGATTTGATTATGTGGATAAAAATGACCAGCCAATGAAATTAAGTGATGTGGCTAAGGTAAAGCCAACTACCGGTATACAGTATGAGATGGGCTTCCGCTTTGGTGATCAAGAGTACTTCTCCGTAGAGGCGAATGTTTACTATATGAAGACCAAAAATGTGCTGGCATTTAAGAAGGGTGATGATAAGCTACTTGGCTACTTCGCAGACAACCAATCCATAAAGGGTTTTGAGGTAGATGCCTTGATCACCCCTTGCAAGTACATCCAGCTATCAGCCAATTATACCTACTCCGATTCAAAGGAGAATGGCGATAAGCAAGTAGGTCTAGTACCTCGCCACAAAGCCTTTGAATGGCTGATGCTACAAAACACCTTTGATAATAACCACCACGTGATGCTTGGCTTCGGACACGAATTTATGGGCACAAGATTTACCGATGGTGGCAACGAATATTCCATTCCAAGCTACAACGTATTCAACTTTATGGCCAGATATAGCTACGACAGATATGGCATCCAACTAAATCTCAATAACATTGCCGACAAACTCTATTACGAATCAGCAGTAAGCTCCTTCCAATTCATCCCCGCAAAGGGACGCAACGTGACGGTAACGCTTACCTATGACATCTAAGGAATAACATAAGAGTAAAGAATGTGGGGGAGCCTCTCTATAGGGGCTTCCCCACTCTTTTTTTTGAGAATAACACTTCGTGCAGCAGTCTCCTAATAGTAGGGCAAAAGTTGAGATGCAACTAAGCAATCGGCGAGTTGCAACTAAGCAATTGCCGAGATGCAACAAAGCAAACGCTTAGTTGCATCTCGGCAAACGCTTTTATATAACACTGAATTTCAATTAGTTATAAAACAGGCCTCTTTAACCCTATTTTAGCCTATTTTTCCACCTTATTTTCGCAGTTAGAAACCCTAAAACGGGAGTGTACCTTGGATGGTTAAAAAGGATTCGATACTGGATAATCCTCGAAAAGAAGGGACCTACGATAGGCTCCTCCAGGGGTTACGCATTAGGAAGGTCTTGCCGTAGGGCATTCTTAGGTGTGTCTATAGGGAAGGACCCCGGCTGAGGGGTCCGTGTTAAATAGGCACAGGTCAAGGCACGTAGTGCCGTAGACCTGTGTATAACGATATGCAAAACACCCCTACGACCCCGGCTGAGGGGTCGGACAACCTTATCTAGGTCTGACTCCTCAGCCGGGGTCATTGAGGTAGGGAATATGCTCTTACACACAGGTCGTTCGGGGCTACGCCCCTCCGACCTGTGCCTATTTAACACGGACCTCTACCGAGGTCCTTTCCCCAATAATACTCCAATAATGCCACACAGGCTTTTCTAATGCGTAACCCCTGTAGGCTTCTCTGAGACGTAAAACCCGCAGCCAAATCGTAGTTATTACGGAATGTGACAATAAGTTGTTATATTTACAGAAATGTGAAATCCAATAACTAGAAAACTATAATCAAATCAATATATGAGTACACTTGACTTCGCATTGCGCCTATTAGCTGCCATCGGAGCGGGCTTTATCATCGGTTTTGAACGTGAATGGAGGAGCAAGTCAGCGGGATTACGAACCATCACCTTGGTAACCATCGGTGCATCTCTCTATGTGCTTCTCTCCATCATGATTACAGATGCCAAAGGAGGCGACGTATCACGAATTATCGGACAAGTAGTCACAGGTATCGGCTTCCTCGGTGGTGGTATTATCTTTAAGGAAGGGGTGAGTGTGCGTGGACTCACTACGGCGGCTACCGTATGGTGTAGCTCCGCTATAGGGGCGCTAGCTGCAGGTGGCTTCTTTTACGAAACACTATTAGGCACCCTTGCTATCTTGGCAGTCAATATCATCCTTGTCCCAATGAATGACCTCATCCACTCACTGAGCCGGAAGTACGAAACCAAATCACACAGTAGCTACGAAGACGATTAATGAAACCTTGGACGGAGGTATAGACCGTGGCTAGGATCTAAGCTGCAGATAAAATAGGAGAAATATTTCCCAGTATTTATATTTTTTGGTATCTTTGCAGTCGCAACTGCCTTAGCGAAGGCCTAGCCGAGTGCTAGAGTGTTGCAAGTGTTTAACTATTATATATTGAGTAGAGTTATGTACTTGAATTCGGAAAAGAAGCAAGAGATCTTCGAGAAGTACGGGAAGTCCAACACTGATACTGGTTCCGCTGAGAGCCAGATAGCATTGTTCTCATACCGTATCTCGCATTTGACTGATCACATGAAGTCAAATAAAAAGGATCATAACACCTCCCGTGCACTCAAGATGTTGGTTGGTAAGCGTCGTCGCTTACTCGACTACCTAATGGAGAAGGACATTGAGAGGTATCGTGCTATCATTAAGGAGCTAGGCATCCGCCGTTAATAGTAGCGACACAAGATATTTCGGCAGTAATTTCGCCCATAGTTTTGTGGATTGAGAAATTATTGGTACCTTTGCCAACGCAAAGTTAACGAAGTGTCTTTGTAGAGACTAAAGCGGATTTTGCTTTTAGCTGGCCCATTCGTCTATCGGCTAGGACGCCAGATTCTCATTCTGGAAAGAGGAGTTCGATTCTCCTATGGGCTACAAGTTTTATAATTTTGAAGTAAGTAACTAAGAGATATGGCAAATCATAAGTCTGCGCTTAAAAGAGTAAGACAAAGCAGTACTAGGCGTGTTAGAAACCGTTATTACGGCAAGACAATGCGTAATGCTGTTCGTGACTTCCGCGCACTTACCGATGCTAGTGAGGCACAGAGCAAGTTGCCAGAGCTGAATTCGATTATTGATCGTCTAGCATCAAAGGGTAGAATTCACAAGAACAAAGCAGCGAACCTCAAGAGCTCTCTTGCACAGCATGTTAATACCCTAGCTGTCTAAACGCAGTAGAGTAAAGGATTGAGGGCTGACTATAAGTAGCAAAATATTTTTAGGTTTGGCCCATTCGTCTATCGGCTAGGACATCAGATTTTCATTCTGGAAAGAGGGGTTCGATTCCCCTATGGGCTACAAGAATACATCAATTGGATACATCCATTGACTAAGAACTCTTTTAATAGGATCTCTAACGAGGTCCTATTTTTTTGTACTAATACTCCAAGGAAAGATAGGTTTTGAGGTGGTCAATGGGATTGGCAGATGGGAGGCGATTCCAGAAGTCACCAAGTAGGGCAATACCTCCAAAGGGGATGCAGTGGAGTAGTGGCAGCCTCTCTAGTGAGATACCTCCAAGAGCAATCACCTTATCATCAATAATAGAGGAAGCACGTAACTGCTCGAGCGAGAATTGGGCAGGATAATTGGGCTTGGAAATACTATTGAATATAGGGCTTAGAAAGAGATAGTCCATCTGCTCGTGGTACCGCTCCACCTCCTCTAGTGAGTGGCAAGAGATGGAGGCAGAGAGTCCAATTGGTCGTTGAGTGAATGGATGGCGTCGGTTGAAGTGTATCCCAGCAATTGGATATTCCTTAGCAAGCTGATGGTGATCATGCAATACTATTTTAGCTAAGGCTTCGGAAGAAAAACAATCCAAAAAGGCTCTGGTCTCCTCTATCGACCAATGGGGTCTCCTGAGATGACAACGATAAAGTCCCACTTCAAGGGCTTCCGAGATGACTTCCACCTCGTTTTCATAGGGCTCTTCTGGGGTAATGAGGATCACTTTCATAGTCAATAAAAGAGGTGTGCCAGACCTAAATGGAGACTGTTGCACGAAGGCGATCTGCTGCGTTGCTTTCGGGATTCGGGCTCGGTCACGTACGTGAGTACGCTCCCAGCACCCTCACCCTCAGCGCCTTGCATCTCATCCTTCGTGCAAAGTCTCAGCACATTTGAATCAAATGTGCGAGAATGGCACTTCGTGCAACATTCTCAAATGGCTAGCACACCTCATAGAATAGAGTGATTACTTCAATTGGCCAATGATTAGATTGGCTACCTTCTTACCGCTCATCAGCATACCGCCAAAGATAGGGCCCATACGTGGGGTACCATAAACAGCAGAAGAGGCCATACCGCAGACATAGAGGCCTGGGTAGATCTCCTTAGTCCCCTCGACTACCATCTTCTCGCCAGTTACCACGTCAAGTGATTGCTCACCTACCACACCACCAGTGCTGGTATTGAGAGTAGCTCCGTTCTTCTTAGCCACTACCCGACAGATCTCGCTATCGTGGCCAGTGCCATCGATCACATACTTGGCCATAATATTGAGAGGGTCAACGTGCATCCCTTCACGAAGTACGGGGGTCCAATTAACCACAACGCCACTGACCCTATTCTCCTTATACACCACATCCTCCACACTATAGCAATTGAATATGCGTGCACCGGCATGTACTGCATTGTACAGAAGTGCCGCAGTGCTCTCTACAGAGTCCATGGTATAGAGTTTATCTTGGTATGGCTCATAATTGATGCCCATCTCCTTAATGATCTCAAGGGCTTCCTCTTGGATCACAATTTCATTGAACATCATTGCCCCACCCCACATACCACCACCGGGGGAGAGCTTGCGGTCGAATTGTGCTACCTTAAGCCCAGCCTTTGCCAGATAGTAAGCAGCGACAATGCCAGATGGACCTCCGCCAACAATGGCAACATCAAGGTCCAAACAATCATTTAACTTCTCGAAATAACGGGTGATAATCCCTTGAGATACTAGTTTCTCCATTTTTGTTTGTTATTTATTTTGGTTACACGCTTCATCAAGTGTTTGACTGATCCTCATAGCACAGAAATTTGGGCCGCACATAGTGCAGAAGTTCTTGTCCGTAGGATTGCTCTTTCTATAATACTCCTCGGCACGCTCTGGGTCTAGCGAAAGGTTGAATTGGTCCTTCCATCTAAACTCATAGCGAGCAAGGCTCAGTGCATTATCACGTATGGGAGCTGCAGGATGCCTCTTGGCGAGGTCGGCCGCATGGGCAGCAATCTTATAGGTGACCACACCTGTGCGAACATCATCCTTATCGGGCAGACCGAGGTGCTCCATCGGGGTAACGTAGCAGAGCATTGCGGTGCCATACCAACCTATCATCGCTGCTCCAATAGCACTGGTAATATGGTCGTAAGCAGGTGCAATGTCGGTGACTAATGGGCCGAGTGTATAGAATGGCGCTCCGTGGCACTTTTCAATCTGCCGAGTCATATTCTCCTCAATCTTGTGCATAGGCACGTGACCAGGACCTTCGATAAACACCTGCACATCCTTTGCCCAAGCTCTCTCTACCAGTTCGCCCATGGTATCCAATTCTGCAAATTGTGCTGCATCATTGGCATCGTAGGTAGAACCAGGTCGCAACCCGTCACCGAGGGAAAGTGCCACATCGTACTGGCGACAGATATCACAGATATCATCAAAGTGACTGTAAAGGAAACTCTCCTCTTGATGCACTTTGCACCACTTAGAGATGATACTACCTCCACGACTAACGATGCCTGTAAGTCGAGTATCCGCAAGATTGATATTCTTTAGTCGGATACCGCAGTGAATGGTGAAGTAATCTACTCCTTGCTCACACTGCTCTATCAAAGTCTCCTTGAACACCTCCCAAGAGAGGTCTTCCGCCTTTCCATTCACCTTTTCAAAAGCTTGGTACATAGGTACCGTGCCGACGGGAACTGGGCTATTCCTTAGGATCCATTCACGTGTCTCTGTGATATTCTTACCGGTAGACAAGTCCATAATGGTATCGGCACCCCACTTACAAGCCCATATTGCCTTCTCCACCTCCTTCTCCATATCAGAAGCCATAGGAGAGTTACCGATATTGGCATTGATCTTAACGAGAAAGTTGGTACCAATAATCATTGGCTCCGCCTCGGGGTGCTTGTGATTAGCGGGGATCACCGCCCGTCCACTTGCTACCTCAGAGCGAACAAATTCGGGCGTGATATGGCTCTCAACGCCCACCTCTTGGCACTTCATATTCTCCCGAATCGCCACATACTCCATCTCAGGAGTGATGATATTATTCTTGGCATAATAGAGCTGCGTCTTATCTCGCTTCATACTCCACTGCTCTCGAAGCCGTGGCAGACCCTTCTCTAGATCAATAGCTATTTCGGGATCACTATACGCCCCACTGGTATCATAGAGCACCACCGCTGGATTCTCACGCTTCGTACCATCCTTCGCCACTGTGGGCAACTGCTTTACCTCTCTCATCCCTACTCGTATCTCTGGGAATAGCTCACCAGGGACATATATTTTACTAGAGTTGGGATAGGTAATCTTTAGATTCTGTTTCATTAAGCTTGTATTATATTGATTAATTCCTCTGTCATCTCTTCAGGGTTATCGGCTTTTAATATGGTGCCACTGATGGCAATACCAGAAGCACCCGCCCGCATTAGGGCAGGGATATCCTCCTTCTCTATGCCACCGATAGCGACGACGGGTAGATGGATATCTGCCTCTCTCATCTGTTCAAAAAGCTTTTGATACCCCTCTAGCCCTAGTGTGGGAGCAAGTTTCTTCTTCGTTGTGGTAAAGCGATAAGGGCCACAGCCGATATAATTAGCACCACTCTCATAATGGAGTAAAACGTCCTCAAAAGTATTAGCGGTACCCCCAATAATCGCCTTCGGACCTAGTATCCTACGTGCCTCTACGATAGGCATATCTTTGAGGCCAAGGTGCACCCCATCTGCCCCTAACTCCTTCACCAGGTCTACATGGTCATCGATAATAAAAGTAGCAGAATACCTAGTACATAGACCTCTTACCACCCTTCCTACGGAAAGTAGCTCCTCACGGCTAGCCTCCTTCATTCGCAACTGAATCCAGCGACACCCTCCTTGGAGTGCCAGATACGCTCCCTCCACGTAAGAGCAGTGCTCCGTTTCAGCCGTAATAAATTGCAGACCTTTCATCTCTTGATACTACTTTGAGGTTGGAAAAAGTGATCCACTGGGCCATGACCTTTGCCAATAGCGACCCTCTTACCAGAATTAAGTGCCTCGGAAAGATACTCCTTGCCCCATTCAATCGCCTTTTCTAGCGAAAGCCCACGAGCAATATAGGCAGTAATAGCGGCAGAAAGTGTGCAACCGGTACCATGCGTATTCATCGTGTCCACTCTCGACTTACTAAAGGTGGTCACCCCCTTATCGGTAAACAAGTAGTCCGTAGCTTCGGTATCGGCCGTATGTCCCCCCTTGATTAAGACGGCTTTAGTGCCCAGTGCCAAGAGATATTGACCCGTCTCATAAAGAGCCGATTGAGAATCTATCTTCACTCCAGATAGCACCTCAGCCTCCATCAGATTGGGAGTGATGAGCGTTGACAAAGGGAGCAACCTTTGCTTTAGCACCTCCTCCGCCTCCTCACTCAGGAGACGATCACCACTTGTAGCAACCATTACAGGATCCACCACTAGCGGGATTTTCACATGCTCGAGGGCAGTAGCGACCGCCTCAATAATAGCGGCATCAAATAGCATCCCCGTCTTCATGGCAAGCGGTGGAATATCCTCAAAAACTGCTTGAAGCTGCAGAGCCACCATCTCTGCCGATACCGGTTGTACCTCCAATACCCCTTGCGTATTCTGGGCAGTCACCGCGGTAATTACCGACATAGCATAGCACCCGAGTGCCGACATCGTCTTGAGGTCAGCCTGAACGCCTGCCCCTCCCGAGCTATCGGAGCCCGCGATCGTAAGCGTTGGTATATACTTCACATTCATCATACAAAATAAAGTAACAGCCATAGAGTTGTCTCCTCGAAATGAGGTACACAACTCTATGGCTGTTACTCGTTAACTACGAAAGCCCCTACAGACTCTCTTACTCCCTACGGTAGCATTACCTACATCAGGTTCTACGGGTATAATCTCAGCTCACAAAGCAGTTGTGGCACCCCTTCGCTGGTCCTCTCTCCAGCTAATTCACTATTTCCACTTACAAACCTAGTCTATTTATTTGTAACTACCAAATATCATCCCCAAAAGGATGAATCACTGGCATTGATACGCGCTTCTCAGTGCCGGCTGGACGGATTAGCAGAGAGAAGCGACTACCGTCGCCTAGTATCCTATCCTCGGGCAATGGTGCCCCTTGACCACAAGAATTACCGCCTAGCCCGGTAACTCCTAGATCCAAATGGATATAAGTGCCAGAGCTCTTAGGAAGTTGATGAGGGTGCGGTGCCAACATCAGCTCGAGCGCTGTCCAAGGGAGCACACTTGCCGACATCGTCCCCTCAGCGATAAAGGCGAGCCCATGGACATTGGCATCGGTCACTTCCGTCCATCTTACCCCCTCACGATTGCCCATACTCTGAGGCTTAGGGAAGGGAACAAACTGCTCCGCTACACTGCTCTTGTATAGCCCTACGTGAGCACCTGCATCTCGGTCGTTATAATTATTAAGCGGACCACGACCATAATAAGTGAGCTGGTCAAACTGTGGTGCCATTGCCAATTCATAGCCCAATCGAGCAAGATTCACCCCCTTCTTATTAGAAGTGATATTGGCGGTGAGAGCTATAGAACCATCGGGATAGACCGTCCATACCTGAGTGGTGACAAACTTAAAGTCCTGCTCCCCCTCGACTGTATCAATCTCAAAATGTCCCGTATATCCGCCCTTCAGCTGATAACGATTCGGTGCCTGACTCTCCACCACATAGAGGATCGAGATAGAGCCATCCTGATTGCGAAGAACCTCCTTACTCATCGCCTTATGCGATAAGTTGTGCAGACCATTTTCAATCCAGCCATCCCTAGCCCAGTTATCATTATCCACTGGTGCTCTAAAGGCCGAAAGTCGAGGTCCATTGCCAGCAGTAATCAGTGCCACACCATCATAAGTGTATTGCTCTATCGACCCCGTAGCGTCATCAAAAGAGAGCTCAAACTTATCCCCCTTGAGGGTACTTCCCTTGAGCTGTAGAGGCGATGCCCCAGCAGATAGGTCTGATAGCTGTAGATAGTGGTCTCGCTCCTTCAGAAGGAGTTGCTCCTCCATCTGTACAAAACCCGCTTTTGCCCACGGACGATCCTGCTTCAGACGAAGCTCGAAATTAAGGAAAAACTCCTCCGGCTGCTCCATCACTTGTGGACGATTAAAAGGTAGTTCGATAGTTGCCTTGCTCCGTGGCTGGATGGTAGACATCGGCACCACCTTTTCGGCTACAACCTCACCCTCACGCATCAACTTCACCACCAACTCCAAATCATCCAGAGTGGTAAAATACCGTTTATTAAAGATAGAAATAAGTCCCCTTTCCAAGTCCACCTCCTCGATAGCCACATTCTGGCACACCTTCTTCACCTCCTGATATTCCGGCTTCGGGGTGAGGTCGGGGAGCATCACCCCATTCATACAAAACATACCATCATTTGGCGTGTCTCCGAAGTCCCCACCATACGCCATATACCGCTCACCAGTAAGGGTATCGTAGGTGTAGATAGATTGATCTACCCAATCCCAAATGGCTGCTCCGCAGAAGAAGTTGGTACTCTCCATCGCCTCCCAATAGTCGGCCAAGTTACCCCCAGCATTACCCATACTGTGGGCAGACTCACTGATATGAAAAGGGTATTTGATATCGTAGTTACCTTTTACCGCCTCCCTCGTCCATGCGATAGAGGGGTATTGATTAGAGCCCATATCCACGATACTATTATTCCGCTCGTACTGAACAGGGCGGCTAGGATCAAATTGGTGTAGAGCCTCGTAAGCCGCCTTGAAGTTATCGCCAGGACCACCCTCATTACCCAGTGACCAGATTACGATGGAAGGCGAATTGACCGTCGCCGCCGCCATCTCCATCACCCTTGCCACATGCGCATCTCTAAATTCAGGCACATGCGAGAGCGATGCATCGCCATAGTAGTAGCCATGGCTCTCCACATTGGCTTCATTCTCTAGGTAAAGCCCATAGAGATCGCAGAGGTAATACCAAATAGGCGTATTGGGATAGTGTGACAGCCGCACATGATTGATATTGCCCCTCTGCATCAAAGCGATCTCCTGTAGCATCCGCTCCTTAGAAATCGTCTGACCCGTCTCGGGATCCGTCTCATGTCGGTTTACCCCCTTCAGCTTCACCGTCTTACCATTCACATAGAAATACCTTCCGGCAAGACCAAATTCATCCTCCTCGGCAGGCGTCTCCTTGATCACCACCTCTCTAAATCCAGTGACGATAGAGGCGGTCTGCGTCACCCTTCCACGGCGGTCCAAAAGTTCCACAATAAGCGTATAGAGGTGAGGCTCTTCAACACTCCAAAGGGCTGGCTCCTTGAGCTCCAACTTCCCTGTCACCACCTTGTATTCATTGGTCTTTACAATAGGCACATCAATAGCTAGCATAGCACCAGTGGGGTGATTGCTCTGCGAATAAAGATCATTCCGATAGAGTGTGTAGCGGAGTTGATACCCTTTTAAGCTCCTCTTGCTCTGATTGCGAAGCTCCGCCGTCAATTGCAGCGCTCCCTCCTTATAATCATGGCTTAATGAGGGGATGGCAATCAAATCCCTAATATGTGCCTCGGGCTGAGCTGTGAGGTAAACCGAACGGAAAATGCCTGGCAGACGGAACATATCCTGTGCCTCGAGAAACGATCCATCACTGCTACGATATACCTCCACCGCCACCTTATTCTCCCCCTTCACTAGGTAGGGAGTAATATCAAAGGCAGCACGATTGCGTGAGTTTTTGCTAAAGCCTACATACTGCCCATTAATCCATAGGTAAAAGAAACTACTTACCCCATCAAAATTGAGCATCACCCGCTCCCCCTGCCAATCTTCGGGTAGCGTGAAGCTTCTCACGTACGAGCCCACCTCGTTACGATACTTATAGGTGGTCCAAGTAGGGTCCGGCTCCCGCATCACCCCACCCTTCCAATCGCCTACCTTTACGGTATGATGAAAGATAAAAGGCTGATTGACATAGATCGGTGTACCATACTTCAGGGAGCCATCCTTTTGGATCCCCTCCACATTCCACGCACTCGGCACCTCGATATCATCCCATGTAGAAGTATCAAAGGTCGTTTTGTAAAACTCCATGGGCCGCTCCGAAGGATTGCCCACCCAGTGAAACTTCCAGACCCCATCAAGGTTCTTGTAGTAGGCACTCTCCTCTGAAGGGAGGTAGGCACGAGCCCCCTCGTGGCTCTTAAAGTTAAAAAAGTAAGCCCTCGGCTGCTCCTTATTATAGCTCAGCTGAGTAGGCGACTCCCACTCACGCCCTGTAGGGCTTTTCATATTCCCATATTCAAAGCCCGCAATCTTGTGGAGCTGCTGGGCACCCACTTCTCCTCCCCACATAGAAAGAGCAAGGAGTAGTAGGGCAAGCCTAGTCATTCGAATAGTCCGCATCATTCCTTTTTAATCCTTATACCCAACCGTTACGTTTCACGTATCAAACAGTTTCGTTTCACGTATCAAATAGTTCCGTTTCATATATAAAAGAAGTGGCAGGCATGCATCCACTGCACGCCCACCACTTCTCCTAATGATCACATTATAGGCCAATATTATGGTCTATCCTTTCAAATTCTGCTTACTTAATAACGCCAAGTTCGCGACCCACCTTCTCAAAGGCAGCCACCGCTCTATCAATATGCTCAGGCTCGTGGGCAGCAGAGAGCTGTACACGGATACGTGCCTCGCCCTTTGGTACCACTGGATAGTAGAAACCAGTCACATAGATACCCTCCTCTAGCATACGAGCAGCAAACTTCTGGCTCAGTGGGGCATCGTAAAGCATCACAGCACAGATGGCACTCTGAGTAGGCTTGATATCAAAGCCCAGCTCCAGCATCTTGGTGCGGAAGTGCTCCACATTGCCCATTAGCTTAGTGTGGAGGTCATCACTCTCCTCTAGCATCTTGAAGAGCTCGATACCAGCACCCACAACTGCAGGAGGTAGAGAGTTACTAAATAGATATGGACGGCTTCTCTGACGAAGGAGCTCAATAATCTCCTTACGACCAGTAGTAAATCCACCTACCGCACCACCAAACGCCTTACCAAGGGTACCAGTGATGATATCAATGTGTCCGTAAAGGTCAAACTTCTCCGAAACACCTCTACCGGTCTTACCAACCACACCAGCGGAGTGGCACTCGTCCACCATCACAAGGGCATCGTACTTCTCAGCCAAAGCACAGATCTTATCCATAGGAGCCACATTACCGTCCATGGAGAAGACACCATCAGTCACGATGATACGGAAACGCTGTGCTTGAGCCTCTTTCAGACGCTCCTCCAGCTCCTTCATATCGCCATTGGCATAGCGATAACGCTTAGCCTTACATAGCCTTACACCATCAATAATAGAGGCGTGATTAAGACTATCACTAATGATGGCATCCTCATCCGTGAGAAGTGGCTCAAATACACCACCATTGGCATCAAAGCAAGCAGCATAAAGGATGGTATCCTCAGTGTGGAAGTAGCGACTGATCGCAGCCTCTAGCTCCTTGTGGATATCCATAGTACCGCAGATAAAGCGAACTGATGATAGTCCAAAACCACGTCTGTCCATTGTCTCCTTAGCGGCCTTAAGAAGTCGCTTGTTGTTGGAGAGCCCTAGGTAGTTATTGGCACAAAAGTTGAGCACTTTCTTATGCTCCCCATTTTGATCCACAGTAATTTCTGCAAACTGCTCACTTGTAATGATGCGCTCCTCCTTGTAGAGACCAGCTTCTCTTGTCTCCTTTAGCTCTTTCTGAAGGTGTGCTTTGATAGATCCGTACATAATATTAATACTAATTTTATAGTTAGATGTGTGGTAATGAATACCTATTATTTTTCGTTCCCTCAAAGATACCTATTATTCTACAATTCACCTCAGCAACCACCCATATTTTTATTCAATCACAGCAATGCTGTTATTGAACGGAAACATTATGCTTCGTTGATTAAGATATAGAATTGAACCAATATGACTTTGGCTCTTTCGCACAAAGCCTCAGCACATTTACCAGAATAAGTAGAGGAATGTTACCACCTTCAGAACGATCTACTTTATTAGTATGGGAGTTGTCAGAGGTGTGTATATTTCAAAAATACCAAACCCTCCAATAATATTCGAATGAATCTTTATAGGGTTTTCAAAGGCATTGTTATTTTCACTATCCATACAAGTGAGTAAGTAAAGGTAATAATCTTTTGAAATCCGCTGTAGCTCAACTTCTGCCGAATACTCCCAATCCATTTTCACTGGTGCATCTGGTGAGTTTTCAAGCTTTACGTCATAATAGCTAAAAGTCACGTCCGACTCATTTTTCAAAGATAAGAGTGCAAAAGGAGCATTGTTAACTTCATTAAAGAGTTGATCTTTTTGCTGAGGAAATAGAGGATTACCTAATGTAACTATTTTTCGCTCTAATAAAGTTCCTGGTGACACTCCTAAGCTTTCTGAATACCATTTGCTACGTACAATAAGTCGATAATATGCAACCTCCTTTGTTGGCTCAATGCTAAGCTTTACTTGCACTCTACTGCTACCTTCATCAAAATGAACCCATTCTCCTTTAGCTCTGAGTAGTTTAGGAGCATCAAGTACCCTAGCAACAGTTGAAATGGAGGGGATTCCCTCTGATGTAGCGATTAAGGATATCTCATCATTTGCATTTAGTTCTCTATCAAGCTTTATAATAAAGCTTGCTCCATCCTTCTTTACCACAATAGGGGTGCTATTGTGGCAAGCACTCAACTCTATATCATTCTCACTATTACCATTTGCTCCTATTAGAGGTATAGTAATTCCTGCTTTAACTCTGAGCTCAGTGGAAGATGCTGGAGAGATTGAATTGATATAAATATGCTTGCTTTTAGGCACTTCCAATTCTCTACTTCCGTTGAAGCAACTAGTAAAAAACAGCACGACGAGTCCCAATAGTATTGTTATTTTATTCATAATCAAAATGAGTACTTGATGTTAAGTCCAGGTATAATCGGCAGAAGTGTCATTCCCTTGATTCTCTTTGAATCATTTTCGTCGGTATCAATTACTGCTCTATACACATTTTGTCTATTGTATGCGTTGTAGACAGAAAGAGCAAAAGACCAACCCCTGTGTTTATAGTTTACTGCTATATCCAATCTGTGATAGCTAGGTAATCGATAATTGTTTTTCTCAGAAACTTGCTCTATTCGATGTGTCAACTCATTAGGATAGGACAGTGCAATGGGCAGTACCTCCAATGGAACCGTTTGGATACTCCCTGAGCTATAATTCCATGCTGCAGATAAAAGCCACTTATCATTTATTTGATAGCTTGTAGAGAGTATTAATCTGTGAGGACGGTCGTAGTATGGCCTATACCATTCACCACCATTGATTTCACTAAAATGATGCCTCACCTTCGTGTAGCTGTATGAAATGTTCGTTGCTATACCCTGCCACTTAGCTTCTAACAATATCTCTAGTCCATACGAATAACCCTTTCCTGCTGATAATCTATCGTGTATCTGTTTGTAGTTATCCAATCTTACAAATCCCTCCTTATACTCTACCAGTCGGTTCATATTGATGTAGTAACCTCCTAATGAACAGCGAAGCCATCTGAGTGGATTACTATATACTGTGACCCCAATTTGGTCTGAAATAGAAGGTGGGAATTGACTACTTGGAGCAAACCAAATATCTGACTGTAGAATGCTATTATTAGTTGTTGCTGTCAGCATACGCTGTGATGTTCTGCTATATGTCACCTCTGCATTGGTTTTTGGGTTTATATCTGCAGAGATAGCTACTCTTGGAGAAAGGACAGAATATGGATATTCTAATCTTAATCCTCCTTGAGCTCTCAACCAAGCAGTGATATTCCAATACAGATCAAACGAGACGCTCCCCTCCCAAAAGCTTACTTGGTCAGCCTGAGCTATTGACGCTAGTCGATATATTGCACCTATGCCAGTATGTAGTGTAAGCTGATTATATAAGTAAAACTTATTGCTCCAATTTGCATTAAATTCAGACACCTTATTTTTGTGCTTTTGCTCTAGAGGCATTTTATCATTTTTCCCTTGTACAGAAATCTGTTCTTGTCTCCAGTATTCTGAAGCTGACACGGTTAATTGACTACTCCATTTTGGTGAAATAATATAATTGGCATTGAGGCTACCACCGTAGGTACCCCATCTCCAATTCTGATTATTAGACTTATTGGCGTATTTATCCATAGACTGAGACCACAATTTATCCCCACTTAATAATCCGCTAAGTGCGATTGAAAGTCTGCTATTAGGTTTATAGGAGACTTTCATATTTGAATCATAAAAGAGAAAGTTCGTTTTGTCCTCCTGATCTTTAATGGCTAAAGGGATAAATAAGTCTATGAGTGAGCGTCGCCCTGCCAGACTAAGGCTCAATTTATCTTTAATAATCGGCACCTCTATATTAGCTCTTGCAGAGATGACTCCGACCGATATGTTGCCTCTCAGATTTTGCAAGTCTCCATCCTTTGTTTGAATTTTGATGACACCACCCATCCTTCCTCCTAGCGATGCTGGCTGATATCCATTGTAAAAAGTCATATCTTTCACGGCTTCGGCATTGACCGTAGAGAGTAAGCCCATAGCATGATTGCTATTGTAAATATTAATCCCATCTATAATAAGCAGTGTTGCTTCTGGCGCTTGACCTCTAATAACACTATTACTTTGTCCCTCATTAGCTGGCTGTATGCTTGGTAGATACTGAAACACCTTTATCGGGTCAGCTTCAGCAAGTAAGGCAGGAGTAGTGTTAATTGTAGATGAGGGTATATGGATTCTACCAATTTCTCTTTTTGAAGTAGTCTTCTTTACAACCACTTCAGGTAACACAACTAAGCCTTCCTCCAGCTCTACATTCATCAACTTATCCTCTAATAGTTGCAAAGAGTAAATCTTTGTTTCATACCCTAAAAAAGCATATTCAACCACAACAACGTCAGCTGTATTTAGGTGCAAGCTATAGAAGCCATATTGGTCTGTTGCAACACTTATATCACCGCAACTAACCACAGCACCAATAAGAGGCTCTTTGCTGTTACTATCAACTACCTTTCCATACAGCACTCCTTGAGCTAATGCTACAGAAATACTTGTAAAGCTCAATACTACAAGTATCAGTATCCTTTTCATACTTGTTTTACTTATCTATTTATATTAAATCTGATACCAGCTTCAACCATTCCATGCCATCTAGATATTTCAGCACTAGGCAAATTACTTTGCAGTTGAAGCAAATCGTATGTGACACCCAAAGAGGTATATAGCCCAATCTGATGAGTTATATTATACTCCATTCCAAAAGCGAGTGATGTATCAAGCGAAACAGTAGCACCTCCTTCGCTTACCGCTGAACCAGTAATAGTGGATTTGAATGGAATATTTATCCCAACACCATATTGACCATACATTCTCCATGTTTTTGCATTGTAAATTGTGTATTGTATATCCAAAGGAATTCCTAGAGAGTGGACATCTAAAATATAGTCGTCCTTAGAGCCAAAACTGTTATCCTTGATCTCAATACGGTACCACGAATAATTAAGACCAGTTTGAAGTGACCATCGTCGAGTGATGGGGAATAATACAGAGCTTCCTACTTCAAACATCGGAGTCTCGCGAACAGAATAACTATCTTGTTGTCCTTTAAATATCCCATCACCCACTCTTGGCATAGTGACTGTATTAGTATTCAAAGACAAACCAGATGTAAATAGAGATAGCCTAATAGGCCTTTTTGATTGAGAGGAAAACCTAAGGTTATTGCCCAATAGTTTCTCTGATGACCTATCGAGTAAACCACCAGCACTGCTATCATCTTTTGTATCAATATCATCGTTCTGTACAACAATTTCTTTCGCCTCCTCAGTCCATATATTGTTATGGTCAGTTTTTTCAGAGACAACGGTTGTCATCTCACGATTACTCTCCGATCTTGGTCTATAGCTTCCAATAGGAATATCAGGATATTGTCTACTAGAAGAAGCCACAATCTTTCTTTCCTCATTATTCATAGCAACCACGCGAGAAGTAGGTAAGGTGTCATGTAGAATATGTGGCTCTTGAGTGTTTTCTCTTATCAAGAACAAAAAGAAAATAATAGCAGCTACTACTGATGTAGCTGTCGCCACCCATCTCCACTTAAAAAGAGAATACTTTTTTGGGGGAAAAGATAATGGAGGTAATTCAGAAATAGGTGGCTCAAAGTTTTGGAATCGACGACTTAGGGCTTTTTCCCAATCACCCCTTTTGTCTGTTCTCTCTCTTTTTTCCATCTCTCAACTCTTCTAATTAATTCTTGTTTAGCACGGTGATACCTAGATGAGGCTGACCCCTCTTTAATTCCCAATATAGCTGCTATTTCCCTATGGCTATAACCTTCAATGGCATACATGTTTAGCACTACCCTATAACCCTCAGGAAGTTCAGCAATTAATCCAGATAGTACATTTATATCTATTTTATTAATAAAAGCAACATCATCACTACTATCCTCGTCACTTATCGAGTTGATCGTCTCTTCTTCGTAAGAGCTCATCATCCTCACATTAAAGCTATTTAGGTAGTTAAGGGATTCATTTATTACAATTCTTTTAAGCCAAGCAAGCAATCCTCCTTTTTTCACATGGTGATAAGAATCAATCTTATAGAATGCTTTCATCATAGATTCCTGCAGTATGTCTTGAGAAATGTCAAGGTCAGCGACATAGCGATAAGCTACCCCTAAGAGTAACTTACCATACAAACTATAGAGTTGTACAAAAGCCGCCTCTAAATCATACTCTAATAGCTCTACTATCTGACTCTCACGATCATCTCTTCTCATACTAGCTTGTAAGTAGCTTTGCCGTTGAGACCATAACAAAGCTATGAAACAACATACACATAGATATTAAAAGACTATATGTAGTTTGTGTTACGTGCGATTTTATTTTAAGGAAACGAGAGGATTGGAGGCGCATGAGCATATTTTTGAAGTAATACAGTTCATACACCTCCAATACTATTACTTAGGTAATTTACAAACGATACTCATGCCACCGACCGATTCAATTACTGCTACAAGATTTGAATACTCCGTCTTCTTCCTTTCCGTTATAAAAAATCTACAATCAATAAGCCACATCAAATCATCTTTGGAAACCAAACTTAACTGGGTTTTAAAACTGGTAGGACGAGGTTCTTCCTCTTTAATAACAGTTCTCACAGTCTCAAAAGAAATGTCGAAATTCTCAGAAACATCATTACCGTCACTCATAACAGAAATCCTTATTACATTGTAAGGGACGGCATAGGTCCTTGCTGTTCTAAACTTTTTTCTTCCATCTTCTCCATGCTCCATCGCTAAGGACTTATAAAGTTCTGGAAAACTTTTGAGAGTGACTCTTTTTTGTGGATATAATTCTACACCCCACATTGTCGCATCTGAGTTAGCTCTAGCTGAAGCATCTGCAATAGTGTAATATTCAGATATGAAGTAATTAACTCTCGCAAGTGGATCAAACTCTTCTTTCTCATTACATGAGACTAGTATAATCCCAAAATATACGACTAAAAGACCTAGTACCGATAAGAATGACAACTTTTTCATAAATTACTTATATACATTAACTATGTTCTTAACTCCGTTTTTACTAGATGAACTTTAAGTGCTCAATAATTTCCACTATAAACACTAATTTAATATTGCTCTATATAACTATAACAAGGCAAAACACAAAATCCTGCACTTTTATTTATTAATAACAAAATTCCAACACCTTGACCCTTCTTTATTTCACACTCATATGATACTTTTTTTTGCTTTCCCGTAGAGAGAAAAACTGAGTTGCAACTAAGCAATCGGCGAGATGCAACAAAGCGATCGGCGAGTTGCAACTAAGCAAATGCTTAGTTGCAACTCAGTTTTCGGGTTAATAGCTAGGTGAAAATCAAATAGTTATGAAGGGGCTATTTCAAAGCTCCAAATCACCGAAAATAAAGGCCGGTGGTTGGATGATGTAGAGCTTTTCGGTAGCACGTGTCATGGCGGTATAGAGCCAACGACAAAAGGAGAGGTCGATCATCTCGGGGGTGAGATACCCGAAGCTTAGGTAGACCTCCCGCCACTGTCCGCCTTGTGCCTTGTGGCAAGTCATCGCGTAAGAGTACTTTATTTGTAGGGCATTGAGATAAGGGTCTTGCCGTAGCTTTTGATAGAGCATCCTCCGCGTGGTGCAATCGGGATAGTCTTGGCACACCCCTTGATACAATCGCTCCCTCTGCTCTGGAGTAAGACTGGGGGCCTGCGTGAATAAGCTATCAAGCAGCACCTTGGCGGAGACAAAGCCCCCATGGGTATCACGCAGCTCGGCATCTCTAAAGGTAAAGCCATAGAGCTCCTGCTCCCTTCGGCTATTGAGCACCTTTAGGATCTCCCCATTGGCGATAAAGGTACTTGTTGCCTGCCCCTTTTCATCTACGGGGAAGTGAAGATAGTTATTGCGCACCACCATCAGGTTTTCCCCTGGCACCACCTCTTCATCGTAGTAAAGGGTGTGATACCTAATCGATTTATTGTATTCCTCGGCATCTCTATTGGAGCGGGTGATGAGCAAGGTCTCCTCCTGCCCCACCCTCCGATAAGAGTCCTCCATCATTTCAGGTAGGTCGTAGCCCGAGATGATCTCCACCTCGCCCTTCACCTCGGGAAGTGGGAGCAGGGGCTCGTGCCAATCCTCGCCACTCTGTAGGTCGAGAATGCGACCACGCAGGAGGTAACTAAGGTAGACAATCTCCCCGCCCTCCTCCTGCCGGACAATATCCTTGAGGACACCTTGGTATAGTGTGGAGCAAAAGCCTACAAGATACTCCGGCATTAGTGCAGGACTCATCTCGGTACCGACAGGCGGAAGCTGGGCATCGTCGCCGATCAGAAGCAACTTGCTCCCTTCGATGCTAAAGCAGAAGTCCACTAAGTCGTCGAGCAAACGATTACTTCCAAAGGAGCCGTACCCATCATTGGCATTATTGATCATTGAGGCCTCATCTACTATATATATGGTACCGGGTTGGTGCTGATTGTACCCCACCTCGTACGAGACGCCATCGCCCGAAATCCTCTGCCGGTAGATGGTTCGGTGAATCGTATAGGCGGGCACACCACAATACCCCTCTAGCACTTTAGCAGCACGACCGGTAGGGGCAAGTAACATCTGCGGATAGAGGAAGCTTTGGAGCATGTGAGAGAAAGCCCCTACAAGACTACTTTTACCCGTTCCCGCGTACCCACGCAATAAAAAGATGGAGTGCTCGGGAGCTTGGGCAAAGAAGTTTTGTAGCTCCTTTATCACTTCGTTTTGGCTAGAAGTGGGGGTAAAACCAAAAAAATCTAATATCTCAGGGCGATTATTACTCATATTGTCCGAAAATAGCTATATTTGAACGCCGATTCGTATGGCAGTCTGAATAAAAGTTGCTACTTTTGTAGAGACTACATACAAGTAACCTATATTCAAGAAGCTTGGTACGTTTAATGTTGAATGCAAAATAACAAATATATTTGAAGGTATGAAAATTTTATCGAGAGTTTTATTGGTCCTAGCTATTATTGGACTTGGTTGGGCGGTATACAACAGCATACGTGTACCTGTTAACTTTGAGAATACAAAGACCCAAAGGGAGAAGGAGGTCATCAAGGAATTGATAGATATCCGTACAGCACAGGTGGCATACAAGCAGGAGAATAACGTCCATGCTGCCAACTTTGAGGAGCTTCGCAATTGGCTAGAGAACGGCAATGTAAGGTCGGTACGTAAGGTGATGGAGCTCTCAGAGAAGCAGCTTCAAGATGGTATGACTGAGCAAAAGGCGTGGGATATCGTAAAGAAAGCAAGAGCCACTGGCAATTGGAAGGAAGCTGAAGAGGCTGGTCTATCCTCTATCGTTAATGGTGAGCGTGTATCCTTTACTCGTGACACCACATTCGTAAATGCTAAGGAGGCAATTTTCGGTGCCGACTATGATACCAGCAAGCTGGGTATTGTCCCATTCTCCAATGGTGCTACCTTTGAGATGGATACCGCTAGTGTAAAGACTAGCTCCGACATCTTTATTAGGATCTTCGAGGCCAAAGTAGATTACGACACCTATCTTGGCGACCTCAATCAGACTGAGCTCATCAACCTTAAGGATCGTGTGAATCAGATCGGTAAGTATCCTGGGCTAAAGGTTGGCTCGCTTACAGAGATCAATAACAACGCAGGTAACTGGGAGTAAGCTATATACCCCACTCATTCATAAAGCACACTCCTCTCTATCTACATAGCTGAGGAAGTGTGCTTTTATGAGACTGTTGCACGAAGGCGATCTGCGGCGTTGCTTTCGGGATTCGGGCTCGGTCACGTACGCCAGTACGTTCCCAGCGCCCTCACCCTCAGCTCCTTGCATCTCATCCTTCGTCCAAAGTCTCAGCACATTTATTCAAATGTGCGAGAATGGCACTTCGTGCAACACTCTCTTTTTTTGCAACCCTTATGAGAGAGATAAAGGAGATCCACGCAAGTGAAGGAGATAAGAGCTTATCAGCAGATGAAGCTCTTAGCATTGATGCACGCATTACTCTAGGGAGCGAGATGATATTTGTCTTGGCTACGACCCAAGAAAACGACAAGCCCATCTTGGCCACGAGTATTTCCTTAACCAGCTCCGAAGAGGGTGGTATGCAAAAGCTATTTTGGGATCATCCACTTTTATCTCTTCCCTTCAGGAGCTCTACTATTCTGGTGGAGGATGGGTCGCCTTTTGCCATTGTCCCTGAGGATCTATTTGATAGTGCCTCACCAGAGAATTGGCTATCTCTAACCACTGAGATAGAGGGGCGAAAAGTATTGACGAAAGCGATTGAGGAGGAGCACCTTTACATTATTTATTCGGTCAATAGAGAGCTATTTGACTTTTGCCAAAGATCCTTTTCCCTCCCCACTTTTGAGCATCACATCTCCACGCAAATCACCTATACCCTACGCAAATCTCGCCGAGAGCACCCTCAGGTCGTTACCGCTTACATCAGCAAAGGATTCATCCAAGTGGCGGTAGCAAAGTCGGGGGAGCTGCTACTGGCAAATCTCTATAAGATGGTCTCCGATGCAGACTGTCTATACTACATTACGGCATTGTACCGACAATTTAAGTTTGATCCTCACGCGGTGCCCCTATACTTATTCACATACAATCCCGAGCCAAGTATCAAGCAACTACTTGAGGAAAGTCTTGGAAACATTGTCCTCAACGACTACTCCACCGACGGTAGTAAGGAAGTAAATAAGAATGTGGCAGTACACCCCTTGGAGCGATTACACATACTATGCGGATTATAAGCGGGAAATATGGGAAGCGTCGCTTTGAACTTCCCAAAAACTTTAGAGGTCGACCCACGACAGAAGTGGCAAAGGAGGCTCTATTCAATATCCTTCAGAATCGAATTGATTGGGAGGAGACTCGCTTTCTCGATCTCTTTGCAGGTAGTGGAAGTATCGGTCTGGAGGCACTCTCAAGGGGGGCTAAGGAGGTGCTGGCCATTGAAAAGAATCCTCGGCATACCTCGTTTATCAACTCTGTTGTGGAGCAACTTTCGGATGACCACTACAGTGTCCAGACAAGAGATGTCTTCGCTTTTATTGAAAAGAGCGAATCTTTTGGTACCTTTGAATTGATATTTGCTGACCCTCCTTATGATCTGCCACTACTAGCAGAGCTACCTAGGCGGATAATGAGTAGCCAGCTACTTTCGCCAGAGGGCTGCTTGGTAGTGGAGCATCCAAAGGAGTACAACTTCAGCAAAGAGGAATATTTTGTGGAGATGCGCAGATATGGGACGGTACACTTCTCATTCTTTGCACATAATATTAATAACATATAAAAGTAATTGAATTATGCTAATCACAATCATTACAGGTTTTATCGCTGGTAGTATAGCCGCATGGCTTATGCCAGGTGGAGGCAACTCTTGGATCGTAGACATCATTCTTGGACTACTCGGTGGCGTAGTAGGTGGTTGGGTACTTAGCTTGCTCGACCTCTCTGCAGGCGATAGCTGGTGGGCAGGGCTAGTGGTAGCGATCATCGGTGCCTGCATCCTCATCTTTATTGGTCGCCTCTTCACCAAAAAAGGTGGCAAATAAATAACTATTAACTAAGGATTTAGGGTGGATATGCTAAGTATCCACCCTAATTTTTGTGCAATCAATCATTGATACCTTATGAAAAAGACATTATTTCTTACCCTTGCGCTCTTGCTTACTATCCCGAATCTCTTAGCCCAAAGTGGAAAAGTATATCTGGTAGGTGCGGGCCCTGGCGATCCTGACCTCGTGACCGTGAAGGGGGCAAAAGTGCTCGGCAAAGCTGATGTGGTGCTGTATGACGCACTCGCCAATCCATCTATTCTACTCCACTGCAAGGGGAATGTGAGATTGGTCCCCGTGGGGAAACGAGCTGGTAAACCTTCGCCAAAACAAGAGGAGATCAATCAACTACTCATTAATGAGGCACTGAAGGGAAATACTGTGGTAAGGCTGAAGGGTGGTGACCCTTTTGTATTCGGACGTGGCGGTGAAGAGCTACTCGCCCTGCTTGATAAGGGCATTGATACCGAGGTGATCCCTGGCGTGACAGCAGCAATCGCAGCACCAGCCTATGCAGGAATACCTGTGACGCACCGTGCACTAGCAAGGTCCTTCACCCTTGTTACCGCAAGCACCAAAGATAGCAACCTTGCTGAGTCGGTGAAGTGGAAGTCTCTTGTTGAGCAAGAGGGTACCATCGCATTTTATATGGGGGTACGAGTAATCCCCGAGATCTGCCAGCAACTGATCAAGGCAGGAATGTCGCCCGATACCCCTGCCGCTATTATTAGTAAGGGAACTCTGCCCGAGCAGAAGGCTTTTCGCGGAACACTCAAAGACTTCACGCCAGATTACACCGACTACACGAAGCTCACACCTGGTCTGCTCCTCGTGGGAGAGGTGGTTAATGTGACGGAGAATTACCAACCCTCTAAGGACGATAATGGTATGAAGGTGCTCTCTATCACCCTCAATAGAAAGGTGAGCGAGCTCACGCCAAGGATAGAGGATGGCGTAGCTGTGGCGACAACTATTGCTAGCAAAGACCCTGATAAGTATAGCAACGACTACCTAGAGATGCTCAAGGAACTAGAGTTTACCCACATTGTCTTTTCAAACACAAAGAGTGTTGAGGCTTACTTTAAGCTCTGCGAGGTAAAAGGCATCAATGTGATTACCCCCAAGGCAACTATCATCACTCTTGGGAAGAAGATCACCGACCTCCTCAGCACCAAGGGCTACAACGCCATTACCCTTGGCTCCTATAACGAAGTGGCTAGCTACCTACTGGGCGATAAAGCGAAAGCGATGTCCAGCAGTGTTGACGCCGTGACAGGAGCCTCCAAAAAACCCAAAGCCCACTAACTGCCTATCTACCACAAGGATTACGTATTAGGAGTATATGCTTAAGTTAATGACCTAATATGTTTAGCTTGTGTTGGAGAAACGGATAAGGACCTCGGAGAGGTCCGATTTGTCGTAGCCCCCATTCATGGCTCGCAGAGCCGATGAATGGGGGTAAATAAGACGAACAAAATCCACGACCCCTTGTGGGTCGGACAACCTATTCTAGGATTAACTTTGATGTCTTAGTTCATATTGTCCGACCCGCAAGGGGTCGTATATATATGTGTCACATTGATTACCCCCAGTCGATCGGGGCTAACGCCCCTCCGACTAGGGGCTACAACAAATCGGACCTCCTACGGAGGGCCTTAAACATAGGCACTCCGATGAATATCACACTGTAAGATCTTTCTAATGCACAACCCCTGCTATCCATCATTTTCAATAGCCCGACGAAAGTTATTTTTTGTAAGTTTGCAAAGTGAGGATGTTGCACGAAGTGCCATTCTCGCACATTTGCTAAAATGTGCTGAGACTTTGCACGAAGGATGAGATGTAAGGTGCTGAGGATGAGGGCGAAGGGAGCGTACTGAAGTACGTGACCGAGGCCGAATTCCGAAAGCAACGCCACAGATCGCATTCGTGCAACAGTCTCAAAGTATATTAAATCAAGTCTTAGATGATGAAGGAAAAGAAGCGAAATATCTGGAGTGGCCGATGGGGCTATCCCGAGGGCTGGGCAATAGTAGGGGGGCTCCTACTGATTAGCTATATATGGCAATGGGTGATGGGACCTATTCCCGCAGGCGGTTTTACTCACCCCATTAGTACGGTAGTACTCGGTGCACTCATTGTTGCAACTCTGCTCATCGGCATTCTTTCGAGGAAGAAGGGGAGTAAGCTACCCTTTGTACGCTTTATTGTCTCTCCTGCTGCTACCATCACCTCACTCGTGGCATTTCTTTTGCTCTTGACCATCATGGGTTTCTCCAAACAGATCGATCCCAGGATGGCGGATGGTCTTGGCGGATTATTCCACACTGCGGGCTGGAGTGCAATGGTACATTCGCACCCTTTCAATACCATCTACATCTACCTACTACTGGTACTTGGTTCCGTGACTATTCGGCGACTTTTTGTGGTTTCCTGAAAAAGGTTGACTCGGTTAATGTTACGTTGTTATTAATCCTGCTTTATGTTGACTTTCTAGCCTTTAGTCCTGTGAGGGGTTGACTGGAGGGCGTAGCCCGTA
>OLQN01000052.1_pt1 | contig 88768 bp, 69 predicted proteins | sample 1673181 | NCBI WGS metagenome assembly OLQN01 (sample SAMEA3136763, study PRJEB25190) | human gut metagenome | biome: human gut; feature: human-associated habitat; material: faeces | place: Austria | collected 2013
TCATTCTCCCTCTTAAGATCACAATCAGCTTGTCATTTATAATGCGTCAGCCCTGCAGCCAACAGTCAACCAGCTCTCCTTGTCGCAGAAAAGCACTATATTTGTAGGCTATGAACCGCATCTCTAGATAAATGGACAAGGACAGACGGATAGACGCTCACACCGATAGACCTAACGACAGCGACACGCACGCCTCAGCTTCTGAGCAGGAGCTGTGGGCGATGGGCGCTATCGAAGTGCATGGAGCTCGTGTACACAACCTGAAGAATGTAGATGTCTCGCTGCCTCGCCATAAGTTGACCGTCGTGACGGGACTCTCAGGGAGCGGTAAGTCTTCGCTGGCCTTTGACACGCTACTGGCCGAGGGCCAGAGACGCTATCTAGACACTTTCTCCTCCTATGCGCGCAGCTTCATCGGAGGCGGTGGCGGGCGACCCGACGTCGATGAGATCGTGGGGCTTAGTCCTGTGGTCGCTATCGAGCAGAAGAGTGCCTCGACCAATCCCCGCTCTACCGTTGGCACCGTTACCGAGATCTACGACTACCTACGTATCCTCTATGCACGTGTCGGCACCCCTTACTCCTACCTCACGGGCAAGGAGATGGTGCGCTACACCGAGGAGCAGGTCGTGGAGCATATCATGGAGCAGTACGCTGACGAGGGAATCTACATCCTAGCTCCCGTCGTGGTCGATCGTAAGGGACACTACCGCGAGCTCTTCGAGCAGATGAGACGTCGAGGCTTCTTGCACGCTTACATCGACGGTGAGGTGTGCGAGCTGACGCCTGGCATGCGACTCAACCGCTTCTCCATACACTACGTCAGTGTCGTAGTGGACAAATGCTCCGTACGTGAGAGCAATAAGCAGCGCATCACCGAAGCGGTAGGCATAGCGATGAAGCTCGGTGAGGGAGTCATCGACGTGATGCGACGCGATAGCACAGAGATACAGCATCTGAGCAAGCGACTGATGGACCCCGAGAGTGGTATCGCCTATCCGGACGCTTCGCCGGCCGACTTCTCGTTCAATTCGCCTCGTGGCTACTGCAAGCGCTGCAAAGGCCTAGGGCGTGTGGGCGTACTAGACATAGACAAGGTGGTGGCCGATCCGAAGGTCTCCATACGTGAGGGTGCTATCGTACCCATCGGGCGATACAAGAAGCGCAGCCTACTCTTCACCTCTATCGAGGAGATCTTGAAGGAGCATGGTTGCACGATAGACACACCATTCGAAAAGATCCCCGCAGAGGCGGTCGAGCAGATATTCTTCGGCGTCGACTCAGACGACGAGGACGACGAGGGCGAGGCACACTTCACCTTTGCGGGCGTCTCTCAGTATGTGCGGGAGCTGGCAGAGGATGATGACGCTACCGCCTCCATGCGCAGCTGGGCGGAAGAGTTCCTGACGGAGCAAACTTGTCCCGAGTGCCACGGACGACGCCTCAACCCGATAGCCCTCAGCTACAAGCTCGCGGGCTACAACATCGCTGACCTGACGGAGCTAGACCTAGACCGTCTGGTAGAGCGACTACGGGAAATCGAGGGGCAGCTAACGAAGAACCAGCAAAAGGTGGCCCACGAAGTGATCAAAGAGATCTTGCTGCGGGTCAACTTCCTACTAGATGTAGGGCTATACTACCTCACCCTCGCTCGTCCCTCCGCTTCGCTCAGTGGTGGCGAGTCACAGCGCATACGTCTCGCCACGCAGATAGGCACCGGACTAGTCGAGGTACTCTATATATTAGATGAGCCAGGCATCGGCCTGCACCAGCGCGACAACCGCATGCTCATAGACGCCCTCAAGAAGCTCCGTGATGCGCAAAACACGGTCCTCGTCGTAGAGCACGACCGCGATATGATGCTCGCTGCCGACTACCTGATCGATATGGGACCAGGTGCGGGCCGTCTCGGTGGCCATGTGACCTATCAGGGGCCGCCCTCTGCCATTGGCGATACACATACGCTCACCTGCGACTACCTGACCAATAGGCTAGCCATCCCCCTACCGGCCGCTTACCGACAGCCTACCGACGATGCCTGGCTACGACTCAAGGGTTGCACAGGCAATAACCTTAAGAACGTAGATGTCTCTATCCCGCTAGGCCTCTTCGTCTGCGTCACAGGCGTGTCAGGTAGCGGTAAGTCTTCGCTCATCAACGGCACATTGGTACCTATCATCTCGCAGCACCTCTATCGTAGTAAGCAGGCACCACTCCCCTACGCATCTGTCGAGGGCTTGGAACTCATTGACAAGATAGCCTTCGTCGATCAGTCGCCACTAGGACGTACCCCGAGGAGCAATCCAGCCACCTACACCGGACTCTTTAGCGAGATCCGCAACCTCTTTGTCAAAGTGCCCGAGAGTCGTGCGCGTGGCTACAAGCCGGGGCGCTTCTCCTTTAATGTCAAAGGCGGACGATGCGAAGAGTGCAAAGGCAACGGCTACAAAACCATCTCCATGAACTTCCTCCCCGACGTGACCATCCCATGCGACGTGTGCCGTGGCAAGCGGTACAACCGTGAGACCCTCGAGGTGCGCTACAAGGGCAAGAGCATAGCCGAGGTGCTAGACATGACCTTCAATCAGGCGGTCGAGTTCTTCGAGCATATCCCCGCCCTCTACCGCAAGCTCTCGACACTGCAGCGCGTCGGGCTAGGCTATGTCAAGCTGGGTCAACCCTCCACGACCCTCTCTGGCGGTGAGAGCCAGCGTGTCAAACTAGCGACCGAGCTATCGAAGCGAGACACGGGACGCACCCTCTACGTCCTCGATGAGCCCACCACGGGGCTACACTTTGAGGACATACGCGTCCTGCTCAAGCTGGTCAACGAGCTGGTAGACCGTGGCAATACGGTACTCATTATCGAGCACAACCTAGATGTGATCAAGAGTGCCGACTACCTCATTGATATGGGCCTCGAGGGCGGACGCAACGGCGGCGAGGTCATCTTCGCTGGCTCGCCACAAGAGATGGCGCAGAGCTCCGACACGCAGAGCTACACAGCGCACTACCTCAAGGAGGAGATGCAGCGCACCCCAACGACCGAAGCAGACGAGCAGGATTCCTAAAGAAACACTCTCCCCAACTATACCTATTGATCTACTAAAACTATGCAACAGACAGACCCCAAGAAGCTCTCCAACCGCTATTGCCCCGAAGGCATGAGCGTCGAGGCGTGGCAGATAGCCCTCCGCAAGCAGTTTGCTGAGCAAAACGACTTTACCGTCTCCCACCTAGACAACAATCGCATCTGGGGAGACTACATGGTGCAGAGCGGGTCAAACCATTACCGTGTCGCCTTTCGAGGCGTACGGAGCGACCGCAACTACTGCGCTTGTCTAGACTTTCGCACCAGCGGGCTAGGCACCTGCAAGCATGTCGAGGCGGTCATCAACTTCCTCTCGGAGGAGGTGCCCGGCTATCCTTGGGGTACCACGCCCTTCCAGCCCGATCGCACCTCTATCTTCATCAGTTACAAGGGGGGACGCACCATCGAGTGCAGCATAGGCAAGGGCAAAGAGGAGCTCTACGCCGACTGGCAGGCGCGCTACTTCGAGGGGACCCTGCTCCCGCCAGAGCACTATCACCTCATCGACCAGATCACCCGAGAGGCCAAGGAGCTCTCCAGCACCTTCCAGTGCTACGACGATGTCTACGAGATGATCCGTAGCTACCTGCGTCTCAGCAATTGGCGTCAGCTAGTAACCAAAAAGCTCCCCACGGGCGAGCTACCACAGCCTTACGTACAGGCCGAGAGTAGCCTCGAGATGCGTCAGGCACTCTACCAGCTCCTGTGGCAGAGCTACGGCATCATCCCCGCGCCACACAGCGAGGCCATCATCGAGCCTATGATAGCCATGATGCGCTTCGTCTCCGTCCACGAGCCAGGGCGTATGCTCATCATCGTCCATGACGAGGAGGAGCAGAGCTTGTGGCACGAGATACTAGAGACACGCGGTGTGACCGAGGGCGTCACCGTGGCGCTCTTCTCCGAGGTGAATAGGCAAAACGCAAGCATCTCAGGTGCCTACAGCTTTGTCTATGTAGCTTGTGGCCAAAAGCTCAGCAAGTGGACCGATCCCCTCTCCATAGCGATCAAGCGGCTCATGATTAGCCACCTCTACATCTCCGTGCCGCACCTGTCGCTCTTCACGCCCCTGCAGTTCTCCTCCGTAACGCAGCACATCGACCCCTACCTGCTCGGCCCGACCTACCTCTTTATCGAGGATGCCAAGCAGTTCTTCCCGATGACCGACCTGCCCGAGCGTTTGCCGCAGCGGTTAGAGGGTTTGATCACCTTCCTGCCCGACGATCCCACCATACGCAGCTACGAGCCAGAGCAGCCGACCACGCCCAGCGAAGAGCCAGCAAGCGACGACGAGCTACTCCCCCACCAGCTCCTGCAGGCACTACGAGACGCCATCGCCGATCCCCAGCGACGCACACGCCTGCTCGAGACGCTAGACGCAATCCTCCAGGCAGAGCAAGAGTAATTATGGTAGACCTCACTGCACTCAACGAAGCACAGCGAGCTGCCGTCGTCTATAACGAAGGACCCGCCCTAGTCATCGCCGGGGCCGGCTCCGGCAAGACCCGTGTCATCACCTACAAGCTCGCTCACCTCGTAGACCAAGGGTGGAACCCCCAGCGACTCTACGCCCTCACCTTTACAAACAAAGCTGCCGGCGAGATGCGTTCGCGTGTCAGCGACATGCTCGGCGAAGGCATCGCTTATAGGCTACGCATGGGCACCTTTCACTCCATCTGCGGACGTATCCTGCGGCGCTACGCCCCACTGCTCGGCTACAGCCAGGACTACTCCATCTACGACACCAGTGACACCAAGGCACTCCTACGCAACTGCATCAAGGAGCTAGACCTCAGCGACAAGAACTACACCCCGACGCGTGTCCTCAAGCGCATATCCGATGCGAAAAACATGCTTATCTCTCCGCAAGCCTACGCCGCCAATCAGGAGATACGTAAGTACGATACGATGAATCATGAGGGCGAACTATACAAGCTCTACAGCCTCTACACGCAGCGCTGCAAGGAGAGCAACTCGATGGACTTCGACGACCTGCTCTTCCTCCTCAACGTCCTCATACGCGACTTCCCCGAGGCGCACCAAGAGATCAAGAGCGGCATAGACTTCCTCCTCATCGACGAGTATCAGGATACAAATACCTCGCAGTTTGAGCTAGCCCGTCACCTCGTCGCTGACCACAACCGCATCTTTGCCGTGGGCGACGATGCCCAGAGCATCTACTCCTTCCGAGGGGCACGCATTGCCAATATCCTCAGCTTCAAGCAAGCTTTTGCCGGTGCCAAGCTCTTTAAGCTAGAGCAAAACTACCGCTCCACAGGCCATATCGTGAGCAGTGCCAATGCCCTCATCGAGCACAACCAGCAGCGCATCCCCAAGGAGGTCTACACCGACCTCGGCGAGGGCGAGAAGCTACAGCTCTACCACTACACCTCGTCCGACGAGGAGGCGACACGACTCATCGACATCATCACCCAGCGACACGAGGAGGAGCAGATACCGCTCTCTAACCAGACCATCCTCTACCGCACCAACGCGCAGAGCCGTAAGTTCGAGGAGGTGCTTCTCTCGGAGGGCATCCCCTACGTTATCTACGGAGGCATGGCCTTCTATGCGCGTGCCGAGATCAAAGACGCCATAGCTTACCTTCAGCTCATCATCAACCCGCACAACGAACTAGCGCTCCGCCGAGCCATCGCCTATCCACGCAAAGGCATTGGCGACAAAACCCTAGAGAAGGTCGCTCTCTATGCGCAGCAGCACAGCCCGCAGCTATCCCTCTACGACGCGCTCTGCGCCGCCATCGACAGTGCCGACCCTGTCGGTCTCAGCCGAGGTGTGCGCAACAAAATAGCCTCCTTTGTCAATCTCATTGACTCGCTCGCCACCGCTTATCAGCACTACGCCAAGCTCGAGGAGTGGATCGCACACATACTCCGTGAGAGCGGCATCGTCGCCGAGCTCACACGCGAAGACACCGTCGAGAGCCAAGCCAAGCTGGACAACCTCAAGGAGTTTGTCAGCAGTGCCTCCGAGTTTGAGGCTCGCTACCGACAGGACCCGCTCAACCTCTTTGCCGAGGAGCCACTAGGCACCGAACTGCTCAGCGCCTTTGCCCAGCAGATTCCCCTCTTGACCAACCAAGATCAGGACAATGTCGAGCAGCATAGCGGAGCCACCCCGCAGGATCGGATACAGCTCATGACCATCCACGCCGCCAAGGGACTAGAGTTCCCCTACGTCTACATCGCTGGTGTAGAGGAAAACCTCCTCCCCTCCTCGCGCAGCCTCGACACCGCTGAGATGATCGAAGAGGAGCGCCGACTCCTCTACGTCGGCATCACACGAGCCCAAAAGCTCTGCACCCTCAGCTATACCAGCATACGCACGCGCAACGGCAAGACCGAGCTCATGATCCCCAGCCGCTTCATCGCCGAGCTACCACGGGCCCACTACACCCTCCACGAGGAGGCAGCACCCATCGGCACCAGCTATCAGCTAACGGCCAACAGCCAATGGCCAACAGCTAACAACCAACAGCCAACAGCCAACGGCCAACAGCCAACAGCCAATAGCCAACAGCCAATACCCCAGCAGCTGCTCGCGAAGAGTTCGCCGGTCAACGCCCTCGAGAGCCTCGACGGCTACCACGTCGGCGACCGCGTGCGCCATCCACGTCATGGCGACGGCAAGATAGAGCGCATCGAGAGCGCCATGGGCGGCAAACTCACCATCCACTTCGACGACGGCAGGACCCGCGAAGTGCTCATCCGCTACACCCACCTAGAGCATATATAGTAGCCTCTAACTAACCCCAGACTAACCCTAATCTAACCCTGAAAGCACAATAAACTGATTTTACTAAACACAAAAAACTTATGGAACACGCTAGTTGTTACACACCACAATGCACCAGACGAGAGCAGTGCACCCTCTGGCACAACGCTCTCAAAGAAGTCGAGCACGGCGATAGCCTGCTCACCATCACCAATCCCCAGCTCATCGACAAGGCGGGCGGCTACGACCACTGTCCCAACTACTACGAGTACAAACTGAGACGCTACGCCCGTGGACTCGTATGGCGCTACAATGATCTGACCCTAGGACAAAAGGAACAGATAGAGGCGCAGCTCAATGCCCACTTCGGCAAGAGTGGCGTCATACGTATGCGCTGTGGCTACGAGGCGATCAGCCCCGAGGAGCAAAGCTTCATCGCAGAGACCTTCGCCACCCACGCTCCCACCGTCGAGCCACGGTACCAAACATACGAAGAGCATTACGCCAAGCCCCCACGTGTCGAGGGTCGCGCAGCCCACAAGCTACTCAAGGGCTAGCCACTACACGCACACACACTCGTAGGGACGCACGGTCAATCTAGACCGTGCGTCCCTTTTTCGTCAAAGCGAGACGTAATCCTGTAGGGGCGGACCTATGTGTCCGCCCGTCCTCATCGGAGCGTTGTATGCCCTGTGGGCGGACATGCAGGTCCACCCCTACACAAACCACATCAACACGACAAGGTCAGCCATCAGACGCAGTAACACCTGTATTTGTAGGGACGTACGAGAGTGTCTAGCCGGAGGGCGTCCGTTGTGTCAAAGCGAGACGCAATCCTGTAGGGACGCACGATCTGTGCGTCCGTCCCCGTTTAAGGTTACTGGGTTACACGTTATGTCGTTCTACAACGGACGCCCTCTCGCTAAACACTCTCGTGCGTCCCCACAGGGCAACGTTACGGGTTACTTGTCTCACTCAAGTTCCTACCTTGGAACTAAAAAGTTCCTCCGCTGGAACTAAAGAGTTCCTACCTTGGAACTAAAAAGTTCCAAACGGGGAACTTTTTTTTTGGAACTCGTATGTACAACAGCATCAGCACGATACAACAGCAGAGAAGCTCAACCGCTATTCAGCGATTGAGCTTCTCTCTATGATCTGTCTGACGATGATCAGAGAAGAGTACGGCGGTGGCAGCGAGGCGTGCTAGACTTCACCGCCCACGCCCTTAAACTTCTCCACAAAGGCTGCGATACGCTCGAAGACGCTCTGCTTCTTCGTCAGGTAGTTTCGATTGAGCGGGCTCATCTTAGGCAGTATGTCGTAGAGATCCGTACCCTGATCGCTCGCATACTCACGCCGTAGCGAGGTCTGTATGTAGCGCCTAGCCGCATCAGCGTTTAGCCCCTCCTCAGCGATCAGCTCCTCCGCCTCACTCCGCTGACGCTCCTGCGCATAGGAGAAGAAAGCCGTGATCACATCCGCCCTAGTCTCTAGCGCATCTAGGTCCGTCTCATGGATAAAGTCCACGATCAGTCCCTCCTTAGCTCTACTGCCCACACTAGCTCGGATGATACGTCGTATCTCCTCGACGATATCTGGCTTGCTCATGCTCGCCTTATTATGCTCGAAGATCAGCCCCAGTATATAGTCAAGGTTTATCTCCTGCGCCTTCAGCAGAGTGACCTCAAAGACCACATCGTCCCAATCACGGAGCGTCTCCTTAGGCGCATCACCCTGACGCTGCTTGTGGAGCCACTCACGGATATCGTTGTAGGTAGAGCGGTAGTTCTGCACAGCACGCTCTGGGAGCAGCTCCATCGTCATCATCGTCGCCAGCTCCTCCTCCGAGATACCGTACGCTGCTCTAAAGGTTTCCACCGCCTCGGCATCCTCCTTGTCAATCTGCTGCAAAGCCCGCAACTGCACATACTCATCGAAGTTTTGCAACACATTGTCGATCCTCAGGTACTCACCAAAGAGCTTGACAAACGCCCGCTTGTCCTGCGTCTTCTCTATCTCGTCCACATCGGGGAAGCGTCTCTGTAGCTCCTGCACCACCTCCATATAGCCGCGCTGCGCCTGATGAGTCTGCTCATCCGTAAAGCCCTCCAGATACTCCTTGTAGCTCCGCTCTAGAATCTCATAGGGCGACTTCTCATCGCCAAAGAGTCTCAAGGCCTCGATCGTCGCTGGCTCTAGATCTCTAAAGCAAACGATATTGCCCAGCGTCTTCGTAGCATCGTAGATACGATTCGTACGGGAGAACGCCTGCAGCAGTCCATGGTAGCGCAGGTTCTTGTCCACAAAGAGCGTATTCATACGGGGCGCATCAAAGCCTGTGAGAAACATCCCCACCACGATCAGCAGATCCACCTCACGATCCTTCATACGCTTCGAGAGGTCCTGATAGTAGTTTTGGAAGCCATCGCTATCCACCCCAAAGTTGACCTTAAAGGCAGCGTTGTACTCCTCGATCACCTGCGAGAGAAACTCCTTAGCACTGTAGTCCAGTGCCGACGGCTCGAAGCCCTCATCCATAATCTCACCGATAGCACGCTGCTCCTCATTGGGCGCATAGGAGAAAATCGTAGCGATCCGTAGCGGACGAGTCGCACCAACCTGTAGCCGTGTCAGTTCCTGATAGTATAGCTTCGCAGCCTCTACACTGCTCACGGCAAGCATAGCGTTGAAGCCCATACTATCCCCCAGTGTGCGGTGCGTCTTGTCACGATAGACCGTGAGGATATGCTCAGACACTTTACGAATGCGCTCAGGGTGTAGCAGGAGTGCCTTATTCTTTGCACTCTGTAGCTTCTCCTCATCTTGCTCCTGCTCGACAGCTTGAGCCTGTGGGAGTACCGTGTTGTAGTCCACCTTAAACTTCAGCACCTTCTCATCACGTATCGCATCGGTGATCACATAAGCGTGTAGCTGCTGGCCGAAGACACTTGCCGTCGTATCGGCACCCAGCGCATTCTCCGGGAAGATGGGCGTGCCGGTAAAGCCAAACTGGTAGTACCGCTTGAACTTACGCCGTATGTTACGCTGCGCCTCGCCAAACTGCGACCTGTGACACTCGTCAAAGATAAAGACCACCTGCTCATTGTAGACCGCTAGACTGCTCTCACTCTTGATTAGGTTGTTGAGCTTCTGGATCGTCGTGACGATGATCTTGCCTTTCGTCGTCTCGATGTTTTTCTTCAGCCCAGCCGTACTCTTGGAGCCAGTCACACTCTCCTCGTCAAAGCGCTTGTACTCCTTCATCGTCTGGTAGTCCAAATCCTTGCGGTCTACCACGAAGAAGACCTTATCAATGAAGTCAATCTGCGTCGCCAGCTGTGCCGCCTTAAAGCTCGTGAGCGTCTTGCCCGAGCCGGTCGTGTGCCAGATGTAGCCTCCACCCTCGGGCTTGCTCCAGAGCTTAGCCTGGTAAGAGCTACGTATCTTCCAGAGCAGTCGCTCGGTGGCGGCGATCTGATAGGGACGCATGATCAGAAGCGTATTGCTCTCGTCTAGGACCGAGTAGTGCAGGAGCACCTCGAGGAGCGTATTGCGCTGGAAGAAGGTCGCCGTAAAGTCCTTCAGGTCGCGGATCGGCTTGTTGTTTGCCAGTGCCCAGTTGATCGTAAAGTCAAAGCTATTCTTATCACGTGTCAACGTATTGGCAAAGTAGCGGGTGTCGGTGCCGTTGGAGATGACAAAGATCTGCAGATACTTGTAGAGCGAGTTCTCACTGTTGAAGCTCTCCTTACTATACCGATGCACCTGATTAAACGCCTCACGTATCGCCACGCCACGCCGCTTCAGCTCTACCTGCACCATCGGCAGACCATTGACTAGGATCGTCACATCGTAGCGGTTTGCCTCGCTGCCCGTCTGCTCAAACTGATTGATCACCTGCACCTGATTGCGTGAGATGAGTTTCTTGTCCACGATCCGTATGTTTTGCATACGCCCATCGTCAAAAACAAAGTCCCACTCAGACTCACGCTGCACCTTGCGCGTACGATCTATGATGCCCTCACTAGGGTTATCTAGGTACTCTCTGAGAAGGCGCTGCCACTCCTCATCGGTAAAGGTCACCTCATTGAGTCGCTCCAGCTGCTCCCGCAGGTTGGCTAGAAGCGTTGCGGGCGTGTGTATGTCTGGGCGGTACTGGTAGCCCAGCCCCTTTAAGTCCTTGATCAACTCTTGCTCCAGCTGCGCCTCCGACTGATAGCCTGCGGGCGGCTCCGCAAGGGCAGCGTACTTGGTGTAGTCCTCTAGGACAATGTAGTTCGGCAACTGTGCGATCGTCTTGTACTGTGACATAGGTTTTAGAGGTTAGAAGTTAGAGATTAGAGATTAGAGGTTAGAGGTTCGAAAGAGAGGAGTGCGTCTCGGTAGTACTCGTACTGCTTGCGTCGTAGCTCTATCTCACGAGGCAATCCCTCGCTAATCGAGTTCACCAGCGTGTCAAACTTGTCGAGTATCTCCACAATCCGCTCCTGCACCGCCAGCGGTGGAATGGGGAAACGGACTTTTCGGAGTTTTTTCATATCGACTGAGGGGAAGCTACTCTCATAGACATTGCGCTTGCACCACTCACAGATACGGAAGAAGTAATAGTAAGCAAACATAGGTGTGATAGCCCCTAACAGTGACTCATGTATCTCAAAGTTAGTAAAGCGCTGGTTCGCTAGTGACTCAGTTACTAGGAGAGCATGCTCTCCTATTGTAGCTGTTGTAGCCATAAGGATAGAGTCTGCCTTAAAGAGTCCCTTGCCTTTGACTGCCTCTGGAGTGATATGCTGTATAGAGTCCTCTAGTATGCGACCACTTGTCCTCAAGTCCTCCATCCGAAACCAAGGGATTGTTCCCCCCTCCCAGTAGGAAGGATTAGACTTTGAGGGAGTATAGCCGTTTCTCATCTCGAAGACCTCACCGAGGGAGCGCCACTCGACAGCAAAGGGGGCGGGGAAGAGGGGGCTGTGGCACAGCCCGTCGCTCGGCGAGAGGTCGAACGTGAGGAGCGCATCACGGTAGTATTGGTACTGTCGCCTGCGACAGTCCAGCTCGGTGCTCAGTGCTACCTCCAGCTCCGCTTCCAGCTCTGTAAATTTGTCCAGTACCCGCCCCACCTCCTCCTGCACCGCCACTGGCGGGATAGGGATTTCTATCTTAGCTAAGTCTTTAGCGTTTACACGTCTGACCTTAGTTCCAGTGATAAAGGCTCTTTTTTGCTTTTGAAAGTGTGTTGACTGAAAGAAGTAGGAGACATACTTAGGAGCCATCTTGTGTGTATAAAAGCAAGCATCACTACTTACTACTACTTCATCCTTACCTAGCCAAGCTACAGCTTTACATAGGTCTTCATCATTTTCGCTTGTTGTGGCGATTACTAAGTCCCCACACTGAGCTTTGCGTGCTTTTTGGGCAAACTCCTCCGACACAAATGTCTTTGTTTCAAAAGCGAATGTTCCATAATGGGTATATATCTGACCGTAGTGAATACACCCAACACCTTCTGTGGTGAAGTCTTTCTTCTGTAACCCACTGCCTCGGGTGAACTCTCCGACCTCGCCGAGGGGACGCCACTCGACGGGGGCTCCTTGTAGTAGTCTGTCTATATACTTCATCGTGGGGTGTCTATGCTTTGTTGTGTGCTGTGGGTGTTTCCATTTTGGGAATAACCACTTCTTCCTGTAGCATCTCTATGAGTTGATCTCCTTAACGATTGCATCGATGTCGCTACGGAGCCCGTTGATGCGAGCGACCGTCTCGGCGATCTCACCCTGGAGGACGTCTATGTCGATCTCCCCGGTCTGGTCCTCTGGCTCCACGTAGCTGGTCACGGAAAGGTTGTAGTCGTTCTCGACGATCTCAGCGTAAGGCACCGATGTGGCGACGTGTGCCACGGGCTCTTTGTCGGCAAAGATCTGAATGATGCGGGCGATATGCTCCTCGGTGAGGACGTTGTTGTTCGTCTCCTTCTTATAGAACTCCTCGCCACTGACATCGATAAATTGGATTGTGTTGTCTGCCTTGTGTTTCGAGAGGACTAGTATGTTTACCGCAATGCTGGTAGCGTAGAAGAGTTTGGTTGGGAGTGCTATGACCGTCTCCACAAAGTTATTGTCGACAATGTACTTGCGGATCTTCTTTTCACGTCTACCACGATAGAAAACACCTGGGAAGGAGACGATAGCAGCCCGTCCACGTGCCGAAAGGTAGTGCAGTACATGAAGGATAAAGGCGTAGTCTGCGTAATTATTAGGTGCCAAGACACCTGCTGGCGCAAAGCGATCATCGTTGATTAGCGTGGGGTCTTTGTCGCCTACCCACTCCTGCGAGTAAGGCGGATTGGAGACGATCGCATCAAAGGGCTTCTCATAGTTGTGCTTGGGGTCGAGGAGCGTGTCGCCTAGCTTGATGTCAAACTTGTCGTAGTTGATCCCGTGGAGGAACATGTTCATCCTCGCTAGGTTGTAGGTCGTGTAGTTGATCTCCTGTCCGAAGAAGCCCTCCTCGATCTGATGGGCGTCAAACTGTCGCTTAGCCTGTAGCAACAGCGAGCCAGAGCCACAGGCGGGGTCATAGATCTTATTGACCCGATCCAGTCCATGCATGGCGAGGCGAGCGATCAGCTTGGAGACATTTTGTGGTGTAAAGAACTCGCCACCCGACTTGCCCGCATTGGCTGCATAGTTGGAGATGAGGAACTCGTAGGCATCACCAAAGATATCGATCTCATGCTGCTCCGTATCACCCAAGTCTAGGCTCGCCACGCCAGTGAGCACGGCTACGAGGCGACGGTTCTTCTCCTCGACGGAGTTACCTAGGCGGATGCTCGTCGTGTCAAAGTCTGCAAAGAGCCCCTTGATGGCAGCCTCAGAGGGGTAGCCCGCAGCAGAGCCCTCGATAGCGTCAAAGATCTGCCGTAGCTGCACATTGAGGTCGGGGTTGTGATGCGCCTCACAGACTACATTGACAAAGAGCTGACTGGGGTAGATGAAGTAGCCCTTCGTCTTGACGGCGTCCTCCTTGATCTCGGGCGAAATATCCTCATCGGATAGCTTGGCGTAAGTGACATCGGGGTCGCCCGCCTCCATGTGGCTGGCGAAGTGCTCGCTGATGAATCGGTAGAAAAGGGCGCCTAGGACAAACTGCTTGAAGTCCCACCCATCGACAGCTCCACGCACTTCGTTGGCAATGCCCCAGATGGCAGCGTGTAACTCGTCTCGTTGCTTAGTACTAGTCATAGAGTGATGATTGCGTCTTGTACGGACAAAGTTACTCTTTCTAACTCAGTGGGCAAGCGCAACCCGCACGAATGACTTCGTCTACGCGTCCTCCCGTCTGCACGAGAGGCGATGGATGGCGGGCGTGAGCGTGGCGGATATGTGGGCTGATTGGCGTGGCTCTGGAGAGGTCGTCTTAGCTTTTGCCTAAGGCTGGAAAGTTTTTGGAAAACTAACACTTTGCGCAAATAGTCCGCCAATCGCGAAGAATTAGTTATCTTTGCATTCAGAGCAGCATTAGCTGAATGAGCAGACGAGGAGCTGGTACGCTGCGCTGACGCATGCGGCGACTCCTCGATATTAGTTATACATCTAGAATCATCTCGAAAATGAATCTTATCCCACAAGAAGAGAACAACACAGAGCAGACCTCTGCTCTCGACCAGACGACTACCACACCATCGACGCAAGAAGCGACGACATCCCCGACAAGCACTCCAGAGACCTCTCCATCGCCCGAGGCGGTGGCTGAGACGACTCCAGAGCAGTCTGTCGCTGCGGAGGAGACCACCGAGACGATTCAAGCTGAGACAACGGCACCGGCCGAGCTATCGGAGGAGGAGCGACAGTATCAGGAGCTCCTCAACAAGAGCGACGCAGACATCGCTAAGATGAGCTGCGCACAGATCACAGACGATGTGGTGCTCCTGCTGCAGAGCGGCGAGCTGCCTCCACGCTCTATCATCGATCGCTACAAGAATGTCTTCTACAGCAAGATGAATAGCTACCTGAACACGGTCTCGGAGGAGAACGCTAAGCTACGTGCAGATGCTGAGGCGCAGGAGATACGTCTCAAGGAGCTACTCAATGACTTTAAGGAGCGCAATCGTAAGCGCCAGGAGGAGATAGCTGAGGAGCAGAAGGCTAACCTAACGATCAAGCGTGAGCTCGTGGAGCGTCTGCGTAAGCTGCTCTCGTCGAGCGAGAGCTTTAGCATCATCAGCAAGGAGTACCGTGAGATCACGGATAGCTGGCACAATACGGGTGCTGTGCCTCCTGGGGATATGCGCCAGATACAGGGTGAGTTTGAGCATCTGAGGGAGGAGTTTTACGACCTGCAGCAGATCAATAACGAGTTTCGCGACTATGACTTCAAGAAGAACCTGGAGGCTAAGGAGCTCATCATACAGCGTGCTAAGGAGTTGGCCGAGTCTGCCGATGTGACGCAGGCTGCTCGCGAACTGCAAGACCTGCACCACCGCTGGCGCGATGTGGGTCCTGTGGCTAAGGAGCTTCGTAAGGATCTGTGGAAGCAGTTTCAGGAGCTTTCGGCAAAGATCAACAGCAACAACCAGGAGTATCGCAACCAGCAGCGTACGCAGGAGGGTGAGAACGAAGCGATCAAGCGGGGTATCATCACGCAGATCGAGGCGATCAACCCGAACGATATACATACCTTCAAGGATTGGCGCACCTACACGGACCAGATCAAGGAGCTGCAAGCGCAGTGGCGTAAGACGGGTCGTGTGCCTCGTGCGGTGAGCGAGGAGCTATACCTGCACTTTAGGACGGCGTGTGACATCTTCTTTGACAAGCGCAAGGAGTTCATGCGTGATCGCAACAAGCAGATCAGCGAGCAGGGCGACCGCAAGCGTGCGATCATCGAGGAGATCGAGCAGATCGTCGCTGAGGAGCGTTGGCCTGAGGGACATAGCCGCATACAGGAGCTGCAGACGGAGTGGAATGAGATGATCCACACGAACAAGCACCAGGCTCTCTTCAAGCGCTTCCGTGAGGCGTGCGACACTTACTACACGCATCACAAAGCTCTCTATCAGGCTCAGCGTGAGGAGAGCAAGGAGTCGGTAGCTACGGCTAAGCAGCTCTTAGCTCGTGCACATGAGTTGGCCGCTATCGAGTCACCGAGCGATGCTGATCGTGAGGAGGCAGTGGCGCTGCAGAGAGACTTTAACCAGCTGGGCTACATGCCTCGCAAGACGCGTCGTAAGCTACAAGATGAGCTGAAGGAGCAGATGGATGCTTTCTTCAACAAGCTGAGAGCTAGTGACAAGCCTCGTGGCGACAGACGTGGCAACCGCAACAATAACCGTCGCAACTTCGGCCCTGCTAGTCCTTATGGTGAGGAGTATGATCGCATACAGCGCCGCAAGGAGCAGCTGGAGAGCGATCTGCAGACTTACAGCAACAACAAGGAGCGCCTGAGTGTGACGAGCAGCGCAGGCGAGAACCTGCTCAAGATGCTGGAGGAGCGCTGTGACTCGATGCAGCAAGAGATCGACGAGCTAGACCTCAAGCTACGTGATATACGTAAGGAGCAGAGAGCGCAGCAGGAGGGTGACGAACCAGCTCCCGAGGCCGCACAGCCAGAGGAGAAGTAAACTGCTCAGCACAGCCTTTTATGCTTAGGCATCCAGCATCTAGGAGATCCACCTCTCCTACGCTATGACAAAAAGGAAGTACCCACAAGAGACGGCCCCACTCCGCTATGAGTGTGCAACATCATCCCTTGTGGGTACTGCTTTACCCGCCCGTCTTTACTAACTGATTAGACTCTTACTCTATGTCACGCAGTCGCAGATCTCGATCTAAACAATGGCGTCCCTCATACTTCAACGATACTTCGCACCGGAGTCGTCACCATGGGTCGCCTAGACGCATACGTACGTTGATACGCTCCACGCTACTCATCGTCATACTCCTCCTACTCTCGTGGGCTGCTTACCTACTACTCCGTCCTGCGGGGCGCACGAGTCAGCAGGAGTGCTACGCCTACATCACCGACACGACTAGTAGCGAGGCGCTGATGGCGACTATCACGAAGGAGCTAGAGATCAAGAACCCCACCCTGCTCCGTAGCGTGGCTCGCCTCGTACGCATCGAGGAGAGACTGCGCCCGGGACGCTATCGGCTAAGCCCTGATATGAGCATCCTCTCTATCTGCAAGACGATCAAGTATGGAGCTCAGACGCCGGTCAGGCTCTCCTTCTCCTCTATTCGTACGCAGGAGGAGCTGATCGACAAACTGACGGCTCCCCTGGAGATGAGTGCCGAGGAGCTACGCACGCTACTGCGAGACTCGGTCTACTGCGACTCGCTAGGCTTCACGACCGAGACGATACGCTGTATGTTTCTCCCAGACACGCACGAGGTCTACTGGAATGTATCCCCTAAAGAGTTGCTGCACAAGTATGAGCAGAGCTACCACAAGTTTTGGGATCAGAAGCGTACGGCGCTGGCTCAGGAGATAGGACTCACGCCGGTAGAGGTCTCTATCATAGCTTCGATCGTGGAGGAGGAGTCGAGCAAGACGGACGAGTATGGTGACATTGCGGGGCTTTACATCAATCGCTTGCACAAGGGTATGGCACTGCAGGCTGACCCAACGCTTAAGTTTGCCACGGGCAACTTCACGGCGCAGCGTATCGGCGGCGAGCTACTGAAGGCTGACTCGCCCTACAATACCTATAAGTATAAGGGTCTCCCGCCAGGTCCTATCCGCTATCCACAGATGACGACGCTGGATGCTGTGCTGCATCACACGCCGCACGACTACCTCTATATGTGTGCTCGGGCAGACTTTTCGGGGCATCACGCTTTCGCAGCTAATTACGCTGAGCACATGAGCAATGCTAGAGCTTATCAGAAGGCTCTAGACGAGCGGGGCATCACTGAGTAACGGCACCTGATGACGACACCTATGGACGGCGTGCCTCACTGGCTGGAGCGTACGGAGCTACTCCTCGGGAGCGAGACCTTGCGACGCCTTGCCGACAAGCATGTCCTCATCGTGGGGCTAGGCGGTGTGGGAAGCAAGGCGTGCGAACTCTTGGCGCGCTCTGGCATCGGTCGCTTTACGCTCGTAGATCACGACAAGGTCGATGAGACGAATATCAATCGTCAGGTGATCGCCTTTAGAGATACCATAGGGCGTCCTAAGGTAGAGGTGGTGGAGGAGCTACTGCATCGGATCAATCCGGACATAACGGTGGAGACGCATGCGGCCTATCTCTCGGGTGACAACATCCCCACGCTCCTCGCTACACATCACTACGACTATATACTAGACTGCATCGATACGCTCACGCCTAAGTGCGAACTGCTCCTCGCTGCGCATCAGCTGGGCATCCCGATCATCAGCGCTATGGGTGCGGGTGCTAAGCTAGATCCACGGCAGGTCTCCGTCGCTCCGATGAGTAAGACGCATATCTGCGCCTTGGCACGCTTCGTACGCAAGCGGCTTCGCCAGCTAGAGGCACCGCGTGCCGTCTTTGCCACACCATGCGTATACAGTAGCGAGCCATCGCGCGAGGAGGCTATACGTGCCCTACCCCACAGCGATCAGAACAAGCGCAGCATCGTCGGGACAATCTCTTACATGCCCCAGCTCTTTGGCCTTCACATGGCAGCCTACGTACTACAAGACCTCTCTACGCCTCAGTAAAAACGACTAAGCTTATGCCCACGCCTCTCGTCACTCTAGACTCTATCTGCAAGTCCTTTGGCTCGCTACAAATACTTAAAGAGATAACCCTCTCGATACATCAGGGGGAGATAACTTCTATCGTCGGTCCTAGCGGTGCGGGCAAGACGACACTCCTACAGATCATCGGGACGCTACTCAAGCCGGACAAGGGAGAGCTATCGATCGGCGGGGTCAATCCTTTTGCCCTCTCAGCCCAGAAGCAGGCGCACTTTCGCAATAAGCAGATCGGCTTCGTCTTTCAGTTTCACCAGTTGCTGCCTGAGTTCACGGCTGCTGAGAATGTAGCCATCCCGGCTATGATCGCTGGCATGAGCAAGCGACAAGCACTCAGCGAAGCGGAGCAGCTACTCACACAGCTGGGGCTGGCCGATCGTCTTAAGCACCGCCCGGCACAGCTCTCGGGGGGTGAGAAGCAGCGCACAGCCGTGGCGCGCGCCCTGATCAATCGCCCCACGCTGATCCTAGCCGACGAACCGTCGGGGAGCCTAGACACACAGCGCAAGGAGGAGCTCATAGAGCTATTCTTCGAGCTACGAGATCAGCTCGGACAGACCTTCCTGATCGTGACACACGACGAAGACTTTGCGCAGCGCGCCGACCGCACCCTCTCACTACAAGATGGGCGCATCATAGCCGACACGTACGCTCCCGACCAGCATGAATAGCTTCAAGAGAGGACGCACAGAGACCTGGGTGCTGATAGCCGTTAGCCTGATCATACTGGCTGCTATCGGCAAGGTGCTTTGGGACAACAACTACAATGCTCAGTCGCTCGCCCCTCTGACGGGGCAGACGATAAGCGAGCAAATGGGTGCCCTCGCCATAGACTCCATACAAAAACAGGCCAACAGGGGTACTTATGCACCACCTGTACAGCCTGACAAGTCACGTAAAGATGTAAGTAACGCCTCTCAAGGGGTCGAACTATCGGCAGACTACGTCGGTGCGCCTGAGCAGACGAAGTACAGCTCCCAACCGAAGCTACAAGCGGGACAACGCATAGACCTCAATGGTGCCGACACGCTTACACTGCAGCAGGTTCCAGGCATCGGGCCTAGTTTTGCTAGACGCATTGTGAAGTATCGCGACCAGCTAGGCGGGTACTACACGGTACTGCAACTGCAAGAGATCTACGGCATGGAGCCTGATCGCTACCAGCGCATCAAGCCCTTCTTCTATATTGGCGTAAAGAATTACAGTACCCCCTTTGACGCTCTGCGTAGTGACAGCATCCCCTCACATCCCTACCTCAACTACCGGCAGCAGGCAGCTCTAGCAAGGAGCATTCGCAAGAATGGCACCCTAGATTCGTGGCACCGCATTATGAGTCTTGAGGAGTTCAATCGGGATGACAGCGTACGTCTCTCTCACTACTTTCACTTTAAGTGAGCCGGCTACCAGCCCGACTGCCCTTTCATCACGCCCATCAGCTCGCCGGCAAAAGCAAACAGGAAGAGGATAAAGACGCAAAGGAATGCGGTCAGATATCCGATCGTGGAGGCGCAGAGACGACTCTGAGGCTCCGAGGGGTGTACGTTATAGAGCTTCACACGTTGCCAGCGATAGAGCAGATAGACGAGATACCCCAGTAGCAGTCCCACACAAGCGCCAGGCACCACGTCTGTGATAAAGTGCACGCCTAGATAGACGCGACTATAAGCTGTGGTCAGTCCCAGCGCGAAGACGACCACCGTGTACCAACGATTGCGGAAGGCCAGGGCGGTAAACATCGCCAGTGCCATAAAGTTCGTCGCATGCCCTGAGATGAAGCCGTAGCCCCACGCTTTGTAGCCGTAGACCGACTGCACTAAGTCTGCCGTAAGTGGATGATAAGAGGGTCGCAGCCGCTCGAAGTAAGGCTTGATCAAGCCACTGGAGAGTTGGTCGGCTACGGTAATCAAGAGAGCAATCATCAAGACGAGGAGGATCGACTCGCGAAGCGGCTTTTTGGCAAAAAGAAAGATGACTAGTCCGAAAGCAACGGCGATCCACGGCCAGCGCGAAGAGATGAGATACATAAAAGCGTCCCAATAAGGCGTGTGCGCCGCATTGATGGCTAAAAAAGCGTCTCGCTCCCAGAGTGCTAACTGCTCAACCATAGTTTCTATCCTTCTATCATAAGGGAGTGCTTTACCAGCTGAGGCACTCCTCTGTTTTTACTTTTGCTGTTTTTACTTTTGGGCACTGACGACCTTTTCGATAGCCGTACGTGCTATTTGTCCGGAGATGCCATCAGGCAGGGTCACCGCTAGGTAAGCTTGACCATGATCCTCGACATCGATACACATCTCAGCACCGTCATACAGCTCCATCATCGGAGTAGCTACGGACGGATCATCCTCCAGAGCATAGAGCGGAGCCTTGACACCGCAGAGTACCGCCACATCTGTCTGCTGATCGTAGTGACGACGATGTAGTATCATGAGTAAGGTACAGCCCCACAAGATGATCAGGGCCAGCATCGCATAAAACGATCCTCGCCGCACCCGCCTAGAGCGACCTAGGAAGAAAGCCAAGCAAGTGACTATGCTCCCCACAAAAAGCACGACCGAAGCAACAAGCCACCCATTCATCGGAACCGCATAAGCGCACGCATCAGACCAGCGACGCACGATCGGGTACTCCATGGCGGGCATATTCATCCTCGCCTCCTCGACAAGACGCAGATTGTGCCGTGCCTCTGAGTAGTCGGGCGCTAGTAGCAAGGCTCTGCGATAATTCAGGATCGCTTGCCCCCTCTGCTCCACCTCATTGTAAGCAGCACCAGCACGATAGTAGCAGAGACTCTGCAGGCTCTCCTCGGCAGCAGTCTCCTGAGCCAGATGGCTATACATCTCGGCCGCCTGCTCGTAGCGACCAGCAGCATAAGCAGCGTCTGCCTGCACAAGAGCTTCGGGCTGCGCGCCCTCTGCGAGATCAGCACGACTACAAGAGCATAGTGCGAGGAGCTCCACAAGGAGCATCATCATCACACCACACCCAAACTTACAGTCTCTATGTCGTACTATCATATCCTTTTACTCTTCAAACCCGCGCATAGGCACTCATCGCCTCCGTTGCCTGGACTCAAGACCGATCGTCCACCGTCAACACCTTAGTATGAGAGCGTGAGAGAAGCCCCTAGCTTATGACCTTATTATAGATATGGTGAAGTCCCCAGCACCTAGGAGAGAAAGCCCTTGCGACAGGGGATACAGGGCAATAAGAAGCGCGCTCAAGGCTAGAGTCTACGCAATGTGTGATCGAGTTGGGATTCGAACCCAAGACCTACTGCTTAGAAGGCAGTTGCTCTATCCAGCTGAGCTACTCGACCTATATTTATTATATGTTATCACAGCGCGACCTCACATCTGTCGTGTCAAGAGGTAGCTGATACGTCCTGCACATGCGCATTACCGCTACGGCTCGACAAAGGTACAAAAAACTATTCGCCCCCCCAAATATAGCTTAGCCCAGCCTTTCGGGATTGAGGTTCGCACTAAACTATTGACCAGTTCAAATAAAGTTCGTACCTTTGCCCTCCGAAGTAAGGATAGACGTACTGTCCTTGAAATATTCTCATCACAACAAACGTAATACAAAGAATAGCAAGTATGATAATTGTACCAATCAAGGAGGGCGAAAACATCGAGCGTGCACTCAAGCGTTACAAGCGTAAGTACAACGACATCGGTATCGTTCGTGATCTCCGCAAGCGCCAAGCATTTCAGAAGCCCTCAGACGTCAATCGTCGTATGATGGAGAAGGCTCGCTACGTGCAGTCACTTCGTCAGGAGGAGCTAGACGCTTAAAAGACTTATTAGAGACTCCACGCTCCGAGCGATCTATACGGCTCTGCGAGTAGCGAGTGCTCATTGATGAAATATTTGCGTAGGGAGTCCCCCACCGGGGACACTCCCTACGTCTTCTATACCCAGTACTACTCATCTGTACATGTTGAGAGGTGCTGGGCTTTCTTGTGTTATATTCTCAGGACTAAGGGGAGACTGTTGACTTTTGCAACAGTCTCGAGGGGGTAGATCTGCGGCTTTACGACAGGAGCTCACCCTCGGCGTAACAATAACGAAACAGCTTAGAGTGGCATTTGTTAATATGTTTAGTTACTTTTGCAAGTAATTGGAGGTGCAGTGGCTTTTCTGAGAACTTAACACGAAAGGCTCTATCTGTAAATACACTAGACTAAGAATACTAATCACTAACACACAACAGAATATATGGTGAAACGCTTATCACTTATCATCACAGCACTCGCACTCCTACTAGCGAGTAGCATCTCGGCACTTGCGCAGGTGCAGGTGACGGGTACAGTACTAGAGGAGGGCTCAGACGAGCCTATGCCTAGTGTAGCGGTCTACACAGATGGAGGAGCATCGGGGACCTACACAGAGGGCAATGGATCCTTCCAGCTCAATGTGGCGGCCGGTAGTCAGCTCACCGTGAGCTTCATAGGCTATGAGACCTTGACGCTACGGGTCCCAGCATCGGCTCGGGGTAGCTATGACTTTGGCAAGGTCTACATAGCTACCAGTGCCATCGGACTAGACGAGGTGCGCGTCATCGCATCGGTCGTTCCCAAGGATCGACTGACACCAGTGCCCGTCTCCAACGTTACGATGAAAGCGATCCAGACGCAAGCTCCAAACATTGAGTTCCCCGAGCTACTCAAAGCGACTCCCTCAGTCTACGTGACCAAGGGTGGCGGCGGCTTTGGCGACTCCCGCATCAACCTGCGTGGCTTCGACTCTAATAATATAGGTGTCCTGATCAACGGTGTGCCTATCAATGATATGGAGTCAGGCAAAGTCTACTGGTCCAACTGGGCTGGCCTCAACGACGTCAGCAGCTTCATCCAGGTGCAGCGTGGTCTAGGTGCCTCTAAGCTAGGCCTCTCGTCCGTCGGTGGTACCATCAATATGGTGACCAAGAGCACCGATGCCAAGAAGGGCGGTAGCATCTACACAGGTATAGGTAATGACGGCTTCCTCAAGACCTCCTTTAATGTCTCTACAGGCCTTATGGACAATGGCTGGGCCATCTCTCTCGCAGGCTCTCGTAGCCAAGGCGACGGCTACGTCCGTGGTACTAACTTCGTCGGCTGGAGTTACTTCGTCAACGTCTCTAAGCGCATCAACGACCACCACCGTCTATCCTTCACCGCCTTCGGAGCACCTCAATGGCACAACCAGCGTGGACAGATGTACCTCATCGAGGACTATCACAACGCTCCTGAGGGTCGTCGCCTCAACCGTGGTTACGGCTATATGAACGGACAAATCGAGGGCGGTGCCTACGCTCGCAACTTCTACCACAAGCCTCAGATCTCCCTCAACCACTACTGGGATATCAATAAGGAGAGCAGCATCTACACCTCCGTCTACGCCTCTATCTCTCAGGGTGGTGGCCGTCGCATACGTGGTGCTAAGACGGACTGGCTCACACTCGACTACAACACCGGTAGGCCGAAAGACCCCGCAGCCTTTATGGGTACTCCCGATGGCTTGCTAGACTTCGATCGTGTTATGGAGGCCAATAAGGCTTCCAACAACGGCTCGCAGCTTATCTTCAGCAATGCGGTAAACTCGCACAACTGGTACGGCCTACTCTCCTACTACACCAATAAGTTTAGCGACCTCTTCAAGCTGACCGCCGGCTTCGACGGACGCTTCTACCAGGGCATCCACCGTGAGGTCATCGACAACCTACTCGGTGGTGACTACTACATCGAGCCTCAGAACTCATCGACCAAGCTCATGTACCACAAGCCCTACCAGCCTCTCAAGGTGGGCGACCATATCCAGTTTGACAACATCGGTGAGGTCTTGTGGAACGGACTCTTCGCACAGGGTGAGTTCACAGGCGAAAACTTCAACGCCTTCATCTCTGGTGCTATCTCGCACAAGGGCTATCGCTATGTCAACCTCGGCGGTACGGGCGAAAAGTACGACGCGCTGACCCCTCCCGACAAGATTGTCTCTCCGTGGGCTACTTACCTGCCTTGGAGCGTTAAGGCTGGTGCCAGCTACAAGTTCCTCGAGCACAGCAACGTCTTCGTCAATGCGGGTTACTTCACCATTGCGCCATACTTCCGCAATGTCTTCTTCCGCTACAACACGACCATCAATACGGGCGCTAAGTATGAGCGCGTCTTCACGGGCGAGGTCGGCTACGGCTTTAAGATGCAAAACCTTCGCATCGATCTCAACGGCTACTACACCAAGTGGCTGGACAAGAGCCTCACACGCAATATGGGCAACAACACAACGGCCAATATCTCTGGTCTAGATGCTCGCCACGCGGGCGTCGAGCTGGAGGCTACCTACACGCCGATCAAGCCGCTTGACATTCGCTTCATGTTCTCTTGGGGCGACTGGATCTGGGCTGACGATGTCAAGGCTGATGTCTTTGATGATGCGCAGCAGTATGTCGGCACGATCAATGCTTTTGTCAAGGGGGTACACGTGGGCAACTCAGCTCAGATGACCTCTGCACTCGGTATCTCGTGGGAGGCCCTCAAGGACTTCCGCCTCAAGGCTGACCTCAACTACGCCGGCAAGAACTACGCAGACTTTGACCCGACGAACCGCACCAAGGAGACCGACAAGGTGGATGCTTGGCGCCTACCCGACTACGTCACGCTAGACCTCGGAGCTAACTACCGCTTTAACATCGGCTCTTGTGACGCTACCGTCTACATCAATGTCAACAACGTGACCAACACCGAGTACATCTCTGATGCTCGCGATGGTAAGAACCACGACATGAAGTCAGCACTCGTCTACTACGGCTTTGGCACGAACTGGGCGACTGGTCTACGCATTAACTTCTAACTCTCAGACACGCAAATAATATGAAACAGATCACACAGCTCCTCTCAGCCGCAGCACTCCTGCTGCTCACCGCCTGCAATCCGATGGAGCAGATATACAAAGAACTAGACTCGGTAGACCATCCAATAGAGAAGAGCGTCGCCTACGCTCTCACCGATGCCGACTACAAGACGATCGCCGCAGCCTTTACCAAGCAGGAGGAGGCTGGCTATACCGGCTCCAGCAAGGAGGAGTTTATGAAGCAGGTCAAGCATGAGGCGAACTATGTCAAGACGAACCGCACGCTCACCGCTTGGGTCTCTCCCGAGAAGTATGTCCCAGCCCTCATGGCTAAGATGTACCCCGAGTGGGGCAAGGGCTCAGCCGTGACCGTCTCTTATGCCATGCAGCAGCACCCCGCAGAGGACGCTGCTCTAGACAAGCTCATCTCTGTCAAGGTATCTGCCGACGATGCGACCAAAGCTGGTCTCACGGCAAAAGATCCTAACAAGCTCTCCAAAGATGAGATCGATAAGCTGGGTAAGTACCTCGCAACGACCTATGCAAACAAGGGTACCAGCTATCTAGCAAAAGTAGCTCTCGCCGAGGGACAGCGCAACATGCTCTTCATCGGAGAGCGTCTCGCCGATAATCGTATCTATAAGGTCATCTCACCCGCTGAGTACCAAGCTATGGGCACTACGCACGGCAACTTTAGTAGCTCGGAGCTCCCCGAGCGGTACATTCCGCAGCTACTGCAGCAGAGCATGCCGTATGCTCAGCCAGGGAACCAGATTATCGTAGTTTACGAGTGGTTTGACAACAAGGTCACCACGCCTGAGTACCAGAGCTTCAAGCTCGAGGGCAATCAGTGGCGTGTGGCTCAGACTGCAAGCCAGTTTGTCAACCTCGGCAAGCAGTGGATCTTCGACCCGACCATCCGCTTCACGCTGACGGCCGACGACTTTATGATACTGCACGCGTGGGTCAAGGCCAATAAGCCCGACTACATCAGCGAGAAGTACCCCGACAATGAGGAGTGGTGGTTCTGCGGTAGTGCTCACTACAAGAACTTCAACATCGACGCTAACAAGAGCGTCGGTCCTCGTCCCGATGAGGAGGGCAAGTCTACCGAGGAGCTATTCAAGCTACGCCTAGAGCGCATCAAGGAGGGTCTCAAGCTCATCCTCAAGGCGCACTATGCGGACAAGCCTGCACAGACCAACGGCATCGACCAGATGTACGTCATCACTACAGGTCTGCGACAAAACTACACCAATAGCACCGTGACCTTCACCTACAAGGGTCTCGGCGGTGGCAACTTCGAGTACGTCTCCGGTCCAGACGCGATCTAACCTGACGCTCTGAGACATCGCCTTAGACCAGGCGATGCCTGACGACTCAACACCTTTAGGGGCAATCGGCTCATCGGCCGGTTGCCCCTATTTCTTTGTGGTAGCCTACACGCTATCCCCAGCACACCCCCACCCGAGCAAACTTTCTCAGCACACCCAGAGCCTCCCTTATTCCACTGAATATATATATCACTTACGAGTTCCAAAAATGATTCCCCTCTTGGAACTTTTTAGTTCCAAGGGAGGAACTCTTCGGTTCCAACAGAGGAACGCAAAGTTTCCAACGCTGGAAAATAAAGTTTCCAACGCTGGAAAAAAAGATTTCCTCCCTTGGAAATTTATTTTTCCAAGGCTGGAAAGTTTTTGGAAAACCTACATGTTCTGCCAAAAGTGCGGTAGCTGTCGTGAGCTTAGCCACTCTCAGCGTACTCTCTGACGCTTACCCAGTCGCTCCGACCTGGGGAGCGAAGATTGGGTGGGTAGAGGCTAAGGGAGACTGTTGACTTTTGCAACCGTCTCTAAGGATCTATACAAAGAGAGCCCCCGCAGCAACTCTACGAGGAGAGTGTGCGGGGGCTAACGCTATATTTAGGAGCTATTAAAGCCCTATTTAATGTCCGCTAAGCGGTCAGGCTTAGTACTGGATGGAGAGACCCATCAGAGGCGCATGCTGCTGCGCACCGTAGACGTCACGCTCACCGAGGTTGCCCGAAGGGATGGGGCGGACGATGGTACACTTGATCGCCTTGGCTGGGTCGAAGTAGACAATCTTGACGATGTGGTCAGGCTTGATGTGATAGAGATCACAGAAAGTCTGCTCGGTGATCGCCTTAGCTGCCTTCACCTGATTATATATATCGAAGTCCTTGAAGATGATATCGAAGGTGATCTCATAGGGACCCGAGTTTTTGCTCCGGATGACGGAGGCTATATCCATTAACTTGTGCTGTGTCATTGCTTGATACGATCTAAAGGTTCATTATTTACGCTGACCATCAGCATACTCTATATACTCAACGGGGAAGTACTGCTTGGGGTCCTCCACCTTGAGCAGGTGATAGAGGCTAAACTCGTAGACCTCACCCATGTGGCAGTCTGAGGGCGAGAAGGGGAAGGCGAGGTTGCCCGCCGTAGCGATACGTCCCTCGTAGCCGAAGTGTAGCATCGTACTACGTGCGAAGCTACAGATCGTGTCGGCCTCCTTCTGCGTTTTAGCGACTGCCTCGATGACGACCATAAGCTCAGAGCCTATATGCCCATCGATACCCTCAAACATACTCATGACGCCGTTCTTGCCGTAGATCTTGAAGTCGAGGTAGTAGTCCTTGATGCCGTAGTTGTCGAAGTTGTCCTTGACACGAGCCTTGACACTCTCGATGATGGAGTCGATCTTGCTGATCATGATCGGGTCTGTCGTAGCCGCAACAGAGATGGTGCGGTAGCCTACGAGACGGGTACCCTCGAGCTTGAGGAAGTAGCCATCGGTGGGCTCGAAGACGGTACCGGAGATCTTGACCTTGTTGTCGTCAATCTGCTCGAAGTGACATCCGTGCAGATCGAGCGCACCACCAGGACCAGGGAGATGGTAAGGATCGGTCTTCTCATAAAGCGTGTGACCAGCTACGGAGAGGGTCGTACACTTACGATCCTTGGAAAGTGGCTCAAGGACAAAGTGATCCTTGCGCAGATAGCCAAACATACAGTCACTACCGCTACCGGGCAATGCGCAGATAGCAGCGCACTCGAGGATCTTACCCATGTGCAGTGCGAGTGCACGGTCAAAGCCCTCCTTGATCGGTAGACAAGCAAAGACGCTGGGGTCGTACGAACGGCCTGCAATGATGACGTCAGCGCCACCCTTGAGAGCCTCTACAAAAGGCTCCTCGCCCATCTGAGCGACGATGCGGACGGAATCTTCGATGTCCTTCTTTGTAGCCTCGGGAGCTGGTGCTAGGGGCGTGATGTGTCCCTTGTCAAACTCACGGAGGATGGTCTCTTTGTCAAACTCAGAGCGGATGACGGCTAGGCGTAGCGAGAGCTTCTTGTCAGCAATGATCTCACGTACTATCTCTAGCACCCAGTCCACATGAGCATTGGCACCAGAGCCACCGGCAGAGCCGATGACTACGGGGACCTTGTTCTCGACACCGGCCTGGATCATGATCTCTAGGTCACGCTTCACGGAGTTGCGATCGGTGAAGCTCACGCCAGCCCCTAGATAGTAAGGACCTGGATCTGTCGAACCAGCATCTGCTGCGATGACGTGGGGCTTGCGCTTCATTCCCTCACGAAAGGATGCCTCGGGAAATCCATATCCGAGGATCGCTGTCGTGGAGAGTACTCTTATTTCGTCTGTTATTGGAGTCATATCTCGATATTCTGTTTTACTGTTAGAGGTTAGCCTTTGGCTGTTGGCTTTTGGCTAAAGTCTAACCTCTAACTTCTAATCTCTAAAATCTACTTTAGCACATCCTTGAGAGCGAGTACACGGCTCATCTCGTTGAAGATGATCATGTATCCCTCATCGACACCCATACCAGGCTTTGCGAGGCACTGGCAAGGAGAGGTAGCCATAGCGATATTGGCGCAAACCTCTGCTGAGCGGTTGGTCTCATTGCAAGTACCACCCAGATAAGCGCGCATGTTGTGCTGCTTGCAGTAGAGGACAGCCTCGATAGCGTTGTTGACACCACCAAGGTCAGGCGTCTTGATCTGAACCATGTGTCCAGCCTTGCGCTCAGAGAAAGCGATGATATCCTCGAGCGTGTTGCACCACTCGTCAGCGACGATCTGGCACTTAGAGCCCTTGGCATCAAGTAGCTCACGGATCTTAGCCAGAGCCTCGATCTGTGGCTCACGACCATCCATATCTACTGGACCCTCGACACGAAGCTCGAAGGGAGCAACGATCTCAGAGAGTTCGTTCAGATAGTCAGCGATGCGCTGGAAGTCGTTGTTGAAGACGATGCTCAGCGTACCATATACGTCGATATGGATAGCGGGCTGGTAGTTGGGGTTCTGACGCTTCGTGACGATACGATCACGGAGCCACTGGAGGTACTCCTTGATCTTCTCACCCTTGAGGCCGACCTTGGTCTCTACATTATTGAAGAGAGCATGTGGCAGTACGCCCACCTCCTTCATGATCATCTTATCGACGTTGAGATAGCGGTCATCGCCACTCTGCGAGAAGATGGGGACCATCGTGTCTGATATCTTCGTACCATACTCGTCAGCGACAACCTGCGCCATGAGCTTGTGCTGGCTCTTAGCGACAGCGTCTAGACAAGCCTGTGTGACACCGTAGCGGATTGCCGTGTGGTACTTCTTACCGTCTGCATTGACATGCTTGTCAACGAGGTCGGCCATCTTGCGGAACGTGGTTATCTCCTTGCCCTCATAGAGCGGAGCGATCTCCTTCATGATAACGGGGATAAAGTTCTCAGCGAGGAACAGTGGATCACGACCACCGGCCCCTGAGTACTGTACAGCAGCACAGTCACCATGAGCTATAGAGCCATCCTCTAGGATAAAGAGGACAGAGATGGACTCACCTGCCTGACGTACAGACGTAAAGCCTGGAGTCACGGGGTCGCCAGAGTAAAAAGCTCCATCGTTTTTAGCGCCCTTCTTGATGGCCTTCTGGTCGTCAAAGAAGAATCCTGTCTTGCCTGGGGCACAGACTACCTTCTTGATCTTCATATTACTTGGATTTATTGGTTTATTGAAATTGTTTGCTAGAAAGAGTGCTACCCCCACAGGGATAGCACTGCTATAGATTAAGGCTTACGGTCTGCCGACGAGGAAGCCCTTGCCGATAGCGTAGACATCGTCGATAACCATCTGGAAGCTCACGGGACGATGCTCGAAGCGTGAACGCTCCTCGAGCTTCTCACGGTGGAATGCCTTGAGATCTTCCGTAAAGGGCAGATGACCCGTATCGAGGATGCGTACCGCACCATTGTCATCACGAGCCGGTAGGACCTTGCCCGCATTGTAACGACTAGGCGCAAAGGGGATGTCCAGCACGCCTGCCTCAAAGGCAGCAACCGTGCCGACAGCTAGATCGCCCTTGCCCGGCTCGAAGACCTTGTCGAGGATGCACTTCGTCTCTCGAACGATGATGTCAGACTCCTGCTCTACCACAGGGATGTCTACGAGTGACTGGTCACGAAGCATAGAGATAACCTGCTTGGTAGCACGTAGTCCAGCGGCGTTTGCCTCCTTGGTGGGGACGCCCATCGCCTCGTGCGGCGTCTTGACAATGACCTTGGTAGCCTTCGCCAGAGCAGCCGTAGCTGAGCCCCACGAGATGACGCCAAAGGCCTTTGCCTCGTCTTGAGGGAAGCCACCCATCCACTGGTGGAAGACGGTCGTGACACGTACATCGTCGTAACCGTACTGCTTGAGATAGCTATTGGTCAACTCGCGAAGCGAGCGAATAGCTGCGACATCCTGGATGACATTACCGCACTGCCCATAGCCCACAGTGATGTCCTTGACACCCTGCTCAGCAGCGAGTAGCGTCTCGATGACGGCCACAGCGTTGGAGATACAGGGTGGAATGAGCGTACCGGTCAGAGGACCGAATGGCTCACGGTTGATGCTCACGCCAGCCTCCTCATACATACCTACGAGGCGATCCGTGTACTGCCAGTACATGATCGTCTTCTCGAGAGAGAAGTTCTTAGAGTAAGGGATATTGTACGAGATACCACCACCCTCATAAGAGGTAAAGCCTCCAGCGATAGAGATCTCTGTAAGAAGACGCGCATCAGGCGTACCGTGGCGCACCTGTACAGGGTTCTTGAGTGCAGAGGTGACCGTACGGCAGATCTTCGTGCCGTAATTGACGATCGGGAAGCCGTTGAGCATAGATCGTCCCGACTCTTTACTCTTGATGATACCATTCTCAGCCTCGTGATAACGGTTGAGACGTGTGTAGCTATCGACCGTCGAGGGGAGCAGATCAGCACCACCCTCCTCTTCTAGAAACTGCAGGAGCCTGATATGCTCCGTGTATAGAGCCACACCAGCACGAGGCTGTATGAGCGTACGCCCCTCGGCATCTGCCTGAGCGAGCTTGCGGCCGAAGATCTTCTCCTCGGGGATTGACTTTTGAAATTCGACGGCCTCTTCAAAGTTGACATCTTTGCCTGTAGGCCATGAGGCGAGAACCTCCTTGCGCTCCTTGTAGAAGGTATCGTTGTCTATGCGCTTGTTCCTAAGTTCCATGTGATAGGGGAATCTGTATGAGTGATTGAGTCTTTTGTATGTCTATTATATAGGTAGTACCTCTCGCTGCAAGATCGTGAGAGCCACCTCGGGAGCTACCTGACTGAGTAGTCCCATGCTCGCTATGATGTAGCGCTTGTCTAAGTAAAACTGCGGCTCCTTGGGCTTCGCATACTCGTATCTCTGAGGGTTAAAGCGGCTTCCCGAGAGGATACGAGCTGGATCAGTGCTGTTGATCAGTGCGCCACCGATGCCAATGAGTCGAGGCACCTGCGTCAAGTCTTTGCCAACGAGGGTAAACATCTCGCCTATCGGCGTGTAGACCTTGCTAATGACGCCAGCGTGACGCTCCACAGCTATGTCTACGGCACTGTATGCTAGAGCCTCCTCGATTACCTGCTCTTGCGAGCCAGGCTCGGCAACCGTATCAGGACTAGCCGCACAACGCTCTACCCAGTCAATGATAGCCTCAGGCGTAACACTGTAAGCTCGTGCTAGAGTCTTGACATCGGTCTCGTCCTCCAGTGCCTTCAAGCTATAGCGCATACCGAGGTCACCCTCTACGGTGCGCTTACTGTAAGGCTCGGGGATGCCCTTGATCAGGACATTGTCCATCGACGGAGCTCCGTCAGTCATCGAGTAAATGTCGGTCGTAGCTCCACCAAGGTCTACAGCCATCAGGTCGCCCCAACCAGGGTGCTCCTCGTCAATGCCTTTGCTCAGTAACTCACAAGCCTTGAGGACCGCAAAGGGCGTCGGGATAATCTCCAGCTCGGCACGCTTCTGCACCTCGCCCAGTCCCTTAGCATCGATGATGCGACTGATGAAGAGATCCATAATGCACTGACGAGCGGGCAGGATGTTGATCTGACCAAACTCAGGCATCACATTCTCCGTAACAACGCACTTCTTGTCGCACTGAGCGAAGATTTCCTCTAGATCATAAGAGGCGGACTTATTGCCCGCAGCGATAATCGCAAAGGGTCTATCGATCTCTGCCAGACGGCGCGCATTAGCTAGGATTACCTCCTTGTTACCGCCATCGGTACCACCGCAGAGTAGTACTAGGTCAGGATTAATCTCATAGATCTCCTCCTGCTCGGCGTGAGAGATCTCATAGGCGTAGGTCTTGACCACCTTAGCACCCGCCGAGGAAGCAGCCATCTTGGCCGCCTTAGATGTGAGCGAGGGGACCAGCCCCAGCGCAACCATCTTGAGTCCACCCGCCGCACTACTACAAGAGAGGAGGCGGTCGTAGTGAGCATCAGGGTGCTGCGCCAGTATCTTCTGCCAAGCGTTGTTAAAGCCCTCCAGCACATCCGTTGTGATGGTGGTAAAGGCAGAGGCTGTCGCCACTATCTCCGCACGCGCTACATCTATCAGAGTCAACTTCGTGTAGGTACTACCGAAGTCTACCGTAAGATAGTGCATACTACTATTTATTTATCTGCGAGGATTGAGTCTAGATAAGCGATGGTAGTCTCGATTGGTGTGCCAGGAGGATAAACCTTGGTAAAGCCCATCGCCATAAAGCGAGACTCCACATCGGCAAAGTCCTGCTTACCCACGACCAGATTGCCTCCGGCCACTAGTGGGATGCCCTTGAGACCAGCCTCATCGCACTTCTCGCGAAGTCCCTGACAGTCGATCTCACCATGTCCATAGAGCGAAGAGACAAGGATCGCATCCGCTTTAGTCTCTAGTGCTGCCTCTATGTACTCTTCTTGAGAGACCATGACACCGAGGTTAACCACTTTGTACCCTGCATTGTTGAGGGCATAGGCGATGATCTTGTTGCCGACAGCATGTGCGTCAGCACCAATCACACCCGTGACTATAGTTTTTTGATTCATAATAGGGGAAATACGTGTACACCACGTTTTTTTTTGATGATTGAGCTATAGTACGAGACATAGGAGCCATGGAAAGCCTTTTGGGGGGTAAGCCTCCACACCACCTACACCTCTTTACATGGTCTCACTGTTTTGGGGGTGCAGTAAGATCATGTAAGACGACCCCTCGGCAGGGAAAAAGAGAGTCAATCTTTTTCTCTCCCTCGAGACCGCTCCACAAAGGTACTTAATAATTCTGTAATAGCCATTGTGGGGTAAAAAAGGCACGTGGCATAGCTCTTTTTTCTACCCTAAGAGAAGACCCTATAATGTATTAGAGTCTGGACAAAATCTCGGGTAACTCATTGCACTCAGAGAAAGAGCTGAGACGATATCCACGTGGCGATCTGCTTTCTGGGAGGCAAAAGCGTATCGGAGCGTAAGAGGCCCTATCCTATTAGTGTCCTGACCTTGTACCCCTCCCCAGCACTACGAAATGAACAATCAGCCACAGAACAAGCTAAATTCTAGAGCTATCACTCCTCAGATATTGCTCTATCTATTGAGAAAAGCGTATATTTGCGCTGTGAAATGGTTTGTCCTCTCTTGATTCGTACTCTTTTGGGGCATCTAAGTCACACATTATCTAACTAGCGTAATCAATACAACAAAACTTATAGGCGATATTATGAGAAAACTAATGACCGTCCTTCTGCTGATAGCAGCAGTTGTCGTGGGCTATCTAGCAGTCATGAGCATCCTAACACCGGAGCAATTCTCCAAGACACGCATTGCTCGTGAGGCACCCATCCAGGTACGTCTGAAAGAGGTGGCACACGTAGAGAAAGCCTTTCATGATGTCTACAACCGCTATGCTCCCGTAGATGAGCTTCGTCAGTTCCTTACTGATGGTAAGGTCTTTTACGTTCGCTCTGAGGGTGACTACACCGATGCTATGCGTGAGGCTGGCATGAATGAGCGTCAGGCCGCTGCTAAGGGGCTGATCGTACGTGACACCGTATGGGTTAGCGCACGCGACTCTCTGCTCAAGGATGGTATGACCCCTGAGGAGTTTCTACAGGTACCCGGCTTCCCGCAGTCGATCATAGAGATCGATACAGCTTCTGTCGCTCAGGAGATCGGTGAGGAGGTCGTGATGGTACCCGTATTCCGTACAGCTGTACCTCTCTCTGTCTACCTAGCTGATCAGGATCATAAGCTCCTCAACACAGCTATCAAGGATGCAGAGGCTCGCTATCAAGGCACTGGCTATCCTGGACTCGCTCTAGGATCTCTCAAGGAGGTCAAGAACACGGGCAACTGGGAGTAATCTTAAGACTCCCCCCCTCTACGACCTCATCTGTAGTAGGGATACTGCTCTACTGATTCAGACAATAAGCTTCGAGTATCTTCTGCTGATCCTTACGCTCTCGACAAAAGAGGTAAACCTCTCGAGAGATAGTTATAGAGATTGGAGCTTGAAGTTTATCGTCTGAATCTTGTATACTTATTACTATGCAGCAACCACCAGCACTCCCTAAAGACACACAGACATCTGCCGTCTCATCGCTCACCCTGCGACTGACTGCAGATGGCTTTGTCTATCTATATGATCTCTCAAGGGAAGAAACAGGGGTGGCTGCACAGGAAGGCTATCACACTAAGGGTCAGAGCCAGTTTGTGCCAGTAGACTGGTCTCGTGTCTCGGCTCTGTGGGGAGACATTATCGCACAGCACCCTATCCTCAGTGATCCTGAGGGAGAGGTCCACGTGCTCTACCCCGCCTCTCACTATGTAGTCATACCGAGCGGCATGAGTGGAGAGCAAGATGTACACTGGTGGCGACTGACGGCACCTATCTTTGCCGACGAGGAGCAGTATTATAGCGACACATACGCACTTGGCGATGGTAAGCCTAGTCTGGCTGTGGGCTTTAGTCATCTACTCAAAGGCTTCCTACAGCGTAGCTTTGTAGCTTGTCGGTTTATCCCTACGATCCTACCTTTTGCACAGCGAGTGTTGCGACAGTCGTCGCTTCAGACAGGGCTCTCGCTAGGTGTCGAGCTGGTCGAGGGTGGCTGCGATCTGGTATTATGTCAGTCGGGGGACTTGCTTCGGGCTAATCATTACAGTTGGCCTCGCTACCGCACCTGGCAGCATCATCTCTATCAGGTCCTCTACTTCTTAAGTAAGGTATACCTAGATGGCTCTGTGGATCATGCGGCTCCTGTATCGATCATACTATCCGACGGGACGGCTGGTGCTGATAGCTTGGTAGGTGAGCTGCTGCAGGCACTCTACCGACAGTTCACGACTGCCGACTGGGACGTATCTGTCATGCCGACAGACTATTGGTACGCTTGATTGAGTCATCGCTATGCGCATTATAGCAGGCAAATATGGTCGCCGTCGTCTCTCCCCGCCTAAAGGGCTGACACTTCGCCCCACGACGGATATTGCTAAGGAGGCTCTCTTCAATAGCCTCTCAGCTCAATATGACATAGAGGGTATGCGGGTGCTAGATCTCTTTGCGGGCATTGGGAGTATCTCTCTAGAGTTTGTCTCACGGGGAGCAGCCTCGGTGACCTCTATCGAGAAGCATCCTAAGCATGCAGCCTTCATTCGGTCGGCCGCTGACACGCTAGACAAGGAGATCCTCTCGACCAAGCAGCTCCTAGTCCTCAACCGCTCGGTAGAGCAATACTTACGTCAGTACGATGGGGAGCCTTACGACCTGATCTTTTCCGATCCGCCCTATAACTTGCCGTGGATAAAGGATATACCCGACTTACTCTTTGCCAGTAAAGCGTGGTGCCCTAGCTCTATCTTCGTACTAGAGCACCCCGACACGGTGGACTTTGCTGAGTCCGCCCGCTTCGCTTGGCACAAGTCCTACAGCGCCGTACAGTTTACCTGCTTCGCCCCGACAGAAGAATAGCTATGCAGATAGGCACCCTTGACTTAGGCTCTAGACCGCTACTGCTCGCACCGATGGAGGATGTGAGCGATGCACCCTTTCGCCTGCTCTGTAAGCAGTTTGGTGCTAGCCTCGTTTACACTGAGTTCATCAGTGCCGATGCGCTCGTGCGTTACGTACCCAGCACAATGCGCAAGATGCGTATAGACCCGGCAGAGCGTCCCGTCGCCATACAGATCTATGGTCGTGATGTGGAGACGATGTGTGAGGCGGCTCGTATCGCCTGCCAACTGGAGCCTGACCTGCTCGACCTCAACTTCGGCTGCCCCGTCAAGCGGGTCGCGGGCAAGGGGGCGGGCAGTGGTATGCTCCGTGACCCCGAGCTACTCCTCGAAATCACCGCCGCAGTGGTCTCTACGGCTAGTTGCCCCGTGACGGTCAAGACGCGTCTAGGATGGGACCACAACAGCCTCATCATTACCGAGCTGGCACCACGTCTACAAGCTTGTGGCATCGCAGCTCTGACCATCCATGGGCGTACGCGCAGCGATATGTACAAGGGGAGTGCCGACTGGACTTTGATCGGTGCGGTGCGCTCCAATCCTGAGATCCAGATCCCGATCATCGGCAATGGCGATATAACGACAGGCGAGGAGGTGCGGCACGCTTTTGACACCTATGGGGTGGATGGGGTGATGGTCGGACGAGCAGCTATCGGACAGCCATGGATCTTTGGCGAAATGCGCGCAGCCGTTGACCCGACCTTTACCGCTCCTCAGCTAACCTCCCAGCAACAGCTGGAGATCCTAAAAGAGATCGTTCACAAGAATATCGAGAAGTTGGACGAGCGCAGAGGCATCCTGCATAGTCGTCGCCACCTAGCCGCCACACCACTCTTTAAGGGCATCCCCAACTTTCGTGCGCTACGCATAGCAATGCTCCAAGCCCCTACCCTAGCCGACCTGGACGATGTGCTAGCGCAGGTAGAGCCTCTGCTCCCCCCCAATTCTAACCTCTAATCTCTAATCTCTAGCTAGACTATGAGTAAGCAACTCCGCATCTGGCTCTTTGTCCTCCTCGGCACGCTCTTCACCTCCAGCTCCCTCCTCGCCGAAGGGGTCATCACTATGACCACCTCCGAAAGAGTCGGAGAAGAAATCCAACTGATCATCAAGGCAAATGATAACGTCACCATCGAAGGGGCTCAAGAGACTGGACAAGCGAACGAGTCCGGTTTCAAGCCCTACAGGCTCACTAGCCAAACGATTACCATCCGAGGCGATTTGACAGAGCTTGACTGCTTCAACAATCAACTGACGAGCTTGGACGTGTCAAAGAGTGCCGCCTTGGAAGTACTTTACTGCAGCGACAATAAGCTGACCAGCTTGGATGTCTCAAAGAACAGCGCCTTGACAGAGCTTAACTGCTTCAGCAATCAACTGATTAGCTTGGATGTCTCAAAGAACATCGCCTTGAAAGGGCTATACTGTGGAGAGAACCAATTAACCAGCTTGGACGTGTCAAAGAACACCGCTTTGACAATTCTGGACTGCTTTAGCAGCAAACTGACCAACTTGGATGTCTCAAAGAACGTCGCTTTGACAGAGCTTAACTGCTACGACAATCAACTGACCAGCTTGGATCTGTCGCAGAACACCGCCTTGACAGATCTTGACTGCTCCTACAATCAACTGACCAGTTTGGATCTGTCGCAGAACACCGCCTTGACAAAGCTTGACTGCTCATGGAATCAACTGACCAGCCTGGATGTGTCAAAGAACACCGCCTTGACATCGCTCAGCTGCTTCGACAATCAACTGACCAGTTTGAATGTATCAAAGAATAGAGCCTTGACAACGCTTTCTTGTGGAGGCAATCAACTGACCAGCTTGGACGTGTCAAAGAACACCGCCTTGACAGAGCTTAACTGCCCCGACAATCAACTGACCAGCTTGGACGTGTCAAAGAACACTGCCTTGGAGTCTCTTGAATGCTCCATCAATCAACTGACGAGCTTGAACATATCTGGATGTGCTAGATTGGAGGATCTTTATTGCTTCAGTAATTGTATCAATGGCGAGGCTATGACCAAGTTGGTGAATAGTCTTCCCAATCGAAAGGGTATGAGTAGTGGTTCTCTTTGGGTAGTAAGTCGCTCCTCTAAGAAAAGCGATAAAAACAGGTGTAGCGCTGCTGACGTAACTACCGCAAAGAAGAAAAACTGGGAAGTTCAACAATAAGAGCGTTCTGACTGGGACTGTAAGCTTAGTCTAGTCCGACCCACAAGGGGTTGACCTCCTACCACGTTCGCCTATCCATCGGTCGTTCGGGGCCGTAGCCCCTCCGAACGAAGGCCACGATGCGTCGGACCTCTAGCGAGGTCTTTTTTTTATCAGAACTGTCTGACGTGTAGCCCTTTGCTTTCTAAGTTCATATGCAAGTAAAATGCGAAGTTTTTTCTCGTTTCGCAAGCTCGGTCGACTTCTCTTCGGGTAAACCGCTCGGCGGGGTGGAAGCTTCCACCGTAGGGGCGGATCTATGTGTCCGCCCGTCCTCACCTGAGCGCAGTCTATTCTGCGGGCGGACACGCAGGTCCGCCCCTACACAAGCTACGTCAGCACGACAACTCCACTCATCAAACGCTGTAACCCCGATCTCCGTAGGGACGCACGGTCGTGCGTCCGTCCCCGTTAAAAACACGATGCTGTAACCTTTGACACAACGGACGCACAGATCGTGCGTCCCTACAGGGCGCAGTGGGGAGGGACGCCCTCCGACACCTCTAATCTCTCTCCCCCCTTGCACAACTCAAAGTAAAGGCATAACTTCGCAGAAGACATCACTCACACGGCAGAGCCCTCACCGCTCCCCATCACGCTACAACTGAACACTATCCACTAATCTCCATCTACTTAACTACTCTATGTACAAACGACTCCGCATCTGGCTCTTTGTCCTCCTCGGCACCCTCCTCGCGAGCAGCACTCTCCTCGCCGAAGGCGTCATCACGATGACCACCTCCAAAGCTGTCGGAGAGACAATCTCACTGGGTATTGAGGCAAATGGTAACGTCACCATCGAGGGAGCTCAAGAGGTTGAAGCGGACGCGAACGGGTTCAAGTACTACACAATCAAAAGCCAAGTGGTAGTCATCCGAGGCGATGTGACAGATCTTCACTGTAGCGAGAATCAATTGACGAGCTTGGACGTGTCGGGTTGTACCGCCTTGACAGAGCTTCGGTGCAGCGAGAATCAACTGACTAACTTGAACGTATCGGGTTGCACCGCCTTGACAAAGCTTTATTGCTTCAGCAATCAACTGACAAGCTTGGACGTGTCAAAGAACACCGCCTTGGAAATGCTTTACTGTAGCGAGAATCAACTGACTAACCTAAACGTCTCTGATTGTACAGCCTTGACAGTTCTTTACTGCAGCGAGAATCTACTGACCAGCTTGGACGTGTCAAAGAACACCTTCTTGACATATCTTTGGTGTTCCAGCAATCAACTGACCAGCTTGAACGTCTCTGATTGTACCGTCTTGACAATGCTTAACTGCAGCGAGAATCAACTGACGAGCTTGGACGTGTCAAAGAACACAATCTTGAAAGAGCTATACTGCTCCAGCAATCAACTGACCAGCTTGGATGTATCCAAGAACACCTTCTTGACAAAGCTTAACTGCTGCTGTAATCAACTGACCATCTTGAATGTCTCTGGCTGCACCATCTTGACACAGCTTGACTGCTTCAACAATCAGCTGACCAGTTTGAACCTATCAAAGAACATCTTCTTGACACAGCTTGACTGCAGCGAGAATCTACTGACGAGCTTGGACATATCAAAGAATACCGCCCTAACAAAGCTTGCGTGTTCCAGCAATCAACTGACGAGCTTGGACGTGTCAAAGAACATAGCCTTGAAAGATCTTTGGTGTCGCAACAATCAACTGACCAGCTTGGACGTGTCAAAGAACACCGCCTTGACAACGATTGAGTGTGACAACATTCCGCTGACCTCTACCCCCTAATCTCTAACCTCTAATCTCTAATAACATATCTTTACAGGGAAATTCGTCCGATTCCATACTTTCTCGAATATCCACGTGGAGAATCTCAAATCTCCACGTGGATATTTTTTCTTTTCCACGTGGGCGCGATTTCATTCTTCCGAAGTTTCATTTCATTCCTCCGAAGTTTCATTTCATTCCTCCGAAGAATTTTTTATTCCCCACGTGGAGATTTCGAAATATCCACGTGGAAATCCGTTTTCCCCGACACCGGGCCGTTTCGATTTGTCGTTGGGTCTAAATTATTGTAACGAGCCGGCGTCGAGTTTTCCCAGCCAGGACTAGCTAAAGGATCAGATGCGCCATAACGATAGCGCCGGCGACTGCCACGTTGAGCGACTCGCAGTGACTATCGACAGGCGATGGGATCGTAATTCGCTGAGAGACGATAGCAGAGAGCTCGGGCGAGATACCATTGCCCTCATTGCCTAATACCAATATATAAGGTTGCTCAGGTGCCAGTCGCAACGTGCGAAGCGGTGCGCCATCGATGAAGGTTCCTATCACAGGTATCTCCGTCTGCGTTAGCATCGTGAGCAGAGCGGTCCTATCGGTATAGCGATAGACTTGCACACGCGCCAGAGCACCCATAGTCGCTTGTAGCACCTTGGGCGCATAGACGTCTGCGCATCCCTCTGTGCAGAGGACTTGCCTGATGCCCATCCAGTCGCAAGTGCGTAGCAGTGTCCCGACATTGCCAGGGTCCTGCACATCGTCTAGAAGGAGCGTGGGTTGTTGTATCGCTTGGGGAGCCTCTACCGTTGGGATCTCGCAAAGAGCCAATAGCGGACGAGGGCTCTTCAGTCCACTCACCCGCTCTATCTGCTTCGGGTCAGGCAGGATCACCGCCTCGGCAATGCTCTCTGGGCATCGCTCTAGCAGAGGCTCGACTAGCTCCTCTGTACCAACTAGTAGCTGGCAGCGATAAGCTGGGAGCATCTCGCCGATTAGCTTCTCACCTTCAGCGATAAAGAGGTTCGACTGCCGACGATACTTCGCCAGTTGCAAGCTTTTAATCAGCTTCACCTCAGCATGGGTGAGGGGGCGGTGCTCTATCTTTGTGCGCTCAGACATACTCTTATATTATAGGTATACAATCTCCTTGAAGGCGTAGCGTCGCTCCTGCCCCGTGGTGGTCGTTAGGACGAGCTGCCCCTGAGGGCTTACCTCCTGGATCGTCGCATCAAACGCCTCCTCGGTGGCGACATCGCGGTAGCGAGCTGAGATACCTCTCTGGTAGAGGAGGTCGTTGTACTCTGCGTGCAGTGCCGCATAGTCTTGACGAGCGAGCTGCTCCCCTAGATGACGGAGCATCTGACGGAGCTGAGCTTTCACATCATAAGTCTGCCCCGTCACGAGACGCAAAGAGATCGCTTGCGGGAGCTCAGGCGGGAAAGCCCCCTCGTTGATATTCATGCCGATACCGATGATCGTCTCTGCGACCGAGCCCTCGGCCAGCGCATTGTGGATCAGGATGCCGGCTATCTTGTGGTCATTGACGAAGATATCGTTGGGCCACTTGATCTCAATCGTATCCTCGCTCGAAAGCTGCTCCTTGTAGCTCTTATAAACCGCTATGGCGGTCGCCTCACTGATAGACCAGATCTGCGGCAAAGGTCGATGCAGACGAAGGAAAATCGAGGGCAGAGCGTTGAGCCGAGGACTGCTAAACCAGCTATTGTTTAGCTGTCCTCGCCCCGCCGTCTGATAGTCCGTATGTATGACGGTCCCCGAGGGGAGGTCGGGACTCTCCTTTAGGAGCTTGACTAGGTAGTCGTAGGTGCTCTCTATGGGGTGGTCTAGTTCGGTTATCTCAAAGGAGATCTTGCTCATTCTGTGCTTGGTTGTAGATGTCTATTCCGAGAGGCAGGAGACGCTGCTGGATCTTCGGGAGCTTGCGCCACACCTGCGCATAGGAGTGACGTAGGAGCCGAGCGATCCACGCCTCAGACTCACTAGTCGGTAGCTCCAGCTGTATCCAGTGCTTCTTATTGAGGTGAAAGGCGGGCTGCAGGTCGCTATGCCGGTCTAGCAATGGCTCTATCAAGTCAGGGTTCACCTTGAGCGACACCATGCCTGGGTCATGCTCCAGCCATAGCAGCGCAAAGATGCGTCGCGACAGACGGTAGGTCACCACCTCTGGACCAAAAGGCGCATCCACCTCGCAGTAGGGCAGCTGGCGACAGAGCTCATCTATTTGGCTTATCCCATTCATTTCAGTACTTTTGTAATCAGTCTTATAGAACCTCCACAAAGTTACATGAAAGTCCTTTACCTCGCCACACACAATGCTCACAAGCTCCTCGAGATCCAGTCGATGCTCGGAGATACTTGCGAAGTGCGCTCAGCCTCTTCGCTAGGACACTATACAGCTCCCGACGAGAGCGCCTCCACGCTCCTAGGCAATGCCACCATCAAGGCGCAAGCTCTCTACGACCTCTACCACAAGCCTTGCATTGCGGACGATACGGGGCTCTTTGTCGAGGCACTGGGCGGTGCCCCTGGCGTGCACTCAGCCCGCTACGCCGGTCGTGATGGTGACGATGTGGCTAATAGGAAGCACCTTCTGGACTCCTTAGCCTCACACCCCGAGCCGTGGCGCGCTTACTTCGAGTGTGTCATCGTACTGATCGATAGTCAGGGCGAGCAGCACCACTTCGTGGGGCGTGTAGCAGGACGTATCATAGACCACGAGGAGGGTTCCGAGGGCTTTGGCTACGACAGCCTCTTCGTGCCGGAGGACTTTGACAAGACCTTTGCCATGATGAGTCCACAGGAGAAGAACTCCATCAGCCACCGCACACGAGCCGTAGAGCAGCTCCGCACTTATCTTACCAAGCACAGCCTATGAAAGCCTCTATACACCTACTCCTCCTCCCGCTCCTTCTATGCACCCTCCCACTCGCAGCTCAGGAGCAGCTGTGGCAGTGGCATCTAGCCGTAGGTGATGTAGAGCTTGTGGCAGATCTGCCCGAGCAGGTACTCTTCACCACAGGGGGTGTCATCGGCACCGTCTCTCCAGAGCATCCCGATGAGATACATCTACTTGATGGCTTGACGCCTATCAGCGACCTTGATGCCGAGATGATCCGCTACTCGCCTAGCCACAAGGTCACCACGGTCTACTACAGATCGGGGCGTATAGACCTCATCTACAGTGATCGCATCTACAACCTAGTGGGCATCAGCGACAATAGCAACCTCAACGACAAGACCGCCACACGTATCTTCTATCATAAGGATTACGCCTTCATTGCGGGTCGCTTCGGGCTCATGCAGATAGACCTCAGCAATCATCAGATCGCTGCCACAGCCTTCCTAGGCAAAGAGGTGCTAGACGCTTTCGCTCTAGACGAAAAGCTCTATGCGCTGACCAGCGAAGGGCTGCGCTCGAGCACCCTCTCGCAAAACCTCCAAGACCCCGCCTCGTGGAGCCTCGTCGAGGGCTTGCCGCAGAAGGAGATAATCAGTGCCGCCGCCCTACCCGACGGCTCGCTCTGGTACATAGACAGCCTGCACACCCTCTATCGCTCTACGCTACCCCAGGTCAGTGCCACCCCTCAGACGATGGCGCAGAGCGGCTGGGCTGAGCAACTCTTCCCGACGGCCGATGGAGTAGCGGTCGCAGGAGCTGACTCGCTCATCGTATGGAGAGCTAGTGGCGAGCGCATACGCATCGACCTCCCCGCCCGTCTGCAGAGCCTCTCAGGCGACAGCTCACCGGACAGGCTTTGGTTCACAGCGGGAGGATCTCTCTACAAAGCTAACCTCGCCTCCGCCTCCGAGGGCAAAGTATCTCTCGAAAAGCTAGTCCTCGAAGCCAACGCTCCGAAGGTCAACAAGCACTTCTACCTCACACACCAGCATGGCAGGCTCTACTCCGTCAGTGGAGGGCGTCGCTCCAACGCTTACTGGCAGCCTGGTCACATACAGATCTACACCCCACCGCGATGGGACAACTGGACTTACTGGCAGATCGTCGAGCAGACCAACTACGTCGCCGTCTACGACCTCGTCTCCATAGCCGTCGACCCGCATGATGCCGACCACTACTTCGTTGGCTCGTGGGGAGAGGGACTCTATGAGATACAAGGTCGCCAGGTCGTCAATCGCTATACACCAGAGAACAGCCCCTTAGTCAGAGCTTGGGACGATGACTCACCCTCAGCGCACAACGTCCGTGTCGGCTCGCTATGCTACGACCATAGAGGCAACCTATGGATGGCTCAAGGTCAAGGCACCGTCGCTAACCCCCTCGTGGTGCGCACTCCTGATGGCACGATGAAAGCCATCTCGTATCCAGACATAGAGCTGGTCAATGCTTTCGGACCTATGCTGGCTCTGCCCAATGGTGTCAAGTGGTTACTCATATTTCACCGAGGTGCGGATGGCAACAACGGCGTCTTCATCTTTGACGACAAGGGTACGCCACTGGATCAGTCAGACGATGAGTACCGCCTCGTCACTAAGTTTGTCGATCGCACAGGCAAGGAGATCGCTGCCAAGTACTACTACGACCTAGCTCTAGATCCCTCTGGTAGCCTCTGGATAGCTACAGACAAAGGACCCATCAGCATTGCCAGTCCTAGCACATTCATCTCACAAAGCACCCCGCTAGCCTCTAGACCCGTAGGGGGACAGGAGCCCAACCTTTACTATGTCCTCGACAATATGCCCATCACCGCCATCGCCATCGATGCGCTCGGCAATAAGTGGTGCGGCACTGGGTCAGACGGTCTCTACCTCCTCTCCTCAGACGGCACGCAGCTGCTAGCTCACTACACCAAGGACAATAGTCCTCTGCTCACCAACGACGTCCTCTCTCTCGCCATCGACAAGGAGCGTGGAGAGCTCTACATAGCCACCTCAGTGGGGCTTGTCTCCTTATATATAGGCCGAACGAGCGACTGGTCTGCACAGAGCAAAGAGGTCTACATCTATCCCAATCCAGTACGCCCAGAAGATCCCGACCAGGTCACACTCTCCAAGCTCCCCGCAGGTACTACGGTACGCATCTTAGATAGTGCCGGCAATCTGATCTATCAGGAGGTCGCGCAGACAGGTGAGCTCACCATCATCACCCGCCTACCGAGTGGTGAGCGTTACCCCTCAGGCATTTACCACGCATTACTATCAGACAGCGAGGGCAAGCACAGCTACTCTATCCCCTTTGCCGTCATATAATCTATACATAAGCTTTTATGAAGAAACTTCTCTTACCCTTACTCCTATTACTATCCAGCATCATGCTACTAGCACAGAGTGAAAGCACCAATCGCACGGACGGAGCCATCACACCAGAGCTCCTGCAGAAGCTCCAGCAAGCTACGCCAAAAGCTCCAGCTGAGCGAGCCCTGCACAACAGTATCGTACAGAACGGCATGGTACTCGCCAATGCCGAACTCATGACACCGCCCGACGATCACTTCACCTACCGAGTACCTACGAAGGGGATCACCGATCAGAAGCGGTCTGGACGCTGCTGGCTCTTCACCGGCTTCAATGTCCTGCGGGCTAAGTTCATCAAGGACAACAACCTCGGAGAGTTTTACTTCTCCCACTGCTACTCCTTCTTTTGGGATCAGCTAGAGAAGGCCAACCTCTTCCTCGAGGGCATCCTCGAGACCCGTACGCTCCCCATCACCGACCGCAAGGTAGAGTGGCTCTTCCAGCACCCGATCAATGACGGCGGGCAGTTCACCGGGATCTCGGACAACCTCCTCAAGTATGGTGTCGTGCCCAGCGACGTGATGCCCGAGACCTATAGTAGCAACAACACCTCGCGCCTCTCCTCGCTCATAGCCAAGCTACTCCGTCAGGGTGGAATGGAGCTACGTAACAAAACCCAGCAAGGTGCCACACTAGCAGAGCTTCGCAAGGATAAAGAGACTACCCTACAAGCCATCTACCGTCTCCTATGCCTCAACCTTGGCACACCGCCCACAACCTTTGAATATACCCTCAGAGATGCCGACGGCAAAGTGCTCTCGACCAAGGAGTACACCCCGCTGAGCTTCTACAAGGAGCATGTAGGCGTCAACCTCAAGGATGACTACGTGATGATCATGAACGACCCCTCGCAGCCCTACTACGAGACCTACGCTATCGAGTATGATCGCCATGCCTGGGACGGCAAGGACTGGACCTACATCAACCTTCCGATGGAGGAGATCAAAGAGATGGCTATCGCCTCCCTCAAGGATGGCAACATGATGTACTACTCTTGTGACGTAGGCAAGGAACTCAATAAAGAGTCTGGCCTACTCACCCTCGGCTACGACGACTACGAGGCGATCACGGGCGTCCCGATGACTATGACAAAGGGCGAGCGCATCGCATCCTTTGACAGTGGCTCCACACACGCTATGACCCTCGTAGCGGTAGATCTAGACAAGTCAGGCAAGCCAACCAAGTGGATGGTCGAGAACAGCTGGGGAGCTACTGCAGGACATCAGGGGTATCTGATCATGACGGACGCGTGGTTTGACGCATACACCTTCCGCCTTGTAGTCAATAAGAAGTACCTCACGCCACGTGCCAAGGAGCTTCAGGGCAAGACACCCAAGCTACTCCCACCGTGGAGTCCTATGTTTCGTGCCGAAGAGTAATCGAGTAGTCGCACAGCGACCACACTGGCTCTAGCGCATCGTCTCGCTGAGGTAACAAACGATACAAGCAGAGGAGCGGTATGAAGATCGTGCATAGTAGATGGATCCCCTTTAGGGGCTTCTCAGCGATCAACCTCTTCGGAGTTATCTTCGTTCGCAAGGATCTACCCAAGAGGTATCAGTCAGACCCGCTTTGGTTGGAGACCATCGTACGTCACGAGCGTATCCACACCCGTCAGATGGTGGAGCTGCTGGTGATCCCGTTTTACCTCATATATATCATAGAGTGGTTGGTACGTCTCGCTATCTGTCGCGATGCCGAGCGTGCCTACCGCTCTATCTCATTCGAGCAGGAGGCTTACGCCTATCAGGACGACCCTGAGTACCGCCAGCGAAGGAAGCCATACGCCTTCCTACGCTACTGGCGGTTCTAAATTCTTTTTTCGTACCTTTGCAATCGTCTAGCGAGAGGCATCGCCCAGATGGCGGAATTGGTAGACGCGTCGGTCTCAAACACCGATGGGGTTAAACCTGTGCCGGTTCGATCCCGGCTCTGGGCACACAAACGAGAGCGAAGGCTAAGCGGTCATCTCAACCACTTAGCCTTCGCTCTCTAATTTCTAACCTCTAAAGTCTAATCTCTAGCTTTCTTCTTATATTTGCACTTAGCAAACGATAGACCACTCACATGCAGCGCAAAGATCCTAAGCCTCTAGGGGAAATCATATCAGCCTGGCTCTCCGAGAGTCCAGAGGTAGACCAAGGTCTCCTCGAGCTCAAGGCACTCCAATACCTGCGCACACGCTTCTACCCGCTCAGACGACAGATACGTGAGCTATCGATCTCAGACCACACACTGCAGATGCGCATCACCTCAGCTAGCCTGAGACAAGAGATACGGCTCACGCAGCAGCAGCTCATAGAGCAGATCAATGCGCACCTACAGTACGACCTTATAGACGAAATCATAATCCGATGAAGCAGAGACTCGCTTACTCCTTTCACACGACCCGACAGTCGCTCCTGACCACATTACTGGTGCTCCCGCTACTCCTCAGCACAGGTTGTAGCAGAGTCCGAGAGAGCGTCTTCAGCTCTGCCCCCCTCCTCGTAGACTATGTAGATGTGCATCAAGGCACATGGGATGCCGAGCATAGCGAGGAGATATTTCCCATCGTACAGCTCCCGCATAGCCTACTGCGCATCATTCCATTCAAGGAGAGCTTGCGGTCGGCTCGTATCAAGGGGCTACCACTCTACACGCCAGACATCGATGGCCGCCCGCTCTTCTACCTAATCCCCGAGAGTGCCCATACGAATCAAGACCCCTCGGGGAGACTGAGCTTTGACTTTCAGGAGATCACCCCTTACAGCTACCACCTATACCTAGATGAGCTACAGGTCAATGTGGACTTTTCACTCACATCTATGAGTGGTCTCTACGATCTCTCCTCACGTGATTACAACGGCAGTGACACGCATCAGCTCTCCTTATATATAGACCGCCGTGACTCGACTACGTGGGAGCAAGTGGCCGATGACGCCATCGCCGCTGAGGTCGCTTACGGCGGCACCTCTCCGACACGCATCTACCTCTACCTGCAGCTCAATACGAATATAGAGCAGATGACGAGTAGCATATCCCCCAGCGACACTACCTATGAGCGCCTCACCTTACAGCTACAGAAGCCAAACAAGCGAATCGTCGCCAAGTACGCCATATCGCTCATCAGTTGCGAGCAAGCTAAGCGAAACTTAACCACACAGATCCAGAGCTTCGAATACTCGCCACTGGTCAAGGCGGCACGCAACGAGTGGCAGAAGACGCTGCGCCGAGTGGAGGTCTCTGGCGGTACAGAGGTAAACATGCGTAAGTTTTACACGGCACTGTACCGCTCGCACCTATGGCCCGTGAGCATCTCCGAAGATGGACAATACTACTCGCCTATCGATGACTCGGTGCATAGCGATGAGGGGATCACGCAGTACAGCCAAGATGACCTAAGATACACCTACGAGACCAACTACCCCCTACTGATGCTCCATGCGCCAGATATGATGGAGGAGATCATCGTGTCGTATCTACGTGCAGTACGAGACTCTGGCGGACGGCTCCTAGCGGCACTCGACCTAGGCAGTGTAGTCTACACGGATGAGTCGCCTCTCCTCTTTCTACTGACCGATGCTCTTGCCAAGGGGCTCCTCGACCAAGACATCAAGCAAGCCTTTGAAGCTCTACGCATAGCCATCGATGCCGACCCAGAGCGACGATCGGGCTACAAGCTCTGGTGTCTCTCACAGCTCGCCAATAGTATCGGCTACACCGCACTCGCCAGAGAGTACGCCGAGCTCAGCGACACCTACTCTCCAGAGCCAGGCCGGCTGACGGCACAGCAGGTCGCATCGATCCTAGAGCATCCCAGCGATGCTACTCCAGCACTACTACCAGAGGGGCAGATCAATATAGACAGTCTCTTCAGCAGTTCGCTACACTCGCTCAATGTAAACCCCGACCTCTTCGCCTTCCTCTTTACCTACAACCTGATGGGTCGTCCACACGATGCGCAGAAGTTCGTACGCCACACCATCGACTACTTCTTTGGGGTAGGCTCCTTCGGCTATCCTGGTCCTGACAACTATGGCTCTCTCAGTGCATCGCTCGTCTTTGCCATGATGGGCTTATATCCTGTAGCACCTGGCATCAATGGGTACTCGATTGTCGCGCCATCCTTCAACGAGATCAATATCAATATGGGTGGCGGGCGTCATCTCACCATCAAAGCTCAGGGAGCCTCTCAAGTCAATAAGTACATCTCAGACCTCACCATCGGAGGGCGACCTCGTACCGTCTACTGGGTCAAACACAGCCAGATAGCCAGCGGGGGAACCATCTCCATGTTTCTCTCCGATACTGACAATTGATACTTTCTTCTCGCACTACTTGCACATGTAGCAAAAATGTTGTAAGTTAGTAGCGGATTAAGGAAACACATACAAATCATTAAGTACATACAGTTATGGCAAAGGAAACAATCTCATTCAACGAACTGCGTCGCATCAAGGATAGCCTACCCGATGGCTCTATGCACAAGATCGCAGAGCAACTAGGTCTCCGCGTAGATACTGTCAGAAACTACTTCGGAGGAGCCAACTACGAGGAGGGCCGTGGTGCAGGAGTGCACATCGAGGCAGGTCCCGACGGTGGGGTCGTGGTCATCGATGACAACACCATCCTCAATCAGGCACGTACCATCATAGGAGAGGAGCCTGTCCTCTAAGCAAGAAAAGCAGTCAGCAGTCAGTGGCCTACCAGTCACTGACTGCTCCTCTATGACCTTATCATCGGATTGTCGTGACTCATCGGCACTCCGCTTATATTCACCATTATCACTACATCTATGCCACAAGACAAAGACCAGTCCAAGCTGGTGACTGTAGCTATACACACCTACGAGAAGGCGCAGATACTCCAGAGCCTACTCCAAAGCCAAGGGATACCAGCTACACTACACAACGTAAATACAGTACAGCCTGTCTTCTCAACGGGCGTACGTGTGCGCATCGCAGAGCGTGACCTACCTCGGGCACTAGCCTATATAGAGGATCTCAAGTGGGATCTAGACGAGGCATACGATGTCCTACAGGAGAAGACAGAGCTAGCTAACGAATCGCCAGATACAGCTCACGTCGCTGCATACAAAGGATATGTCCTCATCCCTGTCGACTTCAGCAGCTATACGGACAAGATAGTCAAGCTGGGCTTTCACTTTGCAGCACGCCGCCAGCTACACGTACTACTCATGCACATATATACGGGTACGCTGCCACAGATGAACTTTCCCTATGGCGACTTCACGGCACTCCTACCTCAGATCCAAGCAGCTTCTCAACAGGAGGCAAAAAGAGCTGAGCAGCAGATGAACGAGCTGACCAAGGAGATCGATGCCAAGATGGCTGAGGGCACTCTCCCAGAGGTCACCTACCGCACCACCATCCGTGACGGCATACCAGCCGATGAGATACTACGCTACGCTAAGCGCAACCTCCCAGCCATCATCATCATGGGTACACGAGGCAAGACCGAAGATAGTGACTATATCGTCGGTAGTGTCGCAGCCGAGATCATTGATCGCGCACAGGCTCCCGTACTGGTCGTACCCGAGCGGGTCTCTATAGATGACCTCATGCAGGTCAAGCATGTAGGCGTAGCCACCAGCTTCGACCAGAGAGACTTGGTACTCTTTAATCAGATGATGCAGCTGATGGCACCCCTAGAGCCTGAGTATAGACTCTTTAATGTGTCACGCTCTGAGGGCAAGTGGGGAGACGTACAGCTACAAGCTATACAGGAGTACAATAAGCAGCAGTACCCCAATGCGCATATCGAGTGGACCAAGCTTAGCGAGGGTGAGCTATATGCCGCTCTTGATAATTTCGTCACAGAGCATCAAATCGAGCTCATCGTGGTCAATACCTACAAGCGCCGTGTACTCGCCAAGCTCTTCAATCCGACGATGGCACGACGTATGCTCTTTCATGCAGGGACGCCTATCCTCGTGATGCACAGCAACTCATCACAATAGAGCACTCCTAGCTAAAAGATAAACAACTACAAGAAGAGCTCCGTAAGTCTGTGTGGACTTGCGGAGCTCTCTTTATATGGCGGGATCAGCCGCTACGCATTGGATACTGTTGCAAAGTCAACAGTCTCACAATCTTGCTTGCAAGATTGTCTAGACTTTGCAGAAAGGATGAAGCGCAAGGCGCTGAGGGTGAGGCCTGAAGGGAGCATACCTACGTATGTGACCGAAGCCGAATCCCGAAAGCAACACAGCGATTCGCCTTTATGCAACAGTCTCGATTGGGTTACTTGTCTGAGGGAAAAGCTGAGGAGACGAGCTTCTGGATGTCCTTCGGAGTAAAGTCACCCGTCAGACCGACTACATAGTACTCATCTCCATCCTGGACAGAGATGAGTAGCTCTGGACACTTGCGCCAGCACCAGATGCCAGACTCTCGAGAGACGATCTGCACCTTGAGATTATCTTCTGATTGGTTGACCGTAAGCAGTGGCTTGATAGAGCGATGCAGTCCAGGTGTCAGCATCGGGGCAAACGCCTTCTGCAGCTTGTCGATAGTCTCAGGCGTTGAGGCGATGTATACGTCGAAAGACTTCAGCTTCTTGAGGAGCGTCTTGAGGCTAGCCATGACAGAGGAGTTACTATCTTCCTTGATCATCTTCGTGATACTCTCCATAGGGATCATATCCAGCATGTTTTCATTGAAGGAGAAGATCTGCACACCATCCGCAGCCGTGGGTAGCGCCTTGGCATCTACATACTTGAAGGAGCTAGTCTGTGCCATAGCACCTAGCGTTACGGTCAGCACCAGTAGCATAGCAACCAGTTTAGACAACAGGGGTAAAGAGATTCGTTTCATATAAGAATATCGGGTTGATAAATAATTAGTCTACAACTATTTCAGATCGTACCACAGCAGCATTGTCATAAGCCCTGTAGGCGTTACTATATGATAGACGAGCATGAGATAGAAATGTTGCAAAGGTTCCTAAAAATGCAACCACGAAGTGAAAAGGCTAAACTGTGAAGCTAAACCCTCTGTAGACGCTCGGGTGGATCCCCACGTGAGAAATCGATCACACGGCTGAGCTGGATCGAGATTATCTCGAGGGGAAGATCCAGATGCCCTAATGAAATGACTCTCTTGGGTCAGAGAGTCAACCATTTACACCAGCATTGTACAACTTCATACCGACGAAAGTTTTCAAAATGGTCAACTTGTCGATATACAACCTTTCCGTATACCGCTTTATATAAGACAGATACGATTTTATTTCGGACAACTTTTCAACAATCGATGTTTTTCCAGTTGATTTATTTGCCCACGTCAATTATTGGTTGTAATATTGCAAAGAATTTCGCGAAGTCAGATTTAGTCTCTCTATAATTTGACTTCTGAACAGACTTACTTTTCTAACCCTTCATACATTTATTCAAGTGAAGCAAAAGACATATTCCTTTGATGAGGCTTATCAAGCCACGTTAGAGTACTTCGGTGGTGACGAGCTGGCCGCCAAAGTGTGGGTGACCAAGTACGCCCTCAAGGACAGCTACGGCAACATCTACGAGCAGACCCCTCGTGACATGCATCAGCGCATAGCACGGGAGCTGGTCCGCATAGAGCACAACTACCCCAACCCGCTCTCTGAGAGTGAGCTGATAGATCTGATGGATCACTTCCGCTATATCGTGCCTCAGGGCAGCCCGATGACCGGCATTGGCAATAACTACCAGATCGCCTCCCTCTCAAACTGCTTTGTCATCGGCCTAGATGGTGAGCCAGACTCATATGGTGGCATCATCCGCATCGACGAGGAGCAGGTACAGCTGATGAAGCGCCGTGGTGGCGTGGGACACGACCTGTCGCACATCCGTCCTAAGGGTTCGCCCGTCAAGAACTCAGCCCTCACCTCTACGGGCTTGGTGCCCTTTATGGAGCGTTACTCCAACTCGACGCGTGAGGTAGCGCAAGATGGTCGTCGTGGTGCGCTCATGCTCACGGTATCGATCAATCACCCTGACAGCGAGTCCTTTATCGACGCTAAGATGACCGAGGGTAAGGTGACAGGTGCCAACGTCTCAGTACGCATCGACGATGCCTTTATGCAGGCAGTCGTGGAGGACAAAGAGTATGTACAGACCTATCCTATACACTCGAAGGAGCCTAAGTTCACCCGCACCATTCAGGCACGCCAGCTGTGGGACAAGATCATCTACAACGCTTGGCGGAGTGCTGAGCCTGGAGTGCTCTTTTGGGACACGATCATCCGTGAGTCTGTGCCCGACTGCTACGCTGATCTAGGCTTCAAGACTATCTCGACCAACCCTTGCGGTGAGATACCTCTCTGCCCGTACGATAGTTGCCGTCTGCTGGCGATCAACCTCTACAGCTACGTGCGCAACCCCTTTACGGCAGAGGCTTCGTTTGACTTTGATCTCTTCCGTGAGCATGTTGCTAAGGCTCTCCGCATCATGGACGACATCATTGACCTAGAGGCGGAGAAGATCGATGCGATCCTCATGAAGATCGCCTCAGACACAGAGACCGAAGAGGTCAAAGCAGCGGAGCGTGAGCTATGGCGCAAGATCAAGCGCAAGACCCTCCTCGGACGTCGTACGGGCGTCGGCATCACGGCCGAGGGCGATATGCTCGCAGCTATGGGCATGCGCTACGGTTCGGACGAGGCTATCAGCTTTGCAGAGGAGGTGCAGAAGACGCTCTGTCTATCAGCCTATGCAAGTTCAGTAGAGCTGGCTAAGGAGCGCGGAGCCTTTGACCTCTATGACACAGAGCGTGAGAAGGACAACCCCTTTATCCAGCGCGTTGCCAAGGCTGATCCGAAGCTCTATGAGGAGATGAAGAAGTTCGGCCGTCGTAATATAGCGATGCTGACCATCGCTCCTACGGGTTCGACGAGCCTTATGACGCAGACTTCGTCAGGTATCGAGCCGGTCTTCATGCCTGTCTACAAGCGCAGACGCAAGGTCAATCCTAATGACAAGAACGTCAAGGTGGACTACACCGACGAGACGGGCGACACCTTTGAGGAGTACACGGTCTACCACCACAACTTCCTCACCTGGATGAAGACCAACGGCTACGACTCCGAGAAGAACTATTCGCACGAAGAGCTACAAGAGCTGGTCGCTAAGTCGCCCTATCACAAGGCTACCGCCAACGATGTGGACTGGGTCGCCAAAGTCAAGATGCAGGGTCGCATACAGCAATGGGTGGATCACAGCATTAGCGTGACGATCAACCTCCCCTCGGACATCTCTCAGGAGATGGTGGCTACGCTTTACATTGAGGCGTGGAAGGCTGGCTGCAAGGGCTGCACCGTATACCGTGAGGGCTCTCGCTCAGGTGTGCTCATCTCGGAGGAGCAGCAGAAGAAAGAGAAGCAAGCCAAGGCTGAGCAAGAGGCCGCTGCGGAGATCCCCGTAGAGCCTACATCTATGCCTCAGGCTGTACACAAGCGTCCCAAGGTTCTAGAGGCTGACATCGTACGCTTCCAAAACAATAAGGAGAAGTGGATCGCCTTCGTCGGTTTGCTCGACGGTAAGCCTTACGAGGTCTTCACAGGTATCGCAGACGATGACGAGGGTATCATGCTCCCCAAGAGCGTGACGAAGGGTAAGATCATCCGCAGCTACGACGAGGATGGCACGAAGCACTACGACTTCCAGTTTCACAACAAGCGTGGCTTCAAGACCACGGTAGAGGGTCTAGACACGAAGTTCAACCCCGAGTACTGGAACTACGCCAAGCTCATCTCAGGCGTCCTCCGCTACCAGATGCCGATAGACCAGGTCATCAACCTTGTCCAGGGCATGGAGCTCAACGATGAGAGCATCAACACCTGGAAGAACGGTGTGGCTCGCGCTCTCAAGAGCTACCTTCCTAGCGGTACAGCCGTATCTGCCGCCTGCTCTAACTGCGGACAGCACACGCTGGTCTATCAGGAGGGTTGCCTCATCTGCACCAACTGCGGCTCCTCAAAGTGTGGCTAGCCAGAAGAAGCTAAGAGCTAGCTTGAGGGGTGCTTAACAAGCTTCCCGAGCTAACCGCTCTAAACGTCAAAACCCCACCATTGTGAGTGTACAATGGTGGGGTTTTGCTTTGTATTGCTGTGGCTTTCTCTAGAAGAAAGTGCGCCTTATAGTCGCTCGATGCGATGGGTGAAAGGGACGCCAGCACGGTGGAAGAGTCGCCCTACGGGGCAGACCTTCTCTGTCAGCTCGAGGCACTTCTCCAGCTCCTGATCCGTGGCGGTCGTCTTGACTCGTAGCGTGTAGTCGATCGCGTCCATCTCGCCCTCTGTCGTTTTCGCTTCTAGATCTATCTCTAGATGCTCGATGGTAAGACGCTTCTTCTCAGCCATCGTAGTAAAGATCGTTGCGATGCAACCATTGAGCGACATGGCGAGGAGCTCGAAGGCAGTAGGTCCTTGTGCCGTACCGCCAGAGGCGACTGGGAGGTCTACCGTTACGCTACTTCCTCGTTGATTATCGATTTGCGAGAGATAAGCTCCCTGCTTGACTAAGTGCGTTTTCATATTCGTTTGTTCGTTTATTAAAGTGAGACTTCCTAGGGACTCAAAAGAGCATCTGCTCCTCAGCGACATACTCCGAGAGCGACTCACGAAGCATACCGATGTAGCGTCCACTAGCGTCGTAATGATGTCTATAGAGTAGCTGATTCGCCAGAAAGACACCGCCCTGCGCTGCCTGGCACAAGTAGCGGATAGCCTCCGTACGGCAATCGGGTTGTAGCGGATCTGTCAGGAGCATCCGCCCTATCTCATAGCACGCCTCGGGGATCCCCGCCTCAGCGGCTCGCTCCCACAAGGAGACGACACGAGAGCTATAGCAGTCTCCATCTTGATGATACCACAGCTTGCCTAGCAGGTAACACGCTTCGGGAGCATCTTGCCTAAAGGCTGCCGTGAGCCAGTACTCCACCCGATCCATCTGGACGAAGAGCCCACCCTGCGCATAAGCCCTAGCAAGTGCTATCTGCGCCTCCACAAGCCCCGCTTCGGCAGCCGTCTCTAGATGATAGAGATACTGCTCGTGACTACGCAGCACGCCCAAGCCACGCTGATACATTTGCGCTAAGAGGAGATGAGACTTCGGATGCCCTAGCTGTATAGCCATGCGCAGGCAGTCGCTCGCCTCTCGGTAGTTCTTCCTCAGTCCCGTCTGCGGGCTTGTCAAGTGTAGTGCCAGAGCATAGAGATCCTCCACATTTCCCCGCAATGCGACCCTCTGGCGCAGGTAGCGTCTCAGACAGGTTTGCGCAACCCTGTCAGCATGCGACTGATAGAGCTTAACAAGGTAGTCGATCGCTGGGAGCGAGTCGTGACGAGCCGCACGGTGTAGCCAGTGTAGTCCCTCTGTCTGAAGGTACTTAAGATTGTCAGTTGGGGTCTCTAGCTCTTTCTGCAGAAGGCTATAAAGCTTGCCTGAGCGTCTTGTGTCAACGACTAGCGTGAGCTGTTGCGTCATCAAGGCAAAGAGCTGCTCGCAGTCGATACCACCAGCCACGGCACTGGTCGTCTGTGGCGATAGTAGGTCTGAGGTAGGCTCTTTGGGCTTAGAGGGCATGGATCAAGAGACATAGAGGAGCAGCCCCTTGAGATACTCCCCCTCTGGGTAAAAGATGTTGATCGGATGACAGGGACTCTGTCCCAAACGCTTGAGGATGCGCACCTCTCGTCCCGCAAGTGTGGCAGCCGTCATCACTGCTAGGGTAAACTCCTCCATCGTGACGGCTTGCGAGCAGCTAAATGTGAAGAGCAGTCCACCACGAGCGATTGCTCTGAGTGCTAATTCGTTTAATCGGCGATACCCGCCCAAACCTTGCTGCTTATGGTTGCGCTGCTTGACAAAGGCAGGTGGATCCAGGACGATCAGATCGTAGGCTCCCGTCTCGATCGCAGATAGGTAGTCGAAAGCATCAGCCACGACCGCCTCGTGTCTCTGGAGCGTCGCTGAGTCAGAAGAGAAGTTGATCGCGACACTCTCCTCGCAGAGTGATATAGCTCGTGCAGAGCTATCTATTGAGACGACACGCTGAGCCCCCCCTCCGAGCGCATAGACGGAGAAGCCCCCTGAGTAGCAGCAGATGTTGAGGACGTTGCGACCCCGAGCGTACGACTCGACAAGACGTCTGTTGTCACGCTGATCCACGAAGAAGCCGGTCTTCTGCCCCCGCTCCCAGTCTGGCAAGAAGCTGTAACCGTACTCCTGCACCGTCCGATCGTACTCTGCCGAGGGTGCCTTGCCTAGGTAGCCATTTGGCATAATCCAGTCGCTAGGTGTCTGCGCTGGGAGCGTCTCGACAGATTTGTCGTAGACGTAGTGCACGCCTAGCTCGGGTAGCTCGCACAGCACCTCAGCGATCAACTGACGTAGCGGGTAGAGACTCAGCGCATGTATCTGTATCACAGCCACCTCTCGGTAGATGTCAATGACTAGTCCAGGTATGAAATCGCTCTCGCCATAACACAAGCGCCAGCAGTCTGTCTGCCTACCATCTTGGCTCTGGAGGAGCGTCTTGCGAAGCTGATGCGCTTGGCTTAGGCGTGTGGTAAAGAATGTGCGCCACTCCCCTATCTCCTCCTCGCCAAAGGTCAGCATGCGGACGGCTATCGTCCCGCCCTCGTAGACTCCCTGCCCCAATTGCTGCGAGCCATCGTGGTTGAAGATAGTCACTGTCGATCCTAGTGGTATGCTCTCCTTGGTGCGCTGCAGTGCGCCCGAAAAGACCCATGGATGATGTCGGAGGAGTGGCTCCTCACGGTGAGGCTTGAGGTATAACTGGTACATAGGGGTGGTGGTAGGTGTAGCTCTTGTGGTTAAGTCTTAGGAAGGCTGCTCAGGGCATAGCCCGAAGTGGTGCAGCAGTGGCATCGGCTCCGACTCTAGACGATGATAGATGCGGAGACAAGCGTATGCGTCGAGTGCTGCGTAGCTCTGCTGTGCAGGCGTTAGCGTAGCCGCCTCCCAATTGGTCAGCTGGGCTCGCTTGCTAATCTTCTCCCCGAAGAGTATCGCATAGATCTTCTGCAGACCCAAGTCATGGATGCCGTAGGCGGGGGTAAGTCGCTGCAGGTCTACGAAGCCTTGTGGATGTAACTCTGGCGAAAACCTCCTCAGCTGTCTCCGATCCCCGCAAAGGTCTAGCCCCACCTTGAGTATGTCTTCACGCTCTAGTAGTCCTTGTAGCCGAGGCGGAATGCCTATTTTGTTGATTCTAAAGAGGTAGCAGCAACTCTCGCTCGATAGCTGAACAAGTGCTACAGACTGACGCTCATACTTCTTAAAGACAGGCTTAGACTCCGTGTCCATACCGATTATAGCACATTGCTCTAGAGCTGCTACGGCAGACTCCACTTGCGGGAGAGAGTCCACGACAACGATTTCACCAGTGAAGGTCGCTTTGTCTAGTTTGCCTATCTCCTCTTTAGTAATTGATGACAGCACGATTGTTTACTCTATTATTATTGTATGCTTTCTGTAGCCCAGTGGTCAGCGTCCTCCTCCAGCCCCTCGGCATGCTTGTGATAGTGCAGCACACGCAGGGCGGATAGGAGCGCATCACCCAGGTATGTGTCAAAAGCGTATTGCAGTATCGAGAGCGTCGCAACGAGTAGCTCGCCAGCATCCTCTCGAAGCACCAGCAGTGGCGTACCCAGCTCACGGTAGATCAGTACCAAGAGGCGTGAGAGTCGCTCCGGCTGTAGCTCGCCATCTTGTGTTATACCCACTGGGTAGTGGAGGAAGAGATCTAGCTCCTCGCCCAGTAGCGCACGCACCTGCTCCTCGTAGTAGCTCACCGTCTCATCTGAGATCACCTGCGTGTAGCCCGTGAGCCAATCCTCCAGCTCCTCCGTAGAGGTCGCTGGCATCTGCGATAAGTAGCTAAAGATCTCTGGGAGGTAGCCGTACGTGCGCTGTACAAAGTCCGCCCGACTATACTCGGACGCATGCTCTATGAGCGCGCAGTAGTCCTTGCACAGCGTGAGAAAGGCGACTAGCTCCTGCGGATTGCTCTCGCTCGTTTGCTCCATGTTCACTCTAATGAATCAAGGCTTACTTAGCAAAAGTGCCCTCCTGAATCAGGTACTCAGCAATCTGAATAGCATTGAGCGCAGCGCCCTTCATGATCTGGTCAGCCACGCACCAGAAGGTGACACAGCCTGGCTCGGCGAGGTCAGCCCTCAGACGTCCCACATAGACTGGCTCCTGCATAGAGCAGTGTAGAGGCATCGGATAGCTACGCTTGGCGGGGTCATCCATCAGGAGTAGTCCCTTCTGCTTTGACATTGCTTCGCGCACCTCTTCGACCGTAAGCGGATCAGCGCACTTCACCCAGATAGCCTCGCTGTGAGCACGCAGCACGGGGACGCGTACGCAGGTAGCACTGACGCGTATCTGATCGTCGTGCAGGATCTTGCAGGTCTCATTGTACATCTTCATCTCCTCCTTTGTGTAGTCATTGTCCGTAAAGACGTCGATCTGCGGAATGAGGTTATATAGGAGTTGATTGCCAAAAGCCTTCGTCTGTAGTGGCTTGCCCAACGCTTGGTCACGCACCTGCCCCTCCAGCTCTAGCATCGCATCGTGACCCGCACCGCTAGCAGCCTGGTAGGTAGCCACATGGACACGCTCTATCGGGCTCAGCGCGTGGATCGGAGCCAGTGCCACGATCATCTGGATCGTGCTGCAGTTCGGGTTGGCGATGATCCGCTTGGCAGGGTTTAGCGCATCAGCTCCATTGACCTCAGGCACGACGAGAGGTACATCAGGGTCCATACGGAAGGCACTCGAATTGTCGATCATCAGAGCACCATGCTTCGTGATCGTACTGGCGAAGTCTAGAGCCGTCTGCCCTCCAGCAGAGACAAAAGCGATGTCGATGTCCTTAAAGTCATCGTTTTGGGCTAGGAGCTTTATCTTGTATTCCTTACCACGGAAAGTAATCTCACTGCCAGCACTGCGAGACGAGCCAAAGAGTCGTAGCTCATCAATCGGGAAGTCTCGATGCTCTAAGAGACGTAGGAACTCACGCCCCACAGCTCCACTGGCACCTACTATAGCTATCTTCATATTATTATCGTTCTGTAAAGTCAGAAATTAAGGTCTATACGATCGTAAGCTCAGAGAGTTGTCTCCAGCTCCAATGCAAAAGTACCCAATCTACACCAATCGGCAAAAAGTAACCCACCACACAATTCAGCAAATCACTAAAGTGCAACTTATAGGGACGCCATCCTGCTAACTGCTATCTGTGAGTCACCATCGAGTACACCCCTCCTCCACAATGTCCGTATCGTGCTGAGTAGATTACACATACGAGTTCCAAAAAGAGTTCCCCTCTTGGAACTTTTTAGTTCCAACGGAGGAACTTTCGAGTTCCAACGGAGGAACTTTTCGGTTCCAAGGGAGGAACTTTTCAGTTCCAAGGGAGGAACTTTTCAGTTCCTAGGTAGGAATTCAAAATTTCCAAGGGAGGAAAAGTAAATTTCCAACGGAGGAAAACTTTCTTTCCAAGGGAGGAAATCGGAAGCACCTTCGGAAGGACTGCCACCACCCACCGAGATGCTTGTCCGACTAGAGGAGACGATGCAGCAGCATCCCCCTGATAGACAAGCGACTAAGCCTAACTATCGAGTCACTCTGCGCGAGCAACGACTGAGATCTTTCGAGCCAAATGTACGTTCGTTAGTCGATTTTTATTACCTTAGCGAGCGAATACCATTTCCGAGTAGTTCCAAACAGTACATGATTTCGACCCAATACAATGCGATGATCACTGCCGTAGGTGCTTACCTACCAGAGGATCGACTGACTAATGCCGACCTAGAGAAGATGGTCGACACCACCGACGAGTGGATTATGACACGTGTAGGCATCAAGGAGCGCCGCATACTCAAAGACAAGAGCCTCGGCGCATCCTACCTAGCTATCCAAGCTGTTCGCCAGATGTTGGAGCGATGGGATATAGACCCGCTCTCTGTGGAGGGTATCATACTAGCGACCAATACGGCCGACTATCACTTCCCCTCGACCTCTTCGATCGTAGCCTTTGAGACTGGTTGCCGACACGCTTTTACCTTTGATATCAACTCGGCCTGCCCGAGCTGGCTCTACGCGCTAGAGACGGGTGCCAACTACATTCGCTCAGGGCAGTACAAGCGTCTGATTGTGGTAGCTACGGAGAAGATGTCCGCAGCGATTGACTACACCGACCGCCAGACGAGTCCGCTCTTTGGCGATGGCTCGGGATGCGTCCTCCTGGAGCGTACGGAAGATACTTCTCTAGGCGTGCAGGATGCCCTCTTTAAGACCGACGGCAATGGTCGCTCGCACCTGATCATGAAGTCGGGCGGATCGGCTAGTCCCGCCACGGCGGAGACGGTCGCACGCCGTGAGCACTTCGTCTATCAGGAGGGGCAGCATGTCTTTAAGAATGCGGTCCTCGACATGGCTCGTGTGAGCCGTGAGGTGATGAAGCGCAATCATCTGACCAACGACGATGTCGCTTGGGTCGTACCTCACCAAGCTAATATGCGTATCATCCAGGCGGTATCGGAGTACACCGATGTGCCGATGGACAAGGTGATGGTAACCATTCAGAAGTATGGCAACATATCCTCCGCGACGATACCTATCTGCCTCTGGGAGTATGAGTCTAAGCTCAAGAAGGGCGACAAGCTCATCCTAAGCTCCTTCGGTGCAGGGTACACGTGGGGAGCAGTCTATCTAGTCTGGGGCTATGACGGAGCTACAGCACCTCGCCGGTAAACCCTTGCCAGAGGGCTACAAGAGCGGCTTTGTGAGCATCGTCGGCAACCCTAATGTGGGTAAGTCGACGCTGATGAACTACCTGGTCGGAGAGCGCATCTCGATTATCACGAGCAAGGCGCAGACGACGCGGCACCGCATCCTGGGCATCGTCAATAGCGAACAGATGCAGGTGGTCTATAGTGATACGCCTGGTGTGCTACAGCCTAGCTACAAGTTGCAGGAGCGCATGCGCGCTTACTCGGAGCAAGCTCTAGAGGATGCCGACCTGCTACTCTACGTCACCGACACGATGGAGGAGCGAGACAAGCATCACGACTTTGTGGAGCGTGTGCAGCGACTCTCCTGCCCGATTATCATTGTCATTAATAAGGTAGACCTGACTGACCAGAAGCATCTGGAGGAGCTGGTCGACTACTGGCACGGCATCATCCCACAGGCGGAGATTATTCCCGTATCGGCTCTGAGGCAGTTTAACCTAGCTCCGCTCAAGAAGCGCATCGAGGAGCTACTCCCCGTGTCGCCGCCTTACTTCGAGCAGGACGCTCTGACCGATCGGCCAGCACGCTTCTTCGTCTCGGAGATCATCCGCGAGAAGGCTCTCCAGTACTATCACCAAGAGGTGCCATACGCCGTGGAGGTCGTCGTGGAGGAGTTTGTCGAGAGTCCCGACCGGATCGACATGCGTTGCGTAATCCTCGTGGAGCGTGAGTCGCAAAAAGGGATCATCATCGGGCACAAAGGCTCCGCTATCAAGCGTCTCGGCATCTCCGCACGAAAGGATCTAGAGCGATTCTTTGACAAGCATATCCACCTGACACTATTAGTCCGTGTGGATAAGGATTGGCGTCAGAGCGATCAAGCATTGACACAGTTCGGCTATGACATCTAGCCGCTGAGCTGCTTTTTTGACGCACCTATTTATATACTAAGCAGACTGACATAGTCTATAAGAGATATCAAGCTATGAGTAATCTAGTAGCCATCGTAGGACGCCCCAACGTGGGCAAGAGTACCCTCTTCAACCGTCTGACCCGCTCCCGCCAAGCAATCGTCACTGAGGAGGCGGGTACGACACGTGACCGACAGTACGGCCACGTCACTTGGTGCGAGCGTACCTTTTCGATTGTAGACACGGGCGGATGGGTCTTGCGCAGCGATGATGTCTTCGAGGAGGAGATCAATAAGCAGGTGCGCATAGCAGTCGAAGAGGCTGACCTGATCCTCTTTGTCGTGGACATACTCAACGGTGTGACCGATCTAGACGACGAGATAGCTCTGATGCTCCGACAGACCAACAAGCCGGTCATACTGGTGGCCAACAAGGCGGACAACTTCACCCAGCACAACGACGCGGCGGAGTTTTACTCCCTAGGCATTGGCGACCCCTACCCTATCTCTGCGATCAACGGCTCCTCGACGGGCGACCTCCTAGACCATATCTTAGAGCTGCTCCCTAAGGAAGGCAATCATGAGCCTCTCCTCGAGCTGCCTCGCTTTGCGATCGTGGGCAGACCGAATGCGGGTAAGTCTTCGCTCCTGAACGCACTCATCGGTGAGGAGCGCAACATCGTCACCGACCGCTCGGGCACGACGCGTGACAGCATCTTTGCGGAGTACGATAAGTTCAACCAGCACTTCTACCTCGTTGATACAGCGGGCATCCGCAAGAAGGGCAAGGTCAACGAAGACCTCGAGTACTACTCGGTGATCCGTGCCATCCGTGCTATCGAAAATGCCGATGTGTGCATCATGCTGATCGATGCTACGAGAGGTATAGAGGCTCAGGACGCCAACATATTTCGGGTGATCCAGCGCAACAACAAGGGGCTGGTCGTCTGCGTCAATAAGTGGGACCTCGTCGAGGACAAGAGCATGCCCGTACAGCGCACTATGGAGGAGGCGATCCGTGCACGGTTTGCCCCCTTTACCGACTTCCCCATCCTCTTTATCTCAGCGCTCAATAAGCAGCGCATCCTCAAGGTGATCGAGACGGCGCAGCATGTCTACGATATGCGCTCGACACGCATCCCGACGCACCAGCTCAACCAAGTGCTACTACCTCTGATTGAGAAGACTCCACCACCCTCTATCAAGGGTAAGTACATCAAGATCAAATTCGTACAGCAGCTCCCCACGGCGGTCCCGTCTTTTGCTTTTTATGCGAACCTGCCCCAATGGGTACGCGAGCCGTACAAGCGTTTTCTCGAAAATCAGATTCGTAAGAACTGGGACTTCTGCGGTACTCCCATCAACATCTTCCTCAGAGAGAAGTAACCCTCCTCTTCACCACCTACTATAAACATGGAGCAAGCAATAACTGCGTCAGATCATATTAAAAGATATCTCATCATTCCCTCCGGAGGGTCGGGCGTTCGTATGGGAGCTGACCTGCCCAAGCAATACATCAAGCTGGGAGGCAAAACAATCCTCCAGCACACCATAGAGGCTCTGGCTAAGCATGTGGACTACATCGTCCTCGGCATATCGTACGACTACCGTATCATCGTCGAGGATATGCTTCAGACGATGGGGCTTGCTGATCGTGTCTATCTAACGGTCGCTGGGAAGAGACGCTTTGACACTGTCCAGAGAGCTCTACGTGTCGTACCTGATGGAGCACTCGTCGGTATACATGATGCGGTACGACCCTTTGTCTCTAGCAAGGTGGTGGACAAATGCTACGAGGAGGCGCAGCGCGTGGGAGCAGCCGTGCCTGTCCTGGAGCTCACGGAGAGCTTGCGCTATCTACCCAATGAGGGCGAGCAGCAGCCTTCGCAAGCTGTAGATCGTAGCATCTACCGCTTAGTGCGTACGCCACAGGTCTTCTGGTCCGAGCGCATCAAGGAGGCTTACCAGCAGCCCTTTCAGGAGAGCTTTACCGACGACTGCTCCGTCTATGATCAGCTCTACAGCGACCTAGCACTGGTCCCAGACACCACGGAGAATATTAAGATTACCACCCCCGACCAGCTCTACTGGGGTGAGCACCTCCTGACCACATCTCGTCAGGAGCGTCTGCGCCTGACACAGCGACTACTCTCGAGTAGGTAAGCCATCTCCCCGCCTCTCTGCCCATACTGCTATGAGCTTCCTAACCACACCCCTAGCAGATCTGCCTGGACTGGGTCCCAAGCGGGCGCAGCTGATAGCCGAAGAGCTAGACCTACACACCTATCGGGATCTGCTCTACTACATCCCTTACCGCTATGCTGACCGGCGGGTCATCTATCCCATAGGTGCACTCACACCCTCTATGTCGGAGGTACAGGTCGAGGGCATCCTACAGCCCTTTAGCGCACCCTCGCTGGGACGCAAGAGCAACCTCTCGGCACGCCTTATGGACGACACGGGAGAGTTACTATTGGTTTGGTTCAAAGGGCACAACTACATACAGCGTGCGCTCACCCCAGGCTGCAAATATATCGTCTACGGCAAGCTACAGCTCTTCAACAATCAGCTGCAGATCACACATCCAGAGATCAAACCTGCAGACAAGCCAAGCCCATCCGTCGGCGGGTACCAACCGATCTACCGAACCACCGAGCGACTCAAGCGTGCCCGCATCGACTCCGCTTTCTTAGGACGCTACATAGACCAGCTTCTCCAGAGTCCTTACTTCTCCATCCCCGAGACGCTCTCTGAGCCTCTCATAGCGCACCGTCATCTAGCACCTCTCCAGACGGCTATCAGGTGGATCCATCACCCGCAGAGTGTCGAGCAGGCGCAGGTGGCTAAGTTCAGACTGAAGTACGACGAACTCTTTTACCTCAACCTCTACCTGCGTCGCCTAGCCGTCATGCAGCGTATGCGCTACGAGGGCTATCGCTTGGAGCAAGTGGGCAAGCTCTTCAACGGCCTGTACCACGCACTACCCTACGACCTCACAGGAGCGCAAAAGCGAGTCCTCCGTGAGATACGTCGGGACACCAACTCGGGGGCACAGATGAATCGTCTCATACAGGGAGACGTGGGCAGTGGCAAAACCCTCGTCGCACTCTTTGCTATGCTCCTAGCCGTAGACAATGGCTACCAAGCCTGCATGCTCGCCCCCACGGAGATCCTAGCGCAGCAGCACTACGAGACCATCTCCGAGTTCGTCGAGGGGCTGGATGTCTCCATAGCACTTCTCACGGGGAGCAGCAAGACGCGAGAGCGACGCGAGACCCTGTCCACCCTAGCCGATGGGAGCCTCTCCATCTTGATCGGCACGCACGCTATACTTGAGGAGCGGGTCGCCTTCCGCAAGCTCGGCATGGCCGTCATCGACGAGCAGCACCGCTTTGGCGTAGCCCAGCGCTCCAAGCTCTGGGGCAAGAATGTGCTGACCCTTCCCCACATCCTCGTCATGAGTGCCACCCCGATACCCCGCACCCTAGCGATGACTATGTATGGCGACCTCGATGTCTCGGTCATAGACGAGATGCCCCCTGGGCGCAAACCAATCACGACCGTCCAGATAGCAGAAAAGAAGAAAGAAACACTCTACAGCCTCATCAACGAAACGATTAATCGTGGACAGCAGATCTACGTCGTCTTCCCTATGATCGAAGGAACGGAGGAGTCTGACTTTGCCAATCTAGAGGTAGGCTACAAGGAGTACGTAGAGCGCTTTGGCGAAGAGCGAGTCGTCTACGTTCACGGACGACTCAGCGCCGAGGACAAGGCGGAGCAGATGGAGCGTTTTGCCTCGGGCGAAGTGCCGATACTCCTAGCCACGACGGTCATCGAGGTGGGCGTCAACGTGCCAAACGCTACGGTCATGGTGATCAACGATGCGCAGCGCTTCGGACTGGCACAGCTACATCAGCTGCGGGGGCGTGTGGGGCGTGGTGGCGACAAGAGCTACTGCCTCCTCGTCACGCCCGACGACCTGCAGGGTGATGCCAAGCAACGCATCGACACTATGGTTGCCACGCAGGATGGATTCAAGATTGCCGAGGAGGATATGCGCCTACGCGGCTTCGGACAGATGGAGGGGACACGACAGAGCGGCACTCTAGCGGGCATCAGCATAGCCGACCCAGTGGCCGACTACAACCTTCTCGCCCTCACACGGCTAGACGTCAACTACCTCCTCGACTACAGCCCGCTCCTCGACCAGCCCGACACAGAGCTCTACCGCATCAACCTCGAGCGCATCCACCCCAACGCCCACCACTGGGGACAAATCAGCTAATCCTCCTTTCCCTTCCCAAGCTCCTTTCTCACTCCCCTTTCTCACTCCCCTTCCAAAGTCCTTGGGATGTCAACCGTTGGCTCCCAGCCCCTAGTCAATGAGCCTCTGCAAAGGCAATCATTGCTGTACCACAACGGACGCCCTTTCACGAGAGACCATCCGTGCGACCCTACAGGAGTCGTCTTGCTCAGCATCTTCACAGCGGGTTACACGAGTCGAGTGAGCTACATATATAGTATGGCAGATAGTCCGGAAAGGTCGTCCCATACTGATGGGACAAATATCTTCCACCTGGCATGGGACGAAATGGTCCCCACGGAGGGGTGCAGGAACAGCTTAGACGTGTAACGATTTTGTAGAGAGGTATGGTCGGACGCAATGCGGTCTGCGTCTGACCGAGCATCCTTACAGCGGGTTACTAGCTTCTAATCTCTACCCCCCTAATCTCTAACTTCTAACGGCTCTTTGGCAAGGTGGTTGCTTTTCAGTACCTTTGCGGGTGATTATGGTTAGTGGATAGGCATACCGCTCACTACACCTATGCGAGGTGTAGCGTATGTCACGCCACTCTAAGAGGGAATCAGGTGCAAATCCTGAGCAAGCCCGTTGCTGTAAAGCTCTCTCCAAGCTAACGTGTCATCTACTCGATGAGACCACTGCCCCGCTAACGTCACTCAGGGGTGGGAAGGAGACACCTGAGCGAGCTAAGCCAGAAGACCTGCCACGATCATTATTTCTATCAGTCTGCAACGTGGACTTTGCAGTACGATACGCTTCTGGCGAGGGGCATTCATACGCCTTTGGCTCCAGATGACTAGGAAGGATGCTCCTAGTCTGTGGCTCGTTGAGCCGTTAAGTCGTTGAGTCGTAGAGTCTACCATGCGGTACTGAGACAGTAACTTGAATCCCCTAGACTCTATGATATGAGACATATCTACCCCGTTATACTGCACACCCTCACCAGCTTACTCCTCCTAGGTGTGGCGACCCTCTCTGCGCAGGAGAGTCGCATCACGGAGGTGATTGCTTACCACCCGGCTCCCGGGCAATTTATGGGTAGCGAGGCGATGGCGAGCCAAGATGTCACCACTTATGCTGATCTTCTTCGCAAAGCGCAGCTGCGCCTTGTCGAGGAGCACACCTTCCTCTCTCTCGGCGGGTGGGGCGGCTACATCATCGTACGCATCCAGCCCGCATTGGTCAATCAGCCCAACCAAGCAGACTTTGCGATACTGGGCAACGCTTTCATTGGCAATGCGGAGCCAGGGATCATCTATGTGAGCCAAGATGCCAATGGCAACGGACTAGCGGACGATCCGTGGTACCGAATCCGTGGTAGCGAAGACTATCGCAGCAATCTAGACTACACGATCACCTACTACAAGCCAAAAGATCCGTACAACGACCCCATCGCCTGGAGCGACTCGGAGGGAGAGTCGGGACTTATACCGCGTAATAAGTACCACATGTCCAATAGCTACTATCCGCTCTGGGAGGGTGATAAAGTGACCTTCACGGGTGTCCTCCTGCCAGACTGTATGAAGCTAGATCCTGCGAGTGGGCAGTGGCAATCTGAGCCTTACGCTTATGGCTATGCGGATAACCATCCCAACGACTCCTCGGGTAGCCACATTGATATAGACAGTGCGGTCAATGCTAAGGGAGAACTGGTACAGCTAGATCGTATCGACTTCCTCAAGGTGCAGACGGGCGTCCACCAGCAGACCGATGAGACGGGCGAAGTCTCGACCGAGTTTGCGGGCATCAAGCCTCTCGCCAAGGGCACCGGCATCACTTCCCCCACAGCGACACCAGCCGTGCGCCTCTCCAGTAGCGACAACCAGCTACTGATCGAGAGTGAGGTGAGCGGTACGCTATACCTATATAATATAGATGGGCAACTGATCCTAACGCATCCACTCCCTGTGGGTCGTGCAACGGTCGCTCTGCCCGCTATGAACGATTGCTATGTCGCACTCTTACGCCTAGAGGGCGGAGCCTTTGCGACTTATCGTATATGCAGACAATAACAAACTATATATTCACTCAATTACTATGCAAAGAACAGTAACGACAACGCTCCTACTACTCTGCTGGTTACTCCTGCCACCGATCGTGTGGGGACAAGAGGACAACACGCTCTTGATGCCCACATCGACCTATGGCAATAACGAGCATAAGGTGGGAGACACCCCGCTGATCCTCTATGACAGTGGGGGAGCCGATGGCAATGCCCAGGCAAACAAAGGCGGCAAGATCGTCTTCACACCAGAGCAAGCTGGCAAATGTATCGAGATAGAGATACAGGAGCTTGCCTTAGCCAATCAAGACGAGCTTTACATCCTCGAGGGTGCAGCACCTTTCACTAGTTGGATGGCGCCTAACGAGAAGTTAATTATCAGGAAGTTTACCAAGGCAGATAGACCAACGCTGCCTCTCAAGCTTCGCTCCAGTGGCAAGTCCGGTCAGATCACGATCGGTAGCAAGACGAAAGCTAATCCAGGCGCTGGCTTTAAGATCATCGTACGCACGGTCGATCAGCCTGCGATCAAGCTTACCTCTGTCCTAGAGGACAAGAGCGCTAGCCACGACCCTTACATCGGTGAGCAGTCGCTCATCGTCTCTAACCTCAAGATTACAACCGAGGGACTAGCCAAGGCTCCCCAGCTGACGGCTCTGCACTATAAGCTCAGCGAGACAAAGCCGAGCGACATCACGGCGATATACCTCTACGAGGCAAACAGCCGTAAGCCCAAACAGCTTGACGCTGACAAGCTACTCGGCAAGACGACCGAAGTTTCTGCCGAGGGTACGATCACACTCTCTAAGGAGTACACGCTCTCTGAGCCTAACCATGCTCTAGTTCTGGTCGTTGACCTCAAGAGCGACGTGGCGGCTGGTAGCCGTATCAATGTCGCTACGACGAAGCTGACGACGACTCTGGGCGATCACGCCGTAACGCTACAAGAGCCTAAGACGCTCACCGTAGAGGATGCCTACGCGCTTGCTAAGACTCCGAAAACCTACACCGTAGGCGACAAGTCGCTGACACTATACGACGATGGCGGTAAGTATGAGCCGATCAGCGAGGAGTTCGACGGATATGCTGTCTTCAAGCCTGAGACCACTGGCAAGGTGATCCAGGTAGACTTTACGAAGCTAGATCTCTTCCCTCTCTCTTCGATCGGTCGTGCCGACCTAGTTGAGGTGTACAATGGTTCAGCGGTCAACGCGGACAACCTCATCATCAAGCTCAACAAGGAGAAGGCTTACAAGGCAACTTCGACAGCTCCTGACGGAAGTCTGACGATCCGTCTTGTAACGAATACGGGGGTTCCCAAGGCTGGCTTTGAGGCTCTGGTCTCTCAGATTGCACCTATGCCTATGGCGGTTGACTCGCTCTCGGGTAGAACCATCGAGGTCGACACTTTTGCGATGCCTATCAATGCAAGCGTCAAGAAGGTCGGTATGGTTGCCTTCACGCTCGTTGCTAAGGGAACCAAAGACCCTGTCACACTACAGCGTCTAGACCTGAGCTCTATCAGCAAGACGACAGATGTGGCTCAGGTGGCTCTCTACTACAGCCCTATCGTAGATGACTTTACGAAGGCTAAGGAGATTGCTCGCTGGGACTTTGCCGAGGCACTCACCGCCACGCTCCCCACGCCTCAAGCACTGCGCGAGGGAGCTAACCACTTCTACCTAGTCGTAGACCTCCAGGAGACTGCGAGCAAGGGAGGCAAGATCAACCTATCCATTGATAAGATCCACCTCTCGTCAGGCGAGAAGACGCTACCCGAGAAGGAGCGCACCCGCACGGAGGCTCTAGAGGTAATGAATAAGATGGTGCTCACCCTCGGTAAGCATCATGTCAAGGTGTTCGAGCCTTGGGACTTCATGCCTCAGCTCAAGCACAAACTTACCACGGGATATGACACCGATGCAGGCGAGCGTAGCGTCACCTTTGAGGCGACCGCTCCAGACAACGTCATCCAGCTAAATATCAATGAGTGGGACTTCTACTACTCCTCTTGGGGTAGCAAGCCTACGCTTCGGATCTATGACGGTGAGGATGCCTCGGCTCCTCTGCTCTTTGAGCTAAAGCCCAACAAGGATGCCTACAAGACGAAACCTGCCGACTACATCCGCTCTACGCAGAAGGCTCTGACCTTCGTCTTTGATGCTAAAGGTGCTTCCGGCTCGCTAGGCTGGCGTGGTCAGGTCAAGCAGTACCTGCCACAGGACATGAAGGTTGACTCAGCCGCTGCAAAGCAACTCGAGCTACCCTTCATCGCTGTCGGCTCTGAGATGAATGCAGTCTTAGCACTTGACATACATACGATCGGTGACCGCAATCCGATCCTCATGGACGGTCTCACCGTGGACCTCAAGGGTGGTGCTCCTCAGATCAAGCGTGTGGCTCTCTACGCTACTACGGCTGAGGGTACACTCGATGCGAACAAGCTCATCGCAGAGGCTCAGGTGGAGCCAACGATGAAAAGCGTAGACCTTCCAGCCGATGCACTAGCGCAAAACGGCACGCTGAAAGAATTTGCCAATAGCTACATCCTCGCACTAGACATTCGCAAGGATGCTCCAGCAGCTGATAGCATAGACGTGGCTATCGCCAAGCTAACTGTTGCTGGTAAGCTTATTGACGTTCGCAACGCTGATCCTAAGGGATCGTACAAGCTGGTCAACATCTTCAACCACCCATCATCGGGTGACAATAAGGAGGTGACCGTCACCACGCCCCTATCGTACTACGACGAGGGCGGTCCCAATGGCAAGGTGCTCAAGAACACAGGGTCGTACGTGACCTTCCTCCCAGCCCACGAAGGCGAGGTGGTAACCCTCACGATCGACTCAATAAATCTACGAAGAGCCACCTTCGGCATCTACTCAGGACGTGACCACACTGTCAAGAGCAAGCTGCTCTCCACAGGTGACAACAATATACTCAAGCAGACTGGTGTCAGAACCTTCACCTCGCAAGAGCAGGACGGCTCTCTGACGGTCTACTTCAAGGGTTCAGACACTTACACTTTCGGGTGGGCTGCTCGTGTAGAGAGCGTCAAGCCTCGCGACCTTTTTGTCAAGAAGGTCTCCGCCACGGCTCTCCCCGTAGATAAGCAGGGTGTACTCTCGGGTAGCTCACTGCCCGCTGTACGCATCGACCTAACCACCGCTGGAGAGAAGGGCAAGACGACCCTCGAGAAGCTACAGCTAGAGATCTCTAGCGAAGGCATTGAGGAGCTCGCACTATACGCTACAGGAGCTATCAGTGAGTTTGATGAAGCTCATCTGATCGCAACGGTCAAGCCACAAGCTACGCAGACGGAGGTCATCTTTAAGTTTGACCCCGCCGATACACTGACACTACCACGCACGCAGTACTACTGGGTCAAGGCTCAGCTTGCTGGCGACCTCAAGGTAGGTACTCCTATCTCGGTTGCCGCCAAGAGTGTGACCATCGGAGGTACCAAGTACGATGTGAAGCAGGAGAAGCCCTTTGACACGAAGACGCGCCAGGGCGGACTCCAAGGCACGCTCCGTGTCGGCTCTAGCAGTGCCGCTACTTACAAGAGCTTAGCTGCAGCCGCTAAGGATCTAACCAAGCAGGGTGTCTCTGGTGCTGTCACCGTTGAGGTGGAGCCTGGTGAGTATCCTGAGACAGTTCTCCTAGAGCGTGTCCCCGGAGCCTCTGCCAAGAACAGCATCACCATCGTTGGTCTCGGCAACTCTCGTGACGAGGTCGTCCTCTCTGCCAATGGGTATAACAAGCCTATTGGAGACGATGCCTATCGACGTTACTATGGTGTGATGACCGTACGCAATACCCCCTATGTGACGCTGCGCAATATGACGATTCACTCGACAGACCTCGGATTCCCAACGATGGTCTACGTTCAGGAGAACTCATCGCACTTCACGATGGACAATTGCCATGTCTACACCAAGAACACGAGCAATATGAACTACAACATGTCTCCGCACCTTGTCAAGATTGAGGCGGCCAGCAATCCACACGCACAGAGCTGTGATGTCTTGGTTGAGAACTCGCTCTTTGAGGGTGGACACATTGCTCTACAGATTGGAGGTACCAGTACTGTTGCCAACCCCGTAGGTAAGGGCTACACGGTGCGCAACAACCGCTTCGTAGATCATAGTGGCAAGGCAATCTATGTCATTCGTTCCTCCGAAGTCCTTATCGAGGGCAACGAGATGGTACAGCAGATTACGCCTCAGAGAGAGTACATCGGTATCGATGCAACCTTCCACACAGATGCCAAGGTCATAGGCAATGACTTTGACCTGACACAGCCCGAGGCCTATAAACTCAGTTCACTACACGGCATCTCTGTCCGTGAGGTGCAGGGCGAGGGTCTACTCGTTGCCAACAATGTGATCCGCATCACGCGTGGCTCTTCTGATAGCCGTGCCTTTAAGGCGAGCAACGTTACGGGACTGAGCTTTGTCTTCAACACCGCTATAGCTCGTGACGGCAAGAGTACAGCACTCCTTATGCTCAACGGCGATATCTCTTCGTCTCAGCTCTCAGACAACATCCTGCAGAACCGAGACGGTGGAGGCATCCTCTTTAGCAATCAAGCTCTCCCCAACAAGCAGCTCACTTGCGACCGCAATGCGCTCTACACCTCTGACAGCAAGGGCGTACTCATCACCGCTAAGGGTAAGAAGTACGACGCAACCAACTATCAGGAGGCGACAAAGAGCACAGCATCCAAGGTCGTAGAGGTAGCCTTCGTCTCTGACAAGGTACTCTACCCGAAGGATATGACCGTACTGCCACAGGGTGCTCCGCACGCTGCTATCACGACGGACATCCTTGGCACAGCTCGTGACAAAGAGCATCCGACCGTTGGTGCTTACGAGCAGGATCCTAATGTAACCGACGAGGCTCCTAAGCTCATCAACAAGCAGGTAGTTCGTGCGCTACATCAGTCCGCTACGATCTCTGTCGAGCCGGATCAGATGACCGACGTCTACCTGATGACGATTGCAAAGGGCGAGGAGGCTACGACAGCTCCAGATGCCGCTACGATACGAGACAAGGGCAGACACTTCACCGCTCTTGGCAAGCGTGCGACTGAGTTTACCATCATGGGGCTAGAGCCTGAGACCACTTATGAGGTCTATGGACTCCTCCACGGTACGCTCAATAATAAGGATGCCGAGCCTGAGCTCCTCTTTACCTTTACCACCACCTATATGCCTACGCGAGTGGCTACCTTTGAGAAGGACAACCGCACCATAGAGGGTGATGTCGTCTACTCTGGCACCAATAGCTTCGCAGGAGTCAAGGTCATCGAGGACTTCACCCGCTCACGCAATCAGATTGCTGAGATGGCGGGCGACAAGGTGACCATCACCGTGACCAACTCCAAGGGCAAGATACCTCAGCGAGGCTTCTCGCTCATGGCTGACCGCCCCGTCTATATGCGCATCGATGGTGGTACACGTATCACACTCTCCGCTACTGAGCAGGAGTGGGCATACGTAGACCTCGCTCAGAGAGGCGACATCCGTGAGGTGACCCTCGAGAGCCGTGGCAAGCTATGGATCGACGACTACAACGGCGATGCCCTCGCTATGCAGCTCGCTATCGCTCCCGTGACCATCAGTCTCGGGCAGCAGGCTCAGCTAACGGCTCAGGTGATCCGTGGTGTGGCTCCTTATAGCTATAAGTGGTCACAAGGCGACTCGCTACAGACTGTCTCCGTAGCTCCTACGCAGACGACACGCTACAGTGTCACTGTGACAGATGCTGCTGGTAGCCAAGTCACCGAGAGCGTCTATGTCTACGTCAATGGACTACACGGCGAGCCGATGGTGGCAACCTTTGAGGAGGAGCCACTCTCTAGCGAGGAGCCTTACAGTCAGAAGGCTCCATTCGGTAGCGGTTCGTTCGCTTTCTCCAACAGCTACAATGCTGAGTGGAATAGCTGGAGCGGCTTTGCCCTAGCAGCTAGTGCTGATACGACCTACACGGGCGACTTGACGCAACAATACAACAACGTCGTCGGTGGTGGTCAGGAGCTGGAGGGTAAGTCCAAGCAGTATGCCGTGGCTTACTGCCCTGGCGACAATCCAGCATGGGGTACCTACAACCCCGTTGTCACGGTCATGCCTGGTAGCGACCGCAAGGTGCAGCTCGAGGGTGTCTATCTGACCAACACAGCGTGGGTCAAGAGCTTTGCCACCCGGGGCGACAAGAACTTCGGTCGTCCCGCCTTTGAGGAGGGTAGCTTCTTTATCGTGACTATCACGGCTGACAATGGTAAGAAGGTTGAGGTACCACTCATCGACTATCGCAATAAGAAGCGCGAAGTGGTCAACGACTGGAAGTGGGTCGATCTCTCCTCTCTCGGTGAGGTCAAGACGCTCAAGTTCTCCATCCAGTCGAGCGACAGCTATGCGCCTAGCTACTTTGCGATGGACAACCTGCACATCAAGCAGGATGCCTCTACCAAACCAGCCAAGGAGCAGATAGCCCTCGAAGTGGTCGCAACCACCGAGAGCACAGCGCAGATACGCTGGCAGAAGCTCCCCACGCAGGTGAGCTACACCGTAAGCTATCGTCCCGTAGGTGCTGACGCTAGTGCGACGCAGACGATGCGCCTCGATCCTACGCAGCAGCTCCGCTCGCTAGAGCTTCGTGACGGCTACGTCTACACCACCCTCGAGGGTCTACAGACGGGTACACGCTATGAGGTCACCGTCGAGGCGACCATCATGCCCGCTATGCAGACGGTCGCTCAGGGTAAGACCACCTTCACGATTCAGTCGACGGCTATCGATGCCATCGATGGCGAGACCGCACGTGTCATAGCGACACCCGAGGGTATCCTCGTGCTGGGTCTACAGGGTGCGACCGTCGAGCTCTACACAGCTAGCGGTGCTCAGGTAGGTCACTACCAGATCACTGAGCCTGAGCAGCTCATCGCTGAGCAACTACAGTCCGGTATTTACGTCGTCGCAGCCCACAAGGCAGGCGAGGTACGTACCTTCCGACTGATCCTCTAGCGACTTCACAGCTACAGGCTCCGATGGAGAGCTTCCTCTGACAAGCGGAGCCTGAGCTTCACAACATGCGTAGCCCCACTCGGTCATCGTGCCGGGTGGGGCTACTGCTTTGAGACTGTTGCAGAAGTCAACAGTCTCACAATCTTGCAAGCAAGATTGTCTAGACTTTGCAGAAAGGATGAAGCGCAAGGCACTGAGGGTGAGATCTGAAGGGAGCATACCTCCGTATGTGACCGAAGCCGAATCCCCAAAGCAACACAGCGATTCGCCTTTATGCAACAGCCTTCCATTGACGAGGAGCGTACGACACTCTACCCCTTTAGACGATTCAAGATACGTACAGAGCAGACCCGGACTGCAAGGTCGTTGGCGTTGACTGCATAGATACGTGCTGTAAGGCTCCAATTGATATCTGTGCCGTTGTCGTCCACGATTTGTAGCGTGGGTATGTAGCGGGTATGTCCTATCGAGTGGAATACTCGGTAGAAGTTACCGCTTGAGTAGTACACTGCTTGCGCTCTATTAGATCCTCTCTGATTGACATACTTCCCAAACGCTTTCTCCTGCCCGCCATTCTCGTTGAATGTCGCCCCGCAAAGTGGCACGCCTGGCATGTCCAGCTCGTCAGCCGTCAGCTTGTCCACCTTGGCACCGCCCTTGATGCGGACAAGGTAGGGGTTGGGGGTGAGCAACTGACCGCCTCCTGGGGCGTACGTCTTACTATAGTCCACGTCAAAGTATCGGTCGGGCGAGGCGAAGAGTCGTAGCCCGCTCTGGGTCAGTGCGCTCTGCTGTGCGCCCGTGTCGTAGCGTCTGCGGACTCGTAGCCCGTTGACCGTGGCCCCGCTGTCACCTGAGCCCATCTTGCCGGCAAACCGATGCCAAGCTAAAGCAATAAAGCGATGCGCCTCTATGGGTACTATTTCCCCTTATCTCATGGTCTCGACGAAGTCTCTTGACAGAGCTAGCATACAAAGCGAGGAGGATGCTACCCTATTGTAAGTAGCACCCTCCTCGTGATTCAGTGAGAGAGTCTGTTGCTTAGCGCAACGTGTCTCTATTAGTTATCTCGCTTAGGTCTTGCTGAGTATGATATATTCAGTGCATCAGCACGACGTAGCTCTTGCTTGATATCTGCTATGATTTTCATCTTGGTAGATGCATCGCCCTTGATAGAGATGGTCATCAGCTTGCGACGCTCGTCCTGTATCTGAGCTTCTTGATCCTTGACAAAGCCATAAACGGCAGAGGCATCTGTGGTAATCTGGTCGTTGAGCTGGATAGCTGGTGCTGTACCAAACTTAGCCTGTAGCTCAGGAATAGGCTTACCTACGTAGATAAAGGATACAAGAGACTTCTCCTCCAACTTGGTTAGCTCTGTGGCTGTGGGGAGATTCTGAAAGGCTACTTTAGGTGTAACCTCTCGAATACTCGTCACCATCATGATGAAAAACAGAAAGGCAAAAATCAAGTCTGGCAGTGAGGATGTATTCAGCTCAGGCATCGTACGCCCTCCAGCTTGTTTGAACTTTCCCATAATAATGCGCTATAAGTTGAAGATTAGGAGTTGAGTGGCATCTCAGAGATGTGCATCGGATAGCAGTCGACTACCACCTTCTGCTTGTCTGGTGTAAGGTCATTGTATGGCTGACCATACTCCTTCTGAGCGACGATATCCCATACCTCATTGTAAGCGCGGAGTAGCTCGTTCTGTACGTCGATATACATCTGATAGCTGGTCTCGACCTCGTTCTTGAGGGAGATAGCATACGAAGATATCGTCACGAGTCGATCTCCTAGTCCTGCGATGTAGCGTGTCTCCTTCTCTGGGAGATGTGGCAGATCTTGCGGGTTGAGGATAAACTCGACAGTACGATCCTTGAGCCTATCAAGAGGTACGATAGCCATGTCGTCACGTCCTGACGCATCTTTTTTGATGATAGCTATCTGATCCGAGCGGTTCACAAGGATACGGAGCACGTTACGATCACGTATCTCTATATCTTGCTGCTGCTGCTCGGGGGGAACCAACGGCGGTAGGCGCCTCTTTAGTCCCTGATCGGTGTCCATTGAAGTAGTAATCAAGAAGAAGATCAGAAGAATAAAAGAGATGTCGGCCATGGATGACCCATTGATACTGGGTACCTTCTTTTTAGTTTTAGACATTGCTCTTTACTGATGTGTTTGATTACTTACTTGGCAAGACGCTTGCGGATACCACCCCAGATGACACCCACGATGATGAGAGCCACTAGTGTGTAGGTGGTGTAGATGCACATGTCGATGATCTTGAGCCACCCTGGAGTGTTGTATTGTGCTGAGTCTTCATTGACAGCCATCGGAGTACCATCGCCTATAGCATAGGTGATGCCGAGTATCACGATCAAGACTATGAATACTAAGAGACTCTGGAAAGCTCTCTTAGGATTGGTGCGGAAACCTTGGATTAGGGAGACGATAGCGAATACTATCGTTGCTATGAGCGTCAGCGCAACAAGTGCATAGCCCCAATACAAGACTAAGTCTGTATTGGCATAGACCTTATTGCCCGCAGCATCTAGCTCGACTCCCCCGACGAAGAACGCAAGGCAGACCGCAACGGAGACTACTAAGAGTACTAGTAGCGTCCAGCTAGAGATCTTACGAATTTTGGTTACTGCCATGGTTGCGTATTACTTATGGAGGTTGTACTTGATAGCAAAGTCAACTAGCGTGATTGAGGCATCCTCCATACGATTGAGGATAGACTCAACCTTAGATAGGATGTAGTTGTAGAAGACCTGTAGGATCATAGCAACGATCAGACCACCGATGGTCGTGATCAGAGCCACCTTCATACCACCAGCGACGACCGTCGGGCTGATATCACCAACCTTCTCAATCTTATCGAATGCCATGACCATACCAACGACGGTACCAAGGAATCCGAGTGAAGGTGCAATAGCGATGAAGAGGGTAATCCATGAGAGGTTCTTCTCGAGGAGTCCGCCCTGTACACCACCGTAGGAGACGATAGAACGCTCGACTACGTCGATGCCCTGGTCAAAGCGCATCAGTGCCTGGTATGCGATAGAAGCAACAGGACCACGGGTGTTGCGTGCGATGTCCTTAGCGCCGTTCATGTCACCGCGGTTGAGAGCCTCCTCGAGCTTGCGTAGGAATGCCTCGTAGTTATTGTCTGCTAGGTTGAGGTAGATGATACGCTCTAGGCAGAGAACGAGACCGAGGATCAGGACGAGTGCGATGAGTGCCATAAAGTCAGCACCACCCTCGATGAACTTGGTCTTGAGAGCCTGGTGGAAGGTCTGATCAGCCGTAGCGTCTTGCTCCATGACAGCCTCCATGTCGACTTCAACAGCCTCATCAGCGACAGCTGGTGTCACCTCCTCTGTGGTGTCTGTAGCTGCTGGAGCAGCCTCCTGTGCGTAGGTCATCTGTGTGAGGCCCAGTGTGAGTAGAGCCATGCATGATAACGTTGCAAATAACTTTTTCATTGCGATAGTTGTGTTAGTTGATTATTTCTAGTTTGATTGTTATTACTGCGGAGAGAGAGGGATTCGAACCCTCGAAACGTTTTCGACGTTTACACGCTTTCCAGGCGTGCCTCTTCAGCCACTCGAGCATCTCTCCTTATGGGTCTATTATGTTTGTTCTGTCTTGCTATGCTTACTTGTTCTTTCCAGCTATCTGTGTCAGTAAATAGGCTCTCTTGATCCGTTTAGTAGTGCAAATCTAAAGAAATTTGGCGACTTAGCACGCATCTAGACCGTCGACCTCACTTTTCACAACCTAATTCGGGAGGCTTTGTGATCTGTTACGATCGTCGGCTAGCCGACTAAGTCTAACGAAAAGAGCCGTATAGCATTGCTTGTCGTATGCTCTGCCAAGCTCTCTAGCGAGATGCCTATCTGATCTGCGACATAGCTAGCTGTATGAACTAAATATGCTGGCTCATTGCGCTTCCCCCGCTGGGGAATAGGAGCCAAATAGGGTGCGTCTGTCTCTAGAAGCATCTTGTCTAGAGGTATCTGAGACAGTAGTCGAGCGGTGCGAGACCGCTTATAGGTTACATTGCCATTGATCCCTATCATCATCAGTGGCAAGTGATCCAATATGCGCTGTAGCTGTGTCTCCTCGCCTTCGAAGCAGTGAAAGACTCCTCGAAGCTGCTCGGGAGCGAAGTGAGAGGTCAGGAGGTCGATCGTCTCGTCCAGTGCTGATCGTACATGCAGTATCACCGGTAGGTCTAGCTCTGTAGCCCATCCGACCTGCTCGATGAGAGCTTTCTGCTGCTCGTCGGCGTAGGTACGATCCCAATAGAAGTCTAGTCCGATCTCCCCTATCGCTACTATTGCCTCACTAGACTGAGCTATGTATTGGCGTAGCTGACGTAGCTGCTCGGCGTAATCTGCCTCCACCGAGGTGGGGTGCAGCCCTAGCGCCATCGCTGTACGATCAGAATAGCTGCGGTGAGTCTCGACTAGTAGAGGAAGTGACGTGAGATCTACATTGGGCATAACCATATAGCCTACCCCCGCCTGACGGGCTGCTGAGATGACAGCCTCTCTATCTGCGTCATACTCGACACCATATATATGTGTGTGGGTATCTATCAGCATATCTCTGTCCTACCTCTTCGATCTAACCAAAGGGAAGCTCTCCCTTTCGCTACAAAGTTGCCAGTCCTTCGCTAAGGACTGAGCGTTTAAGTATTGCGCTCCGCTATTTTGGTTACAAAAGCGCGCAACTGCGTAGCCTCTCTACCACAAGCTGACTCCAAAGCCTTTAGCGCACTCTGCGCCTCTGCTAAGTAGTCTCGCACGAGTGCCTGCACTTGTGTAGCTACGTCCATCTCGTCATATAGAGCCTTGACAGCTGAGATCTTCTCTTCAGCCTGCTCGTTAGATCTACGCATCGCCTCTATGAGTGCTTGTCGCTGAGCGGGAGAAGCTGTAGCATAGGCGAGTGTATGGAGGATAGTCTTCTTGCCCTCTAGGATATCCCCTCCGAGAGGCTTGCCAAAGGTCTCACTATCTCCGTATAGATCTAAGTAGTCATCTTGAAGCTGAAAGGCTAACCCGAGGTTCCACCCAAAAGCGTAAGAGGACTCGAGCTCTGCAGCACTCCCCTTCGAGAGGATAGCTCCAAAGCGCGTTGCCGTGGCTATCAAGATCGCTGTCTTGTAGCCGATCATCTCTAGGTATTGCTCCTTAGAGACATAGTCTAGCTGCTCATACTCGAGGTCTAGTTGCTGACCCTCCATGATGAGCGTAGCCATCTTATTGAAGTCTTGTATCAGATCAAGGAGCATCTCAGCAGAGACACCCTCTGTAAGCATCTGATAAGCTAGAATGAGCATAGCATCTCCCGAGAGGATGGCAGGTGTCAGTCCATACTTAGCATAGACCGAGGGCTTGCCACGCCGTACGGGAGAATTGTCCATCACATCGTCATGTAGTAGCGTAAAGTTGTGAAAGACCTCTAGGGCTACTATAGGCGATGCTACCAAGGGTGCCTCGGGACGTAAGTACGCCTGCATCAAGAGAGCCAGGACTGGACGCACACGCTTAGCTCCCTCTTGCTCCAACGTGTACCGTATCGGAGCGTAGAGAGCTTGAGGTGTGCGCTTATCTAGCTTCAGACGCTGCAGTGTATCCTGCACTATCTGACGATAAGCCCCCAGATCTTTGGCTTCTACTGTGTGAGACATTCCTTGGTTTAGTATGAGGTGTAGAGACCTCCTGTGATACGGAGCTAAGGGGTGATATACATGTCTACCTACCAGAGCTACTTGGTAGCAGGTTGGGTCAACAACGTAGGGAGACACCTATATCATCCGATAGCGCATTGTGTTATTACAGAAAGGGGGTCACGCCTTTTGCATTAGCCTAGCACGAAGGCAACAGGCAGTGTAAAGTAAGAGCGTACAGGCTTACCACGCTGCTTACCTGGCGTCCACTTAGGCATAGACTTAAGCACACGGATAGCCTCTTTGTCTAGTGCGGGGTCTACCTTGCGTGCTACAATCACATCTCCGATAGATCCGTCCTTCTCCACGACGAAGCGGAGCACGACCTTACCCTGGATGTTATTGTCTAGAGCACTCTGTGGGTACTCGATGTGATTAGCAATCCACTTAAGCATTGAGGGTATATCACCCATGGGGGGTACAGCGGGATTCTCAACGATCTCGAAGATCTGATCCTCAGGCTCCTCGACTGTCTGTACAGGCTGTACGATAACGGGTGGCGGTGGTAGCTCACGATCCTGGTCTACAGAGACAATTGAAATCTTAGCAACCTCCTTGCTATCGTCCACTACCTTAAACTCCTCAGGTAGTGCTACCTCTACGACCTCCTGTGGAGCCTCGGGTTCGGGCTCGGGCTGCTCTTGTTGCTGCTCGTTGATGATGAGCGCATCATCGATGTCGGCGATATTGAGTGCAGTCATATCGTCTGTACTATCGTCCTTTGTAGAGGTCCACTCTAGAGCGGTATAAAGGATACCTAGAGCTAAGACAAATCCCATAGCCAACGATAAGGGTATCGTCCTTCTTAGGTCTGCGTGGGGTGATTTCTTGATTTCCATATAGCGAGTTATCTTATTTCTTCGGTGGAATGGTAGTTCTTTTGGAGTGTGCTATCACGTATAGCTAGCTCTCTCGGCACAAATGTACGAAGATTTTTGCGAGTAGCCTACATCACCCAGTTAAGTCTGCCCTAAAAGGTGCGATGCCACACGCCAAAAGACCCCCCTCCCCGACGGATAAGTTACTTCTTAATGTTCGGCAACTCAAGGCCGTAGCCCTTCTTCTTGTCAGCTGCCTTAAGGAGTATAGCCGTGATGAGAGCTACAACACCAAACGCGGTAAAGACAAGCATAGCCTGGAAGTAGTCCTTAGGCTGTCCAGGAGCTACATTCTGGTTGTTTGCATCGAGGATGGCACCAATGAGCATAGGCACAGACATGAGACCGATATTCTGAATCCAGAAGATAGCAGAGTAAGCAGAGCCTAGCACCTTACCAGGGATAATCTTAGGTACGGAAGGCCATAGTGCAGCAGGAACCAGCGAGAAGGAGATACCTAGTACTACGATGGCTGCGACGGCAATTGTGGTTGCTAGCCCGTGAGAGACCGTGCTGAATGGGAAGAAAGCAAACGTACCATGGCTGACGATCATCAAGATAGCACCGATCATCAGCATCGTCGCACCCTTACCACGAGCATCTAGGTAGAAGCCCAAGATTGGGGTTATCACCATAGCTCCTACGGGGAAGAGACTAAAGATCTTAGCAGCTACATCTTGCTCAAAGCCTACGTTGCTCACAAGCATCTCAGTAGCAAACTTCTGGAAGGGGAAGATCGCTGAGTAGTAGAGCACGCAGAGGATCGCAACGATCCAAAACATCGAGTTGCCAAAGACATGTCCGAGGTCTCTAAACTTAAAGGGCTCCTCCTCCTCTTTCTCCACTGCTGCATGTGCTGCTTCTAGCTGCTGGTCGAGCTTCTTATCCATGAAGAAGTAAACTACGTAAAGTAGTAGAGCTACGACAAGAAGACAAGTGCCGAAGAAGACAGAAGCACGTACAGTACCATATTGCTCAGCGATCATCGGTGAGAGCCAAAAGACAGCAAAGACACCTAGACGAGCCACAGCCATCTCGATACCCATAGCGAGAGCCATCTCCTTGCCCTCAAACCACTTGACGATAGAGCGAGAGACCGTCACGCCTCCCATCTCTGTACCGCAGCCGAAGAGTGCAAAGCCCACACAGGCTAGCTTTGCAGAGGCTGGCATAGCGGGCCAGAAGCTGTTGAAGAAGTCATACCCGAAGCCTCCTGCATTAAAGGCGGGACTCAGTGCGTATAGCTTGATCAAAGCTCCGATCACCATCAGAGAGCCTGATAGGAGGAAGGTAAAGCGCACCCCCATCTTGTCTAGGATGATACCTGCGAAGATGAGGAAGAAGAAGAATACATTGATAAAGAACTCACTACCTCCATAGGTCCCGAAGACGGTAGAGCTCCAGTTAAGCTCTGACTCAACCATCGTCTTGACAGGTGAGAGGATGTCTACAAACATGTAGGCAAAGAACATCGTGAGTGCGACTAGTGCCAGTGCTAGCCATCTCATCCCTGCGCTGTCTCGCAGGGTCTTCAATTGTGTAGATTCAGTCATTACGTTATGTAGTATGTTTAGTTTGTTGATGCGTATATATAGGTAGAGCGTCTAGCCCTCATTGATGGGCTGGGCGCTCTTTTTGTATCGTGGGATAACTCTTGAGTAGCTCGGCAACGATGAAGTTGCTACCACCGACGAAGATCAAGTCGCCTGCATTAGCAAGCGCCACGACCTCTCGCAGTGCCTCCTCTACCGAGGGATAAGCTCTCCCCCTGAGGCCGATAGCCTCAGCACGTTGCAGTAGCTCCTCGGCGGGTAGCGTACGCTGTGACGCTGTCGTGCAGAAGTAGTAGCGAGCTGATGAAGGCAAGAGAGCCAAGTTGGTGTCTATATCCTTGTCGGCACTCATACCTACTATTATATATAGGTGATCATAGGTTGCCTCTTCGAGTTGGTGCGCTACGACAGCTATACCAGCGGGGTTGTGCGCTGTATCGCAGACGATATGCGGATCTGTCGAGAGCGTCTCCCAGCGACCACGCAGTCCCGAGAGCTTGTACAGCTCGGCAAAGCCTCGCGCCACCTCCTCATGGGTGAGTGGCGTGTCGAGTACTTTGTCGTCTAGGATGCGGAGTGCGGTTAGGACGGTATGAGCATTTTCCAGCTGCGCATCGCCCGAGAGCGGCGTCTCTATGAGTCCATAATCGACAGTGTCCAGCCGCATACCAGGATGTAGCTCATCGTATCGCTTGATCGTGTGCTCATCTTCGCAGAAGGTGATCGGAGCATGACGCTCATCAGCCACCTGCTCAAAGAGCACACGCACAGAGCCTCCAGCATTCCCAATGACAGCATGGACACCCTCTTTGATGATGCCCGCCTTCTCATAGGCAATCGCCTCGAGTGTATTGCCGAGATATTGCGTATGATCCAGACTAATGTTGGTTATGATCGAGAGCTTAGGCTGTATCACATTGGTACTGTCTAGTCGTCCTCCTAGCCCTACCTCGATGACAGCGTAGTCCACCTCATGGGTGTGGAAATGCTCAAACGCCATCAAGGTCGTGTACTCAAAGAATGAGGGACCGACAGACTCAATCAGCGGACGGGTCCGCTCGACAAAGGAGACCACCTCCTCCTCGGAGATCATCTCTCCATTGATCCGTATGCGCTCGCGAAAGTCCACTAGGTGTGGCGAGGTAAAGAGCCCCACCTTATAGCCCGCAGCTGTCAGCACGGAGGCTATGAGCGAGGTGGTCGAGCCCTTACCATTGGTACCACCCACATGGATGGTGCGAATGTATCGCTGTGGATTGCCTATCGCCTCGCACATCTGCTGCATGCGCTCTAGGCCAGGCTTATAGGCATCGCCCCCTTGGTTTTGGTAGCAAGGGGTCGCTTGGTAGAGATAGTCTACCGTTTCTTTATAGTTCATTGTTGAGCTTGCGCATGATGGTCTGTGAGCGATCAGGCCCTACAGATATGATCGAGATAGGTACTCGTAGCTGCGCCTCTAGGAAGGCCACATAGTGACGGAAGGCATCTGGCAGATCTTGCTCCGAGCGGCAGCCGTCTAGTGGCGTCTGCCAGCCTGGTAGCTCCTGGTAGATAGGCTCTATGTCCGTCTCCAGTGAGTACGGCATATTCTTGTACTCCTTATCTCCTATACGGTAGGCGACACAAGCCTTGATGGTGGGGAGCGTGTCTAGCACATCACTCTTCATCATGATCAGATGCGTCACACCGCTAAGCATGATCGTGTAGCGCAGCGCTACAAGGTCTATCCAGCCACAGCGACGAGGACGCCCCGTCACCGCGCCAAACTCATGACCACGATCGGCCATCAGGTGCCCCACCTCATCTTGTAGCTCTGTGGGGAAAGGTCCTGACCCGACACGTGTACAATATGCCTTGAAGATACCGTAGACGCGACCTATCGCCTTGGGCGAAATGCCCAGACCGATACAGCAGCCAGCACTTACCGTGTTACTACTAGTCACAAAGGGGTAAGTACCAAAGTCCACATCCAGTAGCGAGCCCTGCGCACCCTCAGCAAGGACGTTCAGCCCCTCCTCGAGTGCTTCGTTGATGAGGATCTCACTATCTACAAACTGGTAGCCCTTGAGGTACTCAATGGCTTGGTAAAAAGCCTCCTCCATCTCAGGCAGCTTGGATAGGTCAGCACCCATCTTCTGCAATAGATCCACGTGACGATCCCGCACAGCTTTGTAGCGGGTCTCAAAGTCTCGCTCTATGTCACCGATGCGTAGGCCCGTGCGAGCCACCTTGTCGGTATAGCAGGGCCCTATACCCTTGCCCGTGGTGCCAATCTTAGCAGCACCCTTAGAGAGCTCCTGTGCCGCATCTAGCCGACGATGTGTCGGGAGGATCAGGTGCGCCTTACGAGATATGACTAGTCGCTTCTTGATGTCGTGGCCACTCTGAGCCAGCTGCTCAGCCTCCTCACGTAGTAGGACGGGGTCGAGTACGACACCGTTGCCGATCATGTTAAGCTTGTTGCCCTGGAAGATGCCTGAGGGGATCGAACGCAATACGTAGCGCTGTCCCTCAAACTCCAGTGTATGCCCCGCATTAGGGCCTCCTTGAAAGCGTGCTACCATCTGATAGCCTGGGGTTAGGACGTCAACGATCTTGCCTTTGCCCTCATCGCCCCATTGTAGTCCGAGTAGGACGTCTACCTTTTTCTTGTTCATGTCTTAATATATCTCTATCGATCAGCGACTTGAGGAGGCTTGTTGTAGCCACCCGACTGAGTCGCCGACCTCTTGTTATTCGTTTTAGCAGTCTCACGCTCGCAGCGCTGGCATAGTCCGTAGAAGATCAGCAGAGGCTGTGCCAGACGATACCGATGCGGCGTAGTATGACGTAGAGCCTTGAGACGTCGAGGCTGTCTATAGAGCACCTCAGCACCACAGCAGCGACAGCGACAGACAGCATAGAGACTAGCCTGCTCACTGGTCAGATAGTGCGCTTCGCTCGCCTGCGGGAGCTGCACGATCAGCCCCGCCTCAGCCAGCAGACGCACAGTACTATAGACCGTGCCACGGCTCTGGCGATAGCCCCCCTCCTTCAGCTGAGCCATCAGCTCCTCTGTCGTAAAGATACGACGCTGCAGACTGACCACCTGAGCGATCTCTACTCGCTCAGAAGTCAGCTGATAGCCGTGCTGCTTGAGAAAGGCCTTAAAAGGCGACACCAAATCCGACATCATACTGCGCCACGCCCCTATCGTAGGAGCTGTGACATACTACCATTTTACTGCGTTACACATTCGTGAGGGCCACATCTGTAGTAGCCCCACAGCGAGACGCGTCACCACTTCGTGCGACACGCTCCACGGCATTCCCCCACCCCACTTCGTCCTCCAGCTGAGAGCAACGAGTGCAGCAGGATCTGACCGATGTCGCAAAGTTATACAAATTACTTTACTTACGCCACCTCTCGACCATCCCCGCAGGGCTGACGCATTATAATCGTCTTTTCAGAAGCAACCCATTAGCGACAAGCGAGGCATAGATGGGGGCATTATATATAACGTGTCAGTCCTGGATTTCTGTGAAGCTCACCTTCTGTTGCTGTACATATCTTTACGGGGAAATTCGTCCGATTCTCTCCTTTCTCGAATATCCACGT
>OLQN01000054.1_pt1 | contig 88181 bp, 63 predicted proteins | sample 1673181 | NCBI WGS metagenome assembly OLQN01 (sample SAMEA3136763, study PRJEB25190) | human gut metagenome | biome: human gut; feature: human-associated habitat; material: faeces | place: Austria | collected 2013
TCGAAGAAGAAATAAAAGACGTTCGGGACCAGAACTCTAAATTGCAGATACAGGTGAATAAATCATCTGTGCAAGCTGTTGATGAGGCATATAGAAAACAAAAAGAAGCAGAAAAACAATTACGGTCATTAAAGCATCAGGCGGAACAGAATAGAAAGATAGCTGAGAAGGAAGTGCAAAAATTGAAAAAAAGGATAAGATTGCAATCAGAGAAAATAAACGAGATAAAATTTTTCTGTGGAATCGGATATATAGTGGCACTTGTACTTTCAGCTTGTCTTATTAAGATGTGCTTCTTGTGATTTTAAATGCGATATTTCAGAATTGAATTACGATTTTTGATAGACTAGATTGTTTGAAACGCATTTTTATGATATGATGATAAATACCATGTGAACAGATATTTCAAGCAAATAAGATTGAGGTGAAAAAATGGCAGTTAGTTACAAGAAATTGTGGAAATTGTTAATTGATAAAGAAATGATGAAGAAAGATTTGCGTGCAATGACAGGAGTTAGTACAACAACGATGTCTCGATTATCAAAAGATGAAAATGTAAGTACAGAGATTCTGTCAAAGATATGTTCTGCTTTGAATTGTGACGTGGGAGATATCATGGAATTTGTTCCTGATAAAAAAGAGGAGCAGTAAGGAGGTACGGGAACATGGATCATTCTTATCCTTATATTGCATCTTTGACCAGAGAGCCGTTCCTTTTCTACGAAATGCGTTCTACCGCAAAGCTAATGGTAGAAGGAAATTCCGATGATGCAATTGTTAAAGAAATTGTAGAGCAGAATCTTTTCCAGTACCCAACGGAAAAATCTATCACACGCATGGCAAAAGCTTGTATAAAACGGCTTCATGCACTGGAAGATGATTCACTGGTTGCTGCGATTGCGTCACAGCCAACGGATGTAGCAAAACAGATTTGTCTTTATGCATTGATGAAGCAGAGTCGACTGGTTTGGGAATTTATGCTGACAGTTATTGGTGAGAAGTACAGATTAAGAGATACGTCTTTTGGTAAGATAGATTTGAATACATTTTTTATGCGCTTGCAGGAGCAGAATGATACCGTAGCTTCCTGGAGCGATACTACAATAACAAAGTTAAAACAGATCATTGCCAGGGTGCTTGTCGAAACAGAATATCTCGACAATCTCAAGGCAGATCATTTGAATCCAGTATGGCTGCATCCTGTTTTGGAGAATGCCATCAGAAGCAATGGCGATACGGCGATACTGCCAGCGTTTAATTGCTTTTCGTAGGAGGTAGCCTGATGAGTGATATAAAAGAACGCCTGGACAAAGTTCGGGCATTGATTCAGGAACCGGAGTTCCTGGAAGGCAAGGGACTCAGCAATGAGGTGAATATCAGAATCTTCTGTTATGAACCGGAGAATGAAATGGTTGTCCGTCATTTTGTGAATCAGCTGGAAACTGATCAGTCCTTAGATTGCCATTTGATCGTTTGTAATTTATATAAAACATTTCTCTCTATCTGCGATGATATGGACATCACAGATGCGATTCCCGATATGGAAGAAGCTGACGGAAGTGCTTATCTTCTGGAGCAGCTTAACTCCGCAATCGGCAATGGAGAGTTCATTGATAAAATCCAGTATGAGCCACACGAACCGGGTGATGTGCTGATGCTGACAGGTGTGGGCGAGGTGTTCCCGTTTATGAGAATCCATACGTTATTGGAAGCCTTGCAACCGTATTTTTCGGATGTTCCGATTTTGGTTATGTATCCGGGTGAGTTTGATGGTCGTCATGTAAAACTATTCAATCGTTTGACACCAAATGATTATTACCGGGCATTCAGTGTCATAGATTAAGGGGGATAAAGCCATGATGATTCGAGATATGTTTGCGGATGACATTAACCGCAAAATCAATGGTGTAATTAAAGTAGATCAGGCTGCTGATGATGTAATCGAGCAGGAGTTAAATGAATATGTCATTACCAGAGAATTGAAGAAACACTTCATTACGTTCTTCAATTATTACGGTGATGCTTTTGACCAGCCGACAGCTGATATGGGTGTTTGGATTTCTGGTTTCTTTGGAAGTGGTAAATCTCACTTCTTGAAAATGCTTTCCTATCTTTTGGAAAATAAAGAGGTAAAAGGCATTCGCAGTGTGGAGCGTTTCCGTAAAAAGTTTGAGGATGACCCGGCAACCTTTATGCTGATTGATCGTGCCACAAAGGGACAGACCGAGACAATTCTGTTCAATATTGATATTGAGGGATTCAGCAATAAAGATAAGACTGCGGTTCTTCGTGTATTTGCCAAAATGTTCTACAACCATCTGGGATTTTACGGTGAGAATCTGAAAGTTGCCATGATGGAGCGTTATATTGATCAGCAGGGAAAAACTGAGGAGTTTCGCAGAGTTTTTGAAGAAAAGAAAGGAAAGCCTTGGCTTGAAATGCGCCGTGCCTTTGCTTTCAATGGCAAGTTCATCATCCCGACATTGATGAAAGTTCTGGATATGAGTGAGGACGATGCCAAGGCGTGGTTCAATGATAAAACCGTAACAGAGATTTCTATTGCACAGCTTGTGGAAGATATGAAAGCCTATGTAGATACTAAACCTGCAAACTTCCGTCTGCTGTTTATGATTGACGAGGTTGGTCAGTATGTTGGTACGGATACCGATATGCTTTTGAACCTCCAGTCTCTGACCGAGAAAATCGGAAGTGAGTGCGAAGGTAAGATTTGGGTGATCTGTACCGGACAGGAAGCCATTGATGAAATCATTAAAGTTCGTGCTGATGAGTTCTCCCGTATCCAGGCACGTTTCAAGACAAGACTGAGCTTATCTTCTTCCTCCGTGGATGAAGTTATCCAGAAGCGTATCTTGAAAAAGAAGCCAGAAGCAACCGAAGATTTGGAAGGTGTTTATGAGCAGAATGATTCTGTTCTTCGTAACCTGTTCAGCTTTAGCGGTTCTATTCTGGATATTAAAGGTTATTCCGGTCCGAGAGAATTTACAGAGAACTTCCCATTCGTGCCGTATCAGTTCATCATCATGCAGAAAGTATTTGCTGAAATCCGGAAACATGGAAATTCCGGCAAGCACCTGTCCGGTGGTGAGCGTTCTATGCTTTCCGGTTTCCAGGAAGCTGCACAGAAAATTCAGGAGAAGGATGAATACGCACTTGTTCCATTCTTCCGTTTTTACGATACCGTACATACTTTCCTGGACGGTTCTATTCGCCGAGTAATTGAGCGTTGTCAGAAAGCTGCTGACAACGGGGATGGCATTGAACAGCAGGATGTGGATGTGCTGAAACTTCTGTACTTGATTCGATATATTGATGATATTCCTTCTAATCTGGACAATATCGTTATCCTTATGGCGGACGATATTCGTGTGGATAAGATTATCATGCGTGAAGCTGTCCGTGGATGCCTTGACCGTCTGATGAGCCAGAACTATATTGGCAGAACTGGCGATACTTATAATTTCCTGACCGATGAGGAACAGGACATTCAGCGTGAAATCCGGGATACCAATGTGGATACCGCTTCTATCGTGGAGCGTATTGCTCAGATGATTTACGGTGATATTTTCACAACCAAGAAGTTCCGTTATGGGAAATATGACTTTGCTTTCGATCAGATGGTGGACGGCATTACGGTTGGTGTGGCAACTGGCGGTATGCGTCTGCGTTTCCTGACCGTGGCTACTGATGCCATTGAAAAAACAGATTACCGTCTGATGGCGGAATCCAAAGGTAACGAAGCAATCGTGGTTCTGGCTGACACGCCTTACTATGAATCTCTGGAATCTGCTATGAAGATTCGCAAGTACGTAAAGCAGAGAAATGTAAGCCAGCTTCCAAAAACTGTGCAGAAAATCATCAGTGACCAACAGGACGAAGCCGGAAAATATGAGCTGAGTGCAATGACCGAATTGCAAAATGCCATTGAAAGGGCGCAGTTCTATGTAGACGGCGAACATCTGGAAATTAAAGCCGGAAATGCCAAAAGCAAGATTGACCAGTCTCTTGAATATCTGGTTGCTCATGTATATAGCAAGCTCGACCTGATTACAGATAATGCAGGAAGTGACGCAGATATTATTGCAATTCTGACAGGTGCGGTAACGGCACTTCCGGGCATGGAGCCAAACCGTGATGCTGCTTCTGCTATGGAAGAATATCTGGAAATGCAGGATGCGAAAAAACTGCCGACATCTATGGCAGATGTGCAGAGCAAATACAGTGCAATTCCGTATGGCTGGAAAGAAATCGACATTGCTGCGGTTGCGGCACAGCTGATTTATTCCCAGAAAGTAACTATCAAGTATGCAGGCAATACCATTCAGCCGGATGACCCGAAACTGCCAGATATGCTTCGCAAAAAGAGTGAGATCGGTAAGACTTCCATCAGCAAGCGTAAAACCATTTCTGCTACGATGATGCGTGATGTAAAATCAATGCTCCGTGATTATTTCGATGTCATGGATGTGCCGGACGATGAAGATGGGCTGATTCGTTTTGTGACTGAGAAATTCAGTGACCAGCGCGATTACTATGCTTCACTGGATGCCCGTTATGACGGACATAAATACCCGGATCGTGGATTGGTGCAGGAAACCATTCATCTGATGGACGATGTACTTTTTCAGAAGAAAGACAATATTGCTCTGATTGAGCGTGTGTTGAAAAAAGAGGATGCTCTCTTTGACAATAAAGAAGCCATGAGCAACGGCATTGAAAACTTCTTCAAAACTCAGGTAACAGTATTCGACCAGGCAGTACAGTTTGAAAAATCTCTGCACGATGATCTTGATCGAATTGCAGAAAATGAGGAAGCACATAAGGCACTGAATACCATTCGTCTGATTACGATGGTTCAGACTGGAAGCAAGTTCAACTATACCCGGATTCGTGAACTGAATCCGCTGATGGATACGGTTCGCACCGCCCATGACAAGATGCTAGAAGAAAAACGTGCCGAGGTTCTGGAAACGGTTCGTCAGTGTATGGAAGCAACCCACACTGCCGCAAATGGTGAGTCCAAAGCATCCAATCTGATTGAAAAATCAGACCGGTATTTCAACCAGTGCAAGGAGAAAATCGCAGAATTAAAGAGCCTTGCCCTTCTGGATGCCATGTTCCTGCCGATGTGCCAGTATAAGGATGATACGGTCAGCAATATCGAGTCTGTTCTGGCTCCGCCTGCACCAAAGCCGCCAGTACAGCCGACACAGCCGGGAAAAGAAGCAGCTCCAGTAAAGAAAAAGATTGTCCGTGCCTATAACCGTCAGGTTGTATTCCAGGCAAAGACCTTACAGACGGATGCGGACATTGATGATTATGTAGAAAAGATTCGTTCTCAGTTGAAACAGTTGCTGAAGAATTGCGACGAGATCAAACTGAATTAAGGAGGAGTTATGAAAAGTACGATAGAACATCCAAAAGTATTTATTTCTTATGCATGGGGAACTGAAAACTATAGATTGAAAGTTCGTTCTTTTGCAACAGACTTAATAGAAAATGGTATTGATGTTTTGTTAGATCAATGGTCTTTGAAAGAAGGAAATGATACATATGCATTTATGGAGCAGAGTGTGACAGATCCAACAATAACAAATGTATTAATACTACTGGATCCGATATATGAGAAAAAAGCAAATGAAAGACATGGTGGGGTAGGAACAGAAACACAGATTATTTCACCGGAAATTTACAACAAAGTTAAACAGGAGAAATTTTTACCTGTAATTTTTGAACGGAGAGAAAACGGAGAAATTCCAAAACCTCAGTATTTAAAAACAATGTTACATTTTGATTTATCTCAGGAAGAAAAGTATGATTTAGAATATCAGAGATTAGTGAAACGCTTATACGGAATAGAAATAATAGAAAAACCAGAATTAGGTAAAAAACCATCATGGCTGGAAGAAAGCTCTATTATTCCAACAAAAACGCGTACAGGATATGAATGTTTAAAACAACAGAAATCAGATAATGTTAAGAAAGACGAATATAGAAATTTTTTATTTGCTGTAAAAGAGAAAATAGTAAATTTTAGTAAGGATGAACTGGAAAATGGCGTATCAGCAGATGAGTATATAGAATTATATTCTAATACAAAATTATATCGGGATGATTTTTTGCATTTATTAAAATATTCACTTTATGTTCCAGAGGCATATAAAATTATAGCATCGCTTATGGAAGAAATATGTGTGGAAATAAAGGAAAAAGGTGGATGTGAAGGCGAAGTCGTAAAAACCTTGCTGCACGAGATATTCATTTATGTAGTGGCATTTTATTTGAAAAATAAAAATTCTGATGCCGTATCGTATATTTTGTCAAAGACATATTTTGTAGGTAGATATGGATATAATGAAGCTCAGAGTTTTGATGCCTTTTATTATAATAATGAGAATTTAGACAGAGCTGTCTCACAAAAAGATGGTAAAAATTATTATTCTGGGACAGCTAGTTATTGGATTAATAATATTAATGTAGAAGTATGTAACAAGAATGAATTTGTTTTTGCTGATATCTTTTGTCATAATGCATCTATGTTTATTGAAAATTACACTAGAAAGTGGTTTTGGTTTCCAATAACATATATATATGATAAAGCGGAATATGGAAGTAGTCTTTTCAGGCAATTTGCAATGCGTTTGAAATCAAAGGAGCATTTACAAGAAGCTGTTAAAATAATGGGATTTTCAGATACAGATGCATTTAAAAAGAAATATATTGAAATCGAAAGCAAAATTAAAGAAGGAAAGATTGGAGAATATCGATATAACAGTGCGTTTGAATCAGCACCAGTTATATGTCAATATGTTAAATCGGAAGAATTAGGAATCAGAAATTAATAGAAAAGTTTGGTAAAGGAAAATTAGTAGAAAATAAATGGATAAGAATGCGATTAAAAAATTTGCTGTCTGGGCAAGAACAGAGCTGATCGCCCGCGTTTCCCTGAAAGGTGTGGAATATGGTATCACAGAGGAAAACATTGAGGATGCCAATGCGGATAGCGTTGGCGGCAAAGTCTTCACTGCCGATGAAAAGAAACAGCGTCAGGCTCTGATTGCCGAGATTAACGATAAAGGATATAAACAAGTCATGGAGGAGGTTGTCTACACGTGGTTTAACCGCTTCTCCGCTCTGAGATTTATGGAAGTCAACGGCTATCTTCCTTCCCATGTGCGTGTGTTCACAGACGAGGAAAACAACTTTAAGCCGCAGATTATAACCGAAGCTATTCATTTGGATTTGGATGGATTGAATATGGAAAAGGTCTATGAGCTGAAAGATGCGGAAAAAAACGAAGAATTGTATAAATATCTGCTGATTGTCCAGTGCAACGCTCTGAATAAGCTTCTGCCGGGAATGTTCCAGAAGATTGCGGATTACACCGAGCTTCTTCTGCCGGACAATCTGCTCCGTGAAGGCAGTGTCATTCAGCAGATGATCGAGCTGATACCAGAGGAGGACTGGAAGAATGCTGTCCAGATTATCGGCTGGTTGTATCAGTATTATAACAGTGAGAAAAAGGATGACGTTTTCGCAGCACTGAAAAAGAATGTGAAAATCACGAAAGAAAACATCCCTGCAGCAACTCAGCTTTTCACACCGGACTGGATTGTTCGCTACATGGTAGAGAACAGTCTTGGTCGCCTGTGGCTGGAGGGACACCCGGATGTGAAAGAACAGCTTTTGCCGACAGAGGAAGAACAGTCTGCCTATGCTGCCGGAAACCGTGACCTGGAAGATACCAAATGGCATTACTATCTGGAAGAAGCCGAGCAGGAGCCGGAAGTGCAGGCACAGCTTGCAGAGATTCGCAAGGAATACGCCGCACTGACACCGGATCAGCTGAAAGTCATTGACCCTTGCTCCGGTTCCGGTCATATTCTTGCATATATGTTTGATGTACTGATGAAGATTTATGAATCCTACGGCTATACCACCCGTGAAGCAGTAGCAAGCATTGTGGAGAACAATCTTTATGGTCTGGATATTGATGACCGTGCGGCACAGCTGGCTTACTTTGCGGTAATGATGAAAGCCCGTCAGTATGACCGCCGCTTCTTCAGCCGTGGCATTCAGCCCCATGTGTATGCCATTGTGGAGAGCAATCATGTAGATAAATTTGCTGTGGACTATTTCTGTAATGGCGATACGAAGCTCACGATGGCAATGGACGCTATCATCAAGGAACTGCATGATGCAAAGGAGTATGGCTCTATTCTGACCGTAACACCGCAGGATTGGTCTGTTTTGTATGACCGTTTTGCTGAGATTACGGAAGATATAAATATGTCCCGTGAGGCAGCATTGAGAGAATTACTGCCATTGGTACAGGTAGCAGAAGTTCTGGCACAGAAATATGATGTGGTTGTGACGAACCCACCGTATATGAGTGGTTCAGGCATGACGAGTATTTTATCAAGATATATTGCAAAAAAATATCCGAACAGTAAATCTGATTTATTTGCTGTATTTATTGAAAGAAGTGCGATGCTGTTAAAGGCGAATGGTTTTAGGGCTTTAATAACTATGCAATCATGGATGTTCCTCAAAAGTTATGAAAAAATGCGCTTAAATATTTTGGAGCATAACGAAATTTGTAGTCTGCTTTATCTTGGAATTAAAGCGTTTGAAGAAATTGGAAATGATATAGTTCAGACAGCTTCGTTTGTAATTAGGAATAGTTCGCTTTCGGATTATACAGGAACATATTTGAAACTGCTGACGCATGATCGACAAGAGAAAGAAAAAGGATGTTTATTACGAAGTAATTGCTCTGAGTGTAGGCAGAAAAGTTTTCTTAAAATTCCGGGTGCACCAATTTCCTTTTGGGTGAGTGAAAACTTCCGTAATGCATTTTCAGAGAAATCTTTGAATGATTTTGCAGATATAAGGAGCGGTATGTCAACAACTGACAATGAGCGCTTTTTAAGGTATTGGTATGAACCGGTATATCAAAATATAAATTTTATTTGTCATTCACTTGAAGAAGCAAAAGAGAGTCCTTTGCGCTGGTATCCATATAACAAAGGCGGTGATTACAGAAAGTGGTATGGAAATAATAGTTTAGTAGTTAATTGGTTGAATGATGGTGCGGAAATAAAAAAGTGGGTTGTTAGTAACCCGAAAGACCCTAAAACGACATCGTGGTCACGCCGAATTTTTGGTACAGATTGTTTCTTTAAGGAGGGAATTACATGGTCAAGTATCGCAAGCAGTCAATTTGGTTGTCGCTGTTATGGAACAGGCTATATTTTTGATTCTGGTGCTAATGGACTCTTTCCGTTTAATATCACCCAAAAGTATTATTTGGCTGGATTGCTTAATTCAAAAGTATCCAAAATGGTATTGGATGTAATAAATCCTTCAATCAATTTTGGACCTGGTACTATTGGAAAAATTCCCGCAATTATAAGCACAAGTGATGAAAGTAATGTTTCAGAATTGGTTTTGAAGTGTATACAGATAACAAAAGAAGACTGGGACGCTTATGAAACATCTTGGGATTTTTTGCGACATCCAATGGTAAGAAAGAATATGAATATTGAAACGGCATATAAACTGTGGGAAAACAACTGTACGAAGAATTTTGTGCGGCTAAAGGAATTAGAAGAACAGATAAATGCTATCTTTATAAGACTTTACAAACTTGATGGTGAGATAACTCCAAGTATAGAAGAGAGAAGTGTATCAGTTGGACTAACGGATAAAGAAAAATCTATTCGTTCATTTATTTCCTATGCGGTTGGCTGTATGTTTGGTCGCTATTCTCTGGATGTGGACGGGCTTGCCTATGCAGGTGGCGAATGGGACAACAGCAAGTATGCTTCTTTCGCTGCGGATAAGGATAACATTATTCCGATTTGCGACGATGAATACTTTGAGGATGATATTGTTGGTCTGTTCGTAGAGTTTGTGAAAACTGTTTACGGTGTGGACATGCTGGATGAAAACCTGAAATTCATTGCTGACGCTCTTGGCGGCAAGGGTCAGCCAAAAGATGTGATTCGGAATTATTTCCTGAGTGATTTCTATTCTGACCATTGCAAGATTTATCAGAAACGCCCGATTTACTGGCTGTTTGACAGCGGAAAAAAGAACGGTTTTAAGGCTCTGATTTATATGCACCGCTATCAGCCAGACACCATTGCTCGTATTCGTACCGATTATGTGCATGAGCAGCAGGCACGTTATCGCACTGCTATTGCCGATCTGGAACAGCGGATTGCCAACGCTTCCACTGGCGAGCGTGTGAAGTTGAACAAAAAGCTGACCACCTTGCAGGCACAGGATATTGAAATCAGAACCTACGAGGAAAAGATTCATCACCTTGCCGACCAGATGATTTCTATTGATCTGGATGATGGTGTGAAAAAGAATTATGCAATTTTCCAGGATGTTTTGGCTAAAATAAAGTAAGGAGGACTTGCGTATGATGGCAGATGAGAAGATTAAAAATTCCAATGAACTTGAGTTTGCTGTATTTTGTATTGAAAATGTTGCGGCAAAGCTGGGTGTGGATGCAGAACGTGTCTATCAGGCATTTACCGAAAAGAGTGATATTCTGAACGGTTATATTGTGCCGGAATATGAAGTACTGCATACCCAGAGCCGGGAATATATCGTTGATGATCTTCTTGACGTGATGAAAGAAAGGGGTGTGGAAGTATGATTCTCTATCATGGGTCCTTTTTAGAGATTGTAAAGCCGGATTTGGTTCATTCCCGCCCCAATGTAGACTTCGGACGTGGCTTCTATGTCACGCCGCTGTATGAACAGGCGGCGAAGTGGTGCGGCAAGTTCAAACGCCGTGGGAAAGATGGTATTATCTCCAAGTATGAATATGATGAAAGACGGGAAGCTGAACTGAAAACGCTGAAATTCGATTCTTATTCCGAAGAGTGGCTGGATTTCATTCTGAACTGTCGCAGCGGAAAAGATTCGACGGATTATGACTTTGTTGCGGGTGGTGTTGCCAACGATAAGGTGTTTAATACCGTGGAGCTGTTCTTTGACGGACTGATTGATAAAACGGAAGCTATCAACCGCCTGCGTTATGAAAAGCCGAACCTGCAAATATGTTTCCGCACAGAGAAAGCACTGTCTCTGTTGCATTTTGAAGGGAGTGAAACACTATGACAGCAAATCCGATTTTGCTTCAGAAAAAATATAGCCGTGTTATCGAATGTTTTGCTAAACAGCAGGGACTTTCACTGGATGCGGCATTGGATTTCTTTTATCATTCCCAGGTCTATCAGCTGATCCGTGATGGTGTTTCTGATATGCACTGCATGAGCGATGCGTATTTGGCAGAGGAATTGAAACAGGAATATCAGATGAAGCAATAGTATGAGTAAAAGCTAAAAACAGGAAACATTTTGAAAAAATATTTGAATTAATGACACTAAAGATATGATAAGGATCAATGAGAAAGGAAGACTTTTTAATGGCATATCGAGTAGTTATATCTTTGGTGGAAATGAAACAGATTTTAGAAGTGTTTGGTAAACAGAAAATTTTAGAAAGTTTTGACCTGTTAGAACAAGAAGATTATTTATTTGTCCGGAAATGTGATGAAATTAAATTAATAGTAGCATTGAATAAGATGACTTCGCTGTATATGAGCAATAGGAGTAAGACAAGTAAAGTAAAGAAAAGGTCATTTTATTGCATTGTGATTGATTTATCTAAAAGTAAAGCACATATAGGATTCGAAGAATTAGTATTGCGATATTGCAAAGGAGAAAAGACTATGGCAGCTAAACAAATTAAGTTAGAGGAAACAGCGGAAGAGTTAATGACATATTCAGATGATGATTTGTACAATATCAATTCATGGGGGGCTGATTTGTCATTTCGTGAAATTATTACCATGTATGAAGAGGGTGAATTATTAAAACCAGAATTACAGAGAAAGTATGTTTGGACGAGGACAGAAGCCAGTAGATTTATTGATTCTATATTATTAGGGTTACCTGTACCAAGCGTGTTTTTTGCTAAGGAGCCAAATGAAACAATGTTAATAATAGACGGATTTCAACGAATTATGACGGTATATGATTATATAAAAGGTGTTTTTTCTGGGGATGGGAAAATATTTAGATTATCTAATACTGAAAATATAAATGCCAGATGGAGAGGAAGAGCTTTTGCTGAACTTGATACTGAAGAGAAAAGACGAATCCGTAATACCACAATCCATGCGATTATTTTTGAGCAAAAGCATCCTAGAAATGATACTGGTATGTTTCAAATTTTTGAGAGAATCAATACAGGAGGGCGTACATTAAAAGCACAAGAAATACGAAATTGTGTATATCAGGGAAAATGTAATGACCTACTTTTTGAATTAAACAAACATAATTCATGGAGAAAAATTCTAGGGTTAGATGTAGAAGATTCTAGAATGGCGGACTTAGAATTGATTTTAAGATATTTTGCTATGAGAGATTTACACATTAGAAATGAAGGAAAATTAAAGCAAATAAATTTAGCTAAATATCTTAATCAGTATATGAGTGATAAGACGGAATCAACAGAAGAAGATATTTTAAATATGAAACAAGATTTTATCCAAATGATTGATAAAGTGTTTGATTTATTTGGAAAAAATGCATTTAAGAATTTAAAAAAAGAATCAGAAAATTTTGCAAGTAAAATAAATCCTGCGATTTTTGATGCAATATCGGTTGCAACATCATACGCTATTAAAACAGGGGGCGAATTTACGCAAGAAGATTATTTGGAGAAATATAAGAGTTTATTGAAAAATGAAGAGTTTCATCGAGCGTCCAGTAGTAGAACTACTAATATTGATAATATTAAAATACGTATTCAACTAGCTGCTAAGAGTCTTTATGGAGTTACTTATGAATGGTGAATTTTTACAAATGATTGCGGATACAAGAGGAGAACTTGATAATATTCGCAAATGGATCAATGCTGGAAATCAATTTGATTCTAAAACAAGATATTTGATTTCCTACGCTGTTATCAAAGCTAGTGGTACGGTTGAAGTCATTTTTAAGAATATGATTTATAATTGCTTGAGTGATGGGGCAAATGAAAAAGCAAAAGGGTATCTTGAAAAAACAATTATTGATAGTTCGTGTAATCCTAACGCAGGAAATATGAGCAATATGTTACAGAACATTTCTTCAGAATGGAAGACCTTATTTGATCAACAAGTAAAACAAAGTGGAGAAAAGGATAAATTAAATTCCCTTGTGCAATTAAGAAACGACTTTGCTCATGGCGATAGCATATCTGTTTCTATTGACACGGTTATTAAATATTTTGATTCAGCTGTTAAGATATTAAATATATTAGATAACGTGTGTACATAGGGAAAATGAGGCGAAAATATTACAATTTCCCATTTTCTTTGGAAATATTGAGATATATCGTACTATTTTTAAAACTATATTTGGAGAAAACTATAATGATTCAACTGGCTATATACTGCATAGTGAATTGAGAGCGAGGTGTTATGATGACCATAGAAGAAATTCTTGCAGGAGAATCGAAGAATGTGGAGTTCAAAGAGAACCTGCCGGAGAAAAGCATCAAATATATGAAATCTGTGGTTGCCTTTGCAAATGGAACTGGAGGAAAAATCATTTTCGGAATTGCTGATAAAACCAGAGAGGTTGTCGGCTTTGACAAAGAAGATGTGTTCAAGAAAATGGATGCCATTGCCAATGCTGTATCAGACAGCTGTGAACCGGCAATCATCCCGGATATTACTTTACAAACGGTTGATGGCAAGACTGTTATTGTGGTAGAGGTTTCAGAGGGCAGGCAGCGCCCATATTATATCAAGGCTCTTGGCAGAGATGGCGGTGTATATGTTCGTGTTGCCGGAACTACCCGCCTTGCCGACGAGTATATGATAAAAGAATTGTTGTTTGAGGGCAGTAATCGTTACTACGATCAGGCTTTATGTACTGGGTTAAATGTTACAGATGAAGATATTGATGCCCTTTGCAAAGCTATGAAAGAGCAGGCTGTCAAAAATGCCCGTACAGAGGAACAGAAAGCAGCGATTAAAGATGTGGGAAGACAGCAGTTGCGCTCCTGGGGCATTTTGATTGAGCGTGATGGAAAAGATTATCCGTCTAATGCTTTTGCTATTTTGACTGGAAACGGAGGACTTCATGTTGCAACGCAATGTGGTGTGTTCAAAGGTACAACGAAAGCGGTATTTGTTGATCGTAGAGAATATACCGGTCCGCTTTGGGAACAGATAGACGAAGCATTTCAGTTTGTCTTGAGAAATATTCATCTGGGTGCTACTATTGTGGGAATTTATCGCCAGGATGTTTATGAGATTCCACCGGATGCCATTCGTGAGTTGATTATCAATGCTATGGTACATCGTAGTTATCTGGATCATGGTACGATACAGGTAGCGGTATATGACAACCGATTAGAAATTACTTCTCCAGGAAAGTTGCCAATGGGACAAACGATGGAGCGTATGAAAGAAGGCTATTCTAAAATCAGAAATGAAGCTCTTGCTCATGCGTTTGCTTATATGAATCTGATCGAGCATTGGGGAAGCGGCATTCCAAGAATTATAGACAAAGTAAAAGCTTCCGGACTGCAGGAGCCGGAGTTTATTGGTGGCGAAGTTGATTTGCGTATCAATATTTATCGAGGTCAGGTTGATACCAATAACGCCATAATTAACGCCAATAACACTAAAAATGGCGCTAATGGCGTTAATTATGGCGCTGATGATGGCACTAATGGCGCTGAAGTGCCACTTAATAAGGAACAGACGCAGATAGAAAAATTGTTGCAGATTATAGAGAAGAATCCGTCTGCAACACAGGCCTATTATGCAGAAAAAATGGGTATATCGAAAAGAACGGTTTCTCGAATGTTCGCTTCTTTACAGGAAAAAGGTAGATTGGTACAGAGCGGAACAAAACGAAAAGCAAATTGGAAAATTATAAGGTAGGAGGACAGCATGGATACAGATAAAATAATACAAGATTTAAATCGCAGGTTTGCTGCACCTCTTCCTGAGTTTTATCAGCGTCGTATCATTTTCTGGTACGATGAAGATAAGGAATTTGAGGATAAACTGGATGAAGTGGTTTTGGAAAATGCAAAGGTGATTGAGCTGACTGGAAATAATGCGTTTTCTGTAAAAAAAATGCTTTCAGTAGATGATTTGACCACAAATTATCTGGTTTACAGTCCGTGTGTCTATAACCGCCCAGATGATAACTGGCTTCTAGATGTGGAGCTTTACAGCGAAGAGTTTCGGGCGGATCTGATTTCTATCTGGATGGATGAGATGGGACTTATATCAAATCCGGCAATGCGGAAACAGGTTAAAAATTATCGTGCTTATTTCAATGCGAAAGACCGTCGTTTGAAAGTTAGCACGCAGAATAAAGTTCCGGAAACACCGGCACAGTTACACGTGGCTGTCATGGCGGCAATTTGTGGATTGAAAGATTCACAGCCTAATATGATTCTCCGTAGTGTATTCCAGGCGGGACTGGACTTGAATAATAACACGGTTTATCAGGATTTTGTAAAATATCATGCAGACGCAGCATTTTGGGTGATGGTTCGTCAGGGATGCGGATTTGTGGAGGAAGAACCAGATCTTGGGCGGTTGGCAATTCATCTGCTTTTAACTGCGGCGACCCGTACCATGCGGCAGGAATATCTTGCCGGACTGGACGGTTTTATTTCCATGCCACATCAGGCATATTGCTATGATTTTATTTCTGAATGGCTTCATAGTGACAACATTCCGCAATTATATGATGTGGCACGTTATGTTGAGGATGAAGCCCGTCTGCATCAGCGCTTTGAAAAACTGGCAGTAGAGGATTTGGTAGGAACAGAATGCTTCCCGTGTATTAATGAAGTGATTCTGACAAAGCTAATGACAGAGATCAGTGACCATATCATTGATGTGGATACCATTACGAATACCGTTGAAAAAAGGAGAACTTGTGTATGGTATGAGCCATTTGAGAATTTTTATGACGGTATCTTACAAGTGGCGAATATGCAAAGTTTCTTTAAGGAACATTCTGCCGGATTCCATGCCGCAGAAGCGAAAAGTATCTGGAAAGAATATACTGAGAGCTACTATCAAATGGACACTTATTATCGTTTGTTCCATCTTAGTTTTCAAAAGAGTTTGGAGACTTCCAATATTCTGCTGGATGATTTGTTCAAGCATGTTGTCGATAAGGTGGAAGGACTTTATACGCACTGGTTCTTAGGTGAGTTGGGCAACAACTGGTCTGATGTATGTGCGGATGAACTGGAAACTTACGGTAAAGTTCTGGAAGTACCGCAACAGGAGGATTTTTACCGTTCCCGTATCCAAACCTCGGATACGAAAGTATTTGTAATTATTTCAGATGCCATGCGTTATGAAGTGGCGGCTACGATGGCAGATCAGCTTCAGCGAGAAACGCAAAGTAAGGTTTCTATCAGCAGTATGCAGAGTATCTTCCCTTCTACTACAAAGTTTGGTATGGCAGCTTTATTGCCGCACAAAGAACTGACAGTAGAGGTTCGGAACGATATTTTGACGGTTTTGGCAGATGGACAGTCTACGGCAAGTACTTATAGGGACAAGGTTCTGAAAACAGAAGATTCGGCAAGCGTGGCCTTAAAGTATAATGACATCATTGCTATGAAACGAGCGGAAAGAAGTGCTTTGGTAAAAGGTATGGATGTGGTCTATATTTACCACGATACCATTGATGAAGCCAGCCACACTTCGGATACTGCTGTTTTTGCTGCGTGTGACAAGGCAATTTCAGAATTGAAGAATCTTGTGCGTATCATTGTAAATGAATTTGGTGGAACGAATATTCTAATTACAGCAGATCATGGATTTCTTTATACATACAGTCCTTTGAAGGAAGAGGACAAAGTAGATAAAAGAGGATTTTTTGATGTGGATGTGACAAACACTGACATTACAAAAAAAGAAAGTATCAAGCGATGTGTGGAGTATGGCAGAAGATATGCAATTATGCAGAAGGGTGTGCAACCAGATTACTTGATGCCTGTAAAATTCTTGGGCGGAAATACGGAATTCGATGGATTTGCACCGAGAGAGAATATTCGTATCAAAATGAATGGTGGCGGTATGAATTTTGTACATGGTGGTATCAGTTTACAGGAAATGGTTGTTCCGGTGATTGAGTATCATTATCTCCGCAATGATTCTATGGAATATAGGCGAAATAAGCAGAAATATGATACCAAGCCGGTAACGGTCGATTTACTGTCCGCAAACCGTAAAATCAGCAATATGATTTTTTCGTTGAACTTCTATCAAAAAGATGCGGTCAGTACAAATCGTGAAGCAGCAACCTATCAAGTTTATTTTACAGATGAGGACGGCAAACAGATTAGTGATATTCAGAAGATTATTGCAGATAAGACCAGCGATAACGGTGCAGAAAGAACTTTCCGTTGTCAGTTTAATTTGAAATCTCTGAAATACAGCAATACAGCTACTTATTATCTGGTGATTGCAGATGAACAGGGATTACAGCTGCCACAGCGGGAGCCATTCCAGATTGACATCGCCTTTGCGGTGGACGAGTTTGATTTTTTTAGTTAATGCCGCAGGAGGAGAGAAAGATGGAGCAATTTACAGAGGGTGAAAGTACCCGTGAAGAAATAAAGAACAAGCTCCGTCAGAACTTTGACGGTAAGATTGTTCGGAAAGACCTGACAAAGAAAATCAAAGAAGGGGCGAATGTCCCAGTGTATGTTCTTGAGTTCTTGTTGGGACAGTATTGCAGTTCAGATGATGAGACGGTTATAGAGAAAGGCGTACAGAATGTGAAGCGTATTCTTGCTGACAACTTTGTACGCCCGGATGAATCACAGAAGATTCTGTCTCAGTTGCGTAAAAAAGGTAGTCACACGATCATTGATATGGTGACTGTTCGATTGGATATGAAAAAGGATTGCTTTTTTGCAGAGTTTTCTAATTTGGGCGTTGGTAATGTACCGATTGCCGATGAATATCCAGAAAAATTTGATCGCCTACTCTGCGGCGGTATCTGGTGTATTGTTCAGCTGGATTATGAGGTTGAAGGTGACAATAACTTTGGTATTGAGGACATTGATGGAAATCCGCTTCGTTCCAAACAGAAAAAGCAGAAAGATATTTCACCAATTAGTATCCGTAAGCTGACACCAATCCAGATGCCACACATTGATATTGATGAACTGAAGCAGGGACGAAAAGCTTTTACGAAAGATGAATGGCTGAATATTCTTCTTCGTTCTATCGGCATGGAGCCAGATGAATTTACATATCGTGAGAAATGGCTGCTTTTGACCCGCATGATTCCATTAGTTGAAAACAACTTTAATCTTTGTGAGCTGGGACCGAGAAGTACCGGTAAATCTCATCTTTACAAAGAGATTTCACCGAACAGTATTTTGATTTCCGGTGGACAGACAACGGTTGCAAACCTGTTTTACAATATGGGACGCAAAACAGTCGGACTGGTCGGCTTATGGGATTGTGTAGCTTTTGATGAAGTGGCAGGTATCAAGTTTAAAGATAAAGATGGCATTCAGATTATGAAGGATTATATGGCATCCGGCTCTTTTGCCCGTGGCAAAGAAGAAAAAGCTGCTACTGCGTCCATGGTATTTGTGGGAAATATCAATCAGAGTGTGGACGTGCTGTTGAAAACGTCCAGTTTGTTTGCACCTTTCCCGCAGGAAATGGGAACAGATACAGCATTTCTTGATCGTATGCATTGTTATCTTCCAGGATGGGAGATACCGAAGTTCAGACCGGAGCATTTTACCGATGAGTACGGTTTTATCAGTGACTATTTGGCAGAGTTCATCCGAGAGCTTCGCAAGGAGCAGTATGGAGATGCACTTGATCACTACTTCCGCTTGGGGAGAAATCTGAATCAGCGTGATACAATTGCGGTTCGTCGTATGATAGACGGTTATCTGAAGTTGATGTACCCAAATGGTGAGTTTACCAAAGAAGAACTGGAAGAAATTATTCAGATTGCATTGGAAATGCGTCGTCGTGTCAAGGAGCAATTGAAGAAACTGGGCGGTATGGAATTTTATGATGTAAACTTCTCTTATATAGATCTAGAAGATATGTCAGAACATTATGTTTCCGTACCAGAACAGGGTGGCGGTAAGCTGATACCGGATGGAATGTGTAATCCAGGACAGGTTTATACCGTATCCAGAGGAAAAAGTGGCATGATTGGTGTATTCCGTTTGGAAAGCCAGATGCTTCCAGGCAATGGCAAAATTGAACGGACTGGCTTAGGCAGTGATTCTAAATGCAAGGAAGCGGTGAACACGGCATTTAATTATCTGAAAGCCAACGGTAATCGGATCAGTGGTTCTATTAGTACATCGACCAAAGACTACATCATCAATTATCAGGATTTACAGGGAATTGGTATGACAGACAAATTGGCACTGCCAACATTAATTGCACTTTGTTCGATTGCCCTTGGAAAGCCTGTTGTCAGCAACTTGGCAGTGTTGGGAGATATAACAATTAGTGGTACAATGATAAAGGTGGATGAACTTGCCAATACACTTCAGGTGTGCCTGGATAGCGGCGCAAGGAAGGTGCTGATTCCGAGTACATCGTTTGTTGATTTCGCAAGTGTTCCTGCTGATCTGATGAGTGCATTTCAGTTGATTCCGTATCAGAGTGCTGAGGATGCGGTGTTTAAGGCGTTGGGGGTAGAGTAATATAAGGAGGGATAAAATGTTTGAATCAGGGCTTGAATTTTTAAGGGCAGATTTTCATCTGCATACACAAAAAGATAAAGAATTTTCATATAGTGGTGAACCAAATGAGTTTGTGAAATCATATATTTCGGCATTGAAACAAGCAAATATTTCTGTTGGAGTTATTACCAATCATAATAAATTTGACAAAGATGAATATAAAGCCTTAAAAAGGGCAGCAAGTAAAGAAAAAATATTTATATTACCTGGTGTGGAATTGACTGTTAAAGAGGGAGCTAATGGTATACATACTCTTATAGTTTTTAATCCTGATGAATGGTTAGAAAATGGTAATAATCACATTCAAACATTTTTAACAGCCGCATTTGCAACAATATCTAATCCTGAAAATAGAAATACAAAATGTTGTTATGATTTAAAAAGCACATTGGAAAAACTGGAAGAGTATGGAAAAGATTATTTTGTAATATTTGCCCATGTTGATCAAGGCAGTGGTTTGTTTAACGAATGTGGAGGCGGTCTTTTAGAATCGCTCTCAGGGCTTGCTCCGTTTAGAAAACGAGTTTTAGGAATACAAAAATCGAGGACAAGGGATAATATAAATAAATTTAATCGTTGTTTTGGATATATTCCAGCTCTTATAGAAGGATCGGATCCTAAATCATTGAAAGATATTGGAAAAGGCGATAAACAAACATATTTAAAAATCGGAGAATATTCATATGCGGCGATTAAATTTGCATTACAGGACTATAAAAGTAGAGTTGCTGAATCATTACCGGAAAGAAGACATGGGTATATTGAATCTATAAGTTTTCAAGGCGGAAAATTTGATGGACAGATCATTAGATTTTCATCAGAGCTTAATTCGTTAATTGGAATTCGCGGAAGTGGAAAGTCGTCTGTGCTTGAAGCAATTCGTTATATATTTGATTTGCCGTTACAAACAGATAAAGAATATAAAGAATCACTGATAAAAAATATTTTTGGCTCAGGAGGAAAAGCAACATTATCTGTTGTTGATAAACATGGCAAACATTATATTGTTAGTCGTATATACGGAGAACAGAGTAATGTTATAGATGAAAATGGGCTTGACTTAAATATACAACCGTCAAGCTTGTTTGATGGAATTCAATATTTTGGGCAAAAAGATCTATCAAGTAGTGCTGATCATGAAAATGGTCTTCTTGAAAAATTGGTTGGTGGAAAAATAGGAAAAAGTGCAGAAATAACATCTTGTGTGAAGGAGTTGACAACAGCGGTTTCTCAATTATTAGATGCGAATAAAATTCCAGAGCAGATTGAGGAATGCAAAATTAAAAAATCTGAAGTTGAGCATAAAATGTCTATTTACAAGGAAAAAGGCGTTGCAGAAAAATTAAAAAAACAAACTGGATACACAACAGATAAAGCAAAGTTAGATTCTGTAAAAGGACGAATTGATTCGGCAGTACGAGAATTAAAAAAGTGTTATGATAATAATAAAGATGTGACTTTAGGCCTGCAGGGCGTGGAAAGTATTTATAATTCTGATATTATAAAGAAGGCAAGTGATATTTTAAGTGCAATTGGAAATGAAATTTTAAAAATTGGAGAGGCCGTCACGCAGATAGAAAGTACTTCGTTAGAATTTGCAGATGTAGTGGAAATGTTATCGAAAAAAATAGATGGATTATCTGATGAATTTGCTGAAATAAAAAGAGAAATCAAAGATGATACGTTAGATATTGATGGATTTGTCAAAATGACAGAAGAGCTGGAAAAATGTAAAGAGAATTTAAAGCAACTAGATGAACGAGCTAAATCCAAAAAACAAATAGAAAGTGCATTCAAGAAAGCAATGCGCGAAAGAAATGATATATTATTAGAACAATTCAATGCATATAAACTTGAAATTCAGAAAATTAATGAATCACAAAATGAATTAAAAATCACTATTGATTTTAAAGGTGACAGAGATAATTTTAAATCACAGATGAAGACTGATTTTAGGGGGTCAGGTATTTCTGAAATAAAATATCAATCCTTATGTGACACGTTTAGAGATTATGTGGAGCTTATAGAAGACTGGATATTATGTGATGGTATGAAAATCAAGGAAATTATTTCATCCTCAGAATATACAAAGCTTGATAAAAAATTGCAAGATCAGTATGCGGATCTTCTGAAGAATCAGGTTTCCAATAATGTTGAAATATATTATCATGACAAATTATTACGACACCATTCAATAGGGCAGCGTGCGTCAGCTCTTATATTGTTTATACTCATGCAGTCTGATAATGATATTATTCTTATAGATCAGCCAGAAGATGATTTGGATAATAAAATTATTTACGATGAAGTAATTACAGCAATTGCGAAAAAGAAACAAGAGATACAATTTATTTTTGCTACGCATAATGCTAACATTCCAGTGCTGGGTGATGCTGAAAGAATTTTTGTCGTTGAATATCAAGATACAACGATTGACATATCACAAGGGAATATTGATCTGAAATCTACTCATAAGCAAATTGTAGATATTATGGAAGGTGGAGAGGAAGCATTTGATAAAAGGCAATTAATTTATACTTCATGGAAATAGGTTGCATAGATGATCAGATTAAAAAATCAAGTACAAACAAATAAGTATATTCCATATTGGGTATAATTTAAGTTTCGCTAAGTTTCACTTATGTAGGTGTCTGAGGGAAATTCAATAGTTAAAACATGAAAAAAAGCACTGAAAACCGTTGGATTATTGGTTTTACAGTGCTTTTTCTTTTGCCAAAGAGGAAAAATGCAGAGAATTTAAGTTTTGTTAAGTTTCACTGAGTTCCGATTTTACAGAGCGCCATTGTTTCTTTGGCTCATATTTTCCACATCCATCACAGGTCTGTGGCCAGTTGATTTTCCATTCAAAATATTCATCTCTGGTAATTTCACCGGATTTCAGTTCATCCATCCGAACCACCCATTCTTTCAGAAAATCATTCAGAACCCCATAATCAAACCACATACAGACAGGAGCATGAGCAGGCCAGCTATCATTGTCATGGTAGTAAACGGAAGTGTCAGCTACTTCATTGCATTTTTCACCGGGAAATTTCCGAGGGAGAAACAGATGCAGGGCAGATGGATTAAATTCATCCAGCCAGAAAAGCAGTTCCATCATTTCGGAAGCGTCACGTCCAGTGGTATCATAGAGGGTATAAGGATTAACATCAAGAGCCTGTGCCATTTTATCGACCAGATCTTTTTGGGGGAACACGAACGCCTTTTTCATATTGTACAATTCTATGTTGATCGGTCAGTCCGATCTTCTCTGACAGTTCTTTTTGTGTTATTTTCCGGAATGTCCGGATTTTTTTAGCTTCAGATTAAAATTCATAAAGTCAACTCTGCATTAGTCCTGATAAACATCCATTGAACATTGTAAAATTAAGGAATGAACAACTATTAGCCATGTGAAGCTGTGATATACGTCATGCACAGCTCGGAAATTGCATGCTCGTAGCGTTCACACAATCTTCATAAATAATTAGCACTCACCTATTGACAGTGCTAACAATCCATGCTATATTAAAAACCGTAATAAGAAACTACCTATACAAAACGCAGCCCCTGCGAGTTACTTTTTTAAAGAGCCGCGGCAGCTGCGTTTTATATATAAAAATAGGTGAGTGAAATTATTTTCATTCACCCAAGCTGAAGGAGGAGAGCCTATGAACATCAGCAAATTTACGCAGAAATCCGTACAGGCTGTTCAGGATCTGGAGAAGGTTGCTTACGAATACGGCAATCAGGAAATCGAACAGGAGCATCTGTTATATACCCTCCTGACACAGGAAGACAGCCTGATTCTCAAACTGATTGAGAAAATGGAAATAAATAAAGATTATTTTATTGATACTGTAAAGAAAGCTCTGGATGCCAAGGTAAAGGTATCCGGCGGAGAACTCAGATTCGGACAGTATCTGAATAAGGCTTTGGTAAATGCAGAAGATGAAGCTAAGGCAATGGGAGATGAATACGTATCCGTAGAGCATCTTTTCCTGGCCCTGCTGAAATATCCAAGCCCCAGCATGAAGAAAATCTGGAGCGAATTTGGCATTACCAAAGAACGCTTCCTGCAGGCACTTTCCACAGTACGTGGAAACCAGCGTGTAGTAAGCGACAATCCGGAAGCCACTTATGATACTTTAAATAAATATGGCGAGGATCTTGTGGAAAAGGCAAGAAGCCAGAAGCTGGATCCGGTCATTGGACGTGACAGTGAGATCCGGAATGTGATCCGTATTCTTTCCCGTAAGACCAAGAACAATCCGGTTCTCATCGGTGAACCTGGTGTTGGTAAAACAGCCGCTGTGGAAGGTCTTGCACAGCGAATTGTAGCAGGAGATGTTCCGGAAGCACTGAAGGATAAGAAAATTTTTGCTCTGGATATGGGTGCACTGGTAGCAGGTGCCAAATACCGTGGTGAATTTGAGGAACGTCTGAAAGCAGTTCTTGAAGAGGTAAAAAAGAGCGAAGGTCAGATCATCCTGTTTATTGATGAGCTTCATCTGATCGTAGGTGCAGGTAAGACGGATGGCGCAATGGATGCCAGCAATATGCTGAAACCAATGCTTGCCCGTGGTGAGCTTCACTGCATCGGTGCTACCACACTGGATGAGTATCGTCAGTATATTGAGAAAGACGCTGCCCTGGAACGTCGTTTCCAGCCGGTTATGGTAGATGAGCCAACTGTGGAAGATACCATTTCTATCCTTCGTGGTCTGAGAGAACGTTACGAAGTATTCCATGGTGTTAAAATCACAGACAGCGCACTTGTTGCAGCTGCAACACTTTCACATCGTTATATTACAGACCGTTTTCTTCCGGATAAGGCAATTGACCTGGTAGATGAGGCCTGTGCCCTGATCAAAACAGAGCTGGATTCCATGCCAACTGAGCTGGATGAGCAGCGCCGTAAAATCGATCAGATGAAAATGGAAGAGTTGTCTCTGAAGAAGGAAACCGATAATTTAAGCAAAGAGCGTCTGGAAGAGCTCCAGAAGGAGCTTGCGGAAATGCAGGATTCCTTTAATACCCAGAAGGCTCAGTGGGAGAACGAGAAACATTCTGTAGAGAAGCTTCAGAAGCTTCGTGAACAGATTGAGGATATGAACAAACAGATCCAGATCGCAAGACAGAACTATGATCTGGAGAAAGCTTCCGAACTGCAGTATGGCGAGCTGCCGAAATTACAGCAGCAGCTGGAAATTGAAGAGCGCAATACAAAAGAGAGTGACAGAAGCCTTGTCCACGAAGTAGTAACAGACGATGAAATCGCAAGGATCATTTCCCGTTGGACTGGCATTCCGGTAGCAAGGCTGACAGAGGGAGAGCGTGCCAAACTGCTTCATCTGGAAGATGAGCTCCACAAACGTGTTATCGGTCAGGAGGAAGGTGTGCGCCGTGTAACCGATGCCATCCTTCGTTCCAAAGCAGGAATCAAAGATCCGACCAAACCAATCGGTTCTTTCCTGTTCCTTGGACCTACCGGTGTTGGTAAAACAGAGCTTGCCAAAACCCTTGCACAGACTCTTTTCGATGATGAGCAGAATATGGTTCGTATTGACATGAGCGAGTACATGGAGAAATACTCTGTATCCAGACTGATCGGAGCGCCTCCGGGATATGTTGGATACGAGGAAGGCGGACAGCTTACAGAGGCTGTTCGTCGGAAACCGTACAGCGTTGTACTTTTCGATGAGATTGAGAAGGCACATCCAGATGTATTCAATGTACTTCTGCAGGTACTGGATGATGGTCGTATTACCGATTCCCAGGGACGTACTGTAGACTTCAAGAATACAATTCTGATCATGACCTCCAATATCGGATCTCCTTATCTGCTGGATGGTATTGATGAAAATGGAGAAATCAAGGAAGAAGCCCAGAAAGAGGTTATGGATGATCTGCGCGGACATTTCCGTCCGGAATTCCTGAACCGTCTTGATGAGATCATTCTGTTTAAGCCGTTGACAAAAGATAATATTGGTAGTATCGTTGATCTGATGGTAAAAGAGCTGAATGACCGTCTTGCCGACCAGGAGCTTTCCCTGGAGCTGACAGATGCAGCCAAGAAGGATGTCATTGACAATGGTTACGATCCTGTCTACGGTGCAAGACCTCTGAAGCGTTATCTTCAGAAATATGTAGAGACACTGACTGCCAGAAAAATCCTTTCCGGCGAAGTCCATACCGGCGATACACTGGTACTGGATGTGGAGAATGGAGAGTATGTGGTTAAAGTGAAGTAAAGGAAAAGAAAAGGAGTCCAAGTCTTATGATACCAAAAGATCCTATGATTTTGCTTAGTTATGTAAATACCCAGCTTCGGGATTATTACGATTCTCTGGAAGCACTGTGTACCTGCCGCGGACTGAACAGGGAATCTCTGTTGGATAAGATGGATTCCATCGACTACCACTACGACGAAGAGACCAACCAGTTTATTTGAAATCACAATATTCAATACTTCAATACCGCTTGTCAAAGCTGTGAAAACCGCTTGGCAGGCGGTATTTTTTTGTAACAGGAATTTCCTGTTACGTATTACATAAAAAGCTTACCAGGCGGGATTGCACTGCGACGGAAGGGGTGTTGTCGCTCCAGGCGACCCGCCGCAAATGGAGAATCCTGCAAGCAGGATTCTTTTTACCATGAAAACTCCGGACAACAGATAATATGGTCTTATACATAATTGTTAGTCGACAAAATAAATACATATTTTAAATTCAATAAAATTAAGATATAAATCTAAAAAAAATATAAACTGCACAAAAAACACTTGCGTTTCTTGTGAAAAAGTGTAAACTATAAAATTAGTCGGCTAACTAATATAAGAAAGCTGAACAGGAACCTGAAACTGTGATACACACTCTAAAGCCTGTATTCCAGTACATCGAAAATTAAGTTTCTGCTATATTGACGCAGGATGATTTCTTCATATGCAAGGCGGAGGAAGGAGGCGTAGCGGTGGCTACGGCGACTGACGACAACGCAGCAGATGAAAAATCAGACAAGTCAATATGGCAGTTACTTAATATTCGATGTACTAGTTTCAGACAGCAAGTGAGGTGAGAATTTGGAAAACGACAATGAGAAAAGCATTCAACGTCTGATTATGGAAATCAGCCGCATGTATGTGGAAAAATGCTTTGGTAAATTAAAAGGTCTGGGAATCCATCCAAGACAAATGCCTATTCTGGCTGTTCTGTGGAAAGAAGACGGATGCAGCCAGAAAGAACTGGCCAGCCAGTTAGGCGTGAAGCCGCCTACTGTTACCGTAAGTATCCAACGCCTGGAAAAAATCGGTATTATAGTTCGAAAACAGGATGAAAAAGATCAACGCATAAGCCGGATTTATCTTACAGAAGAAGGAAAAGCAATAATTAATGAAGGTATGCAAATGGTAAAGGAAGGAGAAAAACAGGTTCTGACAGGATTTTCCGAAAGTGAGTTATGTTTGATGAAACGATTCTGCATACAGATCAAGGAAAATATTGCGGCAATGCCAGCACCAGAGTTTTCACCGGAAGAAATGTGCATGGGACATTTTTGCCATAATAAAAAGTAGCACAGGAAACTGAAAAACAAAGCAAAAGGCAGAAAAGCCCGGATGCTTTGAAAAAATGTAGAAAGGACAACCCAAGCATGATTAACTTAATGAAGTATCTGAAAAAATCAGCAGGCTACATCGTCCTGATCATTGGACTGCTGTTTTTGCAGGCATACTGTGATCTGTCCTTGCCGGATTATACCTCCAAGGTAATTAACATAGGTATCCAGCAGGGGGGAATACCAGATGGTGTTCCGGAAAAAATGCGTCAGAGCACAATGGAAAATCTGCAGATTTTTATGGACGAAGACACACAGAAAGAAGTTCAGGACTCTTATGTCCTGGATGGAGACACATATGAACTGAAAGATGGCATTACAGGGGATAAACGTGATAAATTAAACGATCTTCTGTGCAAACCTCTGATGCTGTACATCTCTTTTACCTCTGGCAGTGAAGAGAGCCGGAAAATGCTTTCCCAGATGCAGGTACCGGAAGGAATGGACCCAATGCAGGTTCTGTCAGCAATGCCGGAGGATGCGAAAAAACAGATGCTGGAGGCTGCAGATGAGAAGCTTTCCGACATGCCGGAATCCATTCTTACACAGGCCACTGTCAGTGGTGTGAAAGCAGAATACGAAGCTATGGGCGAGGACCTGGATGCAATTCAGATGAATTACATCCGGACATCCGGAATCCAGATGGTTCTGATGGCGCTGGTGATCATGCTGGCCGCTGTAAGTGTTACCTTCCTTTCAGCAAGAGTGGCAGCAGCCCTTGGACATGATCTGCGAGATAATGTATACCGCAAGGTCATTCATTTCTCCAGCAACGAATATCATAAATTTTCCACTGCATCCCTGATCACGCGAAGTACCAACGATGTGCAGCAGGTACAGCAGGTTATGACCATGATGTTCAGAATCGTTCTGTATGCGCCCATCCTTGGCATCGGAGGCGTGATCAAGGTTCTCCAGACCGATTCCTCCATGACCTGGATCCTTGGAGCCGCAGTAGCCATCATTCTGATTGTTATTTTTGTACTGTTCCAGATTGCAATGCCGAAATTCACCAGGCTGCAGACTCTCATTGACCGTCTGAACCTGGTAACCAGGGAAATCCTTACCGGAATCCCGGTTATCCGCGCATTCAGCCGTGAGAAGCATGAGGAAGAGCGTTTTGAAAAAGCAAATATGGATCTGACAAAGACCAACCTGTTTGTAAACCGCTGTATGACATTTATGATGCCAATCATGATGCTGATCATGAACGGTGTATCTGTAGCGATTATCTATTTCGGTGCACATGGCGTTGATAATGGAACTATGCAGGTAGGAAATATGATGGCATTTATCCAGTACGCTATGCAGATTATTATGTCCTTCCTGATGATCACAGCTATTTCCATTATGCTTCCAAGGGCAAACGTGGCAGCCTGTCGTATCTGTGAGGTTCTGGAAATGGAGCCATCTGTAAATGATCCGGAGGAACCGGTAATGCCGGATAAGCAGGAAAAAGGAACGGTCGAATTTGACCATGTAAGCTTCGCTTATCCGGAAGCAGGGGAAAATGTCATTAACGACATTACCTTTAAGGCAGAAAAAGGCCAGACTGTTGCCATTATCGGAAGTACCGGAAGCGGCAAGAGTACGCTGATCAACCTGATTCCCAGATTTTATGATGCAACGAAGGGCTGTGTCAAAGTAGATGGTGTGGATGTACGAAATATGACACAGCATGAGCTTCGTGACCGTCTGGGCTATGTACCTCAGAAGGGAGTCCTGTTCTCTGGAACCATCGATTCCAACATTCGTTACGGTAAGCCGGATATGCCAGAGGAAGATGTAAAACTGGCAGCTCAGATCGCCCAGTCCGATGACTTTATTGAAGCGAAACCGGAAGGCTACAAAGCACCTATTTCCCAGGGAGGAAATAATGTATCCGGTGGCCAGAAGCAGCGTCTTTCCATTGCAAGAGCGATTGCCAAAAAGCCGGAAATCCTGATCTTTGACGACAGCTTTTCCGCACTTGATTTCAAGACTGACAGCAAGCTTCGCAAGGCCCTGAAGGAAAAGACAAAGGATATTACCACGATTATCGTAGCACAGCGAATCAGCACTATCCTGAATGCAGATCAGATCATTGTGCTGGATGACGGAAATATGGCAGGCATCGGCACCCACAAGGAACTGATGAAGAACTGCGAGGTTTACCGCCAGATCGCCATGTCACAGCTTTCAGAGGAGGAATTAGCATGAGTGAAAACAAAGCCAGAGGCCCTGTGATGGGTGGCCATCGGAGCCGTGCAATGAACTCCGGGGAAAAGGCAAAAGACTTTAAAGGAGCAATGAAACGACTTTTGAAATACATGGAACGCTACAAAATCCGTTTCGTTCTCATGTTTTTGTTTGCAATTGCAGGAACCATTTTTAACATTGTAGGACCAAAGATCCTTGGAAAGGCAACAACAGAGCTTTTTAACGGCCTGGTAGCCAAGGTAAACGGCACCGGAAGCATTGATTTTGAAAAAATTGGCTATATTTTGTTATGGACATTAGGACTGTATCTGGCAAGTGCCTGCTTCTCCTTTATCCAGGGTTATGTGATGACCGGAATTTCCAACGACGTTACCTACAATTTACGTAAAGATATTTCAAAGAAATTCAGCCGCCTCCCAATGAACTATTATGAGAGCCGGACAAACGGCGAAATCCTTTCCCGCGTAACGAACGATGTGGATACCCTTCAGATGAGCCTGAACCAGAGTATTACCCAGCTGATCACATCAGTTACCACTCTGATCGGTGTGTTTGTGATGATGCTGTCCATCAATGTGTGGATGACCCTGGCTGCCCTTCTGATCCTTCCGATGTCCATGCTTATCATCAATTTTGTTATGAAGCACTCCCAGAAATATTTCCAGGCACAGCAGAAGTATCTGGGGGAGGTAAATGGCCAGATTGAAGAGAACTACGGCGGTCACAATGTAGTGAAGGTATTTAATAAAGAAGAAGACGTAGTTGCAGAATTTGAAAAAGACAATCAGAAGCTTTATGAATCAGCCTGGAAATCCCAGTTTTTCTCCGGAATCATGATGCCGGTCATGCAGTTTGTTGGAAACCTTGGATACGTTATGGTAGCCCTTCTTGGAGGTTGGTTCACGATCAAAGGCTCTATTGAAGTAGGTGATATTCAGTCTTTCTTCCAGTACATCCGTAACTTTACCCAGCCTATCCAGCAGATCGCACAGGTAACCAACCTGCTTCAGTCCTCAGCTGCCGCTTCCGAGCGTGTGTTTGAGTTCCTGGATGAGGAGGAAGAGGAGACCACCAAAGAGAATGCCGTTTCTATTGACGGGCTCAGCGGAAATGTAGAATTTGATCATGTAAGATTCGGCTACAATCCGGAAAAGATCATTGTCCACGATTTTTCAGCAAAGGTCAAAGATGGTCAGAAAATTGCGATTGTAGGGCCTACCGGTGCAGGAAAAACCACCATGGTTAAGCTACTCATGCGTTTCTATGATGTAAACAGTGGTTCTATTAAGGTTGATGGCCATGATGTAAAAGATTTCAACAGAAGCGAGCTTCATGAAATGTTTGGAATGGTGCTTCAGGACACCTGGCTGTTTTCCGGAACCATTATGGAAAACATCCGCTATGGACGGCTGGATGCTACCGATGAGGAAGTGATCGCAGCAGCAAAGGCAGCCCATATCCACAACTTTATCATGCAGCAGCCGGGAGGCTATAACATGGTACTGGATGAGGAGACCAGCAATGTTTCCCAGGGACAGAAACAGCTTCTGACAATTGCAAGAGCCATTCTTGCAGACAATAAGATCCTGATCCTGGATGAGGCTACCTCATCTGTTGATACCAGAACCGAGGTACAGATCCAGAAAGCTATGGATAACCTGATGAAAGGCAGAACCAGCTTTGTCATCGCTCACAGACTTTCCACCATCAGGGACGCAGATCTGATCCTGGTTATGAAGGATGGGGACATTATCGAGCAGGGCAGCCATGAAGAGCTGCTTGCAAAGAAAGGCTTCTACGCAGATCTTTACAACAGCCAGTTTGATAAGACGCAGACTGCATAAAAGTAAGTGAAACAGATAAAAAAAACAGTAGCTTTTTCGGAAAATATACGGAAAAACTGCTGTTTTTTTTGTCTTCAGAGAGAAAAAATCCAGGGATTTGCTGTCTGTACTTTTACCCGCAGATAATGTATAATGGAGCAAAGTTTCTGCCGAAAAGGAAGGCAGGGACAAAGTCATGACAACGAAAAAACTCATTTATTGCAGCAGCCCTGGGTGTTTTTTTACAAAGACTGGTAGAAAGGGCTGCAGCGCGAATGTTAAAGGAGTAGACCCCCAATGACAATTGATAATAAAGACGGAGCAGCTTTTCTTGCATACGTTACAGATAAATTAGAAGCCAGGATTGCCAATATCAGCCAGTCCATTCTGGAAGGACAGAAAGATATTGAAGGAATGCATGAGTATTACTGGGAGAACTATACGGAGATGGACCAGTATGGCTACGAAAATTTCGATAATCAGCAGGCGCTTCTTCACCAGATCAACGCCAACGAGCAGCAGATCCATCTGCGAAAAAGATTTCGTAAAATGCTGGATTCCCCTTTCTTTGGAAGAGTGGATTTCGTATTTGAAGGGGATGAGGAGCCGGAGATCTTTTATATTGGAATCGGAAATTTCGCAGAAGAGGCAGGGCATACGCCGCTGATCTATGACTGGCGTGCTCCTGTCAGCGGGCTTTTTTACGACTATGATAAAGGTCCGGCGTCTTATCAGGCACCGCTGGGAACCATCTGCGGCGAAATTGCTTCCAAGTGGCAGTACAAGATTCGAAATGGCCGTATGATTTACCAGTTTGAAAGTGATGTGAAGATTGATGATGAGATTCTTATGGCAGAGCTTGGCAGCGGAGGCAGCACTGCGCTGAAAAATATTGTTCGCACCATCCAGAAGGAGCAGAATGCCATCATTCGAAACACCAGGGATAAGATCATGGTAATCCAGGGCGCAGCCGGAAGCGGTAAGACCTCCATTGCTTTGCACAGAATTGCCTATCTTTTGTATCACGACCGCAAGAATCTGAAATCCTCCAATATCCTGATCCTGTCTCCCAACAGCATCTTTTCTGATTATATTTCCCATATACTTCCGGAACTGGGAGAGGAAAATATTAAAGAAATGAGCTTTGATCTTTTTGCCTACAGACAGCTGAAAGATACAGTATCTGACTGCGAAGACCGTTATGACCAGATTGAGCGCAGCCTGAATTTCCCGGATATGCTTTCCTTATATAAGGAAAAACAGTCCAGGGAATTTTTGAATCAGATGGAGGGGTATCTCACCTCCTTAGAAGATGAGCTGATGGACTTTCAGGATGTGGAATATAAGAGCTTTACGAAAAAGGAAGAGGAGATCATTGATCTTTTTTACTTTAAATTTCAGGATATCCCTCTGTTATCACGTATGGAGGCAGTTGCAGAGAATTTCATTGATGAGGTAGAGACGCTTCGGGATAATGATATGGATGAGGAAGAACGTGCCATTGTAATGGAGAAATTCATGAATATGTATGAGACACAGGATCTCTATGTGATCTACAGCCGTTTTCTGGAAAGCTGCGGCTATCCGGGACTTCCCCATGTACAGCTTCAGGAGCGAAAGCTTCGGTACGAGGACGTCTATCCGGTGCTTTACATGAAGTACCGCCTTCTTCGCCAGACCAGTCACAATGGTATCAAGCACCTGGTAGTAGACGAAATGCAGGATTATTCAAGGCTTCAGTATCTGATCCTTAAAATGATGTTCCCCTGCCGCATGACCATTCTGGGGGACAAAGCCCAGACTATGGAAGATGAGGCTCAGGATGTCCTTGGGTTTTTACCGAAAATTTTCGGAAAAGAGATCCGCAGGATCGTCATGAACAAAAGCTACCGAAACACTGTGGAGATTGCTTCTTATGCGAATCAGCTTGCAGGGATTACAGATATGGATCTGTTTGATCGTCATGGCGATCCGGTGGAAGAATTATTTTTTAAAGGGAAAAAACAGCAGGCAATGGAAGCGGCTCTGGACGAGCTTGTGAATAAGCTTCAGCTGGGAACGGAACAGTTTGAGACAGCTGCGTTGATCCTTCGCACGGAATCTGAGGCAAAAGAAGCCGCCCGCATTTTGAAAGAAAAACTGGAAAATACAGGGTTTGATATGGAAAATCGTTTCTCGTACCTGCATCGTGATAGCAACAGCTTTTGTAAAGGCCTTACAGTTACTACGTTTTATCTTGCAAAAGGTCTGGAATTTGACCAGGTATTTTCCCTGTTCCCTGTAGCAGATCAGAGCCCGATTGCAAAACAGGGACGTTATATTGCAGCTACCAGAGCGCTTCATAAATTGCATATGTACGAATACGGAAAATAAATATTACAAAAGTATGACAAACAGAGCGTAAAATAAAAAAGAAATTCAGATTGTCGAAACATGCTGCCAAATGCAATGTACATTTTGCAGATAGGATTTTACAAACACTCTCTGAAAAAATGTATAAAGTTTGTCACGAAAGTTTATAATATTTTCACAGCAAATTTAGATTCTACAGTGGGAAATCCATTGACAGGCTTGTAATAAAATTGTAAAATACAGCTCGGGAGATTTTTATAAACGAGAAATATTTTCGTTTTGTTAATGAAATAGAATAATGTAGATTTACAAAATTTACTTATGAAAAGAAATAAGGAGGATACTATGAAGAACAAAAAGATTTTAGCAATCTTAACGATATCAGCAATTGTTTCTGCAGCTGCTACAGGCTGCAGTTTTGGCGGAGACGAGCCGGAAGAACAGGTAGTGGTAACTGAGACACCTGCTCCGGAAGCAACCGCTACACCTACTCCGGAGCCAACCATCGCGCCAGACGTACAGGACAGCACCTATACATCAAGCAATGGGGCTGTCTCCATTAAGCTTCCAGATGCTACCTGGTCCAATAAGGCGGATGAGGCAGATATGCTCAGCTTCGAATCCCCGGAGCAGGGTAAGATCCTGATCCTTCATGGACAGGGAGAAGAGGATATGTCTTCTGCTATGCTTCCGGATACGCAGGATCTGGCTGTGGCACTAGAGCAGGCTTCTGACCTTGCAGAAGGTACTGACTTTGAGATCCAGGATTATACCGCCAGTGATGTGGAGGGAGTAGGCGTTTATTCTTACACTGTGAAGTACACAGATGCTTCCAAGAGTGGCGGATATGTTTATGCGATCCATAAGATTTATAAGAGCTCTGATGAGTATTACAATATCTGCGGATCTGTTGTGGATGAGGCTTCTTATGCAGGAGTTAAGGCTGCAGTTGATTCCTTCGGAATTGCAGGAGAGTCTTCTTTGAAAGCTGCTGCACCGGTACAGTCTTCTGACAGTGCAGACGGAAGCACTGAGGGAAGTACAGATGGTTCCACTGACGGAACACAGAGTGCAGGTACTGATTCTGCGTCCTCAGGTGATGGAAGCAGTGATGGAACAATCACAAACTCCGGCGGATTTACCCAGGAGCAGCTTACAGACACCAACCAGACCAGAACTATTTACCGTAACTCCGATGGCCATCCCCTTGTAATTACTCCGGATGGAAATGGAAACTGGGTTGACTTTGATGGAAATACCTATCGTTTTGTAAATAATGAGGACGTTTACGATCAGAATGATGTGGATTATTACTGGCATGGAGAAGGTGCAGACGTATATTACATGCCTGTAGAGTAAAGAAAAAGCAGAATGTTGACTTACACGGACACAGCTACCCGGGATGGATGGCTGTGTCCGTGACAGTTGGAGGGAATATGGATAATTTTCAGGCTTATGGCGAATTTGCCAGAGTATATGATATGTTCCAGGACAATGTGGACTACCAGACCTGGGGCAAATGGCTGAAGCAGCAGCTTGCAGCGCAGGGAATCACAGACGGACTTGTGCTGGATCTTGGCTGCGGCACGGGAACCATGACTGAGATACTGGCAGAGGCTGGCTATGACATGATCGGAGTGGATAATTCCGGGGAAATGTTGGCAGAGGCCATGGAGAAGCGGGTAGAGTCCGGGCATGACATCCTGTATCTTCTTCAGGATATGCAGGAGTTTGAACTTTATGGAACCGTACGGGCTGTGGTAAGCGTGTGTGACAGTCTGAATTACATAACAGAGGAAGAGGAACTGGAGCATGTATTTGCCCTGGTAAATAATTATCTGGATCCTCAGGGGATTTTTCTGTTTGATATGAATACGGTTTATAAATATCAGACCATGATCGGGAATACTACGATTGCTGAGAACCGGGATGAGGGAAGCTTTATCTGGGAGAACAGTTATGATGAGGAGACCGGGATTAATACGTATGAGCTGGCTCTATTTATTCCAAGAGAAGACGGACTTTATGAGAAAGATGAGGAGGTTCACTATCAGAGAGCCTATTCTTTGGAGAAGATCAAGGAACTTATTGGAAAAGCGGGAATGGAGCTTCTGGCAGTGTATGATGCTTATACACTGGAGCCACCGAAGGAAGATAGTGGCAGGCTTACCTTTGTAGTAAGGGAACATGGTAAATGATAATATAATAAGATAAATAGCTATAGGATTACGATTAACATTATAACAGTATAGATTGGAGAATACACATGAATGATTATATCATCCGCGCGACTGCAGCTAACGACCAGATCCGTGCATTTGCGGCAGTGACCACTGAGATGGTGGAGACTGCAAGAGAGCACCATAATACAAGTCCGGTGGCTACGGCAGCGCTTGGAAGACTTCTGACTGCAGGAGCCATGATGGGCTCCATGATGAAGGGAGAAAAAGATGTTCTGACCCTTCAGATCAAGGCCGGCGGTCCCCTTCAGGGAATTACGGTAACTGCTGATTCCCAGGGAAATGTAAAGGGCTATGTAGGAAATCCAGATGTCTGCATTCCGGCAAATTCCAAAGGTAAGCTGGACGTTGCAGGAGCAGTTGGTCCTGGATTCCTGACTGTGATTAAGGATATGGGGCTAAAAGAGCCGTACAGCGGACAGGTTATGCTTCAGACCTGTGAGATCGCAGAAGACCTGACCTATTATTTTGCAACAAGTGAGCAGGTACCGTCCGCAGTTGGACTTGGAGTCCTGATGAATAAGAATAATACAGTACGTCAGGCTGGTGGATTTATTGTACAGCTGATGCCATTTGCAGAGGAAGAAGTGATTTCCAGGTTAGAACAGAACGTACAGAAGATCAATTCTGTCACCAACCTGTTAGAGGAGGGACATACCCCAGAGAGTCTGCTGGAGAAAGTGTTGGAAGGCTTTGACATGCAGATTAACGAGAAGATGGATACCCGCTTCCACTGCAACTGCTCCAAGGAGCGAGTAGCGAAAGCGTTGATCAGCATCGGCAGAAAAGAATTAAACGAAATGATCCAGGAAGGCAAGCCAATCGAGATGAACTGCCATTTCTGTAATACCAACTACAATTTCACAGTAGAAGAGCTGAAAGAAATTCTGAGAAGATGCTGCAAATAAGCTGAATTGAGACAGAATCACTATTTTCCGTCATAGAGTTTGCACTGGTGACTGGTGTGCAGATTGCGGTATATTTCACCCAAATTGTGACGCACATCTTGCAGAAAGCCTTTTTCAAACACACTCTAAGGCGTGAAAATGGTAGGATAAGAGAGGATTAGGATATGAATCAGGGATTTATTAAAGTAGCGGCAGGAACGCCGCAGGTTACAGTTGCTGATTGTAAGGCCAATACCAGGGCAATTCTGGAAGTAATCCGTGAAATGGAGACACAGCATGCCAAGCTGATGGTGCTGCCGGAGCTTTGCATCACAGGCTATACCTGCCAGGATCTTTTCCTTCAGAGAAGACTGCTGGACAGTGCATGGGAGAGCCTGCTGACTATTGCAGAGGAGACTGCGGATGTGGATGCGCTGATCTTTGTGGGACTTCCTATGCGGATGAACGGCAAGCTCTACAATGTGGCAGCAGTATTGAACCACGGAAATATTCTTGGATTTGTACCTAAGACTCATATTCCAAACTATAATGAATTCTATGAGCAGAGACACTTTGCTTCCGGGGCAGATGTGTGGACAGATGTGACAGTTGGGGAGGAAAGCGTACCTTTTGCCAGCAATCTGATTTTCTCATGTGAAGGACTGCCGGAGCTGACAGTTGGCGCGGAGATCTGCGAGGATCTGTGGGTTCCACTTCCGCCTAGTGTAAATCTGGCACAGGGCGGTGCCCATATTATCGTCAATCTTTCAGCCAGTGATGAGATGGTTGGTAAGGATTCTTACCGCCGTGATCTGGTGAAGGGTCAGTCTGCCAGACTGGTGTGCGGCTATATTTACGCCACAGCAGGAGAGGGTGAATCCTCCCAGGATCTGGTATTTGGCGGACAGAACCTGATCGCAGAGAATGGCACCATGCTGGCTGAGGCGAAGCGCTTCCAGAACACTGTGATCTACGGAGAAATTGATGTGCAGAGACTGGCAGATGAGAGAAGAAGACTTTCCACCTATCCGGCATCTGATGATGCTGACTGCCAGATTGTACCTTTTGATGTGGAAGTGGAAGAGACCTCTCTTACCAGGAAGTTTGCCCCCTATCCTTTCGTACCTTCTGTAAAAGAAGAGCGTGATATGCGCTGTGAGGAGATTCTGAACATTCAGGCTATGGGACTTAAGAAGCGAATGAGCCACATCCACTGCCAAAAGGCAATGGTCGGACTTTCCGGGGGACTTGATTCTACACTGGCATTGCTTGTAATTGCACGTACTTTCCAGCTGATGGGACTGCCATCTGAGAATATCCGCTGCATTACCATGCCATGCTTTGGTACCACAGACAGAACTTACCAGAATGCCTGCAAATTAAGCCAGTGCCTTGGTGCTGCTCTGACGGAGGTCAATATTAAAGAGGCGGTAAATATCCATTTCCGTGATATTGGTCACGATGATTCCGTTCATGATGTAACCTATGAGAACTGTCAGGCCAGAGAGCGTACGCAGATTCTTATGGATATGGCAAACCAGGAGGGAGCACTTCTTGTGGGAACCGGTGACCTTTCCGAGCTTGCTCTTGGATGGGCAACCTATAATGGAGACCATATGTCCATGTATGGTGTAAATGCCTCTGTTCCCAAAACGCTTGTAAGACATCTTGTCCGCTATTATGCAGATACCTGCGGAGAGAAAGAGCTGGAAGAAGTTCTTCTGGATATTCTGGATACTCCGGTAAGTCCGGAGCTTCTGCCACCTAAGGACGGCAAGATCGCGCAGAAAACAGAAGATCTGGTTGGTCCTTATGAACTTCATGATTTTTATCTGTATTATATGCTTCGTGCAGGCTTTGAACCGGATAAGATCTATCGCATTGCCTGCTGTACCTTTGAGGGTACCTATGACAAGGCTACGATTCTGAAATGGCTGAAAATCTTCTACCGCAGATTTTTTGCCCAGCAGTTCAAACGCTCCTGTCTTCCTGACGGCCCGAAGGTAGGTAGTGTGGCACTGTCTCCAAGAGGTGACCTGCGTATGCCAAGTGATGCAAGCGCAGCGGTATGGATGGAAGCTCTGGAGAAGCTTGAAGTATAAAACTATTGTGTGGTAAGCTTTCCATGCATTTTGCAGCTGTATTTCGCGTAGCATACAGCTGTAAAGGTAGGAAATAATTAGGTTTGTTTATTGCTATGCCGGCGGAGAACTTACATGGTTCTCCGCCTTTTTTAATGCATCTTCAATGGCAGAAATAAGCAGCTGTGACGTATATTTTCTGTCCGTGGAATATTTCAGGTCGTCCAGGGACTGGCTGTCAACAATCTGGCTGGCCAGTGATTCCAGGGAAGGCTTTACCAGCGGAAACATGGCAGTGGTGCTTTCACTTAAATTTACCAGCTCAATAGACTGGATATTGTTTTGATCTACTGTAACCTCCACGTCAAAAGTATTTTTATTCAAAGTAAGGGAACTGCGGTAAACGCCAGGCGTATAAAGCCCCTCTCCAGCAGCAGAAGTGGTCTGGCTTTTTCCAGGCCCGAACATAAAGTAGATCAGGATTCCCAGAAGAACAGCAAGAATCAGAAAGGCAATGGTATATACCACTTCCTTCATATGTAACACGATGATCCTGGTTTTCGAACTCATGGACTGCGCCTCCTGTATCGCACTGATAATGAAAAAAATAATCCTGGCCGCAAAACCAGGCTCTAACCTTCTTATTCTATCCTATTATCAAAGCATGGAAAATATGATAGAATATAAAACAGAATGATTTTTTATCAGATACAGGCTTTTTTTATTCCATATAATTGGCAGAAGGAGGAAAAAACGTGTCCCTACAATTCATCATCGGCAGCTCCGGTATTGGCAAGACGCATTATGCATGTGAACAGATCATCCGGGAATCTATGGAAAATCCACAGCACCTGTACTATATTATCGTCCCGGAACAGTTCACCATGCAGACACAGAAAAACGTAGTCGAAATGCACCCCGGAAAGGGAATCCTGAATATCGACGTGCTCAGCTTTCAGCGCCTTGCCTATCGTATTTTCGAGGAGACAGGCGGTGCCATGGAAGTGCTTCTGGATGACACTGGAAAAAGTATGGTTCTTCAGAAGCTGGTGCAGCAGCATCGAAAAAATCTGCCCTATCTTGGCAGCCAGATGAACAAACCGGGCTATCTGGACGAAGTGAAATCTCTGATTTCAGAATTTATGCAGTATGACATCCGGGAAGAAGAACTGCAGGACATGCTGGGAAAAACAGGGGAAGACTCTCTTCTTCATATGAAAATGCAGGATGTGGGTGTCCTTTATCAGGCCTTTCTTCAGTATCTGGAAGGTCATTATATGACTGGCGAAGGCGTGATGGACGCTTTGAAAAAAGCTATTCCTTTTTCTGATAAACTGAAAAAATCTGTACTCCTTCTGGATGGCTTCACCGGTTTTACTCCGGTGCAGATGAACGTGATCCGGGAACTTTTAAATGTCTGCGATAAGGTTCTGGTAACTGTCACCATGGATGCCAGAGAAAATCCCTTACAGATGGGAAAACCACATCAGTTATTCTATATGAGCAGGAAAATGATCCACACATTGTCCGGTCTGACCAGCAATCTGGATGATCCCGTTCTTCTGAAGGATGAGAGAAAGGGCCGCTTTGGAAATTCCACCTCCCTTGACTTCCTGGAGAAGCATCTTTTCCGCTACAGAAGATCTGCCTATGAGAAGAAACAGGAAGAAATCTGCATATTTGCAGCAGAATCCCCTGTAAAAGAACTGGAAGAGACAGCCAGGAGAATACGCCGTCTTGTTCGTGAAAAAAATCTGAAATACGGAGAAATCGCTGTGATTACCGGAAATCTGGAGGCGTACAAAAGTATTGCATCTCAGGTATTCGAGGAATCCCAGATCCCTTACTTTCTGGATGAGAAGCACACCATTCTGATGAACCCATTTATAGAATATATTCGTGCTGCTCTTGAAATGGTTACAAAGGGTTTTTCCTACGAAAGTGTTTTCCGGTATCTGCGCTGTGATATGTCCGGCCTTGGAAGGGACCAGGTGGATATGCTGGAGAATTATGTGCTTGCCCTTGGAATTCACGGTTACAAAAAGTGGTCCGAGAAGTGGGTGAGAGTTTACCGGACCATGGATCCGGAGGATATTCAGGTTCTGAACGAATGCCGGGAAATATTTGTGAGGGAGGCTGAGATCCTGGCTCAGGGATTTTCCAGTGGAAAGAGAAAAGTATGTGAATATTGTTATAGTTTATATCAGTTTATCGCAAGCTGTGAAATACAGAAAAAACTGAAGAAACAGGAGCTTTTCTTTAAAGAAAAAGGGGAAAAAGCCCTGGAAAAAGAATACGCCCAGATATACGGAATTGTTATGGAGCTTCTTGACCGTATGGTAGAGATCCTTGGAGAGGAAGAAATTACAAGAACGGAATTTGTCCAGCTTCTGGAAACTGGTTTTGCCAAGTCAAAGGTTGCGCTGATCCCGCCCAGTATGGATCAGGTCCTTGTTGGAGATATGGAAAGAACCCGTCTGAAAGAAATAAAGGCACTGTTTTTTGTAGGTGTAAACGAGGGAAATATTCCGAAAAATACAGACTCAGGCGGAATTCTGACCCAGATGGACAGAGAATTCTTTGCAGATGAAGGAATGGAGCTTGCACCAGGTCCGAAAGAGCTGATGAACACCCAGCGCTTTTATCTGTATCTGAATCTGACAAAGCCAAGTGAGCATTTGTGCCTTTCCTACAGTTTATCAAATGGAAAAGGAGAACCTATAAGTCCTGCATATCTGATCCACAGTATACAGGCTCTATATCCCGGACTGGAGGTGAAAAATGCAGGTGATGAGGAATTCAGCTTGAACGCCATGGAGCTTCCGGGAACCAGTCTGGAATGCTTCCTGAAAGGTCTTGGAGAGGGCGCTGTGGGACAGGGAAGTCCTTTGTACAGCGAGCTTTACAGCTGGTATCTTAGAAGTCCTAAATATAGGACTTTAGCCCAAAAGCTGGTGGAGGCTTCCAGAACCAGAAAGCCTGCTGATATTATCAGCGAAAGTGTGGCAAAGGTTCTCTATGGAGAGGTGTCGCCATACAGTGCCACCAGGCTGGAGCGTTATTCTGCCTGTGCTTTTGCCCATTTCCTCCAGTATGGTCTTAAACTTACGGAGCGTGCAGAATATGAATTCCGCGCCATGGATATGGGAAATATTATGCACAAGGTGCTGGAGTCTCTGATAAAGGAAGTGAACAAAGAAAAGCTTTCTCTGGCAGAGCTTTCTGAGGAAGAGCGGGATGCGCTGGCAGACCGCCTGGTAGATGAAATAAGTGCAGATTATGGCAATACCATTCTAAAAAGCAGTGCACGCAATGAATATATGATCCAGCGCACCAAGCGAATGGTACGAAGAACTGTGTGGGCAATTCAGAAACAGCTGAAATCCGGGGAATTTGAGCCGGAAGGTGTGGAAGTTGTTTTTCAGGGCGGTCGCATCGATCGCGTGGATACTATGGAGACAGATGATGGGAAGCTGTATGTCCGCGTCATTGATTATAAGACCGGGAATACTTCTTTTGATCTGGTTTCCCTGTATCATGGTCTGCAGCTGCAGCTGATGATCTACATGGACGGTGCTCTTACCGTAGAGCAAAACAAGCATAAGGATAAAGATGTGATTCCTGCAGGGGTATTTTATTACAATATCAAGGATCCTATGATTCAGGAAAAAATAGATGCAGATATAGAGACTGTCCAGGAAAAAGTGCTGAAGGAACTAAAGATGAACGGACTGGTTCTGAAAGATAAAGAACTGGTACAAAAAATGGACAGTTCCCTTGTGTCAATTCCCGTATCCTTTAACAAAGACGGAAGCTTCCGGAAAAATTCTTCTGTAGCCTCAAAAGAGCAGTTTGATATTTTAAACCGTTATGTAAAAACAAAGATTTCTCATATCAGACAGTCCATTATGACCGGAGATGCCCAGGTTTCCCCTTATATGATGGGAAAGAAAAATGCCTGTACCTACTGTCCTTACAGCGGCGTATGCGGTTTTGATATGGACATTCCAGGCTATGAATTCCGCAGGCTGAAAAACTTTACAGATGAAGAGCTGTGGGATGCTTTTGTGAAGGAGGTGGATGAATAATGGCAGTGAACTGGACGAAAGAGCAGGAGCAGGTTATCAATTTAAGAAACCGGAATATTCTGGTAAGTGCAGCAGCTGGTTCCGGAAAGACTGCGGTGCTTGTGCAGCGAATTCTAAAAAAGGTGATGGATCCGGAGCATCCCGTTGACATTGACAGGCTGCTGATCATGACATTCACAAGAGCAGCAGCAGGGGAAATGCGGGAACGAATTGCAAATGCCCTGGAAGATGCTCTCTGTGAGAATCCGGACAATGAGCATCTGCAGCGTCAGACTACATTGATCCATACGGCGCAGATCACTACGATAGATGGCTTCTGTGCTTATGTGATCCGCAATTATTTCCATCTTATTGGTCTGGATCCTGGTTATCGGACAGGAGAAGAGGGAGAATTGAAGCTTCTGAAAGAGGACGTGATGAAGGAGCTTCTGGAGAACTATTACATAAAAGATGACAAAAAGTTTAAGTATTTTATCGAATGCTACGCATCAGGCAAAACAGATGATGGAATTAAAGAACTGATTTATTCTCTGTATAATGCTGCCATGAGCAATCCATATCCGGATACCTGGCTGGAAGAATGCATAGATAGTTATAGAAATACGGATTTAGAGTCTGTAAAATCCTCAGAATGGATGAATTTGTTATGGAAAAACATTACGGAGGATCTTTGCCAGGCAAAGGAACTGATTACCCAGGCAAGAAGCTTTTGTAATGCGCCAGGAGGACCATACCTGTATGATGAAGCGCTGCAAAGTGATCTCATCCTCATTCGTGCAGCAGAAGAGAAAGCCGCCGCCGGTGATTTTGACGGAGCAGGGGAGCTTCTTGGTAAACCGGCTTTTGCCGCTCTTTCCAGAAAGAAACCAAAAGATCCTGTAGATGATACGCTGAAGGAGCAGGTAAAATCTCTTCGGGAAAATGCAAAGGATATTTTAAAGGATATTGGAACGCGGTATTTTTCCGTAAAGGAGGAGGAACTTCCAGTGCTTCTGGAAACCTGCCGGGAGCCTGTAGAAATGCTGGTGGAGCTTACCAGGGAATTTATCCGTATGTATGGAGAGAAGAAGCGGGAAAAAAATATTCTGGACTTTACGGACATGGAGCATTTTGCTCTGGAAATCCTGATTCAAAAGGTTCATGCAGCGGAAGAAAATGGCGAAAACGACGGTGATTGGACGGGAGAGAAAAAGTATATTTATCACATGAGTCCGGCAGCGCGTGAACTTTCCATGAAATATGACGAGGTCATGGTGGATGAGTACCAGGACAGTAACCTGGTACAGGAAATGATTACCAACTGTGTTTCCGGCTGGGCAGATGGAAGAAAAAATATATTTATGGTAGGTGATGTGAAGCAGAGCATTTACCGGTTCCGCCTTGCCAGACCGGAGCTTTTTATGGAAAAGTATGAACAGTACAGTTTAACGGACAGTACAGAACAGCGAATCGATCTTCATAAAAACTTCCGAAGCCGGTCTCAGGTATTGGATAGTGCAAACTTTATTTTCCGTCAGATTATGGGAACAGATCTTGGTGGAATTGCTTACGATAAAGCCGCAGCTCTTTATCCTGGCGCTGTGTTTCCGGAAGGAAACAAGGAAAGCTTTCTTCCTGCAGAAGTTCTTCTGGTAGAAAAGGATTCCGAAGAACTGGAGGATCTGATGGAAGGAAAGGATGCCCGGGAACTGGAGGCTCTTGCTATTTCCCACAGAATTAAGGAAATTGTGGGAAAAGAGCTGGTACTTGATAAGGAAACCAAAGAATATCGTCCTGCGAAATACGGAGATATTGTAATCCTTCTCCGCACCGCTTCCGGCTGGTCAGAAACCTTTACAGAGGTACTTTCTGCCCACGGAATTCCTGTGTATGCCGCTTCAAAAACGGGATATTTTTCAGCACTTGAGGTGGTTACGATTCTGAATTATCTGCAGGTCTGCGATAATCCTCTTCAGGATATTCCTTTGACGGGTGTGCTGAGGTCGCCGCTGGTGGGATGTACTACCCAGGAGCTTGCCGTTTTGCGGGAAAAACATCCGAAGGGGATGTTGTATGACAGCGTGTTGAATTTCCTGAAAGAATATGAGGGGCAGGAAAGAACTCTTTACCACAAATTACATGGGTTTATAGTCCTTCTAAATGAAATGCGTGATCTTGCGGTGTACACTCCTGTCCATGAGCTGATTCTTGAGATTCTCCGCAGAACCGGCTATGGTAATTATGCAAAAGCTCTGCCAAATGGTGCACAGCGGAGCGCCAACCTCGCTATGCTGGTGGAAAAGGCAATGGATTATGAGAAGACCAGTTACAGAGGCTTATTTAATTTTGTCCGATATATTGAACATTTGCAAAAATATGAAGTTGATTATGGCGAAGTAAATCTTTCTGGCGCAGGAGAAGGTTCCGTGGAAATCATGACGATCCACAAGAGCAAGGGACTTGAGTTTCCGATTGTAATCCTTGCCGGTATGGGAAAACAGTTCAATATGCAGGATCTGAACGCCAGACTTCTGATTCATCCAGATTACGGTCTTGGCGCTGACGCCATTTTGCCAGACCGTCGGATGATCGTGTCAACACTGTATAAGCAGGTGATCCGCCGTAAGCTTCTGGAAGAGACTCTGGGGGAGGAAATCCGAGTACTTTACGTTGCCCTGACGCGTGCCAAGGAGAAACTGATCATGACCGGAACAATAGGAAATCTGGAAAAAAGGCTGCTTTCTTTATACAGATTCCGCGAAAATGAACAGGAACTTCTTCCGGCAGAAACGCGGTTGAATGGAAAAACTTACTGGGATTACGTGTTGCCTGCGCTTGCAAGGCACCGCTGCATGGATGAACTTTTTGAGGAGTTTGGATTACTGCCATCCCATGATAATCTGCTTTATGATGATCCGGCAGAGTTTCAGGTGAAAAGGATCACAGCGCGGACTTTAACGGAGGCTGAAGTGGTGGAACAGGCTGCCGGGCAGATGGAAGACGATATTCTGGATAACTGGGATTGTGAGAAAATCGTGGATCCTGAAATCAGAGCGGAATTGGAAAAGCGTTTTGGATTTGTATATCCTTATGAATATCGTAAGGATATTCCGGTGAAGGTCAGCGTATCGGATCTGAAAAAGAAGAGTTACCATGAAGATACGGATATTGAAGAAGCTGTATATTTCGAACCGGACATTGTTCCGCTGGTTCCAAGATTTATTGAGGAAAAGAAGGAAACGGAAGAGGCGTTCACAGGTTCGGCAAGAGGTACTGCCTACCATCGTGTGATGGAATGTCTTGAGTACAATAAAACGGACAGTGTACAGCAGCTGAAAGAGCAGATCGACGCACTGGTTCAGAGCAAAAAAATGTCTGAGGCAGAAGCCGAATGTATCAGAATTTCAGATATTCAGTCTTTTGTGAATGGGGCACTGGGGCAGAGAATGAAAGTCGCTGCATTATCGGGGCTTCTTTTCAGGGAACAGCCTTTTGTCATTTCCAGAAGTGCCGCTGAAATAGATGAGGCATGGGATCCACAGGAACGTGTGCTTGTGCAGGGAATCATAGACGCTTATTTTCTGGAAGGAGATGAGATCGTGCTGGTTGATTACAAGACGGATCGTGTGCGCAGAGGGGAAGAGCAGAAGCTGGTTGATCTGTATCACACCCAGCTGGAGGATTATGCGCAGGCACTTCAGAGAATGACTGGGCGCAGGGTGAAGGAGAAGTATATTTATTCCTTTACGTTGAAAAAAGAGATATTGTTAGGATGATTGCTTGTGTTCGCAGAGGGTGAGTGGATGTGGCACGCCACATCCACGCACGTCGCAGGCGGAAGGAAAAGCAAAAATTTGACAACCTTACACTCTCCACCCCGCCGGATACTTATTCTTCAATGTCCCATTCACAAGTTTTCCAAACCCAAGGGGATACCCTTCCACACAAAGCAAATGCCATCCTTTAGAATGAGCAGCCTCTTCAGGCTCGATTGTAAGAGTTTCTCCTTTCAGATACCGCTCCAGTCTTGGATCATCCACAGAAAGGGAAATCACAGCTTCAGCTTCATTTTTCCGGAAAGCCAGTGCAAGCGGCTGAGCTGGTTCAAACCGGTTTTTCTTCAGATCTCCCAGATAAAGTCCGTTTCGAATAAACGTAAGTCCTCTGAAATTACAGGAAACAGACGGCAGATAATAAACCTTATCCGCCCGAACCTCCACCCGGTTCCAGTCAAACTCCTGACCATCTAAAGTTTTCAACCCGATTTCCTTGAAAAACTCTTCCATATACTTCCGGATATCTGCAGCCAGACGACTGGTCTTAGAAGTACCAGCGGAAGGTCCAGCCGTTCCCTCCTTTTGCAAGAGGGCCAGAAAATGCCCCTCCCCCTGCATCTTATGGGGGAAAATGCGCACACATTTTTTCAGCTGTGGATTCCCATCTCCCCATTCAGGATTTCCGGTGGAAAAGCCCTCATAATCTTCCATAGAAATCAGAGACAGCTCCGGCCTTTCCCTGAGAAGCCAGGAAATGATCTGCTCATCCTCACAAGGTGCAAAGGTACAGGTAGAATAAAGCATCTGTCCTCCCGGCTGCAGCATGTCTGCCGCATTCAGGCAAAGCTGTTTCTGAATTCTGGAAAGCTCCTCAGACTTCTCAGGAGTCCAGTCTTTGGCAAGAGCTTCCTCCTTACGGAACATCCCCTCTCCGGAACAAGGTGCATCCAGAATGATCTTATGGAAAAATTCCGGAAAATTCTTTACCATTTTTTCAGGCTTTTCATTGGCAACAAAAAGATTGGGAATCCCAAACAGTTCCAGGTTTCGAAGCAGTGCTCTTGCTCTGGTAGTGCTGATATCATTTGCAACCAGAAGTCCTTCACCCTTTAGGGCGGAACCAACAGCAGTTGCTTTTCCTCCAGGAGCAGCACACATATCCAGCACATATTCTCCTGGCTCCACCGGAATACGGGAGGCGGGGGTCATGGCACTTGGTTCCTGAAGATAATAAAGTCCGGCCTGATAAAGAGCACACCGGGATGGTCTTACATCCTCATTGTAAAAATAACCATTTGAAACCCATGGGATTTTTTTTACTTCAAAGGGCACGATCTGTTCAAATTCCTCACAGGAAATCTTTGCCGTGTTTACCCGGAGCCCATAAGTACGCGGCTGTTCATAAGCTGCCAGAAAAGGTTCAAAATCATCCTCAAGCATATCCTCCATCCGATGAAGAAAAGCCTGAGGCAGAGCTGATAATTTATCTGAATCCATAGAAAAATCTCCTTAGTACTGAAATAGAATTAGATATGAAAAAAATGTCTGCAAAAATCTTACGCAAACTGTGAAGCATATCTTGCAGAAAGCATTTTTTAAACACATTTTAGTATAGCGGAAGAAAAAGAACAAGTCAAACATAAGCAAAAGCAAAAGAATCCATTGGAATTTCCTGGTTTTTCCACTATAATTAAATATAGAATGATCATTAGAGCGTGTCTGAAAAATTATTCAACAGCAATAGATCTATAAAGTAAGAGAGTGAGGGTATGAAATGCCAAAAGAAAAAATCAGCCTGAATTCCATTTACATATCAGAACGTTTACAAAAATCCCTGCAGCCTGTTTCCAACAGCGCGCTGACAGCCATAACAGCCCCTATGGGATATGGGAAGACAACCGCCGTAAACTGGTACCTGTCCAGACTGGCGAAAGACAGTCAGGCTTTGCTGATCCGGATCAGCATCTACTCCCAAAACCTTTCTATCTTCTGGAAAAGTGTGCAAAATGCATTTTCCTTCGCAGGACTTAACTTTCTGGAAAATTACGACTGCCCGGAAGATGAAGCTTCCGCTGGATTTTTGACGGAAATTCTATGCTATCAACTGGAAAAATGTGAAAATTGTTATATTTTTATAGATGACTTTCATCTGTTAAAAGATGACCAGGCGGCCACTTTCCTGTGCAGAATGGCAGGAAGGATTCCGGAAAATGTGCATCTGATCGTAGCAAGCCGAAATCATTTTATCAGTGATGACTGGATTGTAAGGCTTGGAGGAAGACTTCACAGAATAGAAATAGACGATCTGCGTCTGAACTCTGGGGAGCTGTCAGCCTATATCCGCCGCTGCGGAACCAGCCTGACAGACAGCCAGCTTGAGCAGCTTCAGAAATCCAGCGAAGGATGGTTCGCAGCTGTTTACCTGAATTTGTGTTCTTTTTCAAAATCAGGAGAATTGCCAGGGAAAACGTCTGACATTTACCAGATGTTTTCCGCTTCCATGCTGAATCCTTTGCCAGAAGACAGAAAAGAATTTTTAAGTGCCATGGGGCTTGCAGATGAATTCACGGAAGAGATGGCAGAATTTATTACAAAAAGAGAAGACGTACACCAGATTCTGAAAATGCTCACCAGGCAGAATGCTTTTGTCACCTGCCTGAATGACGGGCAGACTTACCGCTTTCACCATATGATGAAAGAGTGCGCGTTTCGTGCGTTTAGAACACTGGATGATTCCAGACAGGCTTTCTACTATGAAAGATATGGTGCATGGTATGAAAAACATGGTGCCTATATCCATGCCCTGTCAGCATACCGGCGAAATCAGAATTTTGCAGCTATTCTCCGGGTGGTGCAAAAAGATGCCGGAATCTTACTTGCTTCTCTAAAACCTGAAGAGGTTCTGGAAGTTTTGGACAGATGTCCGGTTTCTGTTTTAAAAGAATATCCGCTTGCAATTCTGGTTCTTATGAGATGCATGTTTAACTGGAAAAATATTCCAAAAATGCTGGAACTGAAAGAACTTCTTCTGGCATCCATCAGAGAACATCCAAAGCTGTCTGAGGAAGAGAGAGGAAATCTTCTGGGCGAATGCGACCTGATCCAGAGCTTTCTTATGTACAATGATATTTCGAGAATGAGTCAGTTTCACCGCAGTGCCAGCGAGAAGATGACAAGACCTGCCATCAGTATCCGAAGTGACGGAGGCTGGACGTTTGGCTCCCCATCTGTACTTATGATGTTTCACAGGAAAAGCGGAGACCTTGACAAAGAGCTGGAAGAGATGAACCAGTGTATGCCTCATTATTACAAGATTACAAACGGACACGGACAGGGTGCAGAAACGATTATGAGCGCAGAGGCTCACTTTATGCGCGGAAATTTTGTTGATGCCCATATAGCATTGGAAAAGGCTTATACCCAGATTCAGGGAAATGGGCAGGAGAGCATTGCACTTTGCTGCGATTTTCTGGCACAAAGGCTGTCTATCTGTATGGACATAAAAATGAGAAATACGTTTGAAGAACGTCGAAAAGAACTGCTGCAGGGGCATAATACCACCTGGGTCAATATTTTTGACAGCACCTGCGCCTATTACTATGCAGTCACCGGACAAACGGAGCGGATTCCGGCTCTCTTTGGAGCGCACATGCTTTCTACGGTGAATTTTCTGGCACCTGGGAGACCGATGATGGAAATGATCGAGAATCAGGTTTATCTTGCCCAGGAAGAATATTCGAAGGTGATCGGAAGAAGCGAATCCATTCTTGCCATGTGTCAGGCTCTTCACTACGATCTGGTAGCGCTTCATGTGCAGATCCAGCTTCTTGCGGCCAACTGGAAGCTGGGAAAAACAGAACAGGCGCTTGAACTTTTGAGAGGATCACTTTCCCAGGCTTTTCCAGATGGAATCCTTATGCCATTTGTGGAGAATTATCCATACATAGAGGAGCTTTTGAAGGGGAGCTTTTTCGGCATCAATGAAAATTTTCTTTTCAGGATCACCAGAATGGGGAAAGAATGGGAAATGCGGTGCGATCAGTTAAAAAAAGAGGAGGCGTATCCGCCGGTCTTTAAAGTACTGTCAGATCGTGAGCTGGAGATTACGGAGCTTATGGCGAAGCATATGAGCAACAAAGAAATCGCCCAGAGTCTGTTTTTATCCGAGGGAACTGTGAAGCAGTACATCAATCAGATTTATTCCAAATTACAGATTCCCGGGGATGTCCGGGTGAAGCGCAAGTATCTTTTGGAGCTGATGGAAGGGAAAAGCTAACTGGAAGTTAATACTATTTTTGTCAGAGAAAACGTATAGTAAAGGTACAACATATTTCGACAGGAGGAAAATGGTATGAAGAGAAAAATAGTTACAGCGGTCATCGCGTTTATTTTATGTGCAGCAGTTGTTCCCCCAGCCGGTATTTACAGCGTAATGGCAGAAAACGAGGATACGCTTCAGGTAGAGGACGGAGCTGACTATGCAGCACTTTCCGGTGTATGGAAAAATGAAGATGCACAGGCTGATGAAACTCTTACCTTAAGTGCAGACGGATTGTTTGTATATCACACCGGAGAAGGCGATGATGTTCAGGGATATCTGGAATATGTGGATGAATACAACGACGGAAATGGCAGATATGACATGTACAATCGCATGGGCATGTGGCTGGAGGGATTTTATCTGGACTCCGCGGATACTCTTCATATGGGAAATGACGGGGCTGCGGTTTTTACCAGAGCAGAGGAAGATCAGACAGAAGAGAATTCGGAAGGTCAGACTGAAAACGAAGACAGTGTGGAAAAGAAAAGCTATGTCCTCATGTCAAATAAACGCTATACAGGACTGCGCCCTCTTTATAACAATTCCAGTTGGGAAGGAGGGTATTTCTATTCCGATATGACAGAGGACTGTATGACGGTGATCGTCAACTGCAGTGCTTTAAATGACAATGAATTCACCGGTACCCCGGAGGAATATATGGAACAGTTTGCAGGCTTTGTAAGTGAATCGGAAATAAAGGATTTCACAGCAGTACAGAACCAGGAATATACAGAGAAATTCACTTATCCGGCATATGAACTGGAGTTTACCACCGGAGCAAACGAAGATACCTGCAAATGGAAAATGCTGTATTTCCAGACAGATACCAATACCTTTGCTTATGCTTACAGAGTTTCAGCGGATTTTGCTGAGGAGATGGAGGAGGAATACCGGGCTGCCATTTCTTCTCTGGAACTGACGGAGATTGAGGGCGTTGAAAATACAGAAACCACTCTCACTCAAGGAGAAGATTATGACCCAAGTGCCGAAGGTGAGAGCCTGGAAATGTTTATCTCCTATTTTGACAGCTGGTATCAGTATGGAGATTTAAATGCCATGAATATCCGGCTTTATGGAGAAGGAACCTGGGAAATCTACAACAGCCTGAATAGTGATAAAACAGGGGGATATTTTTTTGACAGCGGTACTTTTACCACACTTGGCACAACTGCCTTGAAACTGGTCAATGACAGCGGAATCTATGTGGCAGATGTTACTTTGGATGGAGATGGCGATCTGATGCTCAGTCCTGTGATTTCCGGATATGGAAATATTTATGCAGGTGCGGCTTTTTCCCGTGAGTCCGATTCTATCGCCTACGAAGCCCAGACTGCTGACGATGGTGAAGGATACGGAGACTACATTCCTGATGAAGATTATGTAGAGGAAAGTGATCCGGGAGATACTTATTACTGGTATGATGGGGAAGGAAATGTAATGTACTTTGATGGTTCCGACAGCTATTATATAGGACCGGATGACGTGTTCTATATTGATGAGGCAGGAAGGCTGATGGAATATTGATCTAGAGCGTGCAGATTGCAGAAAGCCTTTTTAAACATATTCTGGAACGTGGACAAAAAGAATTTCCTGAAAAATATATGACAAATTTTGCAAGCCGAATACCTGTGTGTATTTCGGCTTGCTTATTATTTCCTGTTTTAAGATCATAGGGGATTTCATAAGCTTTCATTTTGTGATAAACTATGTGATAAAGCTAAACAAGCTTCGTGTTTTGAGCAGCGGAGCTTTCATTTTGAAAAAGATATGGGCAGGAGCTATCAAGGATGCAGATATGGAAAGATATCTTGAGATAAGGGTTACAGAGTCTGGAAAAGTAGGAGAGGTTTTGCGGGCTGAGGCAGGGCTTACGAAGAGGCAGATCAGTCAGGCAAAGTTCAGGCCGGGAGGTATCCTTAAAAATGGAAAACAGTGCCGTGTAACGGAAATAGCAGTGCCTGGTGATCGGCTTCAGGTATGTCTGGAAGCGAAAGGGATTGATTCAAAGCAACTGGTGTGTCCAGATACAGGTAGTTTTATAGAACAAGGAAAAAAACAATTATTGGATTTTGAAAGACAAGAGATGGAAGACGGATTAAAACTTCAGAAACTTCAGATCCTTTATGAAGACCAGGATTTACTTGTAGTAAACAAGCCAGCTGGTATGGTGACGCACCCATCCGGAAGCCATTATCAGGACAGCATTTCTAACCTGCTCGCAGCCTATTTTCGTGAAAAAAATGAGACAACACGCATTCGGTCCATTGGACGTCTGGATAAAGAGACCTCCGGGATTTTACTTTTTGCCAGAAACCAGGTGGCGGCAGCCAGATTGCAGAAGCAGAGGGAAGAAGGAAAGCTGCAAAAGAAATATCTGGCGCTTGCAGAAGGAGATTTATCAGAAGCAAATGATTCTGTATTCTGGAAAGAAATTGCTATACCACTTGCCCCGGATCCGGAAAATTCCATGAAAATGACAATTTCTCCAGATGGACTGTTGCCAGGAAGCAGGAATGCAGTTACGTATTATAAAAACATAAAAAATTTCGGTAACGTAACTCTTGTTGAGCTTCAGTTGGAAACCGGACGAACCCATCAGATCCGGGTTCACATGGCAGGGATAGGTCACCCTCTTCTGGGAGATACGATGTACAATCCTAGAGCGTGTTTGAAAAATCATTCCCACAATCTGCACGCCCCACTTTGCGGTATATTTTGCCCGAATTCAGTTGCCGTAGCCCGCTACGGCGCCCTCATCCGGGCAAAATCTCCCACAAATTGTGACGCACATCTTGCAGAAAGCCTTTTTCAAACACGCTCTAGAACATGTTTGAAAATGAGTAACAGCAAAGAAAAAAAGAATACGGAGGGCAGAATAAATAATAGGAATGACTGCTTCAAAAGAGCTGCGCTCCATGCCTGGAAGTTGACTTTTTGTCACCCATTTACAGATGAAATAATCACTCTGGAAGCTCCCCTTCCAGATGATTTCTGCCGCTTTTTGAATGCAAACGAGGAGGAAAAAACATGACAGAAACACAGCAAACCATAAATAATGTTATCGCAAAAATGATCGTATATTCCGATGGAAACAAGCATGATATTGCCCATTTTCTGAAGGTATATACATATGCCAGAATGATTGGCGAGATGGAAAGCTTAACCGAAAGAAAGCAGGAAATTCTGGAAATCGCAGCCGTGATCCACGACATTGCCTGCCCTGTATGCCGCGTAAAATATGGTAATACAAACGGCTCCAACCAGGAAAAAGAAAGTCCTGAGCTGGTAGAAAATTTCCTCAAGGATGTGGAAATTGATGATGAAATGAAAGAGAGAATCAACTATCTGGTCAGCCATCACCACACCTATACAAACGTAGACGGACTGGATTACCGCATTCTTCTGGAAGCTGATTTCCTTGTAAATGCAGATGAAAGTGAAATGTCTGAGAATGCTGTCGAAACAGCCAGAGAGCGCGTATTTGAGACCAATACAGGCAAAAATTTACTCACAAGTATCTATAAATTGCCTGCCAGGTAAAGCAATAGAAGGCGTTGAAAAAGAAAAAAGAATGGTTAATTGCTGCAATATTAAGCCTGGAAATTCAATCTATGGAACCGCCTATTTCCGGGAAATTGGGTTTGTAGTGAAGGATAAAAAAGGCTTTCACCTGTGACGGAGAAATTTATCAGTTATTTGAAGTGAAAGAAAATATGTTGAAATATTGGCGTGGCATTGGCTGCGCCTTTTTTTGTGTAAATGATAGAAATATAGAAATTTGTTTTCAAAAATGGTATTGACAAAACTATATTATATATCATATAGTATTGTTAATTAAATAATATTGATGAATTATATAATATGATTGGAGTGATCAGATGGTATTTAACACAGGAGCTGCACTTCTGGACGCTATTGTCCTGGCGGTTGTGTCCAAGGAGCCGGAAGGTACTTACGGATACAAGATCACCCAGGATGTACGCGGAGTTCTGGATATTTCAGAATCCACACTTTATCCAGTGCTGCGCCGCCTGCAGAAGGATGACTGCCTGGAAGTCTACGATCAGGCATATGCCGGACGAAATCGCAGATATTATAAACTGACGGAGAAAGGGCAGGCACAGCTGAATTTGTACAAGATCGAGTGGAAGAATTATTCCACCAAGATAGGCAGTATGTTTGAGGACGCTGGCAGAAATGCGGACAGCGGCCACATGAGGGAGGAGAATTAACAGGTATGGACAGAGCGCAGTTTATGAAACAGCTAGAGAGGCTGCTGTCTGATATTTCGGAAGCAGAAAAGCAGGAGGCGCTGGCTTACTACAACAGTTATTTTGACGAAGCCGGTCCTGAGAATGAGGCTTCCGTGATCAGAGAGCTTGGAAGCCCCGGAAAAGTGGCTGCCATAATAAAGGCAGACCTTGACGAAAGCAATGAGGAATATGCACAGTATACAGAGAATGGATATGAGGACTTGAGGGAAAACAAGGCTTCTTATATGCCGGAGATTCGCCAAAGAGATGGGGAACATGCAGGAAAAACAGATCGTATCCACAGGGGATATCGCCCGAAAGAGAAGGGAAGCAACAGCAGATTTATCCTGATCCTAATTGCCCTGGTATTTCTTTCCCCATTTATCATTACAGCAGCCAGTGGCGTGTTCAGTATTTTACTGGTGGTGATCTTGTTTCCGTTTTTGGCGATTTTTGTATCCGGAGTTGTGGCGTTCGCATTTATCGTAGCAGCTTGCGCTTGCATTGGTGTGGGAGTTGGAACTTTGGTTACCAATACTGCTGTGGGACTTCTGGTAATGGGAATCGGCTGTCTTTTGTTTGCATCAGGAATTCTGTTCTGCATTTTAACAGGATGGCTGGGCTCCACAATTTTCCCATGGATTCTTCGTAAGGTGACAGACTTTTTCCAGAAAATCGTGTATCGGAATAAGAAGGAGGAGCAGGCATGAAAAAAGGAACAAAGGGAATGCTGATTGCAGCAGGTGCTTTCGCAGTGGCAGGAATTGGTTTGTGTATCGGTGGAATTTCTGTAGCAGCAGTGGAAACAGGCGGAAATGTGTTTGATCAGGCTGGACAGCTGCTTCAGGATAATGGTTATCCGCTGGCTGGTTTGATCCATTTGGGAAACAGGAAATATCATTCTTCTGACATAGATTGGGAGGCTGCAGATAGAAATACTGTAGACATGGATTTTGCCAGTAATCTGGAAATCAGTCTGAAGTATGATGAGCTCCTTATCCAGGAATACGATGGCGACAAGATCCGGGTAGATGTGGCAGATGACGCGAAGAACGATGTGGTGGTAGAGGAGACTTCCGGTAAGATCACGATCACAGATACCCGCAGCGGTAATGTGAAAAAGAAGAAACAGGTGAAAGTCAGTATCCCTTCCGGGAAAGAATTTGATACAGTAAGCCTGGGCGTTGACATGGGAACGATTGAACTGGATTGTGACTTAAAGGTACAGGATTTTTCCGTGGAAGTTGGTGCGGGGGAGTTCGATGGTTATGGAAATATTACAGTGGCGAACTGTGACCTTCAGGTTGGCGCCGGAACCATCGACATTGATCAGATTGATGTTAAGAAACTGAATGCGGACTGCGGTGCTGGTGAAATTGACATGGTGGTAACTGGAAAAGAGAAGGACTATAATTACAATCTTTCCTGTGGCATGGGTGAGATTGATCTGGAGAATTCTGAGTACAGTGGACTTGGCATTGAGAAAACCATTTCCAATGAAGGTGCCAAAAAAGATATGGTGCTGGAATGCGGAATGGGCGAGATTGATGTGGAGTTTACTGGGGAAGACTAAAATTAAGGCAGAAATGTCAGATTGGAGGAATCTATTATGAGCAATAAGCGTTTATACAAATCAACCGTAAACTGTATGCTGTGCGGTGTGTGCGGCGGAATCGCCGAGTATTTTGACATCGACCCAACCCTGGTCCGCCTGGCATGGGTAATCCTGACCTGCTTCGGCGGCGCAGGAATCTGGGCATACATCATTGCAGCAATTATTATTCCGAAGGCATAAGTTCTGTTTAGGGAAGTGCTACTATAAGAAAAATCGGGTTCGACATATATTTGCGTTGAATCCGATTCTTTTTTATAATAACTGGTGATTTAGCGCAGCTAAATTGTGTGCGTTTTGAATAAATTTTCTTATCTTGTCCATACTCCCTATATACATCCAAACATTGCAAAAAAAGGAGCATAGACATATGAACAAAGACAAAGAAATAGAAGCCTACAAATCCGGAAATCTCACTCCCGAAGAGCAGACAAAATACGAGATCGCCCAGGAACTTGGCATTCTGGATAAAGTTTTAGAAGGCGGCTGGAAAAGCCTCTCAGCCAAAGAAACCGGCCGGATCGGTGGTTTGATGGCTCGAAAGAAAACGAAAAAATAATAGTGTATTATTTGCCCCTGCAACTTGCCATTAGTTCAGGAGAATGTTAAGATTAATACAAATAACTTCTGAAAGGGGCGAGAAAATGACATACAGAAAAAAGCTTCCTATAGGCATAGATAACTTTGAAAAATTGATCCAGGAAGACTTTTACTATATAGATAAAACAGATATGATTGCTGATCTGTTGAAGAACTGGAGTGAAGTAAACCTTTTTACCCGTCCGCGCCGTTTTGGAAAAAGTCTTAACATGAGCATGCTCAAGACATTTTTTGAAACAGGCTGTGATAAAAAACTGTTTCAGGGGCTGAAAATTTCAGAAGAAAAAGAATTATGTGAAAAATATATGGGTCAGTTTCCTGTAATTTCGATTAGTTTGAAGGGCGGAGAGGGACGGACTTTTGATTCAGCGAAAGAAGGATTGAAATATATAATAGGGAATGAGGCTATGCGTTTTCAATTCCTTACAAACTGTGAGAAGTTATCTGAAAAAGAAAAGACAGCGTATGAGCAGCTTACCGAGATTAACACAAATACTGGAACCGGTGGGGTATTCGCTATGTCAGAAGATACACTGTCAGCCAGTCTTCAAACTTTGTCTGGATTATTAGAGAAATATTACGGCAAAAAAGTCATTCTCCTGATTGACGAATATGACGTCCCTTTGGATAAAGCTTTCCAGTATGGTTATTATGAGGAAATGGTTTCCCTTATTCGAAATATACTAGGAAATGCCCTGAAAACCAACTCCAGTCTGTACTTTGCCGTACTCACCGGTTGTCTTCGCATTTCCAAAGAAAGCATATTCACAGGTCTTAACAACCTGAAAGTGATGTCCATTACCAACGTCCAGTTTGATGAATACTTCGGTTTCACAGACTCAGAAGTAAAAGAAATGTTAAACTATTATGGCCTTATGGATCACTTTGATTCCATGAAAGCCTGGTACGATGGTTACCGTTTTGGAAACCAGGATGTCTACTGCCCCTGGGATGTGCTCAGTCACTGTGATAATCTACGTGCTGATCCAAATGCCAGACCGGAGGACTACTGGTCTAATACCAGCGGAAATGCCATTGTGCGTCGTTTTATCGATTTGGCAAATGGAAAGACAAAAGAAGAAATTGAGCGCCTGATCGCTGGTGAAACAATCTTGAAAGAAGTCCGACAGGAACTGACCTACGGTGAACTGGATAATTCTATAGAAAATTTGTGGAGTGTGCTTTTTACAACAGGTTATCTGACTCAGCGGGGAATGGCAGAAGGGGATAAGTATTATCTTGTAATTCCAAATTATGAGATTAAGAAGTTGTTTATCCGCCAGATTAGGGAATGGTTTCGCTATCAGACAGGAAGTGACCGCAAAACTCTTGACAGGTTTTGTAATGCTTTTCCAGATGGCGATGGAGCACTGATCGAGGAGCTTTTTAATGATTATCTGTGGAATACCATCAGCATCCGGGATACCGCTGCTCCCAATGAAAAGAAAGAGAACTTTTATCACGGAATCCTTCTGGGAATCCTGGGATTTCAGGATGACTGGATCGTGAAATCCAATGCGGAGTCAGGAATCGGCTACAGTGATATTTTAATAGAGACCCGAAAGAACCGCATCGGAATTGTGGTTGAAGTGAAGTATGCGGAAGATGGAAATCTGGAAGCTGCGTGTGAGAAAGCATTACAGCAGATTGAAGATAAACAGTACGCAGCCAGATTAAAAGAAGATGGCATGCGCAGCATTATAAAATACGGAATTGCATGTTATAAAAAAGAATGTAAGGTGAAAATGGGGGACGCGTGAGCGTCTCCTTTTCAGAAAAAAATGGAGGAAAATTATGCGTATCCTGATGTAACCGATGTTTCCACAGATTTTATAGCTTCTGTTACGCAGACGGAAGCAGAAGAATTTGCCCGCAAAGTATTAAATGAAAAAAGACAGGTGGGTTATTATAAAAACTACAGATTTCAGATATTAGCGAAGAAAAATGATAATATTGTTATATTCTTGAATACTACAATGGAACTCCGTTCTGTCAGAAATGTACTTCTGATTTCCTGTCTGGTGGGAGTGGTATGCTTCCTGGTGGTTTTTCTCCTGGTAATCCTTCTCTCAAAAAGGGCAATGAAACCTTATATCCGGAATATAGAGCGCCAGAAACGTTTTATCACTGACGCCAGCCATGAAATTAAGACACCACTGACTTCCATTGCTACCAGTGTGGACGTAATTGAGATGGAGTATGGTGAAGATGAGTGAACCAGAAATATCCATAAGCAGACTTCTAAAATGTCCAGAATGGTAGCTGATCTGGTAACTCTTTCCCGTCTTGATGAGGAAAATCCTTTTCTGGAACGGACCGAGTTCTCTTTAAGTGACGCTGTCTGGGAGGTGGCAGAGCCTTTTGCATCCCTGGCAAAAGCCCAGGGAAAAAAGTACTCTCAGCGGATTGAGGAGAATCTGACCCTGTGCGGAAATCCAGATGCCACCAGGCAGATGATTTCTGTTCTTCTTGATAATGCCATGAAATATTCAGATGAAAATGGAACCATAAGGCTTGATGTGTACAAGGTTCATGGGAAGACAAAAATCGAAGTTTTTAATACCTGCGTGCTGGAGGAGACTCAAAACCTGTCCCGGCTGTTCGACCGTTTCTACCGCCCGGACAATTCTCGCTCCAGAAAGACCGGCGGCAGCGGAATCGGACTTTCCATTGCCCAGGCAGTAGCCGAAGCTTATGGCGGGAAAATTAAAGTCAGCAGTAAAGATGGAAAATCAATTATGTTCCAGGTTACCATATAAAAATATTCAAATACCTTCGCAAAAAGCAGTGGGGATTTTACGAAAAAACCATAACTTTAAATACTGTTTATTTTGTAAAGAGGACAGTTTGAGAGAAAATACTTAAACTGTCCTCTTAAAATATATAAAAATTGGATATTTATAACAGCACAGTATTCCTGTATGCTTTCAGACAAATAAAAACGCAGTTGAAGAAAGGGCAGACTGTTAAATCAGTTCCCTGTCGTTGCTTTGCGTAAACCGTACAGGAGGAAAACAAAATGAGTCAGGAAAGATATGCATTAAATAAACAGCTTGCGCAGATGTTAAAAGGGGGAGTAATTATGGATGTTACAACTCCGGAGCAGGCAAAAATCGCAGAGGAGGCAGGCGCCTGCGCAGTAATGGCACTGGAGAGAATCCCAGCAGACATCCGTGCAGCAGGCGGTGTTTCCAGGATGAGCGACCCAAAAATGATCAAAGGAATCCAGGAGGCAGTCTCCATTCCGGTTATGGCGAAGTGCCGTATCGGACATTTTGTAGAAGCGCAGATCCTGGAAGCAATTGAGATTGATTATATTGATGAGAGCGAGGTACTTTCCCCGGCAGATGATGTATATCATATTGACAAGCGTCAGTTTAAAGTGCCATTTGTATGTGGAGCCAAAGATTTAGGAGAAGCTTTAAGGCGAATCGCAGAAGGTGCTTCCATGATCCGTACAAAAGGCGAACCAGGAACCGGTGATGTGGTACAGGCGGTGCGCCACATGCGCATGATGAACAGCGAGATCGGGAAAGTGGTTTCTATGCGTGAGGATGAGCTTTTTGAAGAAGCAAAGAATCTGCGTGTGCCATATGAGCTGGTTGAGTATGTACACAAAAACGGCAGACTTCCGGTGGTAAACTTTGCAGCAGGCGGTGTTGCGACTCCGGCAGATGCGGCTCTTATGATGCAGCTTGGCGCAGAAGGTGTGTTTGTGGGCTCTGGTATTTTCAAATCTGGTGATCCAAAGAAGCGTGCAGCAGCTATTGTAAAAGCGGTCACCAACTATCAGGATTCCAAAATGCTTGCAGAGCTTTCCGAAGATCTTGGTGAAGCTATGGTCGGAATCAATGAGCAGGAAATCCAGCTTCTGATGGCAGAGAGGGGCAAATAAGATGAAAATCGGAATCCTTGCTGTGCAGGGAGCTTTTGTAGAACATAAGACCAAACTGGAAAAACTGGGTGCCCGGTGCGTGGAGCTGCGGAAAAAAGAAGACCTGGATGGAGGCTTTGACGGACTGGTTTTGCCAGGCGGTGAGAGTACGGTACAGGGAAAACTCCTTCGGGAGCTGGAAATGTTTGAGCCTTTGAAAGAGAAAATCCAGGCTGGAATGCCGGTGCTTGCCACTTGTGCGGGGGTGATTCTTCTGGCTGACCACCTCTCTAATGACGGGCATGTGTATTTCGGAACCATGCCTGTGACAGTAAAAAGAAATGCTTACGGCAGACAGCTTGGCAGTTTTCACACCATCAGGGAAATGAAAGAAATCGGTCAGGTTCCCATGACATTCATTCGTGCCCCTTATATTGAGAAATGCGGGGAAGGCGCAGAAGTACTGGCTGAGGTGGATGGAAATATTGTAGCTGTAAAGTATAAAGAGCAGTATGGACTGGCATTTCATCCGGAACTGGATGAGGATGACAGGATACATGAGGCGTTTCTGAATAGTGTAAAGAAATATGCAAAGAAAAATTCCCCAAATACCTGGCTATAGAATGAACCTATAACCAGATATTATTTTTACATATTAGACAGATAATCCCCAGTATGTTACTATGCATTCATCAACAAAAACAAAGCAACAGCAAAGAAAAACATCAAAAACAATAACAAAACTAACATTAACAAAAAATGATGAAAAATAGTAAACATACGGAGGAAAGAAAAATGGCAGATATCAGAGATTCTAAAAACTGGGGATTTGAAACAAAACAGTTACACATTGGACAGGAGAAAGCAGATCCGGTAACAGATGCAAGAGCTGTTCCAATCTATGCTTCCACATCTTATGTGTTCCATAACTCACAGCATGCAGCTGACCGTTTCGGACTTCGCGATGCCGGAAATATTTATGGAAGACTTACCAACCCTACAGAGGATGTTTTCGAGCAGAGAATTGCTGCTCTTGAAGGTGGAGTTGCAGCACTTGCAGTTGCTTCCGGTGCAGCAGCTATCAATTATACATTCCAGGCACTTGCAAAAACAGGTGAGCACATTGTAGCTTCCAAGACCATCTACGGCGGAACATACAACCTTCTGGCACATACTCTTCCGCAGACCAGCGGTATCACCGCAACATTTGTAGACCCGGATGTAGAAGGCTCCTTCGAAGCGGCAATTCAGGAAAACACAAAAGCAATCTTTATTGAAACCCTTGGAAACCCGAACTCCAACCTGATTGATATTGAAGAAGTTGCAAAAATTGCGCACAAACATAACATTCCTCTTGTAGTTGATTCTACATTTGCAACTCCTTACCTGGTTCGCCCGATTGAGTATGGTGCAGATATCGTCGTTCATTCTGCCACCAAATTTATCGGCGGCCATGGAACTGCAATCGGCGGCGTAATCGTAGACAGCGGTAACTTTGACTGGAAGGCATCCGGCAAATTCCCGTGGATTTCTGAGCCGAACCCAAGCTATCATGGAATTTCCTTTGCAGAGGCAACCGCTCCGGCAGCATTTGTAACTTACATTCGTGCAATCATCCTTCGTGATACAGGAGCTACCCTTTCTCCATTCCATGCATTTATGTTCTTACAGGGACTGGAAACTCTTTCCTTAAGAGTGGAGCGTCACGTAAGCAACGCCCTGAAAATCGTAGATTACCTGTCTAAACATCCACAGGTAGAAGCTGTTCATCATCCATCACTGGAGAGTGAGCCAAGCCATTATCTTTATAAGAAATACCTTCCAAACGGTGGCGGTTCCATCTTTACATTTGAGATCAAGGGTGATGCACAGACCGCTCAGAAGTTTATTGATAACCTTGCAATCTTCTCACTGCTTGCAAACGTTGCAGATGTAAAATCTCTTGTGATCCATCCTGCAACAACCACACACAGCCAGTGCACAGAGGAAGAGCTTCTTGACCAGGGAATCAAACCAAACACAATCCGTCTTTCCATCGGTATTGAGAAAGTGGAAGACCTGATCGCGGCTCTGGACGCAGCATTCGAGGCAGTAAAATAATTAAAAAATAAATTCATTTTTGTAAAAGGTACTGTATCTCCTGAAATGGAAATATAGTACCTTTTTTACGGGCTGCAACAAACGAATTCGGGCAAAATATGCCGCAAAGTGGGACGTGCGGATTGCGGGATGATTTTTCAAACAGGCTCTGGCATCTACGGAATGGTTACAGATTATCATAAAAATGTTTGTATTATTTATTCTTCTGTTTATACTTTTTTAACATTTTATGTGCAGAATTGTCAAAAACGGTAGACAGAATTGTGCAAAGTATGGTAAAATATTGATGTATTAGGGGAAAAGGGAAGGCAGTGATTTTGTGTGATAGATATCTCTAATCTTGACAGCCATATATTTGATGCTCTGTCTCAGACTTCAGATAATATGTACATTTATATAGCAGACCTGGAACGCGATTTTTCCAGATGGTCTAAGCCAAGTGTGGATTACTTCAATCTGCCGGGAGAATTTATAGAGAATACGGCGAAGGAATGGGTACAGCATATCCATCCTGCAGACCAGCATATTTTTCTGGAGGATATCGGTCGTATTTTTGAGGGGAAAAGCAACCGGCATAATTGTGAATACCGGGCTTTAAATAAATATGGGAAATATGTATGGGTAAGGTGCCAGGGAATTGTGGAGCGGAATGCGGATGGAAGCCTTGGCCTTTTTGTTGGCACGATGATGAATCTTGGTGTGAATGCCAAGTTTGACCAGCCCACTGGTTTATATACGTTTCATGAGCTGAAGAAGCAGCTTCCGTCATTTATCAGTCATGGAATGGAAGGTGCGGTTCTTCTTTTTGATGTGGACAGACTTCAGAGAATCAATGATATTCTTGGGTATCTGGTAGGAGATGAGGTGCTGCAGCGTCTTGGACAGAAATGTCAGAGTATGGAGGGCGTTATTTCTTATCGAGGACCAGGAGGTAAATTCTATTGTATTACCACGGAGAAATCCGAGAGTGCGCTTGACCGGATTTACCGGGAAGTGCAGAGATTTTCGGAGGAAGTCCCCAGGGAGATGAATCTGGAGATCCAGTTGACAATTTCCTGCGGAGTGGCCTTTTTTCCACAGGATGCAGAGGATTTCGAGACTTTGCATGCAAATGTGGAATACGCCCTTGAGCAGGCGAAGAAAGTGGGACGTGGCAGCATTGCGCAGTTTTCCGGACAAATGCACAGAAAAACAGTGGAGAAATTCCGACTGCAGGAAGTGCTCCGTGAGTCTGTTGCCAATAATTGCAGAGGGTTTGCACTGGTATACCAGCCTCTGGTGAACGGAGAGACTCAGGAGGTTTATGGTGCTGAGACTCTGATGCGTTTTTATCTGCCGGATGGAACCCTGGTTTCCCCAATGGAATTTATTCCCATCCTGGAGGAAGACGGAACCATCAGACAGGTGGGAGAGTGGCTTTTGAATGAGGCACTTGCCCAGGCGGCCTTGTGGCGCATGGAGAATCCTGATTTTGTAATTTCCGTGAATGTTTCTTATATCCAGATACTTCAGGAAGGCTTCAGGGAAATGGTGACACGGATCGTGGAAGAATCCGGCACACCGGAGAAGCAGCTGATCCTGGAGCTTACAGAGAGCTGTAAGGTATCCGATCCCAACGGCCTTCGGGATGATTTTGAATATTTTAAAAATATGGGGATCAATATGGCACTGGATGATTTCGGCACGGAGTACTCATCCATTGCATTGCTTCGCAAGCTGAAACCACAGTGGATCAAGATCGATCATACGTTTGTCCGTTCCATTCAGGATGATGAGATGGATCAGGCGATTCTGGAATATATTATGAATCTGAGTAAGCAGACCAGAATAAAGGTTTGTGTGGAAGGTGTGGAGAATGAGGAAATCCTTTCCGTTGTCCAGACTTATAAGCCGGAATTGCTTCAGGGATACTATTATTCCAGACCTTGTCCGGCGGAGGAATTTTTAAAGAAATATTTCAATGGAAAAGATAAGACAGGCAGCTACGGTTGTCTGAAAAAATAATTCTGATAAGTGTTTTTTTCAAACACACTCTAGCCTCATGCTATAGAGCATGGGGCTTTTTTTGTGTGCATAATGCAATAGATCAAATCCTGTATTTATATGAGATTCTGGTGTATTCCACGAAAGGTTAAAAAACTGCAATAAGAGGTTCTTAAAGTTTCGCAGAATAGTCACATATTTTTTTAAGTACATTTCAGGTTCAGCTTCTATAATTTGGAATCGATATATCCAATATTTGTGTGTTTATTATATTGGATTTGTAAAAAGCGGAGCTTGTATTGGAAAATTACAATATGTCAGACTCCGGGAAGGGAGGATGAAGCAAATGGAGAAAAAAGAACATTATCGTCATGAGTTATAATATACCATAAACTACTGGCAGTATCTGCAGCTTCGGAGCCGTTTCCGTCAGGTGATGAAAATGGATCCCCATACAAGGGCAGATGGAACCTACAGCATTCGAAGTATCTACTTTGACAATATCCAGGATAAAGCACTGCGGGAAAAAGTGAATGGTATGGCAAAAAGAGAAAAGTTTCGGATTCGCTACTATAATGATAATTTTGAACGGATTACACTTGAAAAAAAGATAAAAAATAACAATCTTTGCATAAAAGTAAGCGCTGGCTTGACGGAAAAAGAGTGCAGAAAACTACTTAATGGTGATTTGGAGTGGATGAAGACACATTCCTCTTCATTGGTTCAGGAACTTTATGGAAAAATGAAGTACCAGCAGCTGCGGCCGAGAGTACTTGTTTCTTATACAAGGGAGCCCTACATTTATGCGGCAGGAAATGTACGGATCACCTTTGACTGGAATGTACGGACCACTATGTACCACGGAAAATTTCTGGAAAAAAAAGTGTATGATGTGGAGACGGGACAGCAGTGTCCGGGAGAGATGATTATGGAAGTAAAGTATGATGCTTTTTTGCCCGGAGTGATACAGAATCTGATCCAGACAGATGGAGTAAGGCAGGAATCTTTTTCCAAATATGCAGCATGCAGAACATACGGATAAAGTGTTCAGTATCATAGTATATTCGCCCGTTGTGGCTGCTCCGGGAAGAAAGTATATCAGATGGATATGATTTCATATTTAAGAATGTAAAATATAGGAGTATAACAATTATGACATTTAATGATATTTTTAAATCCAGTTTCCTGGAAAATATAACAGAATTTTCAGCAACAGATACCTTGATTGCAATGGTGGCAGCTCTTGTCATCGGGATGTTTATTTTTGTGGTTTATAAGAAAACTTTTAACAGTGTGATGTATTCCACCGGTTTTGCCATGACTCTGGTGGGGATGACTATGGTGACTACTCTGGTAATTCTGGCAGTAACATCAAACGTTGTGTTGTCGCTTGGTATGGTTGGTGCTCTTTCTATTGTGCGCTTTCGTGCAGCAATCAAAGAGCCTATGGAGATTGTGTATCTGTTCTGGGCTGTAGCTGCGGGAATTGTAATTGGTGCCGGAATGCTGCCGCTGGCTGTGATTGGCTCTGGCATTATTGGTGTGATCCTGATTCTTTTTGCCAATAGAAAGGTACATGACAATCCGTATCTGCTGATTCTGGACTGTCAGGACGAGAATGCAGAAAATGCAGCTGTTTCCATCATGAAAGAAGCTGTAAAAAAGTATGCCGTGAAATCAAAGACGGTAAATGCACAGGGAATTGAATTTACAGCAGAGATTCGGATGAAAGATGGGGAGACTGCTTTTGTGAATCGTCTCAATGAGATCACAGGCGTGGAAAACGCGACTCTGGTAAGCTATAACGGAGAATATATGTCCTGATGGGAATTGCTCAGAGACAATCCGGGAAGTGCAGAAAAAATCCTGAAAAGTTCTGCGAGGCGTTCGGTGTGAACAGTACTTCCCCTGACAGATTTTCAGGAAAAGGATGAGAAAAAACTGACAGGAGGAATAGACATATGGTTACAAATAAATATATAACAAAAATCATTTCTGCACTTATGGCACTGGCGGTGATTCTCTGTCTTGCGACATCCGCTTTTTCCAAGCAGCTTCAGGCTGTTTACGGAAATAATGCTGTGACCATGGAATACGAAACCGAACTGTTTGATACAGACCAGGTTATGGATATCGATATTCTTATGGATGAGGATGACTGGAATGATATGCTGGAAAATGCTATTTCTGAAGAATATTATTCCTGCGATGTTGTGGTAAATGGCAAGAAGTTCTATTCTGTGGGAATACGGCCCAAGGGAAATACCAGCCTTTCGTCTATTGCAAGTGCCCCCGATACAGATCGGTACAGCTTTAAACTGGAATTTGATCATTACATTGAAGGGCAGACCTGCTATGGTTTAGATAAACTGATTTTGAATAATAATTATGCTGACGCTACCAATATGAAAGAAGCTGTTGTTTATGATATGTATCAGTATCTGGATGTGGATGCATCACTTTATAATTATGCAAAAATCTGTGTAAACGGAGATTACCGGGGCATGTATCTGGCTTTGGAAGCTGTAGAGGACAGTTTTATGCTGCGCAATTATGGCACAGAAGATGGAAATCTGTATAAGCCGGAAAGCATGGGTGTTGGTGGCGGTGATGGGGAGGAAGGGAAAGATGGAGGCGAATTTCCCGGTATTGACGCAGAAAAGGTAGGAGAAGACAGTCAGGAAAGTGATGGTGAAAAGACAGGAGAAGACAGCCAGAATAGTAACAGGAAGGAAAACGAGGAATCCGGTACAGACAATGGGGAAACGGCGGAAAGTGAAAAAGAAAGCCCATCAGCAAGCAGTGAAAGTCAGATGCCACAGGGAGGCGGTTTCCAAGGTGGTGCACCGCAAATGGGAAATCCGCCAGAGAATATTCAGATGCCCCAGAGTGAAAATGACAAAATGCCAGATGAATTTCAGTTTTCCCAAAATGGTGAACAATCTGAGGATATTGATTTTTCAGATTTTAAGATGGGTGCCATAGGTGGCAGCGGAGGCGCGGATCTGAATTACACAGATGATGACCTTGACAGCTACTCCACTATCTGGGACGGAGAAGTTACCAGCTCGGGCAAAAAAGATCATAAGCGCGTGGTAGAAGCCCTGAAGAATATTAGTGAAGGCACAGATCTTGAGACGTATATGGATGTAGACAATATCTTGAAATATATGGCAGTTCACACCTTTGTGGTAAACGATGACAGTCTTTCCGGTACAATGGCCCATAATTATTATCTCTATGAATACAACGGTAAACTGAATATTCTCCCATGGGATTACAATCTTTCTTTTGGAGGAATGTCCATGGGTGGTGGAATGGGAGGTCAGTCTTCTGGTGCCACATCTGTGATAAACGATGCTATTGACACACCATTTTCTATTACAAACTTCTTTGATGCATTGCTGGAAAATGAAGAATATCTGGCGAAATACCATGAGTACTTAAATGAGCTTGTAGAGAAATATGTAAATGGCGGTGAATTCCAGAAAACTTATGAGCGGATCCGCAGCCAGATTGATGAGCTTGTGGCAGAAGATCCCACTGCATTTTACAGCTATGAAGAGTATGAGGCAGCTGTCGAAATGCTGTATGAAGTAATAAATCTCCGCGGGGAAAGTGTAAGCGGTCAGTTGGACGGCACAATTCCTTCCACAGATGATGGACAGAAGGCGGACTCATCCACTCTTATAGACGGTTCCGGCATTGAACTTAGTGTGATGGGAAGTATGTCCATGGGAGGTGGAGCAGGAGAAGGCATTGGAGTTCCCGGCGGAAGAGGTGATGGAGGGCAGATGAGAGCTCCTGGCGGAAGCGTTGATGAACAGCAGACAGGAGTTCCCGGTGGAAGCGTTGATAAATAGCAGACAGGAACTTCCAGTGGAGGCAGTGATGGACAGCAGATGAGAGCTCCCGGCGGAAGCATTGATGAACAGCAGACAGGAGCTTCCGGTAAAGAGGCTGGTAATTCAGATGGAAATGAAGCATTACAAAAAACAGAGTCAGGTGGTGTATAATAAGAAAAACGGAGTTGAAAAGCCATGGTTAATCCGTTATAATTTTCATATATAAATACATGAAAAAAGTTTTTTTTCAGAAAATTGTATGTTGCTGGTCATGGGGTGGACAGCAACGACTATATGAAGGGGGATTTTTCTATGACGAAAATGAAGAAGATTTGCATACCTGTTCTTGCAGCTGCAGCCCTTGCGTTTTCAGTTCCCGGAACTACGCAGGAGGCAGAGGCTTCCTGTAATACTTACCGTGTGAATGTTGCTACTGGATATCTGGCTCTTCGGACAGATACATCCTATAATAGCGGTAATGAGATTGGAGAGCTTTACAGTGGCGATCTGGTGGAAGTGATGGATTACACTGGTGCCACTGGTTACTGGTATGTATACTCTCCTAAGTATGACGATTTCGGATACGTGAATAATGATTATCTGGATTCTGTGACATCTTCCGTATCTTCCTATGATACAATGTGGACCGTAAGCGTTTCCACCGGATATCTGGCTCTTCGCAATGCACCGGAATATGATGCATCTAATGAAATCGGTGAGCTCTATTCAGGAGATACCGTCTGGGTTTCCGACAGCAGCAATTCTCAGTACTGGTATGTGTATTCCCCGAAACTGGACGGCTATGGATATGTGAACCAGGAGTACCTGTACAGAGAAGAGGGACTGGATACAGATTCCAGCTATTTTGGCGAAATAAGAACGGTCAGTGTTGCCAAGGGCTATCTGGCACTTCGCAATATGAAGGCATATGATGCTTCCAATGAAATCGGGGAATTATATTCCGGTGATACCGTACAGCTTCTGGATACAAGTGATTCCCAGTACTGGTATGTGTATTCCCCGAAATATGATACCAATGGATTTGTAAACAAAGATTATCTGGTGGGTGGAAATGCATATGCTACCTTGTATGTAAAAGTGCCTACCGGCTATCTGGCTCTTCGATCCGCTATGGGATATGATGCGGCAAATGAGATTGGTGAACTGAATACCGGTGATACTGTGGTAGTAATTGATTCCAGTTCGGATAAATACTGGTATGTATATTCTCCACGCCTTATGAAATACGGATATGCGGATTGTAATTATATATTCTGCAATTGATGAGCAGGAAAGAAAAACAGCCTCTGACTTTTTTACTGGGAAAGTCAGAGGCTGTTTTTGAAATAACTATAATTTTTATAACTGCACACTTGAATTCATATCCTACGCGATTGGTATAGTTGTTACTGTTTACTCCGTGACCAGTAACGTATAGTTATCTTTATAGAAATTTCATACTTTCTCTGATTGAACAAAAAAACCTGCAATGCTATACTAAAATTAAAACATATTTGAAAAACAGGAGTGTGATAAATTGCAGGATACCACAGAAAACTATATTCACCTTGAAAAGGTTTCCAAGATTTATGGAACAAAAGAAGTAAAAATAATCGCAGTAGATGAGATCAGCTTTAACATAGCAAAAGGCGAGTTTGCCGTGATCGTAGGTCCCAGTGGCGCTGGTAAGACTACGGTTCTGAATATTCTGGGAGGAATGGATACTGCCACCAGCGGTCAGATCTGGGTAGATGGAAGGAATATAGCGAAATACAATAACCGCCAGCTCACCAGCTACCGCAGGGACGATATTGGATTTGTTTTTCAGTTTTATAATCTGGTTCCCAATCTGACAGCTCTGGAAAACGTAGAACTGGCAGGACAGATCTGTAAGAACCCCATGGATCCGAAAACTGTTTTGGAAGAGGTGGGCCTGAAAGACAGACTTGGAAATTTTCCTGCCCAGTTATCAGGCGGTGAACAGCAGAGAGTTTCCATTGCAAGAGCTCTTGCCAAGAATCCGAAGATGCTCCTTTGTGATGAGCCTACAGGTGCGCTGGATTACCAGACTGGTAAGGCAATTCTCAAGCTTTTACAGGATATGTGCCGCCAGAAGGGGATGACAGTAGTGGTTATCACTCATAACTCTGCATTGACGCCTATGGCAGATCGCGTGATTAAAATAAAAAACGGCAAGGTGGCACAGATGACTTTGAATGCCCACCCAACCCCGGTAGAAGAAATTGAGTGGTAGGTGAGAGATGAAAGCATTAAGAAAAGAATTCTGGATGGAGATCCGGAAAAGCAAATCCAGGTTTATCTCCATTCTTCTGATCGTGGCTCTCGGAGTGGCCTTCTTTTCCGGTATTCAGGCTTCCTCGCCGGATATGCGCTATTCCGGAGATGCCTATTATGACGAAAGCAGCCTGATGGATATCAAGGTTGTGGGCACAATGGGCCTGACATCTGATGATGTTTCTTCTATAGAAAGTATAGATGGCATTGAGTCCGCAGAAGGTGCCTGGTCTACCGATGTGATGTGCGGGGAAGGCCAGAAGCAGAAGGTTCTTCACATTGAATCCATAAATGACGCAGTGAATAAACTGGATGTGCAGGAGGGACGCCTTCCGGAAAAAAGTGGAGAGATTTTTCTGGATAGCACATTTGCTTCTGTCAATGAATATAAGGTAGGAGATAAGGTTGCTTTGCGTGAAGATGGAGATTCTACCCTTCTTGTGACTGCAGAATATACGGTAGTGGGAACTGGAAGAAGCCCTCTTTATATTTCCTTTAACAGAGGAAATACAACCCTTGGAACTGGTGAAGTAAATGGATTTGGATATGTGCTCCCGGAAGATTTTGACCAGGAAATTTATACCCAGATTTATGTGACCGTTCATGGTGCAAAGGGCCTTACCAGTTATACAGACGGTTACGAGAATCTGATTGCCAAGATCAAAGGCCGTGTTGAAAACATAGCAGATGATCGCTGTCAGATCCGCCTTGCAGCTGTGAAGGCAGATGCACAGGAGGAAATCGATGATGCCCAGAAGAAGCTGGACGATGGGAAAAAAGAGGCAGATGAAAAGCTTGCTGACGCAAAAGAAGAACTGGATAAAGGTGAAAAGGATTTAGAAGACGGCAGGAAAGAGTATGAAGATGGAAAATCCCAGTTAGAAGACGCCAAAACAGAGCTTGCCGATGGGAAAAAACAGCTGGAAGATGCGAAGACAGAGCTTGCTGATGGGAAAACCCAGTTAGAAGATGCGAAAGCGCAGCTTGCTGATGGAAAAAGTCAGCTGGAATCTGCCAAGAGTCAGCTTTCCTCTAGCAAAAGCCAGCTTGATACTGCCAGAAGCCAGCTGGATGATGGATGGAGTCAGGTAAATGCAGCAAAAGCCCAGCTTGCTGACGGACAGGCTCAGCTTGATTCTGCGCAGAAGCAGGTAACCAGTGGTCTGGCAGAATTAGAGGAAAATCAGAAGACTTTAGATGAAAATAAAGCGAAACTTGCAGATGGAAAAGCCCAGCTTGAGGTAGGCGAACAGCAGTTAGAAGCCGCAAAGCAAACTTTGACAACAAAGCAAAGTGAACTGGATCAGTCAAAAGCGGAAATTACTGCCGGACAGCAGCAGATCGAAAGTACCAGAACCCAGTTAAATGCCCAGAAGCAGCAGATTACAGATGGACTTTCCCAGGTATCAGCAGGAGAAGCCCAGCTTCAGGAGGGAATAAGTGCTTTGGAAAGCGCAAAAGCTCAGCTGACGGAGCTACAGAGTCAGCTTGCTACAGTACGCGCAAGTTACAACGCAGCACTGGAAAATCCGGATGCTTCCCAGGAGGAAATAGATATTCTGGCAGCCCAGGTGTCTGCACTGGAAGAACAGGAGGCGGCAGTAACCCAGCAGATCCAGGCAAGTGAAGCGCAGATTGAGAGTCAGCGGCAGCAGCTTGCAGCGACCAGAAGTGAGTTGGAAAGCGGGCTTGCAGCAGTCGAGGATGGACTTTCCCAGCTTTCTCAGAAAGAAAGCGAGCTGAATGCGGGGCTGGAACAGATAACAGCAGGTCAGGCACAGATCGATGCCGGATGGATTCAGATTCAGGAACAGGAGAATACTCTTGCTGCTTCGAAAGCTGAGATAGAGGCAGGGGAACAGGAACTGGAAAAAGGTCAGAAGCAGTTAAAGGCAGCAAAGAAAAAACTGAGTAAAGCCCAGAAAGAAATTGATTCCAATGCAGAGACCCTGGCAGCAGGACAGGCGGAACTGGATGCCAATGTGGCAAAGTTAAATGACAGCGAAGCGCAGTATGCTTCCGGCCTGGAACAGTATCATTCCGGTGCCCGGCAAATCGCTGAAAATGAGGCAAAGCTTACTTCCGGTGAGCAAGAGATTGCAGAAAATGAGGCGAAACTTGCCGATGGTGAGAAAGAAATCGCAGACAATGAGAAGAAGCTTGCAGACGGTGAAAAAGAGATTACAGACAATGAGAAAAAGCTTCAGGATGCGGCTAAAGACTTGAAAAAAGGCGAGAAAGACCTTGCAGACGGAAAGAAAGAGTACGAAGACGCCCAAAAAGATGCTGAGGATGAGATTGCCGAGAATCAGCAGAAGCTGGATGATGCGAAAAAGGAGCTGGAAGATCTGGAAAAGCCGGAGTGGATGGTTACAGATAGGGAGGATCTTCCGGAATATACGGATTACGGTGATAATGCAGACCGTCTTCGAAACATCGGTCAGGTTTTCCCGGTCATCTTTTTCCTGGTAGCGGCATTGATCAGTCTTACCACTATGACTCGTATGGTGGAGGAGCAGCGAACCCAGATCGGTACCTTGAAGGCATTGGGATATAAGAAGTCTGCCATTGCAGCAAAATACATCTGTTATGCATTTTTTGCAACTCTTCTTGGCAGTGTGCTAGGAATGCTGATCGGAGAGAAAATTATTCCATACATTATTATAACTGCTTATGGAATTATGTATCACAATGTGGCAAATACCATTTCCATTGATTATCAGCCTGGCTTCGCACTGATCGCTTCCGCAGCCTCTGTTGTATGTACAGTTGGAGCGACTCTTTTTGCAAGTGGAAAGGAGCTGCAGGAGACACCGGCCTCTCTTATGCGCCCACCGGCTCCGAAAGAGGGCAAGCGGGTATTGCTGGAGCGGTTCACATTTATATGGAAGCATTTAAGCTTTTCCTGGAAGTCCACAATCCGAAATCTTTTCCGTTACAAGAAGCGTCTGATCATGACAGTCTTTGGAATTGCAGGAAGCATGGGACTGATGCTGGTTGGTTTTGGGCTTCAGGATTCCATTAGTGATATTGCCGCTATTCAGTACCGGGAGCTGCAGCATTATGACGGAATGGTGATTGAGGACAGCGATGCTACAGAGGAAGAACATGAAGAGCTGTTTGAATATATGAAGGAAAATGAGCAAATCGCCCATTGCAATCGGGTACAAATGACGAAGATCAGTGCTCCGAAAGGCAGCTCCAACATCAGTATTTATCTGTTTGTGCCAGAGAGCCTGAGTGAGTTTGCAAAGGATGTAACCTTAAAGAACCGTATTACCGGGGAAACATATGAGCTTACCGACGAAGGTGCTGCTATTTCCGAGAAAACGGCATCCCTGCTGGGATTAAAGGTGGGAGATATGATTCCTCTGAAAAAGGGGGATAAGGAATATAAGGTGAGGGTGGCTGTGATCACAGAGAATTATATGAGCCATTACCTTTATATGACGCCCAGGGTTTATGAGCAGACGTTCGGGGAAAAGCCGGAGTATGAGAACATTGTGTTTACTATGCAGGAAGACTGCAAGGATGATCTGGAAATGGCAGGAACCCGGATCCTTGCTTATCCTGGGGCTCTCAGCATCAGTTATACCAGTAGTCTGGCATCCCAGGTTGACCGTATGCTGAGCACTCTGGATGCGGTGATCCTGGTGCTGATCGTTTCCGCAGGAATGCTGGCTTTTGTGGTATTGTATAATCTGAATAATATCAATATTACAGAAAGACAGAGGGAGCTGGCAACTTTGAAGGTGCTCGGCTTCTATGACGGAGAGGTCTCCCAGTATGTGCTTCGGGAAAACGTGATCCTGACAGTGCTTGGAATTATGTTTGGAGCAGTGTTTGGAATTCTCATTCACAGGTATGTGATTACCACGGTTGAGGTGGATGCGGTTATGTTTGGACGGAATATTAAGCTGTTGAGCTTTTTATACAGTGGAATTCTGACAAGCATATTTTCCATTGTAGTGAATGGGGTGATGCATTTTAAGCTGAAAACCATTGATATGGTAGAGTCCTTAAAGAGTGTGGAATAAAAAGTATTGAAAAAACATCGCTTTGGGGGAGAATTCCTGAGTGGTGTAATTGTGAAATTTTTAAATTAGCTTGACAAGCCGGAAGAATGCAATTATAGTTATATCCATGAAAAGTGGCGGCTTTTTCCGGCTATTTACAAGGAGATCAGGTCGCTGCAGCGAAAGGCATTGAAGAAGAGGAGTAAGTGCATGCCCTCCCAGAGAGAAATGTCCAGGTATAACTGTGGTGGAAGACATTTCGAGATCCGCATTCACTGAAGGTAGCTTCTGAGCCGGGAAACTGAACAGGCAGTGATATCTGCAGTAAGTTTTCACGCAATTCCAGCGTTACAGGAAAGAGATATGTGTATAACAGAGCGAAGGCTGTAAATGCATTCAGGGAAAACAGCACTTTGCATTTTGCACATAATGAAGGTGGTACCGCGTTAATTTCGCCCTTCACACAATTGTGTGAGGGGCTCTTTTTTTAGGAGGAAAATCATGAGCAAAGAACTTGCAAAGACCTACGATCCGAAAGGAATCGAGGAACGTCTTTACCAGAAATGGATGGACAACGGATATTTTCATGCAAAAGTAAACCCGGATAAGAAACCATTTACCATTGTTATGCCGCCGCCAAACGTAACCGGACAGCTGCATATGGGACATGCACTTGATGAGACTATGCAGGATATTCTCATCCGTTTCAAGAGAATGCAGGGCTACGAAGCACTGTGGCAGCCGGGAACTGACCATGCAGCTATTGCTACAGAGGTTAAGGTTACTGAGAAACTGAAAAAAGAAGGCATCGACAAGGCAGAAATCGGCCGTGAGAAATTCCTGGAATATGCCTGGGAGTGGAAAGAAGAGTACGGTGGAAAAATTATCAACCAGCTGAAGAAACTTGGTGCTTCCGCAGACTGGGAGAGAGAGCGTTTTACCATGGACGAAGGCTGCTCCAAGGCCGTACAGGAAGTTTTCATCAAGTTATATGAAAAAGGCTACATCTACAAAGGTTCCCGTATCATCAACTGGTGTCCGGTATGCCAGACTTCCATTTCCGATGCAGAGGTTGAGCATGAGGATCAGGACGGATTTTTCTGGCACATCAATTATCCGGTTGTTGGAGAAGAAGGAAAATTCGTGGAAATTGCAACAACACGTCCGGAAACACTTCTTGGAGATACTGCAGTTGCAGTAAACCCGGATGATGACCGTTACAAAGACATTGTTGGCAAAATGCTGAAGCTTCCCCTCACAGACAGAGAGATCCCGGTTATTGCCGATGAGTATGTTGATAAAGAATTTGGTACCGGATGCGTAAAAATCACACCGGCACATGATCCTAACGATTTCGAGGTTGGAAAGAGACACAATCTTCCAGAAATAAACATCATGAATGATGATGCTACCATCAATGAGCTGGGTGGTAAATACGCCGGCATGGATCGTTATGAGGCAAGAAAAGCCATGGTAGAGGATCTGGACAAGCTTGGCCTTCTGGTAAAGGTTGTTCCGCACAATCACAGCGTTGGAACACATGACCGCTGCCATGCAACCGTAGAGCCGATGATCAAGCCTCAGTGGTTTGTAAAGATGGATGAAATGGCAAAAGCTGCTATCAAGACTCTTGAGGATGGAGATCTGAAATTCGTTCCAGAGCGTTTTGACAAGACTTACCTTCACTGGTTGGAGAACATCCGTGACTGGTGTATTTCCCGTCAGCTGTGGTGGGGACACAGAATTCCGGCTTACTACTGCGATGAGTGTGGTGAGACTGTAGTTGCAAGAGAAATGCCGGAAAAATGTCCGAAATGCGGATGTACGCATCTTCATCAGGACGAGGATACTCTGGATACCTGGTTCAGCTCTGCTCTGTGGCCATTCTCCACACTTGGCTGGCCGGATAAGACACCGGAACTGGAGTACTTCTATCCAACAGATGTGCTGGTAACCGGATATGACATTATTTTCTTCTGGGTTATCCGTATGGTATTCTCTGCTCTTGAGCAGACTGGCAAGACACCGTTCCATCATGTACTGATCCATGGTCTGGTAAGAGATTCCCAGGGCCGCAAGATGAGTAAATCCCTTGGAAATGGTATTGACCCGCTGGAAGTAATCGACAAGTACGGCGCAGATGCTCTTCGTCTTACTCTGATGACTGGTAATGCACCTGGAAACGATATGCGTTTCTACTGGGAGCGTGTAGAATCCAGCCGTAACTTTGCAAATAAGATCTGGAATGCTTCCCGTTTCGTTCTTATGAATCTGGAAGGAAAGGATGTAACGGAGCCGGAGATTGGTTCTCTTTGCGCTGAGGACAAATGGATCCTTTCCAGACTGAACAATGTGATCAAAGAAGTAACTGACAATATGGAAAAATATGAGCTGGGTATTGCAGTTCAGAAGATCTATGATTTCCTATGGGATGAGCTTTGCGACTGGTACATTGAGATCGCCAAGGTTCGTCTGTGGAAGGCAGAAGAGGATCCAAAGGCTGCAAACGAGGCTCTCTGGACACTTCGCACAGCACTGACCCAGGGATTGAAGCTGCTTCATCCGTTTATGCCATTTATCACAGAGGAAATCTACTGCACACTGCTTCCGGAGGAAGAGTCCATTATGATCTCTGACTGGCCGGTATATAAGGACGAGTGGAATTCTCCTGAAGCTGAGCTTGCAATCGGAAGTTTCCAGGAAGTTGTCCGTGGCATCCGTAACACAAGAACCAGCATGAATGTTCCGCAGAACAGAAAAACACATCTGATCATTGTTGGAAAAGATGCTGTTATCTGCCAGATGTATGAGAACAGCAAGAAATCCTTTGCAAACCTTGCTTTTGCAAAAGAAATCCATGTTCAGCAGGATAAGACTGGCATTGGTGAGGATGCAGTTTCTGTTGTTGTTTCCAATGCAGTTGTTTATATGCCTCTGGAAGACCTTGTTGATAAGGAAAAAGAGCTTGAGAGACTGACAAAGGAGCAGGAGAGACTGACTAAGGAAATCGCCCGCTGTGAGGGAATGCTGAATAATCCAAATTTCGTAAACAAGGCTCCGGCTGCCAAGGTTGATGCAGAGAAGGAGAAGCTTGCGAAGTACAAAGAGATGAAAGATAAGGTTGAAATACAGCTTGAACAGCTTAAGAGATAAAAAGGAGATTTAGCATGAAGCTGAGCAAATTTTGCAATAAGATTTCCCTGATTCTCCAGGCACTCTGGTGCGCAGTGCTCTATTTCCTTATAGAGGCACTGTGCCGCCACTCTGTAGTGGAGGCCTGGGATTATATGACGGGAAAACCGTTGGTATTTGCTTATAATACAATGTTTATTTTTACTACAATGCTGATCGTTTATCTGTTTCACAGGCGGTGCTTCTGGAGAGTTGTGGTTTCTGTTTTCTGGCTGTTTCTTGGAATCGTAAACTGTATTCTTCTGATGAACCGTGTTACACCATTTACCGGACCGGATCTGCATATGCTGACGGATGGTATTGCAATCATGCAGAAATATCTGCCGTTTTATGGTGTGGTGATCGGATGTATTTTGATCGGAATTGTGGTGCTGGGGCTTTTGATCCTACTGGTCAAGGGACCGAAGTATGAGCAGAAGATTAAGTACCGGTATGTGATTCCGCTGGTAATTGCAGGTTTTGTGGCTTTTGGAGGCGTGACACAGCTGGCTCTTGAAAAAAGGGTTTTGTCCAATTATTTTGGCAATATTGCGTTTGCTTATGAGGATTATGGTTATCCTTATTGTCTGGCGACTACTATTTTTAATACAGGCATCAGTGAGCCGAGGGATTATTCTGAGGATGAGATTAACCGGATCGAGAAGACAGAGTCCAATCTTCCAAAGACCAAGGAGGATGGTAAGAGACCGAATATTCTGTTCCTTCAGCTTGAGTCTTTCTTTGACCCAACACTGGTAAATTACCTGGATATTTCTGAAGATCCAATCCCGAACTTCAGGAAGCTGATGAAAGAGTATTCTTCCGGATATTACAAGGTTCCTGCTGTTGGAGCCGGTACGGCAAATACAGAATTTGAGACCATTACAGGTATGAGTCTTCATTATTTTGGACCAGGTGAATATCCTTATAAGAGTATTCTTAAGGAGACTACCTGTGAAAGTGTGCCCTATGTTCTGAAAAATCTGGGGTATTCCGCACATGCGGTACATAATAATGAATCCAACTTCTATGGAAGAAGGTCTGTTTTCCCAAATCTGGGATTTGACACCTTTACCTCTGAAGAGTATATGGCAGATGAGAACCTGCAGAATCCTCTTGGGTGGGTAAAAGACAGTGTGCTGACGGATGAGATCATTAAGTGTCTGGACTCTACTGACAGTCCGGATTATGTGTATACCATTTCTGTGCAGGGACATGGTGATTATCCAAGCGAGCCCATTCTGGATAATCCTGCTATTACAGTTTCCGGTTCTCCTACGGATGAGCTGAATTGTAAATGGGAGTACTATGTGAATCAGATTCATGAGATGGATCAGTTTGTGAAAGAGTTAACAGATGCTTTGGCAGACTATCCGGAGGATGTGATCCTGGTTATGTATGGGGATCATCTGCCGACTATGGGACTGACTGTGGAAGATCTGAAAAATAAGTATCTTTTCCAGACGGAGTATGTAATCTGGGATAATATGGGACTTACCAAGAAGGATGAGAATCTGGCTTCTTATCAGATCGCAGCAGAGGTTCTGGACAGAGTCGGCATTCATGAGGGTACGATCATGAAATATCATCAGGCAAGAAGAAATACCAAGAATTATCAGGTTGATCTGGAAACTCTGCAGTATGATGTGCTGTACGGTCAGCGATATGCTTATGGAGGAGAAAATCCTTTTGAGAGAACGAAGATGCGGATGGGACTTTACGATGTGACCTTAGATTCCATTCGGTTAGTGTCGGATACGGATTGGACTTATTATATTCAGGGCACGAATTTCACCCCGTCCAGTCAGGTGAAGCTGAATGGCGAGTGGTATGATACGGCATATGTAAGTCCGAACATGCTGGTGATCTCGGGTACGGAACTGTCGGATTTTGACAGACTGGCAGTTGTACAGAGAAGTAACAGTTCGACGAGAAAGGCTCTTAGTAAGAGCTTTGACAGAGCGGTTTATGCATTGTATGATAGTCAGTGGAAAGTGAATTCCCAATAGGAACGTTTCCCGGCTGGGCACCTGGTCTCATCAGGTCTGATCTGAGCGCGGTGTGCGGCCAAAAAAATTAAAAACATCAGAGTTTTGCTAAAACCGAAGAAAGGAGAGGACAAATTTGCTCCGTTGGAGCTCAGACTGTGTCCTCTCCTTTCTTTACTCACAAATTCTGCCGTATGAGATTTTTTCAGAACCTCTCTGATTTCTCCTGTGCGAGGTTTGTCGGATAAAAAGTTACGATTAGGGGTGGACTTCTGGTGTGACTATTATATAATGGTAGAGTAATGTAACGATTCAGAAGGCAGTATTCTGCCAGGCTTACTATGAGAATGAGAAGTTACGGACGAAATACGATAGATAAATGGTGGTTAAGATTATGAATTATGAGGAAGCGGTTGCTTATATTGAGGAGACTCCGAAGTTTACCAAAAAGAACAGTCTGGAGCATACGAAGGAATGTCTGAGGAGACTGGGGAATCCACAGGAGAAGTTTAAGGTGATACATGTTGCGGGAACGAATGGGAAAGGGAGTACCTGTGCGTTTCTCACATCTATTCTCAGGGAGGCAGGGTATTCCTGCGGTCTGTTTACGTCTCCCCATCTGGTGAAGATCAACGAGCGGTTTCAGATCAATGAGGTGAATATTGATGATGACACCTTTTTGAAAGCTTTTGAGAGAGTGAAAGTGCTGGCGGACGAGCTTGTGGCTGAAGGAAGTTATCATCCTACTTATTTTGAGATGCTGTTTCTTATGGGAATGGTGATTTTTGCAGAGGCAGGTGTGGACTATGTGACTTTGGAAACCGGGCTTGGCGGAAGGCTGGATGCGACTACAGCGGTAGAGAATCCTGCAGCTTGCGTGATTACATCTATCAGTCTGGATCATATGCAGTTTTTGGGAAATACGGTAAGAGAGATTGCAGGGGAGAAGGCTGGAATCATTGTTCCGGGAGTTCCTGTAATCTATGATGGAAATGATAAGGATGCGGCAGAAGTGATCGCTGCGAAGGCAAAGGAGCTTGGAAGCCCGGCTTATAAAGTAGTTCAGGCTGGAGCAAAGGTACTGGGAAATAATAAAGACGGCATTGATTTTTCCCTGGAGGACGATTATTATGGGGATACCAGGTTCCATATTCCTTTTATTGCATGGTATCAGGTGATGAACGCATCTCTGGCGCTTACAACTATGGAAGTGCTGAAAGACAGGATTCCGGTGACGATGGAACAGCTGCAGGCAGGAATTGCAAATACCAGATGGCAGGGCAGAATGGAGACCATTTTGCCGGGCGTGATCGTGGATGGTGCACATAATGAGGATGGCGTGCGCAGGTTTGTGGAGACTGCAGAGCGGTTTCAGAAGGAGTATCCGCTGACACTTTTATTTTCTGCAGTGAATGATAAGGATTACCAGGATATGATCCATACAATTTGCAGCAGGATAAAATTCCGTAAAGTTGTAACCACAGAGGTTGGGGGATACCGTGAGGTGCCGTCTGCGGAGCTGGCAGAGATTTTTTGCAAAGAAGGCTGTAAGGATGTTGGAAACTCTGATAATATTGAAGAAGCTTTTCATATGGCTCATGAGGCCAAAGGAGAGGACGGAATGCTGTTCTGCGTGGGTTCTCTTTACCTGGTGGGAGAGATTAAGACACTCTTGTTGAAAAAGTAAATTGTCTGCAGGAAAAAGAAAACATAGGATTTCTGGTTGATTTTCCAGGAGTCTGTGGAGGAATTTTATGATCGATTACGAAGAGGAACTGAAGAAATTTGAGCCCTGTCTGGATGTGACAGACGCGGAAGAGGCTATTTACGATAGAGAGCTGACGGATATTCTGGACATTCTTCAGGAAATGCTCAGGGAGTCCAAAAGCGGACGCAGGATGAAATAGAATAGGAGATACTTAATGAACTGTATGAATTGCGGCGCGTTCCTGGCTGATAAGGATCTGGATTACTGTCCTCATTGCGGGTGCAACGTCCTGATCCAGAAAAAGGTGGAGTATCTATCCAAACTTTATTACAATCAGGGCTTGGAGAAGGCCAGTATCCGGGACCTTTCAGGAGCCGTTAACTGTCTGAAGCAGAGCCTTACCTTTAACAAGAGAAATATTCAGGCGAGAAATCTTCTGGGTCTTGTGTATTTTGAAATGGGAGAGGTGGTTGCTGCTCTTAGCGAGTGGGTGATCAGTAAGAATCTGCAGCCTACCCGGAATATTGCGAATGAATATATTAATCGTCTTCAGGCGAATTCGAATAAACTGGATGCTATTAATGAGACAATAAGAAAATATAACAATGCCCTGGCTCTTTGCAGGGAAGGCCATGAGGATATGGCTGCCATTCAGCTTCGCAAAATTCTGAACCAGAATACCAAGCTGATCAAAGGTTATCATCTGCTGGCGCTGATCTATATGAAGAATCATGACTGGGGCAAGGCAAGAAGAACCTTGAAAAAGGCGGCTCGTATTGACAAGACCAATACAACTACATTACGTTTTCTTCGTGAAGTAGATGAGAGAACAGGTGTAACGACCAGACTTGAGAAACAGAAAAAAGGACTTTTTGGTGCCAAGGGCAAGACGGAAAGTTCGGATGAGATTTCCAGAAGTACTGTGGTACAGCCGGCAGTTTACAGGGAAAATTCCAGAATTTCACTGTTTGTGACACTTATGGCGGGTGTGGCAGCAGGTGCGGCTGCATTTTGGTTTCTGGCAGTTCCGGCTATCAAGCAGGGGATTTACAGAGAAGCCAATCAACAGATTGTAAAGTACAGCGAGTCTCTGGTCAGCCAGGGTGCGGAGCTTTCCAAAGCCCAGGGTGCGGCGAAGGAATCTGGTGATGTGGCAGAGGAAATCACCCAGCAGCTTGATGCCGAGCAGAAGAAGAGCACCAGTTATCAGGCACTTCTGAATGCGTATGCAGCTTATACACAGAATGAGTATGATGCAGCTGCGTTGGAAATCCAGAAGGTTTATGAAGATCAGCTGGGAGATGATGTAATGGGAATTTATAATACCATCTGTTCAGCTACGGGTGTGTCTGGAATCAAGGAAGACAGTAAGTCTGAGGGCAGCGAAGATTCCGCTGGTTCCGAAAGCAATGATGGAACTGACAATACAACAGAAGGCTCTGAAACAGATTCCTCTGGTTATGACAGTTCTTACAATGATGCATCTGGTGACAATGGGTATGATGAATCCGGATATTCTGATTATAGCGACGAAAACGGATATTATGATGAAAATGGTGATTTTCAGTATTATGAATAAAAATTTCTGAATTACAATAATGAGAAACCTCTGAACCGGGGATGTGTGGGATAGACCTGCACATCTCTTTTTCTGTGCAGAGAGTCAAAATAGAGTAAAAAGGGGGATTTTATTTATGCAACCTGTTTTTGAAACTACTGGAACCTGTCTGAATATTAAACTGCCTGAGGATCTGGATCATCCGGCTTCTGAGCTGATCCGGAGAGAATCAGACAGGATTATGGGAAAAATATATATTAGAACCATTTGTTTTGACTTTGGAAATACTGTTTTTATGGACAGTTCGGGCGTAGGTTTGATCATGGGGAGATACCGGGCTCTGGGAATGCGCTCTGGCTGCATGAAGGCCTGCCATGTAAGTGGATATATTGAAAAACTGCTGCGGCTTTCAGGTGTGAGTAAATTTCTGGAACTGGAAAGAACAGAAAATGAGATGCAGCTGGAAGGGAGGGGAGTCTGATGGAAAATTCCAACGAAATGACCATTATTTTTGACAGCCGTCCGGAAAATGAAGGGTTGGCAAGGGTAGCTGCCGCGGCATTTTGCACCCAGCTGAATCCCACACTGGAGGAAGTAGCAGATTTGAAAACGGCAGTGTCAGAGGCTGTAACCAACTGTATCATCCATGGCTATCAAGGCGAGGTGCATAAGATACGGATGAAGTGTGTCAGAAAAGAGAGAACAATTTATCTGGATATTGAGGATGACGGCATAGGGATTGCAGATGTGGAAAAAGCAATGGAGCCTTTATATACGACCCGCGCTGATCAGGACAGATCAGGAATGGGGTTTACTTTTATGGAAGCATTTATGGATGAGGTTAAAGTCACTTCACAGGTTGGAAAAGGAACTTGTGTGCATATGAGCAAAAAAATCGGTAATTGATCAGGAGGAAGCATGGATCACACTCTTGCTCTCATTGGGCGTATTCACCAGGGAGATAAAGAGGCAAGAGATACTTTGTTTTCGGAAAATATAGGACTGGTGTATAGTGTTGCCAGGCGTTTTCTGGGGAGAGGGGTGGAAATGGAGGATCTTTTTCAAATTGGAAGCATCGGGCTTTTGAAGGCTGTAGATCATTTCAATCCTGAATTTGATGTAAAGTTTTCTACTTATGCAGTACCAATAGAGTACGATAAAGGAAATGACCGGAAAAGCCTTAAAATAAGGGATTTCTGATAAAGGCATTGGATAAAAAAACAGTGCTGTCAGATGTACATTTCGATATCTTATGTTGAAATAACAGTATAGATAAGATATTGAAAATAATTCGGAATTGTTTCTGATAGGAACCTTCTTGAATGAGATGATGACCATTCAAAGGAGGTTTTTTTATGGCAAGAATTATGACAAGAAGAAAAGCCATACCCAAGGCAATCGAATTACTGCAATGTCTGCCACAGACGGAGGAAGTTGTGGAAGTGATACAGGCACTAAAAAAATATTCTTCCACGCCATTGGATAGATGGGATGCAGCCAGTGTATATGAAGCATTAGATGAATGGACAGAATCTCATAATGGTATACCACCGAGAATAAAAGAGTGTGACAGCCATAAAGAGCTACCAAGCCATATGGTCTTTGAAAAGCTTTTTGGAAAAACAGCCAGAGAATTTCTAAATGATTATTATGGTGAGATGGAATACGTAAGGATTGGACGTCATGGAACAAGGTGTGTGGATGATCAATATGATTTTCTGGAAATATTTAAAAACGAATTTGAACGGATACAACCGGCAACGTCAAAAATATATGATGCTTGTAGAAATCCAGAAACACCATCATGGGGAACGATTGCAAGAAGATGTAAAGTGTCTTCCTGGTCAGAGTTGGTTACACTGTCCGGTGTAGAAGCGAATTGCATTAGAAGAAGATATGACACATATAATATTAGAAATAAGTTGAGCGTTTCACAAAAAACGAATTTGGAAACGGATTTGACAGCACACGAACAGCAGGAAGAAAAAGAAAGATTTGAGGCATTGCTGATAAAGACGCATGATTTAACATTGCAGGCTGAAAATCAGAAAAAGGCAGAAAAAGCAGTTTCAAAACATACATTACGAATCGGGAGGAAATAGAGATGGCAAAAGTTATAGCAATAGTCAATCAAAAAGGTGGTGTCGCAAAGTCAACTTCCTGTGTGAATTTAGGAATCGGATTGGTAAAAAAAGGATATAAAGTTCTGGCAATAGATTTTGATCCACAGGGAAGTTTAACAGAAAGTCTTGGATATCAGAATCCAGATGAATTGGAAATAACAGTAGCGACAATTCTTCATTGTGAAATGAATGGTCTTGAATTACCAGAAGGATATGGAATTCTTCACCATGAAGAGGGAATGGACATTCTTCCGGCAAATATTGAACTGTCTGGGGTAGAAGTTAGTCTGGTAAATGTTATGAGCAGAGAATATGTGTTAAAACAGTTTATCAAGACAATTTCGCCAGAATATGATTATATCCTGATTGATAATATGCCATCGCTAGGAATGCTTACTGTAAATGCTCTTGCAGCAGCTGATTCGGTTATCATTCCGGTTATGGCACATTATCTTCCTGTTAAAGGATTGGAACAGTTGATGCAGACCATATATAAAGTTAGAAAGCAGATAAATCGAAAGCTTCAGATTGACGGAATCTTACTTACCATGGTAGATCGAAGAACGAATTTTTCAAAAGAGATTATAGAGTTGCTTCACGATAATTATGGCGAATATATCAATATTTTCAAGACTGCAATCCCGTTTTCGATAAGAGCAGCAGAGACGAGTGCTGAGGGAGTAAGTATTTATAAACACGATCCGAAAGGTCGTGTTGCCGAAGCTTATAAAAAACTGGTAGAGGAGGTGATTGGTGATGGCAGTGAAAGAAAGTAGTGCTTCAAAGATAAAATTCAAAGGGGTAGATGCATTATTCGGATTGTCAGAGGAGCAGGAGTGTGTGCGAGAAATTCCACTGGACGAGTTGGATACATTCAAGAATCATCCGTTTAAAGTGTTTAGGGATGATAAAATGGAGGAAATGATTGAAAGTATTTCAGAATATGGAGTTCTTGTGCCAGGAATTGCAAGACCTTCAAATTCAGGGGAAAAGGATTATGAATTAGTTGTGGGACACAGAAGAAAATATGCTTGCAGGGAATTAGGACTGAAAACAATGCCGGTCATTATCAGAGATATGTCTGATGATGAAGCAACTGTGGTTATGGTCGATTCCAACATTCAAAGAGAAAATCTGCTATATAGTGAGAAGGCATTTGCATACCGCATGAAGTATGAAGCATTGAAACGTCAGGGTAGACGGACTGATTTAACTTTGGTCCAAGTTGAACCAAAGTTGAAAAAAAGATGGGCAGCTGAGATGGTTGGCACAGAAGTCGGAGAGACAATGAGTACGATCAAACGATATATACGATTGACCTACTTGTCGAATTACTTGCTGGAGTTTGTAGATAAAAATGAATTGCCATTTACTGTTGCAGTTGATTTATCTTATTTGAAAAGTAATGAGCAGTCATTGTTGCTGGCGTTTATAGGAACAACAAAGAAAATGCCAAATGGATCTCAGGCAAAAAAACTGAAAGAACTTAGCCAGCAAAAAGAATTGACTGGAGAAGATATAGAGAAAATTCTTAGAGGAGAAGCAAAAGTGAATTATCAGAAAATCAGTTTTTCAGAAAAGCAACTGCAAAAATATTTTCCACCAGATTACAAGAAAGAGCAAATCGAAAAAATAATTTTCCAGTTATTAGATTCGTGGAAAGCACAAACAGAGCAAAGGGGATGATAAAGTGGAATATGAAAAGCAAATAAGATATAATGATAGACAGATGCAAAGATATCAGGCATATCTTTCTAAAGTACAGAAGATAAACAGATTAGATAAGAGGACGAAAGAAATGACGATTGGAGATGTAATTAAAAAATCAATTCTGCCACTGGCATTTATGGTATTCTGGTTTTGGATGACAAAAACAATTATGA
>OLQN01000061.1_pt1 | contig 84058 bp, 66 predicted proteins | sample 1673181 | NCBI WGS metagenome assembly OLQN01 (sample SAMEA3136763, study PRJEB25190) | human gut metagenome | biome: human gut; feature: human-associated habitat; material: faeces | place: Austria | collected 2013
GCAAGATCCTCTGTCTTTTACTTTCTGCTGGGGGAGAGACTTTTGACACAGCCCCGTCCCCGTTAAAACCACGATGCTGTAACTTTTGACACAACGGACGCCCTCCGGCTAGACACTCTCGTGCGTCCCTACAGGACGACGTGTGGGATGACGGGGACGAAAGCAGGACGACGTTTCACTCCGACACCTCCGATCCGCTCTTTGCGACTTTACATATCTTTACGGAGGAATTCGTCCGATTCCCTCCTTTATCGAATATCCACGTGGAGATTTGAGATTCCCCACGTGGAGATTTTTTATTTTCCACGTGGGCGTGATTTATTTCTTCCGAAGTTTCATTTCATTCCTCGGAAGAATTTTTTATTCTCCATGTGGAGATTTTGAAATATCCACGTGGAAATCACTTTTCCCCGACACGGGGTCGTCTTAATATGTAGTCGGCTCTAAATTATTGTAACAAGTCGACGTTGATTTTGCCGAATGACTAGAGGTGTGCCTCTGGATAGCGAGCATCCCACCAGGTGGGGTCGTCCTTGAGCCACTTCTGGAACCACGCGAAGAGCGTATTCGTCCACTCGATCTTCTTCTCGGGAGCCGTGATGATGTGATCTTCGCCATGCACCTTGACAAAGGCAACCTCACGACCTAGGATCTTCAGAGCGTTGTACATCTGGATGCTCTCGCCGATGGGGACGTTCGTATCGGCCGTGCCGTGGATCAGCAACAGAGGCGTGTGGATCTTGTCGGCATGGAAGAGCGGACTCTGCTCCGTGTAGAGCTGAGGATTATTCCACGGATAGCTGTTGTAGCTCGCCACCGTACTATAGCCGATGCCCCAGGTACCCTCGCCCCAGTAGGAGGAGAGCGCACTGATGCCCGCATGGCTGATCGCAGCGGCAAAGATGTCGGTGATGGTCTGCAGGTACTGCGTCATAAAGCCTCCGTAGCTAGCACCCATACAGCCGATCTTCTTCGCATTGACATAGGGGTGCTCTTGGCAAAACTGCTTCGTCGCAGCCACGATCTCATCGGCCGTTACCTTACCCCACGCATTGACGTGGCGAGCCGCATACTCCTGACCGAAGCCGGTGGTACCGCTCGGATTGAGTGTGAGGACCACGTAGCCCTGCGCTGCATACATTGGGAGTGAGTAAGAGCCCTCGAAGAAGCGTGTCGTCGGCGAGGTACCTCCATAATAATAGACGATCATCGGGTACTGCTTCGTAGCGTCAAAGTGAGGCGGCAGGTAGTAGCGTCCCTCCACCTTGTCGCCATTGGGCATCGTGTGTACCCAGTCGCTCATGGTGCCCAGCTCTAGATCCTGCATCTTGCTCTTAGCGAGGTCGTAGAGGAGCGTCTCACGCTTTCCTCTGAGCGTATAGAAGCGATCCGCATTCATCGCACTCTGCCCATAGTAAGCGAGCTGACTAGCGTCATCGCTGATGTCAAAGGAACGCACGAGGTCTTCCGTCGTAGCTACCTGCTCGATCTGCTTGCGTGTGAGGTCGAGGCGGTAGAGGGAGATGCGATCTTTGTTTTCCGCTGTAAAGTAAGCAACGGGCCGGACCGTGCTGACCTTGACCCGCTTGATGGCAGGGTCAAAATCCTTAGTCAGGGGCGTCGCCTGCTGACTCTGGCGGTCATAGAGGAAGAGCTGACCATCGTACGTATTGGTGATCATCCCCTCAGGCAGATTGCGCCCGATTCCACCGAAAGCATTCGCATCACCCTGTATGAGTAGCACATGAGGCTGCGACGTGTAGGAGATCGACGAGATAGAGCGCTCCTGGGTAAAGAGTGGCTTGACCTCTAGCGTCTCTAGGTTCATCGTATAGAAGTTGCTCTGAGAGAAGGGGATCTCGGTGATATCCTCCGAACTGCTCAAGATGATCTCACGAGCATCGGGACTGACATCATGTAGATAGGTAGAGCGATGGCCGAAGGTGAGCGGCTGATAACGACCGCTCTCGAGGTCGTATAGGGCTAGGAAGGTGCGCTTGCGAAAGTCTGCCATACGGTCATAGCGTCCCAGTACCTGCTCGGTGATCTTGCCTCGTGCGGGGCCCTCCTCCTCGATGGTGTAAAGGAGCTGCTTGCCATCAGGGAGTATAAAGAAGGAGCCGGTGGGGATCTGCTCTGCTATGATACGCTCCTCCTGCGTCTTGGGATCGTAGCTGATCAACTGCCGTCCATCATCTGTCGTGAGCGTGCGGTAGAGCTTGTCTTCTTTGGGCATCCAGCTAGCGAAGCGGTACTCCTCGCTTAGCGTGGAGAGGAGCTTGTCCCCTTGGTACAGATAGGTGCGGTAATTGCTCTTCAGAGCTGTCGTCTCGCGCTCTATGAGAAGCGTATAGCGACCCGTAGGCGACACAGAGACTGAGTAAAGGTTGCGGCCCGTCATCATATACTCTAGGCTCAGGTACTCCTTGTCGTCGTGGCGTAGCTCTATCTGGCTGTTAGCCTTGGCGGGGATGAGCTTCATACGATACTGCGCTGGCTCACCTCCCTTGGTGAGTAGCTGGAGCGTCAGCAGGTGCGACCGTCCAGGCGTCAGCGTGAGTGACGCAGGCGAAGCCGGCTTTAGCTCGCTCTGATACTGCGTAGCAGACGAGAGCTTGGCACCATCGAGAGCTAAGACAAAGGGTACCGACGCCTCGATCTGTAGCGTCGCCTGCTCGTAGCTCGGCGTGAGCAGGCGTACCGCATAGGTCGTGATCGCATCCTCGGCGGTGCGCAACGTGACGACCCCCTCCTCCGCAGTAGGCAGGGTGCCATGCGCCTGGCTCAGCTTGATATGGTTCACCGGCTTGAGTAGGTCGGTAGCGTCGTACGCCTTGCCCTGCACATCGAGACTATCCGAGATAAACGGCATCATCACCCGATACTGCTGCACCTGTAGCGGTACGATGGTGAGGGTGTCTGGTTGATCCGTCGTAGCTGACGGAGCTGCCGCTGGTTGCTGAGCGGTCGTGTAGAGCGTCGCGAGCACCCAAAGCGGAAGCATCGCAAGGAGTCGTAATAAGTCTCGTTTCATATCCTGTTGCTGATTATTTTACCTAGATAGCGGTGCTCCGTAAGAGCTCCGGCTAAGTTTCCACGCCACAAAGTTAACCTTTTGTTTTCTCTTAGGAGAAAAGATCGGAGTGTAATTAGAGATTAGAGGCTTTCTCTAGAAGGGCTAGTGTGGCTAGTACCTCTAGTGCCACTAGTAGCACTAGTGCAACAGGTGATCCCAGCCAACAGCTAAAAGCTAACAGCCAAGAGCCAACAGCCAACAAAAAATAGCTGTTAGTAGTTCTGAGGAGAGTGCGTAACCAGTCGGCACGCAAGTTCCGCTGCTACGCCTCCTCTCAGTTTTCGACAGCTACTATATTAAGTTACTGGTGAGTCAAACCGTCGGGATGCACGAGATGTGCGTTCCGACGGTCTGCGTTCTGATGGTCTGCGTCGTGAGGGGCGGGGACGCCGTTGTGGAGCTGGACGGGGGCATGCTCGACGTTGAGTTCGTCGTAGAGGTCGGCGTCTAGGAAGCGCTGCAGGAGCTGTGCGCCTCCCTCGACGAGGAGCGACTCGATGCCCTGACTATGCAGGAGCGTGAGCAGGTCGCGCACCTCGCCCGTCGTGGCGAGGCAGGAGACGTGAGGCGGGTATTGCCCGTCACGCACTTGCTCTAGGAGAGCCGGCGGGAGCAGGATGATCGTTGGAGCCGTAGCGTCTTGTAGCATACGCAGCTCGGGACGAGGTAGCCGACTGTGACACCAGAGGAGACGGATCGGCTGACCGCCACTACCCGATCGATTGGTCAGGAGCGGATCGTCCAGCTCGGCGGTGTGGTGCCCCACCAAGATCGCATCGTGGAGCGCACGCAGACGATGCACCGAGCGCTGGCGGAGTGGCGAGCTGAAGATGTAAGGCGTCTCGCTCGCATCATGACGCAGGCGGTCGATGTAGTGGTCGGCACTCTCAGCCCACTTGAGCGTGACGTAGGGGCGTCCTAAGGTCTGCGCCACGAGGAAGTGGCGGTTGAGCGCGATAGCCTCTTGCTCTAAGCAACCGATCGAGACCTCTATACCCGCTTCGCGAAGGCGTGCCACGCCACGTCCGTCCACTTTGGCAAAGGGATCCAGCATTGCGATGACCACACGGGCGGGTCGCAACCCCGCAATGAGCTCCGCGCAGGGTGGTGTCTTGCCGTAGTGAGCGCAAGGCTCTAAGCTCACATACCAGGTCGCCTCACCGATAACGCCCCGCAGTTCCTCGGGAACGCTACGCCACGCCATCACTTCGGCATGGGGAGCACCGGCGTAATGGTGGTAACCTTCGCCAATAATCTTATCTTTGTAGACAATTACCGAGCCGACCATCGGATTGGGACTGGTACGTCCCTGCGCTAAGGCTGCGAGTTGCAGACAGCGCTGCATGTAGATCTCGTCTGGTGTGGTAGGTGCTGTATGTTTCATCTAAGTAAAGGTCGCTACAAAATGAGTGAGGCTATGATAGTTGCTGGTATGACGCTGCGTGATGCGGCACTGGCGATAGCGGAGGCACTGCCTGGATACTATGCCGAGGCGCGGGAGCGTCAGGCTATGAGCGAGATGCTCCTGCAGCATATCACTGGGCTTAGCCAGACAAACTATCTGCTTGACCGCAAAGTTAGACAATTGTCCGACACGGAAGCGGTTTGGCTCCGGCAGGCGCTCGAGCGACTGGCGCACGATGAGCCGATACAGTATATCTTAGGGGTGGCACCCTTTGGCTCATTCGATCTAGCGGTCGGCAAGGGGGTGCTCATACCACGCCCCGAGACGGCCGAGCTGTGCGAACTGATCCTCGCTCGTCACCCCGCCACGGTGGCTCCCCTGCGGCTCCTCGATGTGGGGTGTGGCTCCGCCTGCATACCTATATATATAGCTAGTCACCGACCCAGTTGGCAGCTCTATGCGATGGATCAGTCGGAGCAGGCACTACACTATGCAGAGCAAAACATTCGTCAGACGGGTGTCGCCGTCCAGTTATTCCATAGCGATCTCTTCGCCTGGTGCCAGGGGAAAGGTATCCCCGCCAAGCTTCCTCCGATAGACCTTTTGGTGAGCAATCCGCCCTACATCCCCGAATGCGACCAAGCGACGATGCGCCCCAACGTACTCGAGGGCGAGCCTCGTGAGGCACTCTTCGTACCAGATGCCGATCCGCTCCGCTACTACCATGCACTCGTGGCGCTCGTGCCACAGATCCGCTCGCCTCACGCACCATGTACGCTCTACTGCGAGACACATCACCAGCTGGCGAACGAAGTGGCAGCACTGTGCGAACAGGCGGGAGCAGCTTCGTCAGAAGTGCTCAAAGACTTGACGGGTCGAGAGCGATTTGTACAAGCCACTTTTCAGTAAAAACGAAACCATGGACACCGATATACTCAACAAAGCCAAGTACTACTGCGCACGTGCCGAGCGATCGCCACGCAATCTGCGCCTCTTCCTAATGCGTCGGGAGGTACCCTCGGACGAGATCGACGAGTACCTCGCCCTGCTCCAGGAGGGTCGCTACTACGACCCGCAGCGCTACGCCGAGAGCTACGCCCGCACACGCTATCGCGACATGAGCCAGGGCCCCCACAAGATACGTCAGGCACTGCGTATGCAGGAGGTGCCGACGGAGATCATCGAGGCGGTACTGCCGGAGATCATCGAGGCGGAGCAGCCGAACTACTCCCTCGCGGAGCTACTCGAGAGCAAGCTACGTCGCACCTCGGCACGGACGCCTCGTGCGCTCTTTGACAAGATGATGCGCTATGGTGTGGGGCGTGGTTACCCCCCGAGCGAAGTGTACGAAGCGCTGCAAGAGGTGCTCCAGAGGATGCGGGAGGAGGAAGAGGATAACGAGTCGGAGGAGGCGTAAAGTGTAAAAGCAGCCGTACCTTGATGAGCCACAGACCAACGAAAAGCCCCTCCGCAGGACGCATCGCCCCGCCACCGCCACAAGGATGGCGGGCAACGGCTCGTGAGTCGCTCCTACAGCTCCTCTACCCGCGCTGGTGCCCTGTCTGTCACACGCTGTTACCACCGAATGCTCCACCCCTCTGCCTTACCTGTCAAGGCGCACTGGGACGCTATCACGAGCGTACGGTCGGTGCGCTGGACCGTCTGCGTGGTGCCCACCCGATGCCTCGCAGGGTGCTGGCTCCCTATCTCTATGCTCGTGACGATGCGATGGCACTGATCGTCCACGACATCAAGTATCACGGCAATAAGCCACTCGCAAGATACATGGGTCGCCTCATGGGCACGCTCCTACCGCTAGAGCGGGAGCAGATAGACTACATCATACCTGTGCCGCTAACGCCGGCCCGCACACTGGAGCGAGGGTACAATCAGGCTGTACTGCTGGCCGAGGGAATCTCTTCGGTCACGGGTATCCCCTATCTGCCTCACGCTTTGCGACGTACGCGCTTTCAGGGTAGTCAGACGCACCGTGACCGCACGCATCGTCTGGAGGCTATGCTCGGGAGCTTCACTCTAGGTAGCGAAGCGATCCCCCCAGATAGCCACATCCTACTTCTAGACGATGTGCTCACGACTGGAGCGACCCTCACGGCTGCGCTCAATGCCCTAGCGGACACGCCCCTAGCACAAGTCTCTGTCGGCGTCCTAGCGGTCGGCACGGTAACGGCGTAGTTGGCTATTGGCTGTTAGCTGTTGGCTATTGGCTGTTAGCTGGAGTGATCGGAGCTATCAGAGCTATCAGAGCTATCAGAGCTATCAGAGCTATCAGAGCTATCGGAGCCATCGGAGTGATCAGAGCCAACAGCCAAGAGCCAAGAGCCAAGAGCAAACAGCCAAAGGCCAGCAACTAACCTCTTTTTCGTATCTTTGTAACCATAAGAATTAGGACAAGAAATCATTATGGCATCACAAGAAGACCTCTTTAAGAAGATTGTATCCCACTGTAAGGAGTATGGGTTTGTCTTTCCCTCATCTGATATTTACGATGGACTGAGCGCTGTCTACGACTACGGTCAGAACGGTGTAGAGCTTAAGAACAACATCAAGCGCTACTGGTGGGAGGCGATGACACGCCTGCACCCCAACGTGGTCGGCATCGACTCGTCGATCTTTATGCACCCAGACATCTGGCGGGCATCGGGACATATAGATGCTTTCAACGATCCATTGATCGACAATAAAGACTCCAAGAAGCGCTACCGCGCGGACGTTCTCATTGAGGATCAGATTGCAAAGATCGAGGGTAAGGCGGAGAAAGAGATCGAGAAGGCGCGCAAGCGCTTTGGAGACTCCTTTGACGAGTCTCTCTACCGCACGACCAATCCTCGTGTCAAGGGGTACCTCGAGCAGGCGGAGGCTCTGCGCCAGCGCATGGCAAAGGCACTCAACGATAACGACCTCGAGGAGCTACGCCAGATCATCATCGACGAAAAGATCGTCTGCCCCATCAGTGGCACGACAAACTGGACGGAGGTGCGTCAGTTTAACCTGATGTTTGCCACCGAGGTTGGTTCGACGGCCGAGGGCGCTTCGACAATCTACCTACGCCCCGAGACGGCGCAAGGGATCTTTGTCAACTACCTCAACGTGCAGAAGACGGGACGCATGAAGCTCCCCTTCGGTATCGCACAGATCGGTAAAGCCTTTCGCAATGAGATCGTAGCACGTCAGTTTATCTTCCGTATGCGTGAGTTTGAGCAGATGGAGATGCAGTACTTCGTACAGCCAGGCACTGAGCTGGAGTGGTTTGAGTATTGGAAGAAGCTGCGCCTGCACTGGCACTACGCTCTAGGCTTCCCGCAGAGCGACTACCGCTACCACGATCACGAGAAGCTGGCGCACTATGCCAACGCTGCGACCGACATCGAGTACCTCATGCCCTTTGGCTACAAGGAGGTCGAGGGGATCCATAGTCGTACGGACTTTGACCTATCACGCCACGAGGAGTTCTCGGGCAAGAAGCTCCGCTACTACGATCCCGACACGAAGGAGTCTTACATTCCCTACGTCGTGGAGACCAGTATCGGTGTGGATCGTATGTTCCTCTCTGTGCTCTGTGGCTCTTACAAGGAGGAGCAGACAGAGAATGGCGAGACCCGTGTCGTGCTTTCGCTACCGCCTGCACTAGCACCGGTCAAGCTGGCTGTCCTGCCGCTCGTACGCAAGGACGGGCTGGATGAAAAGGCACAGGAGGTGGTCCGTCTCCTGCATCTCGACTTCACCTGCCAATATGACGAGAAGGATAGCATCGGCAAGCGCTACCGCCGTCAGGATGCTATCGGTACGCCTTACTGCATCACCGTGGATCATCAGACGCTCGAAGACAACACAGTCACCCTACGTGACCGCGACACAATGCAGCAGGAGCGTATAGCTATCTCTGCGCTACATGACCTCATTGCCGAGCGCACTAGTATCAACACCTTACTCAAGAAGATCGAAGATGAAATATAATCTATCCCTGAGAGCGAGCCTCCTAGCACTGCTCTCGCTGCTCCTACTCACAGCTTGCGAAGATCCTATTGATGCGACCACTCAGTGGCGGATCAATAATGAGAGTTCTTTCAATGAGTATGGCTCTAAGGAGGAGTACTCCAAAGCCTCTATCGAAGGCTCCTCAGCCTACGTCTATATGAAGTGGCTGGCTCATGGCGAAGGCAAGGAGCACCCCATCGAGACCTCACGCATCAAGTGCCACTACGAGATGCGTCTGCTCGTAGGCGACAAGGTGGTCGATGGTAACTACGGGTCAGAGCGTCCAGCCGAGTTTGCGATCAATCGTGGCCCGAAAAATCAGCTCGTCGAGGGAGCCCGCATAGGTCTCCAGCAGATGGTCGTAGGCGATGAGGCGGAGATCATCATCCCCTGGTATCTAGGCTATGGCGAGAGACGCTCTGGCGAGATCAACCCCTACACGGCACTGAAGTTTCGTGTCAAGCTCGAGGAGATCATCCCCGAGAGCCAGCGCTCGGCGGTGGCTGAAGACTAGACTTGTCCTACTGTAAACCTTAAATCTATACACTATGAAGATACTACTGACTAACGATGATGGCGTCCATGCGCAGGGGATCCGTGAGCTGGCGGAGACGCTTGCCCAGATAGCGACGGTGACGGTCGTCGCCCCCACGGAGCCCCGCTCGGGAGCCTCTTCGCAGATTACCTCCCGCACACCGCTACGGCTCTCCTTTATGGAGGAGAGTGCGCAGCTCCCCTATCAGCTCTACAGTTGCTCGGGTACGCCCGTAGATTGTGTCAAGCTGGCTCTTAATACGCTCTTTGCCTCTGAGCTGCCAGACCTGGTGATCTCAGGGATCAACCATGGGCGCAACGACGGCATCTGCGCCATCTACTCAGGTACCGTGGGAGCTGCCATAGAGGCCGCCATAGCACGTATACCAGCGGTTGCTTTCTCGCTAGCTAACCACAGCGACAAGTGCGACTTTAGCGAGGTATGCGCTTTTGCCAAGCAGTTCATCCCGCAGGTGGTCGAGCATGGGCTACCGCATACGACGATGCTCAATGTCAACTTCCCGAAGACTCCTGCCAAGGGTATCAAGTGGGCACCACAAGGTACGGGACGCTTCGTCAATGAGTATATGCGTGCCGAGACACCGCACGGCACTCCTGTCTACTGGATGCAGGGCGATCAGGTCGATCCCGATCAGCGTACGGGGACGGATCACTACTGGCTCATCGAGGGCTATGCTACGATCTCACCCCTGCAGATCGATATGACAGATCACCCCTTCCTAGAGCAGGTCGCCCAGCAGTGGCCGCTACATCTCTAGAGCAATAGATAGACAAGCTATGAAATACCTCCTCATAGCTGGCGAAGCTTCAGGCGACGAGCATGGTGCACGGCTCATCGCCTCACTCAAAGCGGTCGATGCGAAGGCCGCTTTTGCCTTTATTGGGGGGGACAAGATGGCGCAGCAGGCGGGTGTAGCCCCACTATACCACTACCGTGAGATAGCGGTCATGGGCTTCACGAGTGTGCTACGCAGTATGAGCAAGATACGACTAGCTGCACGCCTACTCCAAGAGGAGATGCGCTCAAATCCTCCTGACGTAGTCATCCCGATCGACTACGGAGGCTTTAACCTGCGCTACACGCTCCCGATGGCGCATCGTCACGGTGTGCCAGTGGTTTACTACATCCCGCCTAAGGTGTGGGCCTCTCGTCGTCGACGCATCAAGCGTCTCCAGAGCTACACGGACCTCTGCCTGACGATCCTCCCCTTTGAGGCGGACTACCTCTCGCAGCGTGGCGTCCATGCCCGCTACGTGGGCAATCCGAGCATACAGAGCGTAGGCGAGCTGCTAGATAGCAATGCTAAGCTATGCGACACCGCACGCCCCTACATAGCGCTCCTCCCAGGGAGTCGCGAAGCGGAGATAGCCCGCAACCTACCGATCATGTGCCGAGCGATCGACCTTCTGCCCGCCCCATGGCGAGCCGTCATCGCAGGAGCACCGAGCATCGATCCTGCGCACTACACTCCCTATCTCAGTGAGCGCATAGAGCTTGTCACGGATGAGACGCTCCCACTCTTGGCTGGCGCCTCGGCAGCGTTGGTCACCTCGGGTACAGCCACGCTTGAGACAGCACTCATAGGCACTCCGCAAGTGGTCGCTTATCGTCTTCCCGCAGGATGCTTAGCGCGTTGGGCATTCGACCATATCCTGCCGATCCGATACTTCTCATTGGTCAACTTGATTGCTGAGTTTCCCGTTGTCGAGGAGCTGCTGGGCGACGCTGTGACAGCGCAGCGACTGGTTCAAGCGCTGACGCCACTACTCGATCGTGAGAGCGCAACCTATCAGACGCAGCAAGCACAATATAGTATGGTGCGCCAGCGACTAGAGCCCTCACGTGTAGCCTCACAAGTGGCAGCCGAGAGGATCTACCATGCGCTCTCTACGCAGTGGGAGTCGGAGGAGTAGCTGTGTGCCGTCTCGCCTACTCGAAGCAGAAGGTGAGCATGATCATCCGCCCCGTACCACGGCGCAATGCATTGGTGTAGCGCATGCTAGCACCCTCATCCAGGTCGGGTCTGTTGTGACGGATCAGGTCAGTAAAGCCAAAGTCAAAGCGTAGCTCCGGCGAGAGCTTGAAGTAGCGCAGGTAAATGTCGCACCCTACGCCAAAGGTCCAGCCCGCTGAGAGCGGTGCGAACTGCAAGGGGGCACCCTTTTTCTGACCCATGTGTAGCAAGCCGTAGACGCCCCCCACGAGATATGGGCGGGTGTCGTTAAAGCGCACAGAGCTGTACTTAACCAGCAGTGGTAACTCGATCTGACTGTTGCGCATCGGCATCGATTCAAAAGCCTCGTCGCCCGTTGCCTCCCAAGACCTAAAGAGCAATCGCTGCTCCCCAAAGTGTAGTGTCGGAAGCAGTCGTATACTCCAGTCCATGTGCGGGTTGTAGTTGGCTATGACCCCTACGCTAAAGCCTGGACTATAGCTCGGCACTGCCGCATAGAGCGTTTGCGCCTCCCCCTCCGTCGGGCCTAGGTTGTCGATGATTAGATCCTCCACATGCACTCCCACGTGAAATCCCCAGTTAAATCGTCTATGATCCGCATAGGGTCGCGTCATCGGTCGCGCCGTCTGTGCTGAGAGCGTGGTAGCCATCGGCACCAGTAGCAGCAGTAGCAGCAGCCCCACCAGCCCATGGCGACGACCTAGTGAATAGGTATGATATGTACTTGCGTCTTGCTTCACAAAAGAGTAATTGACTACGTGATTCAAACGTCTATCCGGCAAAGATATTGTATATTTGCCTAATTTAAGCACCCAAACATAGTAAAGCTCATGCAGGTATACAATCTATCCGAGAGACCTTCACTCCTGACCCACTTCATCTCTGAGATACGAGACCGAGAGATCCAGAGAGATCCCCTACGCTTTAGAGCAAACATCGAGCGCATCGGCCACATCATGGCTTACGAGCTGAGCAAGCAGCTCCACTACCAGACACGTCCCGTGGAGACGCCACTCGGCACTGCCCCCACAGCCGTACTAGACGAGCAGCTCGTCGTGGCAACGATCCTCCGTGCTGGACTACCCCTTCATCACGGCTTCCTAGACTTCTTCGATCGTGCCGAAAATGCTTTCATCTCCGCCTATCGCAAAGTCAAGGATGACGAAGACTTTGACATCCATGTCGAGTATGTTGCTGCGCCAGACTTGACTGGCAAGGAGCTACTCCTCGTTGACCCGATGCTCGCCACGGGAGGCTCTATGCATCTATCCTGGCAGGCGCTCCTCAAGAGCTGTGGCACACCTCGCCACACCCACATGGTCGCCATCGTGGCTAGCCAGCAAGCTATCGACTTCCTCCAGTCTCAGTTTGACGACAAGGATCCCGTCACACTCTGGGTGGCTGTCATCGACCCAGCACTCAACGAGCATGCTTACATCGTCCCAGGACTAGGCGATGCAGGCGATCTAGCCTTCGGTAGTAAGCTCTAAAAGAGTAGCTCCGTTGACTACACTACGCGACATAGAGCTCTTGGCTCCAGCCTCCTCGCTCGAGGGTGGTCTGGTGGCACTCTCGGCGGGTGCCGATGCGGTCTACGTAGGCGCTCCTCAGTATGGTGCTAGGAGTGCTGTCGGGGTCTCGCTCGAAGATATACGGCAACTCTGCGATGCAGCTCACAGCTATGCCGCACGAGTCTATGTAGCGCTCAATACGATCCTCACTGATAGTCAATTAACGCACGCCGTCGAGATGGCGCATCAGCTCTACGAGGCGGGCGCAGACGCACTCATCATACAGGATCTCGGACTACTCACCCAGGAGCTACCGCCTATCCCGCTACACGCTAGCACGCAGTGCCATAATCACTCGCTAGAGCAGCTGCAGATGCTCTCCGATCTAGGCTTCGAGCAGGCTGTCTTGCCACGCGAGTGGAGCTGTCAGGACATTGTGGCGGTGCGCGACAAGACCCCGCTGCGACTAGAGGCGTTCGTCCATGGGGCACTCTGCGTCTCTTACAGTGGTCGCTGCTTTATCTCCGAGGCACTCTCGCAGCGCAGTGCCAATCGGGGGCAATGCGCTCAGTACTGCCGCATGACTTATGATCTCGTCGATGCTCAGGGACAAAAGCTACGCCAGGGCGAGCACCTACTCTCTCTGAAAGATCTCAACCGCACCGAGATCATCGAAGAGATGATCGATGCGGGCGTCAGCTCCTTCAAGGTGGAGGGGCGACTCAAGGCGATCCCTTACGTGCGCAACGTCATCGCCCACTATCGTAGAGTGCTAGACGAGATCTTGACTCGTCGTAGTGGCGAGTTGCGACGTCCCTCATGGGGAGTGGCGGAGTACACCTTCACGCCGCAGCCTGAGGCGACCTTTGCCCGCCCCTTTACTAGCTACAATACGCCCCTCGGTTCGCCTATTCCTACCGACAGCATCACACCCTTTAGCAGCAAAAGCCTCGGTCAGCCGATCGGTACGGTAATCCAGAGCCGAGGCAAAGAGCTAGAGATAGCACTCCTGAGCGACGACATCATGCTCGCTAATGGCGACGGGGTGGTCGCTTACGCTATCGACAAGAAGCTCATCGGAGCACAGATCAACCAAGTGACGCCCGCTAGGCGAGCAGGACACTATCGTCTGCGTCTCTCCCAAGCGCTAGAACTGCCACAGGGGTCGACGCTCTGGCGCAACCTCAATCATCTCCTAGAGGCTCAGCTCCTACGCCCCGATGCCTCTACCCGCACTATACCGGTGTCGCTACATCTGGAGGCAACGCCCGACCGGCTCGCACTACAAATGCAACTCACGGAGGCACCCGACCTGTCGATCACACGTAGCCGATCGGTCACGCTAGAGCCTGCGCAGCGAGACAATACGGCTCACGTAGAGCGCACCCTTCGCAAGCTCGGCGACACACCATACAGAGCTACAGAGGTGACCATAAAGTTATACGGACTCTTCGTCCCGCCCTCGCTCGTTGCGGAGCTGCGACGAGAGCTCGCGGAGGAGCTGCAGCGTCAATGCATCGCTCTAGCACTACAGCGCAGAGATGCCATCGGTAAGCCACTACAGCAGAAGCGCATCGACCGACTCCACACGCCAGACCCTACGGCACGTCAGCGGTATGGTCTGCCCGACACGCTAGACTTCACCTACAATGTGGCCAATGAGTCGGCACGTCAGCTCTACCGCCAGCTAGGCGTCTCAGGGAGCATCGCTCCCGCCCTCGAGGTTGAGCGTCCCGAGGGATCAATCCCCGTGATGTTTACCCGTCACTGCCTACTGCATCAGCTCGGCTACTGTACACGGACGGGGCGCAAGCCACCCTTTGCGTTGCCACTCTATCTAGTCCGTGGGCGAGATCGGCTGCGCGTCGCAAACGACTGTCGCCACTGCATGATGACCCTGTGGCTAGATTCTCCTCAAACTAATCTCTGATCTCTAACTTCTAACCCCTAGCACCTTTACATATCTTTACGGGGGAAATCGTCCGATTCCCTCCTTTCTCGAATATCCACGTGGTAAATCTCAAATCTCCACGTGGATGTTTTTTATTTTCCACGTGGGGGCGAATCATTTCTTCCGAAGTTTCATTTCATTCCTCCGAAGTTTCATTTGATTCCTCCGAAGAATTTTTTATTCTCCACGTGGGCATTTCGAAATATCCACGTGGAAATCACTTTTCCCCGACACCGACTCGTATCGATATGTAGTCAACTCTAAATTATTGCAGCGATCTGACGTCGAATTTGCCCAGTTTTTTTTGAGGGGGGTTGCTGTTGGCTAGAGCTACCGGAGTAATCGGATCTATCGGAGCCATCGGAGTAATCGGAGTGCTAGTGCCAACAGCTAACTTCTAACTTCTGATCTCTAATCTCTTTTTCGTATCTTTGTCCCAAGTCTATTTTTCACTGGTAGATTATGCACAGACCTAAGACCCCTACCCGACTAATTAGATGGGTACTTGCGATGACGATGGTGTGGCTCACGAGCTGCGCTAGTCGTCAGGCGACTGTGACTCCGTACGTGGCTGACGAACAGCCTGCGAACGGGGTCGTTTACTATCTACCGAAGACACAACTACGTATACACTTTGTTATCTCAGAGGAGCAGTTTGAGCCTGGTGCACTGGTCGCTTACGCTTCTAGGTATCTAGGTGAGAGCTATGCGACGCAGCCCACGACACGCTACCAGATAGAGCGTGTGGCGATGCACGCTCATGGCGTACCCGACACGACACAGAGCTATCTGATCCAGTCGGTGGCGACACCCTCTGTCGAGCAGCTGGTGGCACTAACGCCCGAAGGGCTGCTCTACTCACTCCACGGCAAGGCGTACAAGCCCTCCACGACAGACTACCTCGCGGACTATCCTAAGGGGGTAACCCAACAGGAGGCTAGCCAGGCACTGCCTCAAGAGTATGCCCTAGCGACCTCACGTGCCAAGCAGGCTGAGGTGGCGGCCAGTAGACTCTTCGAGCTACGAGAGCGCCGTGTGGAGCTGCTCTCGGGTCAAGTCGAGACGATGCCGTGCGACGGGCCAGCACTCAAGATGGTTCTAGACGGACTGGACAAAGAGATAGCAGCACTGCAGGCACTCTTCGCTGGTCGTACTACGAGACGATACTACGAGGAGATCGTGGACGTACCCATTGACGAGCCGGCCTCACAGCAGGTGGTGGCTCGCTTTGCGCCACAGTACGGCTTGGTCGACAAGGCAGATCTCTCGGGAGCTCCTATATACATAAGTGTCGAGGCACTAGATCATCCCACGCAGCAGAGCGATGCGGAACTACATAAGTTGACCAAGAGCAAGGCACTGCGCTACATCGAGCCAGGACGAGCTCGTGTAGCACTACAGCTGCCCGAGCGGAGCCAGGCGATCATGCTAGAGTTCTCGGTGGCGCAGTGGGGGCGTACAGCACTCCTAGAGCACAAGCTCGGTGCTGACAAGCTAGGCCAGCTGCCCTACACGATATACTTCGACCTCACGAGTGGCTCTATCAAGCTGATCGAGCTACCGCAGCAATGAATAACTTGAAAAATACTAATCTATAAACGAACCATTCATATGGAAAATAAACACCCCAAGGGGCTTATCGTATTGGCCCTAACGAACATGGGAGAGCGCTTCGGCTACTACACGATGCTAGCCATATTGACGCTCTACCTACAGGCGAAGTTCGGCTTCTCCTCGGCAACGACTAGTATGCTGTATGGGACCTTCCTAGCGCTGGTCTACTTCCTCCCAATCTTCGGTGGTATCATAGCTGATAAATGGCTCGGATATGGTAAGACCATCTTTACAGGTGTCACGATCATGTTCGCTGGTTACCTCCTCCTGGGGCTACCTTTTGGCTCTGGAAGTGCAGGTATCACGATCATGCTCTTGTCCCTCTTCCTGATTGCTGCTGGTACGGGACTCTTCAAGGGTAACCTACAGGCACTCGTGGGTAAGATCTATGACGACCCACGCTACTCTAAGGGACGTGATATGGCGTTCTCTATCTTCTACATGTTCATCAATATCGGTGCCTTCTTTGCTCCTAGCATGGGTAACTGGATTACGAACAATGTACTAGCTAAGGAGAACTACTTCTACGATGCAACCGTTCCTGCAAACTACAATAAGCTCAACGACGAGACGGTCGATGCTGACGCCTTTATCGCAGAGCTACAAGCTAAGCACCCTGAGTATGCTCAGCTGACGGCTGAGGAGCAGGCTCAAAAGATCTCAGCTGCTAAGAAGAAGGCTGGCGTCATGTTCCCCGAGGACGAGGCACAGGTTCTTCACGACCTACGTATAGCAGCTCTCCGCCAGTATACTAAAGCTGGGCTAGTGAGTGATCCTCAACTGCAGATCACAGATGCCGACCATGAGATCCTCATCAGTCGCAATGCTAAGGACGAACCAGCCAAGTTTGCTATCAATGAGCGCGTGGCTATGCTGCAGATCCCAGCTGAGTGGACGGCTGATCTAAACAACAAGCTCAATGCGGAGCGTGAAGACAGAGGTGAAGCAGCTCAAGAGTTAAGCTTCGAGCGTGCCTTCGGTGAGCACTATGTGTCGACGACCTTGTCACAATCTTATAGTCTCTCGTTCTTTGTGGCTTGTATCAGCTTGATCATATCTATCTTGGTCTTCGTACTCTGTCGTAAGACCTGGAAGGCAGCAGACGTAACCGTCAAGCAAGCTAAGGCTATGGCAGCACAGGGCGACAGCTCAGCGCATGTCGTCGAGATGTCTAAGGCTGAGGTTAAGGAGCGTCTCATCGCACTAGGACTGGTCTTCTTCGTTGTGATCTTCTTCTGGATGGCTTTCCACCAGAACGGCTTGACGATGACCTTCTTCGCACGAGACTATACCGTATCACGTGTAGACGCTGCGGGCTATATGCCGTTTAGTCTACTGATGCTGATACCTTTCATCTGCTTCATGTACGGTATTTATCTCTCTACCTTCGGACTACTAGGCGGTAAGAAGAATGTCAAGACAGGCTTAATCCTCGTTGTGCTAGGTATCGCTGGTCTCGCTGGTGGATACTTCGTAGACATCAAGCCTATCGGTGATGCTCTGAGAAACATTACACCTCAGATCTTCCAGCAGTTCAACCCATTCTTCATCATCCTGCTAACGCCTATCACGGTAGGTCTCTTTGGTTACCTAGCCAGTCGTGGTAAGGAGCCCTCAGCTCCTCGCAAGATAGGTATCGGTATGCTCCTAGCAGCTGTTGGATTCTGCGTACTACTGCTTCCAACGATTATGTACGCACTACCCGCTCCTGCTCATATCCATGGTACCAGTGATACGCTCGTATCGCCTAATTGGCTGATCGGCACCTACTTCGTACTGACACTTGCGGAGCTCTTCCTTAGCCCGATGGGTCTTTCCTTCGTCTCTAAGGTAGCTCCTCCACAGTACGCTGGTCTTATGCAGGGTGGCTGGCTCGCAGCAACCGCTATAGGTAACCTGCTCGTCGGCGTGATGGGCTCTCTCTGGGACAAGATGCCTATGGGCTGGTTCTGGGGCGTGCTAATCATCTGCTGTCTACTCTCTGCCGCTTTCATATTTGCTGTTATGAAGCGACTCGAGCGCGCTACGGCAGACTAAAGAGGCTGTACTATGAGATAACAGTCTCCAACAAAAGACTGTATCAATTCTCCACCAATAACGATGGACGTATCGCAGACTCCTTTACTAAGCAAGGGGTGGGCGATGCGTCCATTCGATTATAGATATACAATAGAATGCTCATGAGACCTTTATCAGACATCGTTACCTCTCTCTGCTCTTCCGATCCCGTGGAGGTAACACAAGAAGAAGCACTCCAACTCGCCAAAGAAGCAACTAGCGAGGCTCTCTACGAGGCAGCCCACCGCGTGACGCGGCACTGTATGGGAGACGCTTTCGACACTTGCTCGATCATCAACGTCAAGAGCGGACACTGCTCCGAGGATTGTCACTGGTGTGCGCAGAGTGCTCACTACCATACGCAAGCGGAGGCCTATCCGCTGCTGGATGTCGAGCCGTGCGTGGATGAGTCACGAGCCAATCGTCAGGCGGGCATCGGGCGCATCGCACTCGTGGCCAGTGGACGCGGACAGAGTGATCGGGAGATAGAGCGTATCGCGCAGCACTATGAGGCGATGCACCAGGCGAGCGACATCAAGCTTTGCGCCTCTATGGGACTGCTAACGAAGGAGCAGCTCCGACGCCTGCACGAGGCGGGTGTCACCACCTATCACTGCAATCTAGAGAGTGCTCCGTCACACTTTCCCAAGCTCTGCACGACCCACACGCAGGCAGAGAAAGAGCAGACCATTCGTTGGGCTCGGGAGGTAGGGCTGCAAGTTTGCTCGGGAGGGATCATCGGCATGGGCGAGACGATGGCACAGCGCATCGAGTTCGCCTGCTATCTCCGTTCGCTCGCCATACGCTCCATACCTATTAATATACTCCAGCCGATCGCTGGGACGCCACTAGCCGACGAGCCTCGCCTGACGGACGAGGAGTATCTGCGCACGGTGGCACTCTTTCGTCTGATCAATCCGACGGCTTTCCTGCGCTTTAGTGGGGGGCGGCTGAGGCTTTCGCCAGAGGTGATGCGCCAAGCTATGTACATCGGCATCAATAGTGCCATCACGGGCGACATGCTGACGACCAGCGGTATGCAGGCGCGCGAAGATATGCAGCTCATCGCCGAGATGGGCTATCGCAATACCAACGAAAAGGATTGGCGTACCGAAGAAACCGCTTAAACTATGAAGCAATACGACCCAACAGTCCAGCAAGCCTTAGAGTGGGATCACAAGCACCTGTGGCATCCCTACACATCAACAGAAGATCCGCTACCAGTCTACCCCGTATCACACGCCGAGGGGGTACGCATCTACCTAGCCGACGGCACAGAGCTGATCGACGGCATGAGCTCCTGGTGGTGCGCTGTGCATGGGTACAACCACCCTGTGCTCAATGCTGCCGTGGAGACGCAGATAGGGAAGATGAGCCACGTCATGTTTGGCGGGCTAACGCATCAGCCAGCCATAGCACTAGGCGAGGAACTCCTGAAAATGCTTCCCGATGGCTTTGATTGGATCTTCTACGCAGACAGCGGTTCGGTGGCTGTCGAGGTGGCGCTCAAGATGGCGATCCAGTACCAGCAGTCCCTCGGTGAGACGCAGCGAGACCACTTCGTCACCATTCGTCGAGGCTACCACGGCGACACCTGGCACGCTATGAGCGTCTGCGACCCTGTCACGGGGATGCATAGTATCTTCGGCACGGCACTACCACAACAACACTTCCTCGCACCGCCCTCGGTCAAGTGGGGCGAGCCGTGGCGTGACGATGCTATGGAGCCTCTCCGTCAAGTGCTCGCTCAGCACGGCGAGCAGATCGCAGCACTCATCTTAGAGCCTATCGTGCAGGGAGCCGGCGGTATGTACTTCTACCATCCCAACTACCTCGTGGAGGCACGCAAGCTGTGCGATCAGTATGGCGTGCTGCTCATCTTCGACGAGATAGCCACAGGCTTCGGACGTACGGGACGTATGTTTGCGATGGAGCATGCGGGCGTCTTGCCCGACATCGTCACCCTCGGCAAGGCACTCACGGGAGGCTATATGACGCTCTCCGCCATTGTCACGACGCAGCGCGTCGCTGAGACCGTTTGCCGTGGTGAGGCGGGCTGCTTTATGCACGGCCCCACATTTATGGCCAACCCTCTGGCTTGCTCCGTAGCTCTCGCCAGCCTGCAGCTCCTGCAGCGGGAACCAACGCTAGAGCGTGTTGCCAAGATCGAGGCGCAACTGAAGCGTGAGCTAGCACCCGCCAGCACCTTCGCAGGGGTCACTGAGGTGCGCGTCCTCGGCACTATCGGCGTGATCGAGCTAGATGAGCCGGTCGATATGGCCTTTATGCAGCGACGCTTTGTGGAGCTTGGCATCTGGGTACGACCTTTCGGCCGGCTCTGCTACATCATGCCCCCATACATTATCCAACCCGACGAACTCTCCCAGCTCACCGCAGGCTTGCTCACGGTCGTCCAGGAGATGGTCACGAGACAATCACGATAAAAGTCACGCAGTATGAAACAAACGATAGTCATTGGCGCAGGTATCACAGGTCTCACCACGGCACTCTACCTACGGAAAGCGGGACTGCCCGTACTCGTCCTCGAGGAGGCGGAGCGCGCAGGTGGACAAATCCGCACTTTGCAGGAGGAGGGCTACACCTTCGAGACGGGACCTAACACAGGGTCGATATCTTTTCCCGAAGTTGCCGAGCTCTTTGCGCTCTTGCCCTCAGGCTACGAGGCCGCCACACCAGCGGGCAACTGTCGATACATTTATAAGAAAGAACGGCTGCACCAGCTCCCTTCGGGTCCTTGGAGCGGGCTCACGACACCACTCTTTACGCTAGGCGATAAGTTTCGCCTGCTCGGTGAGCCGTGGCGCAAGAAAGGCAACGATCCCTACGAGTCTGTCGGCTCTCTTGCGAAGCGACGTCTAGGCAAGAGCTTCCTGCAGTATGCCGTCGACCCCTTCGTCGGGGGCATCTACGCCGGCGATCCGATGAAGCTAGAGACCCGCCACGCACTCCCCAAGCTCTACAACCTAGAGCAGGAGTATGGGAGCTTCATTCGTGGAGCTATGGCAAAAGCCAAAGAGCCCAAGAGCGACCGTGATCGCCTAGCCACCAAAGAGGTCTACTCAGCACGTCACGGACTGGAGACAATGATCCACGAGATGGTCGAGCAGATCGGCACGGAGCATGTCCGCACGGGAGCCCTCGTCACCTCAGTCAGACAGGGGGCTGCAGGCGACTGGCTTGTCACCTACCAGCAAGGCGGAGAGCTACACGAAGTCTCAGCCGAGCAGGTGGTCTCGACCGTAGGTGCCCACGCCTTGGCGAGCTTCCTCGGCGAAACCCTCCCAGACGAACTCTTATCGCCCATTACAAGTCTCTACTATGCGCCGATCGTCGAGGTGGCTGTCGGCTTTGACCATAAGGTCAGCAACTATCGTGGCTTCGGTGCGCTCATGCCTTCGTCAGAGCCGGTGGACATCCTCGGGATTCTCTTCCCGTCCGACTGCTTTGCCGACCGTACACCGACCAGCGAAGGGGTACTCTACAGCATCTTCATGGGAGGCGCACGACGCCCCGACTTAATCGATATGGAAGAGAAAGAGCTACAAGCTTTGGCACTCAAAGATCTCTACAAAGTGCTCGACATCGACCCACGCATAGTGCCTAGTATGGTGCATATCTCGCGCCACCGCCATGCGATCCCGCAGTACGGTGCCGACAGCGAGAGACGCTGCGCAGCCATTGCGGAGGTAGAGCATCGTTACCCGGGGCTCATCATTGCGGGCAATTGTCGGGATGGTATCGGTATGGCGCACCGCATCACGCAAGGCACGCAGGTCGCCCAGCAACTAATCGCCGACAGCAATCAGTAGGTCGGCAAGAGTCAGAGTCACCATCGACTGCACGACAGGCACCGCCCGTAGTGCTATGCACGGGTCGTGACGACCCGTGAAGGTATGTGTCACGCTCTCTCCATCGGTCGTGAGCGTCTGCTGCGGACGGGCAATGGTAGGGGTCGGCTTAAACGCTACCTTCATCACCAGATCCTGTCCCGTCGTGATCCCGCCGAGCGCACCGCCATTGTGATTGCTGCCGAAGGTCACCATACCCGTATCGCTCATCGCGAGCAATTCGTCTAGCACGGCACTACCCCGCTGCCCCGCTAGGTCAAAGCCATCGCCAAAGGCAAAAGCACGACTCCCCGGTATGCTCATCACGGCATAGCTCAGGAGTGCTGGTATACGGTTAAATACGGGGTTTCCAAGGCCTGCAGGCACACCACGCACCACACAGCCCACGACACCGCCCACGCTGTCTCGATCAGCTTGTACCTTAGTCAGGTAAGTGGCTATCTCCTCATCTAGTGTCTCATCAGGACAGTAGCAGAGGCGGTCATAAGTATGCTCTAAGGGGTAGGTCGTGTAGTCGCCAGCTAGCGACAGAGTACCCACCTGCTGTATGAAAGCCTGCACCGTGACGCCTCGCTCCTGCTCTAACCATTGCTGAGCAATGGCTCCCGCCACCACGCGAGCGACCGTCTCACGACCACTCGACCGACCTCCACCAGGCTGTGGCTCGAGACCATACTTAAGCCAGTAAGTCAGGTCGGCATGATTTGCTCTAAAGGGTTTTCCTAGCTCACTCGTGGCGGTGGCGTAGTCTTGCGAGCGAGCATCCTTGTTTTGTATCACGAAGGCTATCGGACTCCCCAGCGTCCGTCCCTCGTCAGTCAAGCCTGAGAGCCAGACCACTTCGTCTGGCTCTCGGCGTTTTGTCGTAGATCGTGAGTAGCCCGGACGACGTAGGTTGACAAAGTGCTGCACAGCCTCCCGATCGATCCGGAAGCTCGCAGGCATACCATCGAGGATTCCCCCCATGGCCACTCCGTGCGACTCCCCAAAGGTGGTCAGTCGCAGATGCCGTCCGAAGCTATTCATCGTGTGATTGCTTAGTGGCAACCGCTACAGCAAGAGCAACCACCCTCGTGATCGTCGCCGTCGCAGCAACCGCCCGCATGGCCCGAGAACTGTGCCGTCAGTCTCTGACGATCCTCCTCAGTGGCAGGACGTGCCTCTAGGACAGATCCGATGAAGTGTAGCGTCTGACCAGCCAGCGGGTGGTTAAAGTCCATCGTCACCGTATCGTCGGTGATCTTCTCGACGATGCCAACCAGCTGATTGCCTTGGTTGTCGAGCATAGGGACAGCATTGCCCTCGAAAACGACATCTGAGTGGAATTCGCCCTTCTCGTTTTTGAAGAGATCCTTCTCCAGCTCCAGGATGTAAGCGTCAGAGACCTCTCCATACGCCTCCTCGGGCTTGAGGGTAAAGTCAAACTTGTCGCCAGGCTCTAGTCCCATCAGTTGCTTCTCGAAAGCCTCCAGTAGAAATCCAGCTCCGACGATCAGAGCTAGAGGAGCCTCGGGAGTAGCCTTCTCGACGATGTCTCCCTTTCCTTCACCTGTGTAGAGTTCGTATTCGCAGGTTACGTAGCTATCTTTTGTAATCTTCATGTTAGGTATACTTTGTTCGTGATAAAATGCGGTTCAGGCACCGCAGCGACTGTCACATCGCATCGGTGCTACCGCAAAGGTACGAATTTAGAGATTAGAGACTAGGGGTTAGAGGTTAGAGACTAGAGATTAGGGGTTAGAGGTTAGAGACTAGAGAGCGGAGTCCCGATGGCTCCGATAGCTCTGATAGCTCCGATCACTCCAGCTAACAGCCAAGACCCAGATTCTGAAGATTCAGATATTTATTGTACCTTTGCCCTCCGAAGCTTATCTCCCAAGTGTGAGCAGCTCACCGATTGCTACTTGATCGAGACAAGCCCTTGCGGTATCCACGTGGTGCTAGACGAGAGGAAGGCCTTTCGCTAGCCCTCTTTCACTACTATTTAGGAGGAAGGAGAGCCACGCCCCTGCAAGATTATTAACTACTTAAACGCAACAAAGCAATGAAAAAGGATCTACATCCTGAGAATTACCGTCCAGTGGCATTCAAAGATATGTCCAATGACGAAGTCTTCATCACGAAGAGTACTGCCAACGCTAAGGAGACTATCGAGATCGATGGCGAGACCTATCCGCTCATCAAGATAGAGATCTCCAATACGTCTCACCCCTTCTACACGGGCAAGGCTAAGCTCGTTGATACGGCAGGACGTGTCGATAAGTTCATGAGCCGCTACGGCAATCGTGGTAAGAAGGCTGATAAGTAAGCCACATATCGCAGTCTGAGAGCACCGTCTGCGTCTCTCGGCTTCACCTAAATCACAAAGCACGCTACAGACCCTTGAGAGGGGTGTGTAGCGTGCTTTTCGTATCTGGAGGCTGTTGCATAAAGGCGAATCGCTGTGTTGCTTTCGGGATTCGCCTTCGGTCACATACCGAGGTATGCTTCCTTCAGACCTCATCCTCAGCATCTTGCGCTTCATCCTTTCTGCAAAGTCTTCTGCAAAGTCAGGACAATCTTGCTCGCAAGATTGTGAGACTGTTGACTTTTGCAACAGTCTCATCTGACAGCTTTTGTCCGCAAACTCCTAAAGCGACGGCTGTCCCATTCCTCTTCGCCCCGCTCAGCGCACACCATAGCGTATGGACAACAAAAAAGACGCACCCCAAATGAGGAATGCGTCTATCATTAGTTGCGGAGACAGGACTCGAACCTGTGACCTTTGGGTTATGAGCCCAACGAGCTACCACTGCTCCACTCCGCGATCGTTTGTACCTGCAAAGGTACGAAGAATATCTGAGACCGCCAAACGCCAACCCGACCTTCAACTCCGCAAACCGCATTACAAACGGCCAACTCCTGTTTTGGAGATGCTGGGGTAGGTGTGTGGAGGTGTCGTTGCGGGGCAGGGTGCGACAAAATCTTGGGATGAGTCTTTTTTTTCTGTACCTTTGTGATACACATGGTGACGAAATGACGCACGACGAGCAACTACAGGTGGATGCACTCTACCAGAATGCTCTGCGACTCATCGAGCAGCGTGATGCGCTGCAACAAGAGATAGAGGCGCAGCGCAGGGAGATAGCAGACCTCAAGGCACGGCTCAGTGAGCAGTGTGATGAGCTGGAGGGACTCGAGAGTCGCAACCGGCAACTCTTGATGGCGCGTGCGCTTATCGTCAGTGGTACTGATATGGGCATCGCTAAGGAGCGACTGTCTCAGATGATCAAACGAATGGACCAAAGTATAGCTCTCCTAGAGCTACAACATAGTACAGCTACAACTCAGCCTCACTAATGGCACAGATGGATCTGCATAGCACTAAACCAGAGCATCGTCAGGACGAGATGCAGAGTATCACGCTACTTGTCGATGGTATCGCTATCCCCATCGATGTGCCACGCAGCGAGGAGCCTTACTATCGTCGTGCACAGCATACGATATCGGCTCTCGTCAAGAAGTATCGTGCAGCCTACCCGCAACCTGCGGAGAGCGATGAGCAGTTGCACTGGCTTATGGCGGCTGTGGATATAGCCGTACAGTGTGAGGTACTCAAGGAGAGTAATGACACGACAGAGCTGCTGAAGCGTCTCTCTGAGGTAAATAGCCTACTAAAGCGACAGTTGTAGGCTGCGGGAGGACGTCTCTTTCCTTTGTTAGCAAGGACTGGATGTATAGCTGGGATCCACGCGTTTGACCACTAGGACTTCTCTCATTAGGGTGAGTCTGTATCTCTACCGATCATGTCAGAGACATTGTGACGGATTAGATATACACACTTTAGTGATAACGATTTATGGAGATTAGCATATACCTACTGATACTATTCATATTATTAGCCCTCGTCGTAGGCGGTGGAGCCGTATGGCTTGCCGTGATGCGCCTCTACAAGCAGAGAGCGGAGCGCATCCTAAAAGAGGCCCAGGAGAGTGCCGACCAGGTTATCCTCGAGGCTCATAAGACTAAAAAGAAGGAGCTACATGAGGCTGACAGCATCTTAGAGAAAGCTAAGCAGGATGCTGAGATAATTAAGCAACAGAAGGTGATCGAGGCTAAGGAATACGCCTTGCAGCTCAAAGGGGAGCTGGAGGAGCGTTTGGCCGATCGCACGGCTCAGGTACAGAGCCGAGAGACTACCCTACAGCAGCTCGAGCAGACGCTCACAGCACGTACCAAGCAGCTGGAAGATGCCTCGACTGACCTAGAGCGTGAGCGCAAGCAGATGGCTCAGCAGGAGCAGTTAGTCGCTCAGAAGCAAGAGGAGCTAAGCGCCGCCATCCTCACACAGCAAGCTAAGCTGGAGGAGATAGGTGGCCTATCCGCAGCGCAAGCTCGCGAGCAGCTCATCGAGTCCCTACGCCTAGAGGCTCGTGATCAGGCGGCTGCCTACACCGCAGAGGTGATCGAAGAGGCTAAGATGAATGCTTCGCAAGAAGCTCGACGACTGATCGTAGCGACGATACAGCGTATCGCTACGGAGACCTCGGTAGAGAACTCTGTCTCTGTCTTTCACATAGACAATGACGAGGTCAAGGGACGCATCATCGGTCGTGAGGGGCGTAACATACGCGCTCTAGAGGCTGCCACGGGTGTGGAGATCATCGTAGATGATACGCCAGAGGCTATCGTGCTCTCAGCCTTTGACCCAGTGCGCCGCGAGATAGCTCGTCTAGCTCTGCACCAGTTGGTACAGGACGGACGTATACACCCGGCTCGCATTGAGGAGGTGGTAGATCGTGTGAGCAAGCAGATCGAGGAGGAGATCATCGAGACGGGCAAGCGGACGATCATCGACCTCGGTATACATGGTATGCACCCTGAGCTGGTACGTCTGGTGGGTAAGATGAAGTATCGCTCGTCTTATGGGCAAAACCTCCTGCAGCATGCGCGTGAGACGGCCAATCTCTGTGCGGCGATGGCCTCTGAGCTGGGGCTTAATGCTAAGAAAGCTCGTCGTGCAGGCTTGCTACACGACATTGGCAAGGTGTCTGACGAGGAGCCTGAGCTACCACACGCTATACTCGGCATGAAGATCTGTGAGAAGTACAAGGAGAAGCCCGACATCTGCAACGCCGTCGGTGCTCACCATGAGGAGGTGGAGATGGAGACGCTCCTCGCCCCTATCGTGCAGATCTGTGACTCGATAAGCGGTGCTAGACCAGGGGCTCGTCACGAGATCGTCGAGGCATACATCAAGCGTCTCAAAGACCTCGAGCAGCTGGCACTCTCTTATCCAGGCGTGGTCAAGACCTACGCGATCCAAGCGGGTCGTGAGCTGCGTGTCATCGTCGGTGCCGATGAGATCGACGATCAGGCTACCGAGACGCTCTCGGCAGATATCGCTCACAAGATACAGACCGAGATGACCTACCCAGGACAGGTCAAGATTACGGTGATCCGTGAGACTCGTGCCGTGAGCTATGCTAAGTAGTGAGCTTATGACCAGCTCTAGTATCGATCTATACCATAGTACAAGCCCCCGGAAGGTGATCCTCCCGAGGTCTCAAGCTACGATATAAAGAGTCAAACGTCTAGAAAGGCAGATGCGTCGCAAGGTAATCTCTACGGTCGATAGGTACGTCTTTACCCAGTTTCTGGCCACCTATTTCTTCTCCATTGTCCTGATCTTGGCCGTGGCGATAGCCTTCGACGTAACCGAAAAGCTAGACAGTCTTTTACAGCCGGAGGTCCCACTACGAGCCATCATTTGGGACTACTATGCGAACTTCGTTCCTTACTATGCGAACCTCTTTAGTCCGCTCTTTGTCTTCATAGCGGTCATCTACGTCACGTCGCGTCTAGCAGAGAATAGTGAGATCATAGCCATCCTGAGCTGCGGTGTGAGCTTCCGTAGGCTTCTCAAGCCGTACATGATGGGCGCTGCCGTGATCGCGATACTGACTTTCCTCTTGAGTAGCTTCGTCATACCGCCGGGGAATCGCATCAGGATAGACTTTCAGAATAAGTATATCAAGGACAAGCGCATCACCTACGCCAATGCGATCCAGATGCAGGTGGCGCCCGAGACCTTTATGTTTATGTCTTATTACAATGATGAGAGCAAGGTCGGGTACACCTTTTCGATGGATCGCTTTGAGGGCAAAGATCTCAAGAGTCGCGTGATAGCGAATAGTATCGTCTACGACACCCTCCACAACTGGCAGCTGGAGGACTATACGATTACATACTTTGGCGAGAGGCAAGACTCGCTCCGTAGGGGCAATCAGCTAGACACCATCATACCGATCACGCCCAAGGACTTTCTCGTCACCGAGGGGGATGTCGAGATGCTCACCACGCCACAGCTATACCACACGATCGAGCAGCAACGTATGAGAGGAGCTGCGACACAGCTCTACGCTATCGAGCTACACAAGCGCATAGCGATGATCCCCGCCTCCTTCATACTAACGCTCATGGGCGTCTCGCTCTCGGCTCGCAAGCGCAAGGGCGGCATGGGGCTAGCCCTCGCGGTGGGACTGTCGCTCAGCTTCCTCTACATCCTCTTCATGACGGTCACCTCCTCCTTTGCAGTCACGGGAGCCATGTCGCCAATGGTCGCAGCTTGGTTACCAAACTTGGTTTACCTAGCCATCTCCTTCGTACTCTACCGTCTTGCACCGCGCTAGTGAAGAGACTAGCGACGCCAGAAGGCTGGAGCGAAGAGACTCAGCACGGTGAAAAGCTCTAGACGACCCGCCAGCATAAGAAAACTCAGCACAAGGAGGTCAAAAGAAGAGGCTCTCGAAAAGTTGAAGACGTAGTCGCCGAAGGCGGGCCCCACATTGCCGATGGCTGTGACAGAGGCTGTGCTGGCAGAGATAAAGTCATTGCCTGTGAAGGTGAGACAGAAGGTGCCTAGGAAGATCAGGGCGATGTAACCAAAGAAGAAGCCCATCACCTTGTAGACCACTTCGTCGGGGACGCTCTTGCCATTGATCCGCAGAGGAGCCACAAGGCTCGGAGAGACGCGGTGGGCAATCTCCTTGGGGAGTGTCTTGGACATGATGACGAAGCGGATCACCTTGAGACCGCCCGCCGTGGATCCAGCACAACCACAGATGAGCATGACGAAGATCCCGCACAGCATAAAGAAGGGGCCCCAGCTACCATAGTCCGCATAGACATATCCCGTGGTAGAGATGAGCGATATAATCTGAAAGAAAGCGTCGCGGATAGCTTTCCCTAGGTGAGGCTGTATCTGGCTGATGACAAGGTGTAGGGTCACGAGCGTAGCTGTGACAAGGATGATGCCGAGGAACCAGCGGGTCTGCTCGTCCTTGAAGAGCTGCTTGACCTGCCCCTTGAAGGCAAAGTAGATGAGCGTCATGTTAAGGCTACCGATCACCATAAAGATCATCAGTATCGTCTCAAAGTAAGGACTATTGATCACCTCAAAGGGCTGATCATAGATAGAGAAGCCACCTGTCGAGAGACAAGTGAAAGCCATGCAAGTAGCATCGAACAAAGGTATCGGCGTGAGTCGTAGCAGCACGATCAGCACGATCGTCAGGAGCGTGTAGACAGCTGCCAGTCGTATAGCGACCTCCTTGATGCGTGGCATAAAGCGGTCATGATCTACGCCCGTCACCTCGGCTTGATAGAGGAGTCCGATGTCTTTGCCCAGCACAGGACTCAGTGCTAGAGAGAAGACGACGATGCCGATACCGCCCTGCCACTGTATGATGGAGCGCCAGAAGAGGATCCCCTTGGGGAGGTGCTCCACGGAGGTAAAGGCCGAGGCGCCCGTAGTGGTAAAGCCCGAGACCGACTCAAAGAGCGCGTTACTAAAGCGTGGCAGATAGCCTCCCACCAAGAAGGGGATCATACCAATCAGTGCCACCACCAGCCACGTCATCGACACGGCAAGCATAGCCTCGCGACGACCGAGTTTGTCGCTGTGCTTCAGCCGTCCACAGAGGAGTAGCACTATGCCTACCAGCAGGGATATCCCTAGCGTGACCAAGAGTGGCACTACAGTGTAGTCTCGCATGATGAGCGATACGACAACACTGAGGAGGAGGAAGATACACTCGATCAGACAGATACCCCCCACGATGCTCCCTACGAAGGGTAGATTGATACGTCTCATGAGCTTGGTTGGATCAAAAAGAGAATAGAGAAATTAGAAAGCCGAGGGGCTTTAGTCAAATAGCTTAGAGAGCTGCTCCATAGGTGTATTGGTACAGAAGACCACGACGCTGTCGTAGGGCTGTATCTCCATATCACCGTCGATCAGCATCGGCACACCATTGCGCACCAGACCTCCGAGGGTGATACCCTTCGGTAGATCCAGCTCTTTGACCGGACGCTCAGTAATGGTAGATCCGCTCTTAGCCTGTAGCTCCGCTACATCGGTGTGAGCGATGGTGAGCGACTTGACGGTCTTCGTGTCGGAGCCGAGGAGTGCGTGAAAGATGTTGCCCGCAGCGATCACCTTCTTATTGATGATCGTACCGATGTCGAGCTTCTCAGCAAGGGGGATGTAGTCGATGTTCTCCTCTTTAGCGATCGTCTTAGCCACCTGAAAGCGCTTGGCAGCAAGACAAGCGAGGATGTTTGTCTCCGAGTTTTCCGTTAGTGCTACGAAGATGCTCTCCTCGTCCAGTCCTATCTCGGAGATCAGGTTAAGGTCACGTCCATCGCCATCGTAGAGCTTGACATTAGAGGGGATCTCATCTTCGATCTCCTTGATGCGCTCCAGATCTCGCTCGATCAGGTGAAAGTCGATATTACTCGGAGCCTTGGAGACCGTACGAAGCGCAATAAGGCTACCCCCGAGGATGACCACTCGCTTCACGGGACGCTGATCCTTGTCGCAGTACTGACGGACGAGGTCTATGTCCTTATTGAGACAGGTGAAGAAAACCACGTCACCATGCTCTATGACCGTCTGACCATCAGGTATGAGCGTCTCTTCGCCACGCTTGATAGAGACCACGTGAAAGGCTTTGTCGTCTAGACCCTTGGTCCAGCTCAGCGGGCGCCCCACGAGGATGCTTCCCTGTCGCACCTTGACACCCACGAGGACGAAAGCTCCATTGAGTAGCTCCACATAAACTCTCGCCCAGGGGTGCTTGAAGCTGTTGGCTATCTCCTCAGCGGCCAGCTCCTCTGGGTAGATAAGCTGGTCTATACCGAGACTCCCGAAGAAGCGTCGATAATGCTCCGCCAGGTAGCGGTGATTATTGATACGAGCTATGGTTCGCTTGGCACCCAGTTGCGCCGCAAGCATACAGGCGAGTAGATTCTCCGCCTCGCCAGGCATCACGCTCACAAAGAGATCGCAGTCATGTACCTCCGTCAGCTGCAGATCCTCCAGCTTCGTTGGGTCGCCCACGATCGTGTAGGCATCAAACTTGCGCTGTACACGACGCAACAGCTCCTTGTCAGAGTCAATGAGAGTCGTGGACTGCTGCTCTTCGCCCGATAGCTTATAGGCTAGGTGAGTACCCACCTCGCCAGCACCAGCAATAACTATTCGCATAGCTCAGCTTTGATTCTATTATATATTGTGTCGGCATCAATGCCGCAGTAGCGGCGTTGCTCGGCGACAGTGCCTTGCTCAACAAAAGTGTCGGGCAGACCAAAATGTATCATCCGTCCTCGGAAGCCCTGACGCTGTGCCAGTGCGGCGATCCGCTCGCCTACCCCACCGATGAGCGTACCCTCCTCGAGCGTGGCAATGCGGTCGTAACGCTCTAGAGCAGTCGTGATCAACTCTTCGTCTAGAGGCTTCGCAAAGATCAAGTCATAGTGCGCCACCTCAACACCCTCAGCGAGCAGACGCTCACGCACCTCCTCGGCGGTCACACCGATGGTGCCGATAGAGAGCAGAGCGATACGTCCGCCCTCGTGCAGTACACGTCCCTTGCCTATCGGTAGAAGCTCCGCAGGACAGTGCCAGTCAACTAGCGAACCCTCACCACGCGGATAGCGGATAGCCATAGGCCCCTCCTGCCCCTCGTAAGCGGTACGCATCAGATGACGCAGGTAGTGCTCATTCATCGGAGCTGCCACCGTCATATTCGGGATGGTACAGAGATAAGCTAGGTCGAAGGCTCCCTGATGGGTCGCTCCATCCTGCCCGACCAAGCCCGCACGATCAATGCAAAGAACTACATGGTAGCCAGGCAGGGCGACGTCATGTATCAGCTGATCGTAAGCACGCTGTAGGAAGGAGGAGTAGATGACACAGAAGGGGATCATCCCCTCACGCGCCATTCCCGCGCTAAAGGTGACCGCATGCGCCTCCGCAATGCCCACATCATAGCTTCGCTCAGGGAAAGCTTGCATCATCACATTCAGCGAACTGCCCGACGGCATCGCTGGCGTGATCCCCACGATCCGCTTGTCCTCGGCAGCCAGCTCGGTGACCGTCGTCCCAAAGACCTCTTGAAACTTCGGCGGGTGTGCGCCTCGCTCGCTCTTGATGCGCTCTCCCGTCTTCACGTCAAAGCACCCAGGAGCGTGCCATACGGTCGCATTCTCCTCAGCCGGTTTATACCCTTTGCCCTTGATTGTCCTGAGGTGTAGGATCTTCGGCCCCCGCATCGGGAGGATACGTCGTAGCGTCTCCACGAGATGCTCTACGTCATGCCCATCTACAGGACCGAAGTAACGGATCCCTAGGCCGTCAAAGAAGGAGGAGTGGTTTTGCGTCAGGAGCGACTTGACACTGTTGTTGATCCGCTGGATGTTTTTCTTGCGACGATCGTTCATCAGGTTCATCTGTCGCAAGCCACGGTAGAGGTCGTAGCGGATTGTGTTGTAGGCGTGGCTGGTGTTGAGGTCGACAAGATACTTATTGAGCCCGCCCACATTGGCATCGATCGACATGTTGTTATCATTGACCACCACAAGCAGATCGTTGGGATAAGAGCTCACATTGTTTAGCCCCTCGAAGGCTAGCCCGCCCGTCATCGATCCATCACCGATGACAGCCACGACATGACGCTCCTCCTGCTTGAGCTTAGCAGCGATTGCCATACCTAGCGCTGCGGAGATCGAGTTCGAGGCATGCCCCGCGGGGAATGTGTCGTACTCACTCTCGCTCGGGAGCGGAAAACCCGAGAGTCCGCCCCACTGTCGTAGCGTCTCAAAGCGATCGCGTCGACCAGTCAAGATCTTGTGCCCATAAGCTTGATGCCCCACGTCCCAGACGATACGATCGTAGGGGGTGCGACAGACGTAGTGTAGAGCTACCGTGAGCTCTACCGCACCCAGACTAGAACCCAGGTGACCCGGCACATGCGAGAGCACCTCTAGCTCATAGCGGCGCAACTCACGGCACAACTCTGGGAGCTGCGAGAGAGGTAGCTGACGTAACTGATGAGGTGTATCGATCTGCGAGAGTATAGGATAGTCGCTAGCGTTCATGATGTCGTGTGTATCTATTCGAAGAGTAGCTCCTCCGCATTGACAGTCGCTGACTTACGTAGCAAGCTCCTGCCAGGTGCCTACCCTTCTTATCTTATGCAAAGATACTAATATGCGACAACACCTCAAACGAGACCGTCCCCCAGCTAGTGTACATAGACACTAGCTGGGGGACGCCTTTTTTCTGTAGTTAAGTGTGTAGCGACCGTGTGCGATGGCTACACGCTAGAGGGTGTGGAGGTAGCGAAGCCCTAGGGGCGACACCTCCGTGTGTATCTTAACCCTCGATAGCGCCTGATGGGCAAGCTGCAGCGCATGCGCCACAATCGATGCAAGTATCAGCGTCGATAGAGTAGATATCGCCCTCAGAGATTGCGCCTACGGGGCACTCATCGATACAAGTGCCACAAGCTACACAGCTGTCAGTGATTACGTGTGCCATAATTTTATTGGTTTTAAGTTGAGTGTATAAGATTATCTATGATGTTACCACCGCCTTGGGACACCAAAATAGGTTATCTCTCATGCTTTGGTAGTGCAAAGATACAACAAACTTCTGAGAATACCTACTTCTAGGTATTGGAATGATGTTTTTTTCTTCGCAAAGGCTAAAGATACCCTGCGGCTACCTGCTTATTGGGATGCCTCTCCAGCTTGTCCCCTACCCTTCGACCTCGCTACCGATCATCGTTGCCGAGGTGACACGCTCCACACGCACGGTCACTAGCTTGCCGATCTGGTTATGACCCTTGGGGAAGACGATTACCTTGTTTTGTTGGGTACGCCCGAAGAAGTCATCGCGCGAGCGCTTGCTGTAACCCTCGATGAGCACCTCAAAGCTCTTGCCCACATCACGCTCATTGCTCTCGAGGCTCAGCTCGTTTTGCAGGGCGATCATACGATTGAGCCGCTCTACCTTGACCTCCTCGGGGACATCGTCGACGAGATGACGCGAGGCGTAGGTGCCGGGACGCTCCGAGTACTTAAACATGAAGGCACTATCCAGCCGTGCCAGCCTCATCACCTCCAGCGTCTCCTGAAAGTCCTCCTCCGTCTCACCCGAGAAGCCACAGAAGACATCAGTACTCAACCCGCAGTCGGGCATATATTCACGGATACGATCCACACGCTCTAGGTACCACTCACGCGTATAGCGTCGGTGCATACGCTCTAGGATGCGATTACTACCGCTCTGCAGGGGGAAGTGGATATGGCGACAGATGTTGGGATAGTGGCTCATCACCTCGAGCGTCTCATCCTTCATATCCTTGGGGTGAGGCGAGGTAAAGCGAATGCGCATCGTAGGCACCGCCTCAGCAACGCTGCGCAGCAGATCAGCAAAAGTGTAATTGGCGCCCGTCTCAGACTGCCAGCAGTAGGAGTTGACATTTTGCCCTAGGAGAGTTACCTCACGGTAGCCCTCTTGCGCCATACGCTGCACCTCTCGGATGATACTCTCGGGATCACGGCTACGCTCACGACCTCGTGTGTAGGGGACGATGCAGTAGGTGCAGAAGTTGTTACACCCACGCATGATCGAGACGAAGCCACTGATATGCAAGCCTGGGAGACGCACAGGGATCACATCGCTGTAGGTCTCACTCTTCGACAGCTCAATGCTAATAGCCGGCTCACCCGCCTCAGCGGCAGCTATCAGGTGCGGCAGATCGGTGTAAGCATCAGGGCCTGCCACCAGATCCACGCCATGGTCCCGTATGAGCGTCTCCTGCACACGCTCTGCCATACAGCCCAGCACACCAACGATCTGCGGATGCCCCGAGCGTTTGCGCTGACCATTGAGATTGTCCAGACGACGTATGATACGCAGCTCCGCATTGTCGCGCACCGAGCAGGTATTGATGAGTACGGCATCCGCCTCATCGATCTGATCGGTGAGCTGATAGCCCGCCAGTTGCATCTGCGCAGCTATGATCTCGCTATCAGCCACATTCATCTGACAGCCGTAGGTCTCGATATAGACCCACTTGTTCTCTTGCTCTACTCTCTCGGTCATAATAAGCGCAAAGGTACGAAATTACCACGTAGAGCAGTGAGCCACTAGCGGAGGTAGTCCTCGGCTAGCGCAACCCAATAGGAGGCGCCGATCGGAAGCAGTTGCTTGTTGAAGATAAACTTAGGATTGTGTACCATCGGGGTCTCGCCATTACCTATCATTAGGTAGCAGCCCCGCTGCTTCTGTAGCATGAAGGCAAAGTCCTCGCTACTCATATAGCGTGCGCTGGGGTAGACGACCCGCTCCTCGCCAAAGGTCTTGCGCGCCACCTCGGCAGCATAGCGCGTCTCCTCCTCGCTATTGATCAGGACGGCTCCAGGCTGCCCCTCGGTGATCTCATAGGCACAGCCATAACTCTCGGCTTGGTGCTGCGTGATGGTGCGGATGCGCTCCAGCACCTGAACGCGCGTCTTTGGCTCCATATTGCGGATAGAGAGTCTGAGGGTAGCGCTGTCGGGGATCGTATTCCCCGTATCCCCTGCGAGAAAGGCTCCGATAGTCACCACGCTGTGATGCCAAGGGGATACATTGCGTGAGACGATGCTCTGCAGAGCTAAGACGAGCGAGGCCCCTGCGACGACGGGGTCGATGCTAAGCTCAGGCATAGAGCCATGAGAGCCGCGACCCATGAGCTTGATCTCCCAGTTGTCCACGGCAGACATCATCTCGCCAGAGCAGAAGTGTAGCGTGCCGAGGGGCAGACCAGGCAGATTGTGCATCGCATAGACCGCGTCCACGGGAAAGCGCTCGAAGAGCCCATCGGCAACCATTGCGGCACCTCCCTGCATCGTTTCCTCGCCGGGCTGAAAGATGAGTGTGAGCTTACCATTGAAGTGACCACTCTCGGCCAACTGCTTGGCAGCTCCGAGGAGCATCGTCGTATGTCCATCGTGCCCGCAGAGGTGTGCATGCCCCGGGATGCGACTACGGTAGGGCAGGTCGTTTTCCTCCTGTATAGCTAGTGCGTCAAACTCCGCACGGATGCCTAGGGAGCGCGTCCCCTCACCACGCTGCATCGTAGCCACGATGCCGAGCTTGCCGATACCCTCCGTCACTTCATAGCCAAAGTCGCGTAGCCTCTCGGCGATGATGCGAGAGGTGTCGTACTCTTGCATAGCTGTCTCTGGAGCTTGATGAAAGCTCTCGAACCACTGCTCCATATCTCGGCAGATGGCTTCACTTATCTTAGATTTCATAGTTGTGTGTGTCTATATATTAGTTGTGTCTATGCCTCAGCCTGCTTCTTCTGCTTGGGTATTGTCAGAGCTATGGATAGGATAGCGAGGAGGAGCAGGCCTATATTGAAGGACATGGTCACCATCGCTGCGTGACGGAAGTTGAGGTTGCCCTGCTGCCCCACGAAGTTGATCAGATTGCCTAGCAGTTCGATCGGCTCTCCCGACACTTGGATGCCATTGTAGATAGCCTGTGATATGGCCAGTCCGAAGGCAGCGCCAAGGGACGAAGCCATCTTGTAGATGCCGGATCCTTGTCCCGAGAGATCTCGAGGTAGGCTCGATAGTGCCGCATCGGTCGAGGGTGTCGCATAGAAGGCTAGCCCAGTACCAAAGAGGACGTACGCCACACCCGTCAGGATCATATAGACGCCCGTCATGAGCTGCGTCTGAGACATGAGGATGATTGAGACGATGATCAGCATACAGCCCCAGATCATCGGCTTGCGAGGCCCAAAGCGCTGGAGGAGCTTCTCACCCACACGGATGAAGAGCAAGATGGAGACCCCATAGCCGATGGTCAGGTAGCCCGCCGTGGCGGGATCGATACGACCGCCCTGCTGTAGTACGCTGAGCGACACGACGAGTACGCCCGCTGTGGCATTGAGGATTAGGTTGGATATGGTCGCTCCTGTGAAGGTCTTATTGCGAAAGAGGGCAAAGTTCATAAAGGCGCCCTCTCGTCCATGCTCCACATAGATGAAGACCACTATAGCAATGACCGAGATCGCTATACTGGAGAGCGAGTAAAGACTGAGCCAGCCCCAGACGGGCGCATTGGCGATGAAAAGCTGTAGCGACAAGATACCCACAAAGAAGGTGACAAAGCCGAAGATGTCAAATCGCTTCGCTTGTTGCTGCTCGGCACGACTCTCTGGGAGCCCCTTGATGAGCAGCAGCCCTATTATCGCAAATAGGGCGCAAACGTAGAAGATAGCTCGCCACCCCAAAGTGCTGATCATAAAGCCTCCGAAGAGGGCTGCAAAGCTAGAGCCTCCCCACGTACCCATACTCCAGAGACTGACTGCGCGCTGTCGCCCTTTGCCACTCCAGTAGACACCGAGGAGGGCTAGCGAGGCGGGCATGATGCACGCACCCGAGAGACCTTGTAAGGCTCTACCCGCGATAAGTATCGGTGCTGTCAGAGCGCTCTGAGCGGGTGTCAGCGCGATGCACAGAGCCCCTAGGATAGCTGCGTAAAAGCCCCAGCGAATGAGCTTGACACGTCCGAGGCGATCGGCCAAGCCTCCGAAGACCACGATAAAGAGGCCGCTCACCAGCGAGGTGACCGACACGGCAAAGCTAAGCGTCGAGATGGAGAGTCCCAGCTCCTTGTTCATATCCACATGGATATTGAGGAGCGTCATGGCAAAGAGCCAGAAGGAGAGCAAGCCAAAGATAAATCCGAAGAGGACTCGATCGTTGCCTTGGTAGGTTGTGGGGGGTGTCTGTTGCATCGTGTAATGGGAGAAGCGCATTAGCTCGCTTTCTGAGTGCTAAAATACGCTTTTTCTCTGATTTCTCTCACCTCCTACTAAACGGCGCTCATAGAGGTTTGGCGCTAGTTGCTGACCCGCTCCCTCTGGATTCGCTTGTAGAGGACGACGTACAGAGCGACAGCAGCACCCTCAGAGATGATCGTCATAGCGACGATAATTGGCTGTTGCTCCAGGTCGTAGAGCCATCCCATCAGGAGCGAGCCGAGGAGTAGCGACAGACCGTAGACCGTGTTAAAGATTCCGAACCCTATGCCACGCTTACTGAAGGGCGTGATGTCTGCGATGGCGGACCTCATGACCGTCTCGTGCGCTCCCAGTACGACCCCCATCAGCACCATGCCGATCCAGAGCATACTCACCGAGTGAGACAAGGTTAGTAGTGGCACGAAGGCTGTCAGAAGCGGAACAATGAGCAGAATCAAGACGCCTCCCGTCTTGTGCCTCAGCTGGCGCTTCAGGCGGTCGTAACCCTTTCCGATGAAGATTGCGACGAGGGCATCCACCGCCATGGCTACAGCGTAGAGGATCGGCACCATCCCATCAGAAACTATCTGCTGCGTCTTAAGATGATAGCCTATCAGGCTGAAGTTGATTAGTCCGAAGGCAACGAAAAAGGTAAATGCCGAGTAAATCCAGAAGATTGGTTGTAGGCGAGGGGGCTTTTGGGTGGTGTCCACCTCCGGGGTGAGCTCCTCTCGCACAAACTTGCGATGCACCAGGGCGAGGACTACCATCAAGATGATAAAGGGAATAACCAGCAACTGGTAGCCTAGCTGAAAAACCTCTAGCCCACTGCTCCCCACGAAGTAGAAGAGTGCCGTAAAGATGAGAGGTCCTAGGAATGCGCCCAACTGATCCAGTGCCTCCTGAATGCCGAAGGCGTACCCCAAGCCTATCTGATTCTCTGCGACGGCTGAGAGGATTGTGTCTTTAGCTGGGCTGCGTAAGGCTTTGCCTATTCGCTCGAGGAGGATAAAGGTGTAGAGCCACCCCCACGAGGTGGTCAAGCCCATCAGAGGAATCACCAAATGCACCCCATAGCCTATGAAGAGGAAGAGCCAGTAGCGCTTGCTCTTGTCCAGCCAAGCACCTGAGAGCAGACGCAGCGCATAGCCGAGGAACTCGCCTAGCCCGAAGACTAGTCCCACCTGTGTCGCTGAGAGCCCCACCAAGCTGAGGTACTGCCCGTTGACACTACGAGCAGACTCATGCACAAGGTCACCCAGCATGCTGACTACTCCAAAGAGGAGTACGATCGTCAGTGCAGGAGAGCTACTCCGCAAACCTATCTTTCTTCGTTGCTTTGTCACTACTTATACTACTAGTGCTCAGTCTAGTAGTTGACCTGCTAGGCTGTCTGATTACGTCGTAAGACCAAAGTTACGACTATAATCCCACACCGCCTAGTGTCCGCAAGTCGGGACGCTCACCGCTAACCTCTCGACTTCTCCCTCGGCTTTGCTATCGGCTTGCTATGGTGGCAGGCAGAGCAACCGGCACAGCCTGAGGCTCCTCGCGGTCGGCGGATCAGGCGCCACACACTACGAATGATGTAGAGCAGTGTGATTGCGATAATGAGGAGTACAATGATTGTCTGCAGATCCATAGTGACACCTATATTATATAATGAGTAGTCCTATCAGTCGTGCCAGATAAGCGACGATCCAGGCCAGTACGCAGGTGTAGACGACCACAAAGAGCCCCCACCAGCCACTGTTGAGTTCCTTAGAGACGGCCACCACAGTGGCAACACAAGGAATATAAATAAGGACGAAGATGAGGAAGCAGATCGCTATCAGCGGTGTGTAGAGAGGCTCTCCCGTGACGGGGTCTTTCTCTTGGCGCATCTGTCGGGAGAGCGCTGAACTACCCACGGCAAAGTCTTCGCTATCCTCGTCGACCGTCTCATTACCCGTATAGATGACGCTGAGGGAGCTGACGACCACCTCTTTGGCCGGTAGGCCAGCCACAAGTGCTACGCTGAGCTTCCAGTCGAAGCCGAGCGGTGCTAGGACCGGCTGCACCGTCTGCCCGATGCGTCCTAGGTAAGAGCCCTCTTGCTGCTCCATGTGCGCTTGACGCTCTATCTCGGCGACCTGCTCACTGCGCTCGCCCTCAGAGAGCGTACTCTGCTGCTGCACCTGAGCTATCTGCTCCTCCGCACGAGACATCACCTCCTCGCGAGGATAATAGCCCAGAGCCCAGATGATGACTGACGCCACGAGGATCACTGATCCCATCTTGTGGAGGTACTCACGCGCTTTGTCCCACATGTGTATACCCACAGCACGCGCCATAGGGATACGATACGGAGGTAGCTCCATGACGAAGGGGAGATCCTCCGACTTGAAGAGTACGCGGCGGAAAAGCTTCGCCAGTAGGAAGGCCAGTAGCACACCCAGTGCGTACAGCCCGAAGAGTACCAGCCCCGCATGCTGTGGGAAGAAGGTACCCGCAATGAGTATGTAAACTGGTAGTCTGGCACTACAGCTCATCAGCGAAGTGACTAGTACCGTGATGATACGGCTCTGCCTGCTCTCGATGGTACGGGAGGCCATCACAGCTGGCACATTGCACCCGAAGCCCATGATGAGTGGGATGAAGGACTTGCCGTGCAGTCCCATGTGGTGCATTAGTTTATCCATCAGGAAGGTGGCTCGAGCCATATAGCCCGTGTCCTCCATGATGGATATGAAGAGGTAGAGGATGAGGATATTCGGTAGGAAGACGAGCACACCGCCCACGCCACCGATGACACCCGTCACCAGTAGATCTCGCAGAGGTCCTGGAGCCATCATTCCATAGATCCACGCACCGAGAGCATCTACGCCCGTCTCGATCCAGTCCATTGGGAAGGCTCCCAAGGCAAAGGTCGCCTCAAACATGATAAAGAGGAAGGCGAGGAAGATCGGATAGCCCCAAATAGGGTGTATGAGGAGGTTGTCTATACGATCCGTCATGGTGCGTATGCGCCGCTTGTTCGGGCGGTAGGTCTCTCTGAGCGCGCCTGCGATGAAGCCGTACCGCTGATTGATGATATAGTTCTCCAGGTCCTCCTCGCTGGAGTGGTTCTTGCGCAGCCTATTCTCCTCGTAGGCCGTGGCGGTGAGGAGGTACTCACCCTTCGCTTGCTGCTTGATAAAGCTCTGCGTGTGCGGATCCCCCTCGAGGAGCTTGACCGCTAAGTAGCGCGGAGACAAGTGGTCGGGGAAGGTCGCATGCTCGGCGAGCTTCTCCTGAAGGTTTGCTATGCTCTGCTCGAGATCCGTCCCGTAGTTGATCTGCAGGAAGCGACGATCGGCATAGAGATCTTCATCAACGAGCTGGCGCACCTTATCAAAAAGCTCAAAGACCCCCACACCCTTGCGGCAGATGGTCGGAACCATCGGCGTGCCGAGGAGGTGGGAGAGCTGCTGTATGTCGAGCTGATTCTTCTTCTGCTCGAACTCGTCCCACATGTTGAGTGCGATAACCATCGGGATGCCCATCTCGCGTACCTGCACAGCTAGGTATAGCTGACGCTCTAGGTTGGTCGCGTCGAGCACATCGATGACCACGTCGGGACGCGTCTCCACGTTGGTCAGATAATCACGAATGTAAAGCTCTTCTGGCGAATAGGGCGATAGCGAGTAGGTACCGGGGAGGTCAATCAGTTCGTAGCGAACGCCTTGATAGTCGAAGTGCGCCTCCTTTGCCTCGACAGTCACCCCGCTGTAGTTGCCGACACGCTCATGCGCCCCACTGGCATGGTTGAAGAGGGTCGTCTTGCCGCTGTTGGGATTACCTATGAGTGCTACCCTCAGCGAGCGGGAGATGGCGACACGATCGGAGGCTGCGCTCTCTGTAAGTGATGCCCCCGCACCACCATGTACGAACGTATGTGCCAGCGGTGGCAGCTCCTCCGCAGAGGACGACTGGTCGATGAGCTCTACCGTGATGAGTCCAGCCTCTTTGCGACGCAGCGAGACGTTGTAGTCCATCAGCCGATAGTAGATAGGATCTCGTAGCGGAGCCGCTTGGATCACCTCCACAACCTGCCCCTGCACGAAGCCCATCTCTAGGATACGCTTGCGAAAGGCTCCATGCCCGCCGACCGATAGGATACGAGCCCGGTCGCCATTATGTAACTCCGACAATTTCATGCGCCACAAAGTTAGCAAAAGCTGACCGAGTGCTCAGATTTAGACACTACCTAATAGTAGGTACTTTCTTTTTCTGGGGGGCTCATTATATATAAAATGTGTCAGCCCATGGATTGGCTGTTAGCTATTGGCTGTTAGCTATCGGAACCATCGGAGCTATCAGAGTGATCGGATCTCTAATCTCTAGCTTCTAATCTCTAACTTCTAAACTCTAACCTCTAATCTCTATTTACATATCTTTACGGGGAGATTCGTCCGATTCCCTCCTTTCTCGAATATCCACGTGGGGAATCTCAAATCTCCACGTGGATGTTTTTTATTTTCCACGTGGGGGCGAATCATTTCTTCCGAAGTTTCATTTGATTCTTCCGAAGTTTCATTTCATTCCTCCGAAGAATTTTTTATTCTCCACGTGGAGATTTTGAAATATCCACGTGGAAATCAGTTTTCACCGACACAACCCCGCATCGATATGTAATCAACTCTAAATTATTGCAACAGCCCAGCGTTGAATTTCTCCAGCCAACAGCTAACAGCCAACGGCCAACAGCCAGTAAACTACATGGGGAATAAAAAATATCCACGCGGAAATTGCGAGTTTCCACGTGGATATCTATTTGTTGGGCTAACGACGAGAGCGATCGTGCATTGCGACCGCTCGGAGACGATCACCGACTACTTAGCGTAGACGACGATATCCGTATGTAGCACGTGCGTCTAGCTCCTCCTCGATACGCAGTAGCTGGTTATACTTAGCGATGCGGTCGGTGCGGCTCAGCGAACCAGTCTTGATCTGTCCCGCATTGGTTGCTACGGCGATGTCAGCGATGGTGGTATCTTCGGTCTCACCTGAGCGGTGCGATACGACCGCTGTGAAGCCGTGACGATGTGCCATGTCGATCGCGTCGAGCGTCTCTGTGAGCGTACCGATCTGGTTGACCTTGATCAGGATGGAGTTAGCGCAACCCTCCTTGATGCCTCGGCTGAGGTAGTCCACATTGGTCACAAAGAGGTCGTCACCGACGAGCTGCAGGCGGTCGCCTAGCTTCTCGGTAAGCAGATGCCATCCCTCCCAGTCGTTTTCGTCCATACCATCCTCGATGCTATCGATGGGGTACTTGCTGACGAGCGTCTCTAGGTAAGCGACCTGCTCGGCGGGAGTGCGCTGCTGACCCTTCTCACCCTCAAACTTGGCGTAGTTGTAGACGCCCTCATGGTAAAACTCGCTAGCGGCGCAGTCTAGAGCGATGGTTATGTCGCTACCAGGCTTGTAGCCAGCCTGATGAATCGCCTCGATGATGCTATTGAGTGCATCCTCTACGCCATCGAGCTTAGGAGCGAAGCCACCCTCGTCACCTACGGCAGTGCTGAGTCCACGATCGTGGAGCACCTTCTTGAGTGCGTGAAATGTCTCGGCACCCATGCGGAGCGCCTCGCTAAAGCTCTTGGCACCGATGGGACGGATCATAAACTCCTGAAAAGCGATGGGAGCATCGCTATGTGCACCTCCGTTGATGATGTTCATCATAGGCACGGGGAGCGTGTGTGCGTTGACACCACCGATGTAGCGGTAGAGCGGTATAGCTAGTTCGTCAGCAGCAGCCTTAGCGACAGCTAGCGAGACGCCTAGGATAGCGTTAGCACCGAGCACACTCTTGGTATCTGTACCATCTAGGTCTATCATCTTCTGGTCTATCTCACGCTGCTCGAGCGCGCTCATGCCGAAGAGAGCTGGAGCGATCACCTCGTTGACGTTTTCGACCGCCTTGCGGACGCCCTTGCCGAGGTAACGGCTCTTATCGCCGTCACGTAGCTCGAGTGCTTCATGTTCCCCTGTAGAGGCTCCACTGGGTACAGCGGCACGCCCCATGGCTCCGCTATCTAGGATGACCTCTACCTCCACTGTTGGATTGCCGCGCGAATCTAGTACCTCGCGCCCTTTGATGTCTACTATTTGCATATCTGTAGATGCTTTTGTGTGATTCGTAATATCCTTTTTAGTCGAAGCAAAGGTAGTAAATCTACCCGAGGTGACAAGCGACAAGCGTGTTGAGTGTATCTTTTTTCCGTATCTTTGGGGCAGTAAAAGAACACAATAATTTAATAGAACTACTATGGAGATACCTTTTTCCGAGGCATACCGCATTAAAATGGTAGAGCCGATACACAAGAGCACGCGCGAGCAGCGCGAGCAGTGGATTAAGCAAGCACACTACAACTTATTCAGTCTCAAGTCGTCGCAGGTCTTTATCGATGTCCTCACGGACTCTGGTACGGGCGCTATGAGTGACCGTCAGTGGGCGGGCATCATGGTTGGCGATGAGAGCTATGCGGGTGCTTCCTCTTTCCAAAACCTCAAGGATGCTGTCGAGAAGATCTGCACCTTCCCCCTCGTGATCCCTACACACCAGGGCCGCGCTGCTGAGAATGTGCTTTACTCGGCTACGCTCAAGGAGGGCGACATCGTACCGGGCAACTCACACTTTGACACAACGAAGGGGCACATCGAGTTTCGCAAGGCTGTAGCCGTCGACTGCACGATCGATGCGGCTAGCAATACGGAGCTGGAGCTACCCTTCAAGGGTGAGATGGATCTGAACAAGCTGGAGGATTGCTTCAAGAAGTACCCCAAGGAGCAGATCCCTATGTGCGTCCTGACGGTGACCAACAACACGGCTGGCGGTCAGCCTGTCTCTATGAAGAATGTACGTGAGACGAGCGAACTGTGCCACAAGTACGGCATACCGCTACAGATCGACGGCGCTCGCTTTGCTGAGAATGCTTACTTCATCAAGACTCGTGAGGAGGGATATGCTGACAAGTCGATCAAGGAGATAGTCCGTGAGATGCTCAGCTACGCTGACATCATGACCATGTCTAGCAAGAAGGACGCTGTGGTCAACATGGGTGGCTTCCTCGCTATGCGTGACGAGGAGCTCTATCACAAGTGCTCTATGTACGCTGTGATGAATGAGGGCTTCCTCACCTACGGCGGTATGAACGGCCGTGATATGAACGCACTGGCTATCGGTCTGGATGAGAACACGGAGTTTGACATGCTAGACACGCGCATCCGTCAGGTAGCTTACCTTGGCAGCAAGCTAGACGAGTACGGCGTACCCTATCAGCGTCCTGCTGGTGGACACGCGATCTTCCTCGATGCGAAGAAGATCCTGACGCACGTCCCCAAGGAGGAGTTTATCGCTCAGACGCTCGGCATCGAGCTATACCTAGAGGCTGGCATCCGTGGCGTCGAGATCGGCTCTATCCTAGCAGACCGCGATCCTAAGACGGGTGAGAACCGCTATCCTAAGCTGGAGCTACTCCGCCTCGCTATACCACGTCGTACCTACACGAACAATCACATGGACGTCATCGCAGCTGCCTGCAAGAATGTCTACGACCGTCGTGAGTCGATCACGCGTGGCTACGTCATCACGCGTGAGCTACCAGTACTACGTCACTTCACGGTAGAGCTAGAGCCTGCTAAGTAAGCACGCTACGTAGCGACACATATAATATAGAGTCCTCTAGAGGTAAGAGCCGTGCTCAGGACCCTCTGGGGGACTCTATTACGTGTAACGATATCCTACAATTGACAGTCTCCATTTTCGTATCTTTGTGGCGACCTACTAAACTATGAAAGATCAGTACCCCTCCCAATGGCTCGAGCGTGCCGTAGATCAGCTCTCCCTCCTTCCTGGCATAGGGCGCAAGACTGCTATGCGTATGGCGCTGCACCTGCTTCGTCAGCCACCCTCCTATGCGCAGCATCTGGGGGAGGCGATCATAGACCTTCGCCAGAAGATCTGCTACTGCGAGCGGTGCCACTGTATCAGCGACAGCCCGCTTTGCGACATTTGCTCTGATCCACAACGTGATCAGAGCACCGTCTGCGTCGTCGAGCAGGTGAAGGACGTGCTGACCATCGAGCAGACGCACCGATACAAAGGTCTATACCACGTCTTGGGCGGGATCATCTCTCCGATCGATGGCATCACACCAAACGACCTGGAGATTGAGTCGCTCTACGAGCGTGTCCAGGAGGAGCCTGTCCGTGAGGTGATTCTCGCCATACGCTCGACCCTAGAGGGTGACACGACCAACTACTATATCTATAAGCGTCTAGAGTCTACGGGTGTGCTGGTCTCGCTCATCGCGCGGGGTATCTCTATCGGTGACGAGATCGAGTATGCCGACGAGGTGACGCTCGGGAGCGCCATCGCGAATCGCACCCCCTTTGACCAAGTGAAGTAACTCCCTATGACATCCAATAATACAGAGCTAGAGATAAAGCAGCTGCGCAAAACGATCGAGCAGCACAACCGCGCTTACTACCTAGACAATGCTCCGACCATTAGCGATGCGGACTATGATGCGCTGATGCAGCGACTCCTCACGTTGGAGGCGGAGCACCCTGAGTTTGCAGATCCGACCTCGCCATCGCTCCGTGTAGGGCGAGATCGAAACGATGCTTTCGTTCAGGTGGCGCACGAGCGGCCGATGCTTTCGCTCTCAAATACGTACAACTACGACGAGATCGCTGAGATCTGCGAGCGTACCGACACGCTCCTAGCTACGGACGATGTGCCGTGGGTGGCGGAGATGAAGTACGACGGCTCCTCCATATCGCTGATCTACGAGGAGGGGGTGCTGGTGCGTGCCGTGACGCGAGGCGACGGGACGCTCGGCGATGATGTGACGGTCAATGTGCGAACGATCCAGTCGGTGCCGCTACGTCTGCGCCCAGTTGCGGGACATCCCGACTACACGATGGGGCGCATCGAGGTGCGGGGCGAAGTGCTACTGCCCTTCAAGGAGTTCGAGCGGCTCAATGGGGAGCGTGCGACTGAGGGCGAAGCGCCTTTTGCCAATCCGCGCAATGCGGCTGCGGGCACGCTCAAGACGCTCAATAGTCGTGTCGTGGCACAGCGCCGTCTGCTCTGCATCTGCTACTACCTCTATGCGCTAGACGACGAGTCTCGTCTGCCGGATAGTTACTATGAGCGGATGAAGCTCCTCGAGGAGATGGGCTTTGACACGGGCGTCGCACCATTTAAGAGTAGCGACTTGTCGGCACTGTACCATTATATAGATGAGTGGGACGTGCAGCGGGGCGATCTGCCCTACGCCACGGATGGTATCGTCCTTAAGGTGGACAGTCTCACGCAGCAACGTGCGCTCGGCAATACGGCGAAGTCGCCACGATGGGCTTTTGCCTATAAGTATCAGCCAGAGAACGCACGCGCAGAGCTTCTCTCGGTGGACTATCAGGTGGGTCGCTCAGGTATCGTCACGCCTGTGGCCAATGTGGAGCCGGTCCTCATCTCGGGGACGGTGGTGCGTCGCGCTACACTGCACAACGAGGAGTTCATCAAGAGTCTCGACCTACACTACCATGACTACGTATATATAGAGAAGGGTGGCGAGATCATCCCTAAGATCTCCGCCGTGGAGACCAGTCTCAGACGGTCTGAGGCGGAGCCTGTACGCCTGCCAGAGCGTTGTCCCGCTTGTGGTGCGCCACTTCAGCAGATCGATGGCTCGGTGGGTTACTACTGTGTCAATAGCTACGCCTGCCCGCCACAGATTATGGGACGCATCGAGCACTACTGCACACGACGAGCTGCCGACATCAACGTGGGACCTGAGACGATCGATGCGCTCTTTGACAGACATCTTATCGAAAACATCGACGACCTCTACAAGCTCACCGCTAGCGACTTGGCGCAGCTACCGAACTTCAAGGATAAGTCGATCAATAACCTTCTCGCCAGCATCGAGCAGTCGAAGAGTCGTCCCTTCGCGCGTCTACTCTACGGCATTGGGATCCGCTATGTAGGCGAGGGGACAGCGAAGACGCTGGCACGACACTTTCAGAGCATTGAGCGTCTAGCTCAGGCGACCGACTACGAGCTGCAAGCTCTGCCCGATGTGGGTCCGAAGATAGCGGAGCAGGTCGTTTACTTCTTCTCTCTAGAGCGTAACCAGCAGTTGATCGCAGAGCTACAGCGCTGTGGTGTAGTCCTAGAGGAATGCACCGAGGAGACGACCGATACGCCTCAGTCCAACCGCCTCGAAGGCGAGCGGATCGTTATCTCAGGGAGCTTCACCCAGCACAGCCGTGACGAGTACAAGCAGCTCATCGAGCAGCACGGCGGAACTAACGTGGGGAGCATCTCGGGTCGTACGACCTTCGTCCTGATGGGTAGCGATATGGGTCCCTCAAAGCGTGCTAAAGCTGAGGAGCTCGGCATCCCGCTCGTCACGGAAGAGGAGTTTCTCGCTCGTCTCAACTCTTAGTCGTCCGGAGAGATTCGTTTGATATGAGCTGGAGTGCATACTATCGGAGCTGTCGGGAGCATTACAGGCCTTTGCTGCGGCTGGGCCTGCCCGTGATCATCGGGCAGGTGGGACTGATCCTCGTGGGCTTTGCCGACAATGTGATGGTGAGCCATCACAGCCTAGACGAGCTGGCGGCAGCTTCCTTTGTCAATAACTTTCTCAACCTAGTCATCATCTTCGGGATGGGCTTCTCCTACGGTCTGACACCGCTGGTGGCAACCAATAAGGAGTGGGGACGCTCCGATCAGGTGGCGCATTACTTAGGGCATAGCTTCTTGCTCAACCTCTTGATCGCCCTCTTAATCGGCGGGGGACTCCTACTCCTCGAGGGGAGTCTGGAGCTGTTCAACCTACCCCATGAGCTACACGCCATAGCCCTACCCTACTACCGTATCCAGATCTTGGGCTTTATGGTGGTGATGCTTTTCAATACGTTCAAGCAGTACACCGAGGGGATGGGAGATACGCAGATCCCGATGTATATCACCCTAGCGGGCAATGTGCTTAACATCGGACTCAACTACCTTCTCATCTATGGCAAAGGGGGCTTCCCCGAGTGGGGCTTGTATGGTGCTGGCATAGCAACGCTGAGCAGTCGTATAGCGATGCTGCTAGCGATCGTTGCTGTGACTGCTCTGCTACCACGCTATCGTGAGATCCTAGAGCGGTTGCGGCGCTTGCGCTGGTCGTGGCGTGAGGGGATGGCACCATTGCTACGACTAGGTACGCCCGTAGCACTGCAGATGGGTATGGAGGCTGCGTCCTTTTCGATAGCGGTCATCTTGGTCGCTCGGATCGGTACGTCAGCCTTGGCAGCGCATCAGATCATAGCGACAGTCAGTACGCTGGGCTTCATGGTCTACTACGGCATCGGTGCAGCCACAGCGATACGTAGTAGCACGCTCCTAGCACAAGGAGAGCGACAAGAGACCCGCCACGTGGCCAGTGCGGGCGTCTACCTCTGTCTCTTTGTAGCAGCTGTGATGATGCCACTCCTAGTTCTGTTTCGCGAGCCAGTGGTGCGCCTCTTCAATGCCGACCTCTCGGTCGCTGAGGCGACTTACCTAGCACTCATTCCACTCTGCATCTACCAGATAGGCGATGCACTACAGATCATCTATGCCAATGCGCTCAGAGGCATCAGTCGCGTGACGATACTGGCCCCCGCAGCTGCTCTGTGTCACCTGATTGTGGCACCAACTATGGCGTGGCTCTTCGGCTTTAACATCGGGTTGCATGGCGCTCCACTGCAATTGATGGGCATTTGGTTTGCCTTCCCCGTGAGCCTTACACTCTTGGGGCTTATCCTCAGATACTCCTTCCGACGAGCGACTCGATAGCAAGCAACTTATAGTTAAGAGAGAGGGGTAGACTCTGTACGGAGTCTGCCCCTCTCTCTTTTATTGATACACCTCGAGAGGGCGATAGCACTCCCGAAGGTATCCATGTGCGTAGCTAGTGCTTACTTCTTGTTGATGTCTAGAGCTGAGCTAGGCTTAAACTTGATAGACTTGCTAGCCTTGATCTGGATTGTCTTGCCAGACTGTGGGTTGATGCCCTTGCGAGCAGCGCGCTGAGAAACGTAGAATGAGCCAAAGCCTACGAGTGTAAGGCGCTCGCCCTTCTTCATCTCCTCGTGGATGGTCTCTACCATAGCCTCGTAGACAGCCTTTGCGTCCTTCTGAGTTAGCTGAGCCTTCTCGGCAACAGTCTTGATGAAATCTGTTTTATTCATAGATAAACTTGTTTATGATTAGTAATACATTTGTCCTACATATAGGTTCTTGCAAATAGCTCTGACGACTTGCGAAGTGGCTCTCTAGAGTCGTTCTGCTTGATGTTCAGTTCTATTCATGCCTCAAAGATAGTGGTTTTTTCGTTCTCTGCAACTATTTTGGGCAAAAATCTCTCAATATCCTCTTGTTGAGAGTCATTTTATGGTCAAATCGGGGGCATTTGTTCGTTTTTTCTTCGTTTCGAGTAGATATCCTTCCCCCCCCCCGCGAAGAGAAAGCGAGGACTCTAACGTAAAAATTCTAAATCTCCACATGGAGATGGAGTATTGCTTACGATACGTACCACGATGCGACCACCTGCTCCTCAGATTGTATCACTCCGAGCAGTGTGCGCATGGAGCCGTCGGGCATCTCACAGTTCGCTCGTCTACTGAGTCTAGAACTTTTTGTACATTTGTAGCAGAACCAGTGCAGCTCCGAGGTCGTCCAGGCCTAAGAAACTACGATAGACTTATCAATATAAAACCAACCAATACAGCTATGGCTAACAACAAGAGACTTTATCGCTCTCGCGAAGCATGGATAGGAGGCGTATGTGGCGGCATCGCAGACTACTTCGGGTGGGATCCGACGATCGTACGGCTCATCTACTTAGTGCTTACATTTACAACTGCTTTTGCGGGCATCCCCATCTACGTCCTCTTGTGGATTTTCGTCCCACTAGAGCGGTATAGAAACCGTTAAAGGCTTTAGCACACAGCACTATGAGTTATCCTTTATTACATGAGCTGCTCGATCTAGTCGAGAGGTACGAAGAGTTTCGTGGCAATGCAGAGCAGTCGATGAGCAACTTTTTGCGCTTTGCCGATCAGTCCCTTGAGCAGCAAAAAAGCTCCGAAGAGCCTACGATAGGGGCACATCGTCATGCCTATCTCAATGCGATGATCGCTCGTGACATCAGCTTCGTCTACCGCTATATGCGTAGCCTCGTGCGTAAAGCTATCAAAGACACGCCCCTACAGACCATCGATGAGTATTCCTACCTCATCACACTCATGGCAAAAGGGGAGATGACCAAGACCGAGCTCAACAACTACAACGTAGTCGAAAAGACCTCTGGTAGCGAGATCATCCGTCGTCTACTCAAGGGTGGATTGATCTCGCAGACACGCAATCTACAAGATCGGCGTAGCTTACTCCTCAGCATCACCCCTAAGGGGCGAGAGGTCGTCAAGGAGCTACTGCCGCGTATGCAGCAGAGTAGCGATATACTCCTACGAGACCTCTCGTGGGATCAGAAGATCTTCCTCCACTCCCTCCACGAGCAGATCTACGAGAGCAATCATCCACTCTTTCTCACAGAGCGAGATACTGATCTGGCAGAGCTAGCCCAGAAGATACCTATCGACCACCACGCACGCTAACAAGGAGGTGCTCTCCCTAAACTCTAATCTCTAACTTCTAAGCTCTACCCTGACCATGAACCATCTGAGTGATCTGCTCAAGCTCTTTGCTACTACTTATCGGCACAAGACCCTATTACGCTATATGGATCGAACGCCTGAGGAGCTGTGGCACGAGTGGAGCGGAGAGCATCTAGCTGAGCAGATTATGCTGGCGGCACAGGCTCTCGTACGGGCTGGTGTACAGCCTGGCGACCGCGTGGCACTCTACTCGCAAAACATGATGGAGGGCATCATCACCGAGCTGGGACTGATGGCTATACGTGCCGTCTGCGTACCCCTCTATGCCACTTGCTCACCAGAGCAGGTTGCCTACATCACGGAGCATGCAGGAGTCAAGCTAATACTCGTGGGGGAGCAGTTTCAGTACAACAATGTCTACCCACTCCTAGCGACCCACCCTACACTACAGCAGCTGGTCATACTAGACGAGCGAGTGGTGCGTGATCCAGCCGACGAGCGGAGTGAGTACTTTGATACCTTCCTATCGATGGGCGATGCGATGCCCTACGAGACAGAGGTGCGGGCGCAGCTGGGTGCTGGCACGGCCGATGAGACAGCTGTCATCATCTACACCTCAGGCACCACAGGCACTCCCAAGGGAGTACAGATCACCCATCACATGATCTTAGCGCAGGTAGAGCGGCACCAGAAGCTCTTCCCGACGCTAAACGATCATGACGTCTCGGTCAACTTCCTCCCGCTGAGCCATGTCTTCGAGAAGCTCTGGGTCTACTTCTGCCTTGCCACAGCTATCAAAGTGGTCGTTGTGACGAACCCAAAGCGCATCATGGAGCTGATGCCACAGATACGCCCCACGGTGATGTGCAATGTGCCACGATACTGGGAGAAAGTCTACCAAGGCGTACAGGAGCACATCGAGCAGGCGAAGCCTATGATGCAGCGCATCTACAGGAAGGCACTACGCGTGGGGCATAGGTATCATATCGACTACCGCATCCATGGGCGCAAAGCTCCGTGGGGCCTACGCATCTCCAACGCCCTCTACCGCTACACCGTATTCTATATCCTCAAGCGTGTCTTAGGACTGGAGCGAGGACGCTTCTTCCCGACAGCGGGTGCTCCCCTCTCGAACGAGATCAACGAGTTCCTGCAGTCAGCCGGCTTTAACATTGTCGTCGGCTATGGGCTCTCCGAGTCCTCAGCCACAGTCTCTTGCTACCTACCGGGGCGCTACGTCATAGGCTCCGTCGGGGAAGTCGTGCCAGGCGTAGAGGTACGCATAGATCCCGAGACGCAAGAGATACAGCTACGTGGCGAGACTATCACCCCAGGCTACTACCACAATGATGAGGCAAATGCTGCCGCCTTCACCGCTGATGGGTGGTTTCGCACGGGCGATGCTGGACGGCTCGAAGGGAGTACACTATTCTTCACCGAGCGGATCAAAGAGCTGTACAAGACGAGCAATGGTAAGTACATCGCTCCGCAGCAGGTCGAGTCGCTCCTGAGCAGCAGTCCGCTCATCGAGCAGTGCGCTGTGGTGGCCGACGAGCGCAAGTTTGTCGCAGCACTGATCTATCCAAACTACGAGCAGCTACGCCGCCGGCTCCGTGAGCGTGGTCAGGAGGCACTGGCCGATCTCCCCACGGCAGACCTAGCGCAGCGTAGCGAAGTATGCGACATGCTCCTAAGCCATATAGAGCCTCTGCAGGCTCATCTGGCGGGCTTTGAGAAGGTCAAGCGCATCGCCCTGCTCGCCGAGCCATTCTCCATCGAGGCTGGTACACTCACTCCGACGCTCAAGCTGAAGCGCAAAGCGATCCTCGAGCAGTACGCCGAGCTGATCGAAAAGCTGTACCTTTGACTCTTCATTTCACACAATAAATCAAAGAGCGCGCGCCACACCATCGTGGCATACGCTCTCTAGACAACACTATATATTATGATAACACAGGACCAACTAGCAGAGCTGTTGGAGCGCACGAAGGCGCTGGGGAGGTATCTTTGACATCGACCAGCGACGTGTCCAACTAGAAGAAGAGGAGCTCCGGACACAAGCTCCAGACTTTTGGGATGATGTGCCACGAGCCCAGCAGCAGATGCGACGTGTGGGCGAGATACGCTCATGGATCGAGGCTTTTGAGGCTGTCGATGCCGCTACGCAGGAGGTGGCTCTAGCGTACGATTTTTACAAAGAGGAGGCTGTCGAAGAGCAAGATGTGGACGATGCCTATGCTCGTGCCATCAAGCTGGTCGAAGACCTCGAGCTACGTAACATGCTGAGCGCTGAGGAGGATCGCCTAGGGGCTGTCCTCAAGATCAACGCGGGTGCGGGTGGCACCGAGAGCCAGGACTGGGCCTCTATGCTGGTGCGTATGTACCAGCGCTGGGCAGAGCGGTCGGGCTACAAGGTGACCATCACCAACTGGCAGGACGGCGACGATGCCGGCATCAAGACGGTCACCATGCAGATCGAGGGCGAGCTGGCCTACGGCTTCCTCAAGAGTGAAAACGGCGTGCACCGCCTCGTACGCGTCTCTCCCTATAATGCACAAGGCAAGCGAATGACCTCGTTTGCCTCAGTCTTTGTCGTACCCCTCGTGGACGATACGATAGAGGTCGAGGTGAACCCCGGCTTGCTCTCGTGGGATACCTTCCGCTCGAGCGGAGCTGGCGGGCAGAATGTCAACAAAGTGGAGACGGGCGTACGCCTACACTACCAGTACACCGACCCCGACACGGGCGAGACGGAGGAGATCGTGATCGAAAACACTGAGACGCGCTCACAGATGGACAATCGTGAGAATGCTCTGCGCCTCCTGCGCTCGCAGCTCTACGACAAGGAGCTGGAGCGTCGTCGTGCTGCTCAGAGCGAGGTCGAGGCTAATAAGAAGAAGATCGAGTGGGGCTCCCAGATACGTAGCTACGTCTTCGACGATCGTCGTGTCAAGGATCACCGTACGAACTATCAGACTTCCGATGTTAACGGGGTCATGGATGGCGATCTAGATGCTTTTATCAAGGCTTACCTGATGCAGACGGGAGCTGGTACGACTAATGAATAAGTAACCCACTATGATCGTCTGCATAGCTGAGAAACCATCCGTAGCGCGTGACATAGCCAAGATACTCGGAGCCTCTACGGCTCGCTCGGGCTATATCGAGGGCAATGGCTATGCGGTCACCTGGACCTATGGTCACCTCTGCACACTCAAGGAGCCAGAGGACTACCAGACCAGTTGGCAGGGATGGCGACTCGCTTCGCTGCCGATGATCCCCGAGCGCTTCGGCATCAAGCTGATCAAAGAGGAGCACATCGAGCGGCAGTTTGCCATTATCCAAGAGTTGGTCTCGCAAGCTGAGCGTGTGATCAACTGTGGCGATGCGGGCCAAGAGGGTGAGCTGATACAGCGCTGGGTGCTCCAACTAGCGGGCTGCACCTGTCCCGTGGAGCGTCTTTGGATCTCCTCACTGACGGACCAATCGATCCGCGAGGGCTTTGCCAACTTGCGCCCCAGCAAAGAGCTAGACACGCTCTACTACGCTGGCTTGGCGCGTGCCATCGGCGATTGGCTCCTAGGGATCAATGGGACACGTCTCTACACCCTCACAGATCGCTATGGCAGTCGGCAGCGAGGCGTTCGCTCAGTAGGTCGTGTGCAGACCCCGACACTGGCACTGGTCGTTGACAGACAGGCGGAGATAGAGAGCTTCGTACCAGTCACCACTTACGAGATGCAGACCACTTACCGGGGGACGCTCTTTAGGGCAGACACAACGCAAGAGGTCGAGGTGACCTTTGCCGAGCGACAGCAGGTTGAGGAGCTGATCGAGCGAATCGCTAAGGAGCCTCTCGTCGTGCAGGCGGTCGAGCAGAAGAAGTCGACGGAGTACCCGCCACGACTCTTCGACCTCACCTCGCTACAGGTGGAGGCAAATAAGAAGTTTGGCTACACGGCTGAGCAGACGCTCCGACTCATACAGTCTCTCTACGAGAAGAAGGTGACTACCTACCCACGTGTCGACACCACCTTCCTACCCGAAGACCAATACCCTAAGGTGGGAGAGACACTCCAAGGCATCGCGCGGCATGCGGCTCTCGGGGGCTTCATCGCACCGTTACTGAGCAGTGGCAAGCCGCTGAAAAAGAGCAAGAAGGTCTTTGACAATAAGAAGATCACCGACCACCATGCGATCATCCCGACAGGACAGCTGAGCAGCGGACTCACACCCGATGAGGAGCAGATCTACCTCCTCGTGGCACTGCGCTACATAGCCGCCTTCTATCCCGATGCTAAGGTCTCGACGACCACCGTACGCGCTACCGTCGAGGAGTACCCACTGCGCGCCTCAGGCAAGACGATCCTCGTGGAGGGATGGCGCGAGGTACTCAAGCCCGACAGTGGTAAGGAGGGAGACGACACCACAGAGGGAGGTAAAGACAAGGAGAAGGACAAGGAGCAGACACTCCCCCCCTTTAAGGAGGGCGAGTCGGGACCGCACGAGCCATCGATACGTGAGAGCACCTCTACGCCACCCCGCTACTACACCGAGGCGACGCTCCTACGTGCTATGGAGACGGCAGGCAAGGGTGTCGAGGATGAGGAGCTACGAGATGCGCTTAAGATGAACGGCATCGGTCGCCCCTCCACACGCGCAGCTATCATCGAGACGCTCTTCAAGCGAGGCTACATAGTTCGTGAGGGCAAGTCGCTACGCGCTACACCGGCTGGCATACAGCTGATCGAGTCGATACAAGATCCCCTACTCAAGAGTGCCGAGCTGACGGGGCGCTGGGAGCTCAAGCTACGACAGATAGAGAGTCGGGAGTACGACCCAGGGCAGTTTCTCAACGAACTCAAAGCACAGGTCTCCACGCTCGTCTCTGAGGTGCGAGGCTTCTAACTAAAGTCTCTAAAGTCACTAGACTAGTGCTCCTCGTGGCACTAGAGTTCCTAGGAAAGGCCCTCCAATCTCTAAAGTCTAAGCTCTAACCTCTATTTACATATCTTTACGGGGAAATTCGTCCGATCCCCTCCTTTCTCGAGTATCCACGTGGGGAATCTCAAATCTCCACGTGGATATTTTTTATTCCCCACGTGGGGGCGAATCATTTCTTCCGAAGTTTCATTTCATTCCTCCGAAGTTTCATTTCATTCCTCCGAGGAATTTTTTATTCTCCACCTGGATATTTCGAAATATCCACGTGGAAATCAGTTTTCCCCGACATAGCACCACGTCAATATGTAATCGGCTCTAAATTATTGTAACGAGTCATCGTTCGATTTTCCCCAGTCAGAGGTGTTGGCTGGAACTATCGGAGCTCTAACCTCTAATCTTTAAGCTCTAACCTCTAACGAGGTATCTACTTATTCCGTATCTTTGTAGCAATGTCGTGAATATCGCATGAAACAACTCCCCAACACCCTACTCACGCTACTCCTCCTCAGCGTCCTAGCATGGACCCCGACGAGGCTGTCGGCTCAAGAGAACTCTACGTCACGCTCTGCGAATGACTTTACCACCACCATGGCAGTGATGGGGAGCGTACTGAGCAACGTGCGCAACTTCTTTGTGGACACGGTCGACCTGACCACGCTCTACGACGGAGCGCTCACCTACATGCTACAACAACTGGATCCCTACACGGTTTATTTCAACAAAGAGGAGACCCAAGCCTTTGAAGAGAGTACGACAGGGCTGTACGGAGGTATCGGGGCGATACTACGACAGCATCAAGACTCGGTCGTCATCATTGGCTCGCTCATGCAGGGCAAAGCGGCCGACAAAGCAGGGCTACGCCCTGCCGACATCATCTGGCGCATCAACGGCAAGGACTTCTCTCACACGAAGGTAGTCGATGTACGCAACGAGCTACGTGGCGAGCCGGGTACACCGATCACGCTCGTAGTGCGCCGTCCTGGGTATGCGCAGGATTCGCTGACGGTCATCTTCGATCGTGAGCGCATCGACCTAAGCCCCATATCTTACACAGAGCTCCTCGCTGGTCGTATAGGCTTTATCTCGGTAAACACCTTCTCCACGACTACCAGTCAGGAGTTTCTCAAGGCTTACGACCGCCTGCAGAAAGAGGCTGGTGGCAAGCTAAACGGGCTAGTCATAGACCTCCGCGACAATGGAGGCGGGCTGATGGAGCAAGCGATACAGCTGGTCAATCTATTTATCCCTAAGGGGCAACCGGTAGTCTCGCTCAAGGCACGCTACCCGCAGCAGAGCAACAGCTACAAGACAACTAAAGAGCCGCTCGACACAGAGATACCACTCGTCGTGCTAATCAACGAAGGCTCGGCCTCTGCCTCGGAGATTGTGGCGGGTGCCTTACAGGACTATGACCGTGCGGTGATCGTGGGGCGCAAGAGCTTTGGCAAAGGCCTGGTACAGGGGACGCTCGAGCTACCCGATGGTGGACTACTCAAGCTGACTACCGCTCGATACTACATACCTAGTGGACGCTCGATACAGAAGCTCTCCTACAACCATCGTGGAGGTGCTGAGCAGGTCAATGCGACCGACTCGCTGGGTACACCCTATCTAACCGCGGGCGGACGGACCGTCTACGCTGCCGGAGGTATCATGCCCGACATCGTCTGCCCGTCAGACTCGATCCCGTCGTTGCTAGGTACCCTGCTCTTTGATGCGATCACCTATGACTTTGTCACCGACTACCTACTGACGCACAAAGCTCCCAATCGGAGTACGCTCAGGAGCTTCGACCTCGGAGACGAGGCGTATGCAGCCTACAAGCAGAAGGTGATAGAGAGCGGTTTCACCTTTAAGTCTATCGCTGACGAACTGGTCAAGAAGGTGGAGGAAGCACTCAAGGGGGAGCAGCGCTACGATGAAGTATCGGACGAGTTTGCCGCTTTTCAGAAAAGTCTCAAGGCCGACACGCCTCGGCTGATGAAGACTTACGAGAGCTTCATCCGTGACTACCTCAACATGGAGATCCTCTCACGCTGCTACTACGATGAGGGTAGGCTCGAGTACTATATGTCTCGCGACAAAGTAGCACAGCGTGCTGTATCGCTCCTAGGAGACTTGACCACGTATCATCAGTTACTCAAGGGGAAGTAACATCTCAGTCACCTCTCTATAGGCCTCTTGTGACACAGACATCTCATCACTATATACGCTACATCATATCAAGTAAAAAGCTTATTGTACAATGAATTGGTTTGAAAACTTATTTGTCGGCACGGGGATAGCGCACTCTGTCTTCCTGATAGCCCTAGTCATCGCCGTGGGGATGCTCCTAGGACGCATCAAGATCGGCAAGGTCTCCCTAGGCGTCACGCTGGTACTCTTCGTGGGTATCTTCTTTGGTGCTCTAGGGATGCAGATCGACCCTGGCGTCCTACACTTTGTCAAGGAGTTTGGACTGATCCTCTTTATCTATGCAGTCGGTCTACAGGTGGGCCCTGGCTTCTTTCCCTCGCTCAAGAAGGGAGGTCTGAAGCTTAACCTACTAGCCGTCCTAGTCGTCATGCTCGGTGTGGGCGTCACTATCGTCATCAAGTACCTCTCGGGACTACCTATGTCGACGATGGTCGGTATCCTCTCGGGAGCCGTAACGAATACGCCTGGTCTAGGTGCTGCTGAGCAGACCTACACAGACATCATGGGTACGTCCGACCCCTCCATAGCGATGGGCTATGCAGTCGCCTACCCGCTGGGGGTGATCGGCATCATCCTCTCTATGATGGTGGTGCGCGCCGTCTTGCGCGTCAACCTACGCAAGGAGGAGCAGGACTTCGTCTCTCAAGATGATGCATTGGAGCATACGGCACGCTCAGCATCCTTTGTCGTGGCAAACCCCGCTATCTTTGGTAAGTCTATCATGGAGCTCCTCTCGAGCTACTTCACGCATGGCGACATCGTCATATCACGACACTACAGTCATGAGACGCAAGAGATCACGGTCGCTAACGGGAGCACCATCCTGCAGGAGCATGACCGCGTCTTCGTCATCGGTCAGCCTCATGAGCTGGATCATACAGAGGCGATCTTCGGACAGCGCATCGAGATAGACCGTAAGAAGTGGATCCCCACGGGGTCAAACCTCATCAGTAACAAGTATACGATCACTAAGAAAACGCTCAACGGTAAGCGCCTCGGTGAGCTACAGCTACGTCAGATCTATGGTGTCAACGTGACCCGCGTGACCCGTGCTGGTGTAGATCTCGTAGCACATCCTAGTATGCGCCTGCAGATGGGTGACCAGATACGTGTCGTAGGCTCAGACGCTTCTGTCAACAAGGTGCGTGAGCTGGTCGGTGACTCACAGAAGCATCTCAACGAGCCAAACCTGATCGGTATCTTCATCGGTATCGCACTCGGTGTGCTCCTCGGCTCTATCCCCTTCATGTTCCCCGGCATTCCACAGCCTGTCAAGCTAGGCCTAGCGGGCGGTCCCCTCATTGTGGCTATCCTACTGAGCAACTTCGGGCCTAAGTTTGGTATCGTAACCTATACAACACAAAGTGCCAACCTTATGATCCGTGAGATCGGTATCGCACTCTTCCTCACCTGTGTCGGTATTGGTGCGGGCGATGGCTTCGTTGATACCATTGTAAATGGGGGCTATCACTGGGTCGGCTACGGCTTTATCATCACCATCATACCGATGCTGGTCGTCGGCTTCCTTGGCAAGAAGCTCTTTAAGGTCAACTATCTCACCCTCTCTGGCGTGATGTCTGGTAGTATGACCGATCCCCCCGCACTCGCTTATGCCAACGGACTCACCGAGGAGGATGCTCCCGCCGTGGGCTATGCGACGGTCTACCCACTGACGATGTTCCTCCGTGTCTTGACGGCACAGATGCTCATCATATTTTTCGTAAGCTAAGAACCAAATAACCAATTTCACTATGGCAAGTCGTAGAAAACTAAAGCAAGCAATACACTCAGAGGTCGAGGAGATGCTCTTTGACCTATCTATCCTCTACTCCGTAGCTCCCGAGGAGCGTGAGTACGCCATCGAGCAGCTCATTATGAAGGTGATCGATGCGGAGAGAGACTTCGTCGCTCGCATTTCGCACACAGACGGCAAGGGTGAGCCTAAGCTCGTCCGCAACTACTACCACAAGCTCCGTGAGGAGTACACACACTTCGTCAACGAGATCGAGGGTGAGGTTAACAAGCTCTGCGATGAGCTTCTAGCTCCCGAGGCTTAGTCTGTCGCATGAAGCTAGCACGGCTCATACTGCGCTGGTGTGGTTGGCAGCTCCTCGAGCCAGCCACCTATCCACGACAGAGCGTCATCTGTGTAGCTCCCCACACGAGCAATATGGACTTTATATGGGGCAAGCTATACTACAAAGCGGTGGGACAGAGAGCGCACTTCTTGATGAAGAAAGAGCTCTTTGTCCCGCCACTCGGCTGGATCTTTAAGGCAATGGGAGGCATCCCGATAGATCGTAGTCGCAAGGGCAATACGGTCGGGCAGGTCGTAGATCGCTTTCGAGCTAAGGACGACTTTGCGGTGGCCATCACGCCTGAGGGTTCGCGTAAAGCTCGGGATAGGTGGAAGACAGGCTTCTACCATATCGCCGAGGAGGCTGGCGTACCCATACAGCTGGCCGTCATCGACTATAAGCGTAAGGTGCTGGGCATCTTCGAGCAGTTTGTCCCGACGGGCGACCTCGACAAGGACATACTATATATAAGGAGTAAGTACCACGCCGACCAAGCAAAGAAGCCTCACCTCTTTGCGGAGTCATAAGAAGTCCTCGACATGGAGCACGAAGCTTTACAGATCTTCCTCGCACAGCGTCCCATCGTCTGGACAGATCCCGAAGCAAACCTTCGCCTCATGGCGGGGGACATACGCACAGCTGCCGAAGGGGGGGCGCACCTCGTCGTCTTCCCCGAGGTGATGCTCACGGGCTTCAATCTCAAGGTGGCTCAGTCGGCTCGTCCCTGGCAAGGGGCTGAGCTGGAGCGTCTGCGTGCCTTGGCGCAGGAGCATCAGATAGCGATCGCCTCCTCAGCCTTCGTATGGGACGATGAGACGCAACCGACACACTACTACAACCGCGCCTACATCATGCTCCCTGACGGATCAGTCTATGCGCAGGACAAGCGGCACCTCTTCTCCATGGCTGGCGAAGATCGTCGACTCACGCCAGGCGACGGCTACGACATCGTCACCTATCGTGGCTGGCGCATACGACTGATCACCTGCTACGACCTGCGCTTCCCCGTCTGGTGTCGCAACCGCACCCACTCCGACGGCTCGCTCGACTACGACCTCCTGCTCGTCGTCGCTAACTGGCCTCGTCCCCGCATCACCGCTTGGCGAGCACTCCTACAAGCTCGTGCCATCGAGAATGTCGCTTACGTCATTGGCGTCAACCGCATCGGCTCTGACCCCTTTGGTACCGACTATTCAGGCGAAAGCTTAGCCTACGACTATCTCGGCAGCCCACTCGTCGAAGTGGAACCTTACGCAGACCAACTGCTTAGTACTACGCTAGAACGAGAGCCTCTGGAAGCTTTTCGGCAGAAGTTCCCCGTATGGCGCGACAGCGACCCCTTTACCATTCACTCCTAACGTACTATGACCGCTCTAACCTCTTCGTCCCGCAGACCGCTCTTACATCTCCTCCCGCTCCTGCTTCTGCTCCCCCTCCTAATTGGTTGCCACAAAGCAAGTCAGCAAGAAGAAGAGGAGACGCCAGCACCACGCATCGTCTCGCTCGTACCCTCTGTAACCAATCAGATCTACGACCTTGCGTGTGACTCGCTCCTCGTCGGCTGCACCTCTTACTGCACCAAAGCGATTGCCGACAGCGTCCCCGTCGTTGGCTCCGCCATACAGACCAATCTAGAGCTACTCATCGCACAGCGTCCGACCCTCGTCTTTGCGTCCGACTTCACCGATCCGCAGACTATATCCGCCCTAGAGAACGCCGGCATCAAGGTCATTCAGTTCACCAACCCCGCCAGCTACGACGCCATACAGGCGCAGTACCGCCAGATTGCCACGCTCGTCGGCGCGAGCGACCGTGCCGAGTCTCAGCTCGCAGAGATCAACCAACGCGTCGACTGGCTCAAGGAGCTTAACGCAGCGCGCCCTTGGCATCCGCGCGCCTTCATGCAGATTGCCTTTGACCCGCTCTTTGGTGCCTCCACCTCGACCTATATGAATGACCTAATCACCTTCAGCGGCTGTACGAACATCGTCACCATGGCGGGCAATGGTCAGCTCAGTCTAGAGTATGTCGTAGAGCAAGACCCCGAGGTGCTCTTCCTGATCACCAATCATGGCAGCGAGAGTGGATCAGAAGAGTCGTGGCACAAGCTACGCTCCGTCACCGCCGTACAGCAAGGAGACTACTGTCCGCTCCCAGGAGAGATCGTCAGCCAACCCACGCCACAGCACTTTGTCGAGGCTCTGCAGCTGATGACCGACTACCTTAGTGAGTAAAAGGACCTAGCCACTCCGCCCGCCTAGAGTTCCCCTCATCTAGCAAAAGTTCTTTCCCCCATGCCTCACCGCCCGACTCTTGCGAAGTCTTATTGGACGCTTCCACTGATGGTGCTGCTGCTCCTCTTTGTCGCCATCCTGTCGCTACATGTCGGGGCGCATCCCATCTCTCTCTGGCAGCTCTCGGAGATACTCTCCGACCCCACCTCGGTCGAGTACACGATCCTAATGCAGCTACGTCTGCCACGCATCATCAACGCCATCTCCATCGGTGGCGGGCTAAGCCTCTGTGGAGCTATCCTGCAGGGGCTTTTTCGCAACCCACTCGTCGAGCCGTACACCCTCGGCATCTCGGGCGGTGCTTCGCTCGGAGTAACGCTCGCCATCGTCTTAGGCTTGTCCTCCGCCTTCTTGACGCTCCCCGCCTTTGGCTTCATCGGGGCCTTGGTCACCATCTTACTGGTCTATGCCAATAGCTACCAGCGTCACGGGCTAAGCGTGCAGCGCATGCTCCTCGTCGGTGTGATGGTCAGCTTTATGGCTTCGTCAGGCGTCATGCTCCTCCTCTCGGTAGCTCGTGCCGAGCAACTCTCCCGCATCATCTTCTGGACGATGGGGTCGCTACAAGAGAGTAAACCGCTCATCGTCTGGGGCATGCTCCTCTTCACTTTGCTCCTCCTAGGGGTCAGCTACCTCTTCGTGCAGTCGCTCAATGCGCTTCGTCTAGGCGAACTCAAAGCGCAGCAGCTCGGCATCGACACCCGACGGGTCGTGTTGTGGCTCTTCGTACTCAGTTCGCTGCTGACTAGTGCCTGCGTCGCCGTCGCTGGCGTCATCGGCTTCGTCGGGCTAGTCATCCCGCAGGCGACACGCATCCTTTTAGGCAATGACTACCGAGTCCTCCTCATCGGGAGCTTCATCAATGGCGGCATCTTTCTCATTCTTTGCGATATGTTGGCACGCACCATCCTTTCGCCCATCGAGCTGCCGATAGGCGTCATCACTGGCTTGATCGGTGGCGTCGCCTTCCTCTACCTCATTCACCGCACCAGACGCTCGCACCAGATATGACCAGTCAGACGATCTTACGTGCCGAGCAACTCATCTGTGGCTATGGTCGCAAAGCGGTCATCGGCCCCCTCGACCTCGCCATAGCTCGTGGCTCCCTGACCGCCATCATCGGGCCTAATGGAGCGGGCAAAAGCACCTGCTTCAAAACCCTTACGGGCGTCCTTCTCCCACTCTCTGGAAAGATAAGTTTGCTCGACAAACCCCTCGCCCACTACACCCTCCGTGAGCGTGCTCGCCTCGTCTCGATGGTCAATCAGCAGATCACGCCTCAGCCACTCAGGGTCTACGACTACGTCCTCATGGGACGACTGCCCTACTTCAAGCGCTTTCAGATCGGTTACAGCGAGGAGGATCACGCACGCTGCACCCACTACATCGAGCGCACTGGCATCACCCGGCTAGCCGACAAGCGACTCGACGAACTGAGCGGTGGCGAACAGCAGATGGTCGCCATAGCACAAGCACTCACGCAGGAGCCACAGCTCCTCCTCCTCGACGAGCCGATCTCGCACCTAGACATCGGCTACACGAGCGAGATCATGCAGCTCCTCGAGACCCTTCACGCGGAGGGGCTGACGATCCTGATGATCCTCCACGACATCAACATAGCCTCCGAATACTGCGAGGAGCTCATCCTCTTTGGTTCCGATGGCCTGCTAGCGCACGGCACGCCCCAGACGGTCCTTACCGCGGCGCACCTCCAGACGGCCTACCACACCACCGTCCTCGTGCAGCCCGCCCCCGCCTCCGGCCGACCCTACATCTACCCCCAGCGTCGCTAGCGAGCCGCTCTCCTTCGTGGCTCCCAACCTTCATACCCTCCAATACGCCTGAGACATTGGTGCCAATAGGGTGGAACTCTAGTCCCCCCCTGTTGGCACTCCAGTTTCTTCCGTAGGAAACTATTGGCGGGTAGACTACGGCTGAGTTAATCCCCTAGATTTCGGTATCTTTGTACGGCAACTTTGCAGAGGGGGACATCACAGCGATAGCTTTGCCCACCTCGCTATCAGAAGCAGAACAACAAATTCATCTATACAAATACCACTCTATGACACAAGAATCATTCATTCGCCTAGATGGCAAGACCACTGCGACCGAGATCAAGAAGGAGATTGCCAAGGAGGTACAGCAGATGGTCGCTGCGGGGCAGCGTCCGCCCTGTCTAGGTGCTATCATCGTGGGGCATGACGGTGCCAGCGAGACCTACATAGCGAGCAAGATCAAGGCTTGCGAGGAGGTCGGCTTCATCTCGCTGACGAAGCGCTTTGACGAGTCGATCACGCAGGAGGAGCTGATCGCTGAGATCGAGCAACTCAACAAAGATCCCGAGGTGGATGGCTTTATCGTCCAGCTACCACTGCCGAAGCATATTGACGAGCAGGCGGTCATTCACGCAGTAGACTACCGCAAGGATGTGGATGGTTTCCACCCGATCAACGTGGGACTCCTCAGCCTTGGCGAGCCATGCCTCGTGCCAGCCACGCCTAAGGGGGTCATCGAGCTACTCAAGCACTACAACATCAGCACAGAGGGCAAACATGTGGTAGTCCTCGGACGAAGCAACATCGTAGGCAAACCAATCGCGCAGCTCTTCCTCCAGAAGGGTGCGCAGGGTAATGCGACCGTAACGATCTGCCACAGCCGCACGAAGGACATTGCCTCCATCTGCCGTCAGGCTGACATCGTGGTCGCTGCGATCGGCATCCCGCTCTTTGTCAAGAAGGAGATGGTCAAGGAGGGCGCCATCGTCATCGATGTGGGCATCACACGTGTTCCCGACGCAACGAAGAAGAGCGGCTCTCGCATCGTGGGCGACGTCGACTTTGACGAGGTAGCTCCGCTCTGCTCTTACATCACGCCTGTGCCAGGCGGTGTAGGTCCTATGACCATCATCACGCTGATGCGCAATACAATCCTGGCCCGCCAGCTACGCCAGAAGTAATCTCTCCTTATGTCCCTCCTCGATCTCTGGCACGATCATCCGCGCATCGTAGAGCTTCGTCAAGCCCTACAGCAGGATCATTGTGTAGAGCTCGAGGGGGTGACCGCTTCGGCACCCGCCTTTATCCTCGCCACCTTGGCGCGTGAGCACCCTTATCTGGTGATCGCCGAGGATGCCGACAGTGCGGGCTATATGCTGGGCGACTTAGAGGCTCTAGGGGTCAAAGCTTACTACTACCCCTCAGCCTTCAATAGACATATTAAATATGGTCAGCGAGAGCCGGCGCAGGAGGTGCTGCGTGCCGAATTGCTCGCCTGCCTTGCTGCGGGCGATACACCGCTGATCGTCTCTTACCCCGAAGCTCTTGCCGAGGCGATACCCTCCCAGCAGGAGGTGTCACAGAGCTGCTTCACACTCAGCGTGGGCGATGTCATCAGCCGTGACACGCTACGAGAGCGACTACTCGAGGAGGGCTTCGAAGAGGTAGACTACGTCTACAGCCCTGGACAAGTGGTCTACCGTGGTAGTCTCGTGGACATCTTTTCCTATGGCAGCACCTATCCGTATCGCATCGACTTCTTTGACGATGAGATCGATAGCATACGCCGCTTTGACATCGAGAGCCAGCTCTCTGTAGATCAGTGCGAGCGTGCCGAGATAGCACCCGCACTACAGGTCAAAGGCGATGCCACTGGCGGAGAGACCTCGCTCTTGTCGCTCCTTTCTCCTGACTACCAACTCTGGATCAGTCGCTACGAGTCGCTCTCTGAGCAGTGGAGAGCACTCTACGATGCGGAGCTGGCAGTGGAGTACGAGGGTGCTTTTGCCACGCAGGAGGAAATGCGAGCTCTACTACTCCCACCTGACAAACTCACGGCTGAGGTAAAGCAGCGCACGAAGATCCTAGCTACTCCGACGAAGGGGCTGTCGATCGTTGACCGACGGATCACCTTTACAACCAAGCCACAGCTACTGATCCATCGACACTTTGACCTATTGGTCGAGGAGCTGCAAGTGCGCAAGCGGGGCTTCTTCAAGAGCTTCTTCCTCTCCGAGTCGTCGGCACAGGCGCAGCGTCTCAAGGAGATACTCATCGAGCGCGAGGCCGAGGAGCTACTCCCCGAGTGGGTGCCACTAGTCGTCCACGAGGGCTTTGAGGACAAGGACTTGGACGTCTTACTCCTGACCGATCATCAGGTCTTCGACCGCTACCACCACTACCAGCTCAAGAGCGACCGCATACGCAATGCCGATGCGGCCATCTCGCTCAAGGAGCTACACGCCATCTCGCCTGGCGACTACATCGTCCACAGCGACCACGGCGTGGGGCAGTTTGACGGGCTCCTCACCACGGAGGTAGACGGCAAGCCACGTGAGGTGGTCAAGCTGGTTTACCAAAACAAAGATGTACTCCTCGTGAGCATCCACAGCCTGCACAAGCTCTCGAAGTACCAGGCGCAAGAGGAGGGCTCGCCACAGCTCAGCAAACTAGGTACGGGAGCCTGGACAAAGCTCAAGGAGCGTGCGAAGACCAAGATCAAGTCGATCGCTCGTGACCTCATTGCGCTCTATGCAGCGCGCAAAGAGCAGCCAGGCTTTGCCTTTTCGCCCGATAGCTACCTGCAGCACGAGATGGAGGCTTCCTTTGCCTATGAAGAGACGCCTGATCAATTGAAAGCGATCGAGCAGATCAAGGCGGATATGGAGAGTAACCGCCCGATGGATCGATTGGTCTGCGGTGACGTGGGCTTTGGCAAGACGGAGGTGGCGATACGAGCAGCCTTCAAGGCGGTCGCCGACAGCAAGCAGGTGGCAGTCTTGGTGCCGACGACGATCCTAGCTTATCAGCACTACCAGACCTTTAGCCAGCGACTCGAGGGGTTGCCCTGCCGTATCGAGTACCTCTCAAGAGCTAAGAGCGACAAGCAGTCGAAGGCTATCCTAGCAGATCTAGCGGAGGGACGAGTAGACATATTAATAGGTACGCACCGGCTACTGGGCAAAGGAGTCACCTTCAAGTCGCTCGGACTGCTCATCATAGACGAGGAGCAGAAGTTTGGCGTCAAGGCTAAGGAGCAGCTCCGCAAGCTTCAGGTCAACGTAGATACGCTCACACTCTCGGCGACGCCGATACCTCGCACCCTGCAGTTCTCCCTAATGGGCGCTCGTGACCTCTCCAACATCAATACGCCTCCGCGCAATCGTCAGCCGGTCACGACACGACTCATTCGCTGGTCGCAAGAGACCATCGCCGACGCTATCGGGTACGAGCTAGCACGCCACGGACAGGTTTTCTTCGTCCACAACCGCATCGAGTCGATCCATGGCGTAGCGGGACAGATCCAAGAGTGCGTCCCCGGCATTCGCATAGCGATAGCCCACGGGCGCTTAACCCCGAGCGAGACGGAGCGAATACTACTAGACTTTGCCGAGCGCAAGTACGACCTGCTTCTAGCCACGACGATCATCGAGAATGGTATCGACATGCCCAATGTCAATACGATCATCATCAACTCCGCTCACCGCTACGGACTGAGCGACCTGCACCAGCTCCGCGGACGTGTGGGGCGTGGTAGCCAGCGGGCATACTGCTATCTGATCACCCCTCCGCTAGGCACCCTCACAGAGGCTGCCGCACGGCGTGTCAAGGCTATCGAGAGCTTCTCCGATCTCGGCAGCGGTATGCGCATCGCTCTGCAGGATCTAGACATACGAGGTGCCGGCAACATATTAGGTACAGAGCAAAGTGGCTTCATTGCGGATCTAGGCTTCGAGACTTACCGCAAAGTCTTTGAGGAAGCGGTGCGAGAGGTCAAGCAAGAGGACTTTGCTGCGCTCTTTGCCGCTCAGACGGAGCAACAGGCCGAGCTGGGCAATGCGCTCACCGACACCACGATCGATACCGACCTCGACCTCTCCCTACCCCACGAATACATACCGCAAGACAGCGAGCGCATCTTGCTCTACCGTGAGCTAGACGAGCTAGAGAGCGACCGCGAACTAAAAGACTTCGCCGATCGCCTACGAGACCGCTTTGGCGCACTACCACCGCAGACCAAGGGGCTTCTCATGGTACCCCGTCTGCGACGGATGGCCAGCCACCTTGGCATCGTCAAGGTATCGCTACGTCGTGAGCAGATGATCCTCTTCCTACCGCCCAGTGGCTCGGCATACTATCAGAGCAAAGCCTTCGACATACTCCTCAAGAGCGTGGCTAGCTACGGCAAAGCGTGCGAAGTGCGCGAGACCCGTGAGGGTCACCGCAGCGTCAAGTGGCATAACGTCACCACCGTCTACCAAGCCGACAAAATCCTCTCGACGCTCTACAAAGCGCTCTTCGCCCGCCCTGACAAATAAATCAATAAGTCATGTATGTAGGCAACTACACAGCTCTGTATTATCCCATTGTTTTCTCAACTAAGGGGAGAAAGCCTTTGCTCCCTCCTGATGTTCAGCAGAGACAACGCTTAAAACACTATTACTATTCAGGTCTGTGATGAAGACGGCACTAAGAAATAATAGTTGGACAATGACCATAGCATTTGCTTTGATTGAACTCCCAATCATAATCTTTCTATCATACTTTTCGTTGGGTAGTAAAGAGGGTCTGATGGAAATATATCATAGCAATCCTTTGGAGGTCACTCTCATTAAAGGATCTGTCTCGTTTGTTATAACTTCATTCGTGACCTCTTTAGCCATGTTGCTCCTTGCCATCATCAAAAGAATACTATTGAACGTCAAGACTACCAGGGAGAAGTTGTTCACTTCGTTGTTGCTCAATCTCATTGTTATAATTATTGAGATCATTGGCGTCTTAACATACAAATTGATCACAAACGGATATATCTGATTATTGCCGTCTGATGAAATATGAGGCTCATCCTCCGCTGAAAAACTTTTGCCAGACAGCTTTGGCTAAAGACACATCGCTCAGAGCTAAACAGCAACTATTTCTCTCTTATTAGGACTACGCCTGTAGCCCTACAGCGGGCTATACGTCCCGTGCGTCTTTACGGAGAGCTAACGACCGCTTGTGGTCGGACTAGACGATTGGGTGTCAAGATATTTGTCGTTATTTCATTGGTAGACATTGCCAAGGAAATACGAAAGTCCATCGCGCCTAAGCTCTAGTGGACTCAAGATGTCCCTATGCCCCACAAGCTCCCCGACAGCCCCCAGATAAGAAAGATAGGACAAATGAATACATTTGATAGTTGAGCCTACAACCTTTCCAGGGCTGACGCATTATATATAATGATCTCATCGACCACTCTACTCCTTGCTGGTCGCTAATGTGTAGTTTCTGAAAAAGCAATTATGATGCGTCAGCCCTAGCTGGAAAAAATCGACGCCGACTCGCTACAATAATTTAGACCTGACTACATATCGAAACGGCATTGTGTCGGGGAAAAGTGATTTCCACGTGGATATTTCAAAATCTCCACGTGGAGAATAAAAAATTCTTCGGAGGAATGAAATGAAACTTCGGAAGAATCAAATGAAACTTCGGAAGAAATGAATCACGCCCACGTGGAAAATAAAAAACATCCACGTGGAGATTTGAGATTCCCCACGTGGATATTCGAGAAAGGAGAGAATCGGACGAATTTCCCCGTAAAGATATGTAAATAGGGATTAGAGGTTAGAGTTTAGAAATTAGAGATTAGAAGCTAGAGATTAGAGATCCGATCACTCTGATAGCTCCGATGGGTCCGATAGCTAACAGCCAATAGCTAACAGCCAATCCAGGGCTGACACATTATATATAGTGACCTGATCTATGTCTTGCTTGTCGCTCGTGTGTAGCTCTTGACAGAGCGATTATAATGCGTCAACCCTGACAACCTTTCAGCTTTGTGGCACTATATAGAAAATATAAGTATATTTGCCTCGAGACCAGTAGGAAGGGCGATCGTAAACGCTAGTTCCCGACCGCTTGTCACCCTCCCCCCCCCCCCCCCCCCCCCAACAGAGCTGGGGGGCTTGTTTGCAATAACTAACTAGTATAACCTATGAAGTATCGTTCGACTTTTGGCTTAGCCCTTATGCTTGCTGTGGTGCTTGTCACACTGAGCGCTTGTGACGAGGAGGTGCGAGACCCCAAGGAGGGTGCTATCACCTTCCTAGTTGGCGGCGAGGCACCAGCAGCTGGTACGCCTGTGCCTAAGACTGCCAACGAGTCGCATGCCTCCCTGCCCGCAGAGAGCATGCCACTGATAGAGGCTGGCAATGCCTTTAGCCTTAAGCTCTTTGGGGCTCTTCTGGACAATCGGGCTGCCAGTGCTAATCTCGTGCTCTCACCGATCTCTATCGAGACGGCTCTCGGGATGAATGCGGTGGGTCTGTCGGACGAAGCTTTCGATGAGTACAGATCGGCACTGATGCTACCCGCTACACAGAGCCTTGCCTCTGTAGCAAGATATTATCAGCAGCTCAATGCGGTGATGTGTAGTGCGGGTGAATATGCCTGCTACTTCCCGTCCAATAGCTTTTGGGTCTCCTCAAAGTATCAAAGTCACTTGATCAAGTCCTACCCACAGCAACTTTTTGACTTCTTTGGAGCCTCCACAGCAACGCTTGACCTCAGCGATCCAGCCTCATACGAGGCGGTCAATGCTTGGATCAGCCGCAAGACCTACGGCAAGATACCGCGCATGCTAGAACCTAGTCATGCTGTAGAGCAAGACCCGCTAGCCTTCCTAGTTAATACCGCATTCTTTGCAGCTGCGTGGCAATGGAAGACGAGCGAAGAGCGCACCCAAGCGGGTAAGTTCACCAATGGTGCTGGCGAGGAGGAGCCAGCTATGATGATGTCTATCTACAATGACACCTCTATCGACTACTTCTCCGATGACCGCTTTGAGGCACTTTCCGTAGGCCTACTAGCTAGTGAGGAGATGCGAGAGCATGGTGAGACACCATTTCGTATGCTACTCATCTTACCAAAAGACCATACGCTACCGCTCTCCCAGAGCCTGCCGACGCCCGAAGAGCTACGCAGATTCACCACCGCTGGCAAGCGCTACGCACTAGACATACGACTGCCCCGCCTGAACGCTAGGATCCCCACGCTAGACCTGACGCCTGAGCTGATGAAGCTAGGACTATGCAAGACGCTGGGAGTACCTCTCACGGAGCTCAGCCGTATGTTTGATCCTAAGTTTCTAGCGCAGCAGATGAGCGAGCAGTCAGGTCGACAGAGCCGCCTATACCACCAAGCGACACTCCAGTGGAATGAGAAGGGCGTCGAGGGAGCAGCTGCGACGGTTATAGGAGTCGTGGAGCCTGGTGTAGGAGACCCGCTTGAGCCTCGTAGCATCGCCTTCGACAGACCATTCTTTGCCTCTATCGTACACCCCGATACGGGCAAGATACTCTTCATCGCTGCCATCAACACACTACGCAGATGATGCGAGCAAGCCTGACAAGGACGAGTCACTCTATGGTGCCCCAATGGTCATCTGCACAGATCTCAAGACACTCAGCTCTCCAGCACTCATCGATCGTCTGAAGCGATAGTGCAAGGCCGAGCGATATAACATCGACAATGATAATGCGGGCGGGCTCACCATGTAGTGAGTCCGCCCGTTGTCGTCTAGAGAGTTTGGGAGAGTGGCTGAGTAGGAGTCGCTCTCCTCATATTCGGCCGTATCGCACTCTACTACTTATACATACGAGGCCCAAAAATAATTCCCCTCTTGGAACTCTTTAGTTCCAACGCTGGAACTTTTCGGTTCCAAGGGAGGAACTTTTCGGCTCCAAGGGAGGAAGCGTCTATTAGCTAGTAATAATTCGTACCTTTGTAACCTAAGTAACACAAAAGAATAACTATGAGCCACTCCTCACTGATTAGCGAACTGAAGGCGCGTGGGATGATTCATAATATCATGCCAGGCACCGAAGAGCAACTCACAGAGCATTTGACGACGGCCTACGTGGGCTTTGACCCGACGGCTGACTCGCTCCACATCGGTCACCTTGTCGGCGTGATGATGCTCCGGCACTTGCAGCGTGCTGGGCACAAGCCGATAGCTCTACTGGGTGGTGCTACCGGTATGATCGGCGACCCCTCGATGAAGTCTCAAGAGCGCAACTTACTAGACATGGATACACTCCGACACAATCAGGAGTGTATCGGTCGGCAACTGGGACACTTCCTCGACTTTGAGTCTGACGCTCCCAATAAGGCACTCCTGCTCAACAACTATGACTGGATGAAGGACTACAGCTTCCTCAACTTCATCCGAGACATCGGTAAGCATATCACGGTGAACTATATGATGGCGAAGGACAGCGTCAAGCGTCGCCTCGAGGCAAATGCCGAGGCGGGACTCTCCTTCACAGAGTTCTCCTACCAGCTCCTCCAGGGCTACGACTACCTGCACCTCTACCGTGAGTACGGCTGCCGTGTGCAGATGGGTGGTTCGGACCAGTGGGGCAATATCACGACCGGTACGGAGCTGATACGCCGTATCGATGGCGGCGAAGCCTTTGGTGTGACCTGCCCACTGATCAAGAAGGCTGACGGCACAAAGTTTGGCAAGACAGAGCAAGGCAACGTCTGGCTAGATCGTCGCTACACGTCTCCCTACACCTTCTGTCAGTTCTGGCTCAACGTCTCGGACGAGGATGCCGAGCGCTTTGTCAAGATCTTTACCAGCATCCCACTAGAGGAGATCGACTCACTCATAGAGCGTCACCGCCAGGCACCGCATGAGCGCCTCCTCCAGCACACGCTTGCCGAGGAACTCACGGTCATGGTACACGGACGCGAGGACTACGAGCAGAGCATGTCGGCCGGGCAGATACTCTTTGGCAACAACACGCACGACAAGCTGCGTCAGATGTCGGAAGAGCTACTCAAGGAGGTGATGGCAGGCGTGCCGCACTACGATGTGGCCCGGACGCTCCTAGAGCAGGCAGACGGCGTCAAGCTGCTAGACCTACTGGTAGAGCATGCTCCGATCTTTAAGTCCAAGGGCGAGCTGCGCAAGCTGATCGCTTCGAACGGCATCAGCCTCAACAAGGAGAAGGTTGCTGACCAAGAATGTGTGGTTACCACCGATGACCTGATCGCTGGCAAATATCTGATCGTGCAACGAGGTAAGAAGAACTACTACCTCATCACGGTCTCTGCCTAGCACAAAAAGGGAAACCCTATGCTCCTCTCGGTCGTTCTAGTCAACTACAAGGTGCCACAGCTGACCATCGAGGCGGTTCGCTCGGTGCTGGCTAGTTGTCGTCAGATCGAGGGCGAAGTAGAGGTGATCGTGCTGGACAATGCCTCGGGCGATGACTCGATGGAGCGTCTCCGCACAGCCTTGGGCGCAGAGCCTAGGGTGAAGCTACTGGAGAGTCCGACGAATGGAGGCTTTGCCCGTGGCAATAACCAAGCGATTGCCGAGGCGCGTGGAGACTATCTCCTGTTGCTCAATCCTGATACACTAATCGGGGAGTCAACGCTCGCCTACTGCTTGACCTTCCTCCAGACCCATCCCGAGGCGGGTGCCGTGGGGCCTCGCCTCATCAACCAGTCTGGAGCGATGCACCCCGAGTGCAAGCGGGGCGTGCCTACGCTGTGGCATAGTTTCTGTCGCTTCACACGTCTCTACCGCTTGGCACCTCACTCTGCATGGCTCAATGGCTACTACCAGGGGCATCGTTCGTCCGACGAAGTGCAGCAGGTGCCGGTGCTGACGGGTGCCTTCCTGATGATGCGACGGGCACTATACCTAGCGGTGGGTGGACTCGACGAGCGCTACTTCATGTATGGCGAGGACATAGATCTCTGCTACACGATAGAGCGAGCGGGCTACCACAACTACTACCTCCCCACGCCTGTACTACACTACAAGGGCGAGTCAGAGCAGGCCGCCGACAGGGTGCGCTACGAGGAGAACTTCTACGGAGCGATGCGCCTCTTCTACTTCAAGCATCAGGGAGAGAGCTGGTGGAGTCGGCACGTGACCACGCCACTCGTACTTGCTGCCATCAACGTGCAGCGTCGCTTGGCGCAGGGGCGGCGCAAAGCGAGAGCTTCGCACGTCACGCTACCTGCACCGCACACAGTTTCGCTGACGCTTGCCGAGCTAAGTGCAGATGTAGAGGCTTTCCCCCCAGGGACTCGACTAGAAGTGTCGCTGGCGGGGGCTTCGTACGATGCCCTGCTAGAGACTATGGAGCGCTGCGCTGCGCGGAAATACCTATTTAGAGTAAACCCATAAGACTATTTCGCTGAAGCTATGAAGCACAAACCGATTATCATAGGCGTAGCGGGTGGCACAGCCTCGGGCAAGAGCACCCTAGTGCGCCGTCTGCAGGAGACCTTTGTTGATGAGGATGTCGTAGTCCTCAGTCACGACTACTATTACAAGGCGCACGATGAGCTACCTCTGGAGCAGCGTGCTAAGCTCAACTATGATCACCCCGACGCCTTCGATACGAGGCTGATGTGCGAGCAGATAAACCAGCTTTGCGAGGGGCACAGCGTGGAGCGCCCCGTCTACTCCTTTGTCAATCACAACCGCATCCCCGAGACGGTCACCATAGATCCGCCTTGTGTGCTGATCATCGACGGCATCTTGATCTTTGAGAATGAGGAGCTACGTGACCTGATGGATGTCAAGATCTACGTGCAGACGGACGATGATGTGCGCCTAGCGCGTCGCATACAGCGCGATGTCAAGGAGCGAGGACGCAGTGTCGACTCAGTCATCGAGCAGTACCTCACGACGGTCAAGCCGATGCACCAGCAGTTTGTCGAGCCCTCACGACGCTACGCTGACCTGATTATCCCCGAGGGAGGCTTTAACTCCGTAGCGGTGCGTCTGCTCATAGATAATGTGCGCTCGCTCCTCTCCTCAAGAGCTAAGCATTAGAGGTTAAATACTTAGCGGACAGATGTTGGATCAAATATTAGGCTTTGACTTCTCAGCTCTCGTATGGTCTGAGGTGACAGTGACGAGGATCCTAGACTTCATTGGGACCTTCGCCTTCGCTATCTCTGGCATACGCCTAGCATCGACCAAACAGATGGACTGGTTCGGAGCTTATGTGCTGGGGGTCACAACGGCTGTGGGCGGAGGTACGCTACGTGACTTATTTCTCGGCACGACCCCCTTCTGGATGCTGCAGCCCTCCTATATGATCATTACCTTTGTTGCGTTGCTCTACGTATATATCTTTAGAAAGATCGTGATCCGCACAGCTCCGACGGTCTTTGTCTTTGACGCTATTGGGCTGGGCCTCTTTATGGTGGTGGGTGTAGACAAAACGCTCGCCATGGGCTTCCCGAGCTGGGTGGCGGTCATCATGGGTACGGTGACAGGCTCTTTCGGAGGGTTGCTGCGAGACATCATCCTCAACGAGACCCCGCTCATCTGTCGCCAAGATATCTACGCCTTAGCCTGCATCGCTGGAGGCATCATCTACACTTTGATGCTACGCTTCGTACCTATAGATACAGTCTACGCACAGCTTGTGTCAGCGGGCATGGTCATCCTGATACGCATTCTCGCTGCGCACTACCACTGGCACTTGCCCCAGCTCAAAGGGATCGACAGCTCCCATTAACTTATAGATCTTATGAAAAACATTATGACCTTCCTACCCCTTGCCCTCACGCTCCTACTGGCTTGCCAACCCTCCACTGAAAGCAGTGCCGAGGTACCTATGGACACGATTGCAACCGTAGACACTGTCGTGGCTGAGCCTCAGCCTGAGCTTACGGCTGAGCAGATCGTCATAGACCGAGAGCTAACCTTTGACAAGTATACGCTCGAGGACTCCTATGAGTATAAGGATGAGACGCGCACCATACAGTGGGATAAGATACGAGAGCAGCTCCTCCGCATAGAGCAACTACAGGTTGCGCCTCATCGGTGGGGTGTACTGCAAAACTATAAGAACCTAAACGGCGAAGCTCCCCTCACGAAAGTATGGTCTCGCGATAGCTACAAGCTAGTCTCTGACTCGCTCGGTGTGGAGCGCTATCAGGCGGTGCCACTCTACGCACCCACAGACACCCTCAAGCCTGAGCTTTATGGTCGCGACGGGACGCTCATAGCGATGACCGATACCCTAGATAGCAAGTTCTGGCAAGGCAAAGTCGAGTCTCCCGAGGCGGAGTGGTATGTGCCACGGCGCTACATACAGCTACTGAAGCCTGACGTCACCTTCTCGCACGTGGTCGTAGTAGATCGCAAGAACCAGCACATCGTCGTGCTGGAGCGTCAGTCGCCAGCGCACTACCTCGTGCGGAGTATCAACCCCGCCACGACGGGGCGTCACAAGCCGCCCCACGCTAAAGAGACGCCTCTAGGCATCTTCCTCCTACAGCAGAAGAAGTCAAAGATGTTTTACACCAGTGACGGCTCTAGTCGCATCGCAGGCTTTGCACCGTGGGCTAGCCGTTTCACTTGCGGAGCCTATATACATGGTGTGCCCGTAAACAATCCCAAGGGTAAGATCATCGAGTACAGTCCGTCGCTCGGCACGACACCCCGCTCTCACATGTGCGTCCGCAACGCCAGCTCGCACGCTAAGTTTGTCTATGACAACTGCCCCACGCTCGCCACGCTCGTCGTCGTTATCGAGTGACCCTTTGAGGGAGGGTAGGCTTGCGGGGTGAAAGATTATTTGTACCTTTGCAGGCGAAATGCATCGTCGTACTCATTGTCGCCCCATTGAGGTGGGGCCTTGGGTGGCGAGGATGTTATGAATGTCTCACAAATAACCTCATAACAAAATGTACCTAGACAGTACCAAGAAGCAAGAGATCTTCGCAAAGTACGGAGCCTCTGCACAGGACACCGGCAGTGTCGAGAGCCAGGTAGCTCTCTTTACTTATCGTATTCAGCACCTCACGGAGCACCTTAAGGAGAATAAGAAGGACTTCTCTACGTCACGTAGCCTGAAGATGCTCGTAGGTAAGCGTCGTCGTCTGCTAGACTATCTCGCCAAGAAGGATATCGAGCGTTATCGTAAGCTCATCGCTGACCTTGGCATCCGTCACACGACGAAGTTCTAAGCAGCGCAGCAAGCCGAAAGTCCTAGGTGGAAAATTAGCTGCGGGAGGAGATCCAAAAAATAATTTCCCCGAAGCTATTGCAGATTCAAAAAGTTTTCGTACCTTTGTACTCACAAATCGGCAGGACACCCTTTAGCACCTCTCGGAGGTTAGGTTGAGTAGCGTCTTTTTTGGGACACTCATAGTAATAACAAGAGGGGCATAAGAGGGAAGGTCCGAAATGCGGAAGTAGCTCAGTTGGTAGAGCACAACCTTGCCAAGGTTGGGGTCGCGGGTTCGAGTCCCGTCTTCCGCTCTTCGAAAGACAAAGATATTGGTTTAGAGTAAGAACAGATAAGCGTAGTGAGCTATGGCTCCTACGCTTATCTTGTTTTATGACGGTTCGCCCAGAGCCGCAACTAGCCAAGCTCTCTACATCTCCTTAGACTGAGAAGGTGTATATTTGCAAGCAAAGAGAGGCGGATCGGATTACTCTCTAATCTCTAACTTCTAATCTCTAACTTCTAATTTCTAATCCCTATGCACGAATTAGTTTGTCCTAATTGCCATCAACCGTTTAGTATCGATGAGCGTGGCTATGCGCAGCTGCTAGAGCAGGTGCGTGGCGAGGCTTTTGACAAGGCGCTCGCTGAGCGCGTGGCGCTGGTCGAGGAGCAGAGCCGACAGGCGCAGCAGCTAGCGGTGGCACAGGCTGAGGCGACGCTCAAGGAGCAGATCTCAAAGCGAGACAACGAGCTGGTACAGCTCCAGAGCAAGCTCGACGCTATGGGCGAGAAGAGCCAAGCGGATCTGAAGCTAGCTCTGGCCAACAAAGAGCAAACGCTCATCGAGCTGCAGGCTCAGCTAGCGCAGCAAGAGAGCCTACGAGACAATGAGCGCCTGAAGGTGCAGGCCGAGAGCCAGAAAGCACTACAAGCTAAGGAGCAAGAGATCACAGCATTGCAGGCTCAGGTGGAGCTACAGAGCAAAGAGGCTCAGCTAGAGGTCAAGCAACTGCAAGAGCAGCACGAGCTGGAGAAGAAGGTGCTAGAGCAAGAGGTAGACTTTTACAAAGACCTCAAGTCTCGCATGTCCACCAAGATGCTGGGTGAGACACTCGAGCAGCACTGCGCCTTGGAGTTTGAGCAGAAGCTGAGGCCCTTTTATCCCAACGCATACTTTGAGAAGGACAACGACGTGGTCGGTGGCACCAAGGGAGACTTCATCTTTCGTGACTATGCCGATGAAGGTGAGCTAGAGTACATCTCCATCATGTTTGAGATGAAAAACGAGTCAGACACGACCTCCACGAAGCATCGCAACGAAGACTTTCTCAAGAAGCTTGACGAGGATCGACGCAAGAAGGGGTGCGAGTACGCCGTCCTCGTGTCGCTCCTGGAGGGCGACAACGAACTCTACAACGGCGGTATCGTCGACAAGTCACACCGCTACGAGAAGATGTATGTGATCCGCCCCCAGTTCTTCGTGCCACTCATCACGCTCCTCGTCTCCGCCTCACGCAAGAGCCTCGACATACGCAAGCAGCTCTTCGAGGCGCAGCAGCAGTCCATCGATATCACACACTTTGAGGAGAAAGTGAAGGACTTCAAGAACAGATTCGGGCGCGACATACGCTTAGCGAATGATAAGTTTCTGAAGGCGATCAAAGAAATCGATACCTCTATCGAGCATCTGCAAAAGATCAAAGGGCTTCTTATGGGTAGCGAAAACTACTTGCGCCTAGCCAACGACAAGGCGGAGGAACTGACCATTCACAAGCTCACCTACAAGAACCCGACGATGCAGGCTAAGTTTAAGGAGCTCAAGGCGCAGCGTGCACTCGAAGAGCCATCAGAGGATTAGGCTTCCAAACACGATATATATATAGAGAGGGGACTCGACCGCTACCGTGCGATCGGGTCCCCTCTATCATTAAGAGACTATTGACTTTTGCAACAGTCTCATTTAACTGCGCTAGACGAGTGGCGGGAGGTCGGGACGGGTGAGGTAGTCGGCGACGACCACTGGGTAGTAGGTGTGCTCCAGGCGATGGATGCGCTCAGCGAGCGTCTCGACCGTGTCGTCAGGGTGAACCGCTAGGCGCACCTCGCAGAGCGTCGAGCCACGGTCAAACTGTTCGTCGATGAGGTGGATCGTGATGCCGCTCATGGCGCAGTGCTCCTCTAGTACACGCTCATGGACGCGATCGCCATACATCCCTTTGCCCCCATAGTCGGGTAGCAGCCCTGGGTGAATGTTGAGGATGCGCTGCGGGAAAGCGCGTAGCAAGCTCTCAGGCACCAAGCCGAGGAAGCCCGCGAGGACGATCGCAGTCACCTGATATTGCTCTCGGAGTTGCTTAGCGAATGCGGGTTCACGCATCTCCTTGCGCTGGAAGGTGAGGGACGGTATGCCCAGTCTCTCAGCACGCTTGAGAACTCCAGCGTGGGGGTTGTCAGTCGCTATGAGTGCGACAGAAATGTCGTCGATATGAGCCAGATAGTGGACAAGTGCCTCCGCATTTGTTCCATTGCCTGAGGCGAAGATAGCTATGGTTTCCATTTTTATTCGTACATTTGTTGCACATAAGGGGCGCATGTGTGCAAAATGCAGTGGCATCTACACGCTTTCACGCCTCTTCTGTACAAAGGTACAGCTAAATCTGCGGATGCGCTACGCCTCAGAGCCAAGCGGTCTGCACCGATGCTTTACCGATCTAGTATGACTAATCAATTATTCATCAAATAACCTATTAAGCAATGAACGCAGAAGTAGAAAGCAAGGTCAAAGACCTAATCGCAGACAAGCTCAACGTCGAGCTCTCAGAGGTAACTCGTGAGGCCAACTTCACGACCGATCTTGGTGCTGACTCACTCGACACAGTCGAGCTGATGATGGCCTTCGAGAAGGAGTTTGATATGACCATCCCCGACGAGGAGGCTGAGGGTATCAAGACCGTTGGCGACGCTATCGACTACATCGAGAAGCAGCTAGCATAAGCACCTCGAGGAGTAGACACCGTGCTCTCCTCACCATGCGATACAGAGGTCTCATCGCATAGCTAATGCGACCACCTATATCCTCTGTCGTATATACATAGCCCGAGGGCAAGTCTCAGATCTCCCAGCATGGGTGCTGGGCTTGCCCTTGTGCATTTTCCCACATTCAGTTTACACCGCTAGAACCTGTTGCTTGTAGCAGCAGATTCCTCATATCCCTGACGCTTGACTTTGATATAGCCTATGCAATTTAACAGAGTAGTCGTGACTGGCCTAGGTGCCATCACCCCCATTGGCAATGACGCTCCTACCACTTGGCAAAATCTGCTAGCTGGTAAGAGTGGAGCAGCTCCCATCACACAGTTTGATGCCTCCAAGTTCAAGACCCAGTTCGCCTGTGAGGTCAAGGGTTTTAATCCAGAAGAGCACTTCGACCGCAAGGAGGTACGTCGCTATGACCGATACACTCAGCTCGCCCTCGTGGCAACAAAAGAGGCGATTGCAGACTCAGCTGTAGACCTAGAGCATGTCGACAAAAACGAGGTCGGCGTCATCATCAGCGCGGGTATCGGAGGGCTAGAGACCTTCCAGGAGGAGATCATGCAGTATGATCCCGAGCGAGGGCCTCGCTTCAACCCCTTCTTCATTCCGAAGATGATCTCCGACATCGCTGCTGGACTCGTATCGATCGAGTACGGCTTCCACGGACCCAACTACAGTGTCGCCTCAGCCTGTGCCTCCTCGACAAATGCGATCATCGATGCCGCTATCATGATACGTCTTGGCAAGGCAAAGATGATGGTGGCTGGTGGTAGTGAGGCTGCAGTGACGGTCGCTGGTATCGGTGGCTTCAACGCCATGCACGCTCTCTCCACACGCAACGACTCTCCCGAGACTGCCTCTCGTCCCTTCAGCGCAAGTCGTGACGGCTTTGTGCTAGGCGAGGGTGCTGCTATCCTTATACTAGAGGAGTATGAGCATGCGGTCGCTCGTGGTGCTAAGATCTATGCTGAGTTCGCTGGCTTCGGTCTATCGGCCGATGCATATCACTTGACCGCTAGCCACCCGGAGGGACTGGGTGCCAAGCTCGTGATGACCCGCGCCCTAGAGGATGCTGGCATGAAGCCCGAGGATGTAGACTACATCAATGTTCACGGTACCTCGACACCCGTTGGTGACGCTTCAGAGGTCAAAGCAATCCAGAGCGTCTGGGGCGACAAAGCTTACGATCTCAACATCAGCTCCTCAAAGTCTATGACAGGGCACCTCCTCGGTGCTACGGGAGCTCTAGAGACCATGGCTATCGTCAAGTCCATCCAGGAAGATGTCGTCACACCGACCATCAATCATGAGCCAGGCGACGAAGATGATCAGATAGACTACAAGCTCAACTTCACCTTTGACAAGGCGCAAAAGCGTACCGTCAACGTAGCCATGAGCAATACCTTCGGCTTCGGAGGCCACAACGCCTGCGTCATCTTCAAGAAGGTTCAGTAAGCGCACACGCACCGTATCAACTCATGACACTATATCAGCGACACCCCTTCACGCACGTTACTTTAGAGTCGACGAGTGTGGAGGGGTGTCGCTCTTTTTGCTCCTTTAGACAGACAGTGCTATGAGTTTGATGAGACGCTCTAGGACTAGGATGTGGCTTCAGGAGCTAGGTGAGCGTTGGCTGCATTGGTGGCGCGGCATACGTAGTGGCAGCTCGCAGCGCACGCCCAATCTGACCACACTCTTCGATCGGATAGGCATCGTGCCAGTCCGCACAGACCTCTACCTGCTAGCGATGCGTCACCGCTCCTGCACGATCATCGGGGAGGGTGGTGAGAAGCTCAATAATGAGCGACTTGAGTTCCTCGGTGATGCAGTCCTCGAAGCCTCTATCTGCACCTACCTCTATCATCTCCATCCCACATGGGACGAAGGCGAACTGAGCAAGTGCAAGAGCTCGCTCGTGAGCCGTCCCGTCAATAACGAGGTGGGGCGACGTCTGCATCTAGAGCGTTATATCGTCATGGTGCCGAGCGCATTAGACAACTCGGTAGACATCTACGGCAACACCGTGGAGGCACTCATCGGAGCCATCTACCTCGATCAGGGCTATGCCCGTACGCAGGACTTCGTTCGCGACTTTATCCTCCCCACCTATCGCGATATGCAGGCGCACACGGTGGCGAGCATTCAGAACTATAAGAGCGAGCTCATCGAGTGGGTGCAAAAGCATCACCTCTCGCACGAATTCCGTCTCGAGGAGCACGATATGGCGCCACACGATCACTTCGTCTACAGCGTCTGGATCGATGGCAAGCCCGTAGGGCGCGGTGCTGGCAGCAGTAAGAAGCGCGCTCAGCAGGAGGCAGCGCGTGACACCCTCGAGCTACTCCAGCAGGCCTACTCGACGATACAGCACCGCAAAGGCTAGCCGCACGAACTCTGCGTCCCCTTCTCCCGCGTCTGCTACCGCATCCTCACATATCACTACACGTCTCATGAGTCCGCTGTTTCGAAGGGTTACAGCATTAAGTTTGTTACCCGTCCAGGCTGGTTCGGGGGGCGAACGCCATCTCGCTAAACACTCCCGATCCTTCCGATAGTTCCGATCCCTAATTTCAAATCTCTAACTTCTAACCTCTAGTCTCTATTTACATATCTTTACGGGGAAATTCGTCCGATCCCCTCCTTTCTCGAATATCCACGTGGGGAATCTTAAATCTCCACGTGGATGTTTTTTATTCCCCACGTGGGGGCGAATCATTTCTTCCGAAGTTT